>Ga0163108_10001265_pt1 | contig 18609 bp, 11 predicted proteins | sample Fk1155metaG_FD_109644 | JGI IMG/M metagenome (GOLD analysis project Ga0163108, IMG submission 109644) | Marine microbial communities from the Central Pacific Ocean - Fk160115 155m metaG | ecosystem: Environmental > Aquatic > Marine > Oceanic > Photic zone | place: The Central Pacific Ocean...
ACTGCTCACTCTCGAGCAACTCGGCGACGGTCCACCTTCCCCGCTGGGCAAGGACACCCCCGCTGCAATCCGGAGTGGCCTGTTTTACGGTCAGCTGGGAGCCGTCCGGGAACTGGCGGATTCTCTGGAACGCGAACTGGGTAGCGGACCCGCCACGATGTTCCTGACAGGTGGAGGAGGACCGCTGCTGGCAACCGCACTTCCCGAGGCCCGGCTGGTTCCTCATCTCGGCCTGCACGGCCTGGCTCGTGTCGCCTTCGAGGGAACCGGGTCGTGACGGCCGGCCGGGCCGCCCTGCTGACACCGGCCGGACGAGGTGCCATTGCCAGCCTGCTGGTGGAGCACGCGGTCAACCTGATCGACCAACAACAGCTCTTCACGGCCATCAACAATCAACCGCTGGCCCAGCAACCGTTGAACCGGATCTGCCCGGGACTCTGGGGCCGCAAGGACGGGCGACACTCGACCGAGCAGATCGTGGCCTGCCGAACCTCGGAGACACGTGTTGAGTTGCATTGCCACGGCGGTCCGGCAGCAACCCGACGGATTCTCGAGGACCTGGCCGAGGTGGGCATCGATCGGTGCGAATGGACCGAACTGGTTGGCCTGGCCGAAGAACCCTCGCATTCACAGCTCGGTGTCGAACTCGATCAGGCCCTGGCAGCAACAACCACCTGGCAGGCAGCCGCCGTTCTGCTGGATCAACGATCGGGGCTGCTGGTCGGAGCTCTCCAACGACTGGCGACAGTCGACTGGGAAGCTCGCCACCAGGTCGCCGGCGAGTTGGCCGGATTGCTCGAGTGGACCGACCTGGGACTGCACCTGGCCCGACCCTGGTCGGTGGTCCTGGCCGGTCCACCCAACGTCGGGAAATCGAGTCTCCTCAACGCCCTGCTGGGGTACGGTCGGGCGATTGTCTGGGACCAGCCCGGCACCACACGCGACGTCGTCACCGGTTCAACGGCGCTGGACGGTTGGGCCATCCAGCTGTCGGATACGGCAGGACTGAGAACAACCCGGGACCAGCTGGAAGCCGCCGGTGTTGATCACGCCAGGCAACGGTTGGCGACTGCCGATCTGGTCGTGCTGGTTGTGGATCGCAGCAACCGTCTCGACGACCAGGCACGAGCCCTGCTGGCCGAGCATCCCTCGGCGCTGGTTGTCGCCAACAAGAGCGATCTTGACGACGCCGTGGACCAGTTCATCCCGGAAACGGCATTGCCCGTCTCGGCACTGACCGGCGAGGGTGTCGCTGAGCTGGCCGATGCGATCCTCGAGCGATTGCTGCCTCGACGTCCCGAACCGGGTACGGCCGTCCCGATTTCCGCACGGCTGGTCAAACACCTGCAGCAGGCCGAAGAGGCGATTCATGAAGACGATGAACCCGCCTACCGGGCAGCCACCGATGCCTGCCTGCGGTGAACCGACAGAAATCCGAGAATTCGGCCCGGGCACTTCACTATTGATATAATGCTGCGAGAAGACCCTCGTTGCCTTTCACGAATCAGCCGATGGACTTATTCAGTTACTGGAAAACCAACAGCTGGAGAATGTTCGAGGCCAACCTGATCATCTCCACGGTGGTCCTCGTCCTGGCCTGGTGGATGTACTCCTCCAGGCGACGGGCCCTGGTTGGTGATCCCGAAAGCAGGCCTCGCCACGGTTTGCGAAATGCTGCGATCGTGCTTCTTCCGACCGTGATCCTGTTTGTGTTCGGACTGCTGGGTCGCCTGCAGCTGGTCCAACTCCTGGCGCTCCTGTTGCTGTCGGTCGCCTGCGGCAGCCGAAACTGGCCATCTCGCCGTTTTGCGGCAGTGGGCCTGGTTGCCACCTTGTTCCTGGCCACCGTGGTGGGGGTACAGGGTGTCCTCCAGGCGGCCCGGGCAGGGAAACAGCATCCGATGAAATCGCTGGCCCAGCGACTGGAATCCAAGGTCCGGACTCCCAGGACTCCCGCGCCGCTGAGCTCCGCTGCTGTTGCGTCACTGGAAACAATCGAAAAACAACTCTCCAATAAAATGGAGCGTCAGATTTTCGGTCGCTACCAGAAGCGGCGAGCGGCGCTGGAGATGATCCACGCATCACAGGTCATGCAGTTCATCAGCAGCGAGGGTTTCGGGATCGGCCGGAGCCTGACGCCGACGATTTCCGATGTCGAGTTGCCCGGGAACCTGGCCCTGTCTCAACCGGCGGTTCTTGCGACAGCCTCGCGTTCTACCGGCGATCGGCCGACGCCCTGGTTGCCTGTTCCGAGGACGGGCGCAACGTATCCGGCACTGAACACGCTGCATTTCGAGGCGTCGGTTCAATTCCTGGATCCTGTCCGTTTCGGCTTCGTCCGCGACGTCGAGCATGTCGCGGGTTTCCAGCCCCACGCGTTGCGCGACATCGTTCCACTCAGGCGGCAATTCCAACGGGACCAGCAGACCTCGCTTTCCGATCACCGCCGGTGGGTCCTGGAACGTGTCGAACTGGTCAGCCTGCTGTTGCACGACGAACCGGGCGTGTACGTCTCGGAGAACCTACCGCGAATGGACGAACTGGCCGGGACCAGGCTGAGGTCGTTGAATCGGTTCGAAGTCCTGGCGATGAACGACTTGCGGAACGGCGAATCGTTGGTCGTCCGCGGGCAGGGCGACCAACTGAAAATGCTCGGTTCACTGCGAGCCGCCAGGCAGTGCGCGGCCTGTCACCGGGTTCCTCGCGGCACGTTGCTCGGCGCGTTCAGCTACGGATTTCGCGACCAGACCTCGCCACGTTCATCGCGGTAGTCCCGCCGCCAATCCTCTTCCTCGGCCAACATTTCCAGCAGGCCGGCCTGTCGCTGGCGGTCGAGCACAACCGTCTTCACGTCGTACTTCGACAGTCGCTCCCGCCAACCGGTCTCGAGGCGGATCATGGCCATGTAGTCCTGCCAGACCGCCGGAGGGATCAGGTGAGCGTGCGAGGCGACCAGGACCCGCAGGTCGACTGGACCCTGCCACAGCAGAAAATCGCCCCACTCGTAAGCGGCCAAGACCATTCCCGGCGGCGGATGCTCGACCAGCCACCGGGCAACTTCGACCGGCGTTGCTGCCGACACGGCCGGTCGTCGGGCCACCAGCGGCTCGGCAGAGTCAAGGGCCGACCAGGTGGCCGGAGCGGTCCCCACCGCCAACCCCCAGACCACAAGCCCCGTGATTGCCGGACGAAAACGCCCCGGCCGAATCGATGAATGCCGGCGACGGCAGCCCATGCCGGCGGCATGAAACGCCACGACACCACCGGCCACCGCGGCCCACCAGGCCAACATCCGCGAGGTCCACAGCGAGGAGACGCCGAGACCGATCAGCAGCAGCCAGTCGGCCGATCGACCGCGACGGCGACTGACAACGGCCAGCAGCCCGATCAGGACCGACGCAACCAGCATGGCCCGGGCCTGTGGCTGGTCGAATTGCAGCGGTTGCCATTCGATCACGTCCCGCAGATTGGGATGGCGACTGATCTCCCAGACTGCGACCGGCAGGCGGAGTCCATGGGGAGTCAACAGCGTGGCCGAAACGCCCAGGACCAGGTGGCGGCACCGCCGCCAGACGACCCGGTCACGTCGAACCGAGCTCCAGCAACCGGTGCGTCGCCAGCGGTCGCAGATGCGACCGGCGGCCTGGGCTGCCAGCAACAGCCAACCGACGACGAAAGACCCATGCAGGTTGGCCCAACTGACCATCAACACGATCACCGCCGTGGTTCGCCAGCGCGACTTTCCGGGCCGAGCGACAACCGCCGCCAGGGCGGTGAAACAGACCAGTCCGGCCAACTGGGGCCGGATGATCTCCAGCTGCTGCCAGCCCGCGGCAAGGAAAACAGCGGCACCAGCCAGGGCAGCCCGCGGATGCGCGGCGGCACGACCATCGCCAACCCGGCTTGGCCAACACACCGGGACCATCGTCAGCACAGCACAGGCTGTCACCAGGGTGGCAAACAGCAGTTGCAGCCCGGCGACACCCGACCAGCGAATCACGACAAAGCCGATCACCTGGCTCAGCCAGGCCGAGTCCACCAGGGGAGTATCAACCGAGTGCTCCAGGAATGGTTCCAGCGCCGGCAGACCACGGTTCTCGACGATCAGACGCCCATACGCCAGGTGCCCCCACAGGTCGGTGTGCCACAGTGGTTGCCGCACCAACCAGGCCCACAGGACCGCGATGGCCAGCCCGACCATCGTGGCGGCGGATGCGCTGATGCCCGAAGGCAAAGGGGACGGCCGTGCAGTCACCTGCAGTTCCTCAACTCAGGACAATCGACTACAACCTCGCGCCCGACGGTAGTCGGTTGCCAAAGCAACGGTCAAACGGGAGACGAGCGCGGTGCAGCTCGGCGAGGGTCTGAAACGAGTGCCGTGGACCGTGATCGCGTCCGCGGTGTTCCTGGTCACGGTGGGGCTCTCGGGAATCGCCCGTGGTGATCAACTGGCCGGATCGGGACACTACTTCACCCGGCAGCTGATCTGGATCGGCCTGGCAGTCCCCGCGCTGGTCACCGCGGCATGGATTCCCTACCGCTCGCTCAAGCCCGCCGCCTATCTGCTGTTTGCCGGGAGCCTGCTGCTGTTGCTGGTGGTTTTCCTGATGCCGGCCCACCACGGTGCACGGCGCTGGATTCCGCTGGGCGTGTTCGACGTGCAACCTTCCGAGCTGGCGAAACTGGCATTCATCCTGGCGCTGTCCCACTACCTGATGTACCGCCGCAACTACCGACGGCTATTGGGCCTGATCACCCCGTTCGTACTGACCCTGGTTCCTCTGGTTCTGGTTCTGCGGGAACCGGACCTCGGCACCTCGCTGCTGTTTCTGCCCGTTCTGTTCGCAATGCTGTTTGCCGCCGGCGCCCGGCCACGCCACCTGGCACTTCTCGGCGTGTTGGGAATGGCGGTGACACCAGTCCTGTGGATGGGGATGAACGTGGAACAGCAGTCGCGGATCGTGTCACTGTTCACCCAGTCGGATCACGGTCCCGCTCCGCGCGGCGACGGCTACCATCTTTTCCAGTCCAAGCGGATGCTCGCCCTGGGCGGAACCTGGGGCAGCGAGCTGGCGGGCATGTCCAGCGACGATCCCGCCGCCTACCACCTGCCGGCCGGACGCACCGACTTCGTGTTCTGCCTGATCGGGGAACGCTGGGGATTGGGTGGCTGCCTGCTGACACTGGTGGTGTATGCCGTCCTGCTGATCAAGGGGCTGGCGATTGCGGCTTCAACCCGCGAGCCCTTCGGGCGGCTGCTGGCGACCGGCGTGGTGACGTTGCTGGCGGCCCAGGCAATCATCAACACCGGGATGACCGTCGGGCTGATGCCAATCACCGGCATGCCCCTGCCACTGGTCAGTTACGGGGGATCGAGCCTGGTGGCGACGGCGATCGCCCTGGGACTGCTGGTCAACGTGGCAATCCGGCCGGGATACGAGATCACCGCCGAGCCTTTCCGGTTCACAGCCGGTACGGTTTGAAACGGGCATCGCCGAAATCGGCGACCTATTTCAAGAAGAAGTCCGTGGGACCACGCAGCGTGTAGTAGGGATACTGCGTGACAGGTGGCGGCTGATTGGGATCGGGGTACCGCAGATCCTGAGGGGCCTTGTATTCGAAGGTGTGGTAGTGACCACCGTGAAAGGCGCCGCGAGGCTGATCTTCGGACCAGTACGTCCGGTCTTGCTGGGAGTTGGCAGGCGGCTCGTAAGCCGCAGACGGGGTCTGCCCACGCACGATTCCTCGAGTGTTTTGGCACCCGGCAGCCAGCGAGACAACAAGGCAGGCGGCCAGACCGATAACAACACGAACCTTCATGATCAAATGACCCCCCCGGTCGGTGGACCGGTTGTAGAACTACGCTCGACAGGGACAATATGTCCTGGTCCTGTTATCGGTCGCCAGCGGAGGAAAAGGCCACAGAATGCGGACAATCCGGAAGATTTACTTACCCGGAAAATTCCTTCGATCTTGCGGCGTTTCCGTGATCGGGATAGATTACCGCGCGCCGAACCGGTCCCTCAGCGGCAGGGCCGGAGGTGGTTTCGCTGCCGGACCTACAGAGAACTTTCAGCGTGTATGTTTCCGCAACCTCCCGCTGCCTCGGTGACCTGGATTTCCAGGAAGCCTGCGGCTTCCTGGCTGATTATGGCTACACCCGAGTCGAGCTGTGGTTCGACGAGGAAAGTGACCATCTGAAACCATCGGTCGTGGCGGCTGATCCCGAGGCGTTTGTCACCCGTTATCGTGCTGCCAGCCGCCTGACACCGGTGGCGTTCTGCTTTGAACAGTCCGTGGAACCCTCGACATTCGTCGAGATTGCCCGGTTGGCCAAGTTGATGCGTGTCGCTCAGATCACCATCCCCTCGGCCCCGCTGGGCACGCCATTCAACGCCGAGATCGAACGGTTGCAGGATCTGCTGGCGATAACCAGCGTGCACGGGATCCAGCTCTCGATTCGCACCCGCACCGGCCACCTGACCGAGGACGCCCACACCGCCGTCGAACTCTGCCAGGCCGTCAAAGGTCTCGGCCTGTCGTTGGATCCCTCCTGCTACATCTGCGGAGCCCACAAGGGCGTGGCCTACGACCAGGTCTACCCCTACGTCTACCACGTCTTTCTCAGGGACACGACGCCCGAGGCAATCCAGGTCCAGGTGGGACTGGGCGAGGTGGACTACAGCCGGTTGATCAGCCAGTTGCGTCGTGAGAACTACGACCGGTTGCTCTCGGTCGATTTCTTTCCCGAGCTCTTCAACGACCTCGACCGCCGCCTCGAACTCCGCACGCTGCGGATGCTGCTGGAATCCCTGCTCATGTGAGCGGCGAGTCCCGGATCGATTCGACTAGAACTCGCCCGGGTCACCGAAGAGCATTCCACCATCACCGCCGTTGCCGATGCCTCCCTTGAGAGTTGCCGGATCCACGCGTTCGACCGGCGGCCCCTCCGGTTCATCGGGATCCTCGCCCCCGGGTTTTTCCTTGAGCGCCTTCAGTGACAGCGAGATCCGCTTGCGGTCGGGGTCGACCTCGAGAATCTGCACTTCGAGATGCTGCCCCTCCTTGAGAATGTCGCCGACGCGCCGAACGCGGGTGTGGTCGAGTTCACTGATGTGTGCAAGCCCCTCGATACCTGGCTCGAGTTCGACGAACGCGCCGAAATCCATGATCCGGGTCACCTTGCCACTGACCCGGCGACCCACGGCGTAGGCAGCGACGACACCACTCCACGGGTCCTGGGTCAGCTGTCGCATCCCCAGGCTGACCCGGCTGCGTTCCTTGTCGATCGAGAGCACCTTGACCTCAACCGTCTGACCCTGCGTCAGCACCTCATCGGGGTGATTCAGCCGCGACCAGCTGATCTCGCCGATGTGCAGGAATCCGTCGAGTCCGCCCAGGTCGATGAAGGCTCCATAATCCTTGAGGGTCTTGACGGTTCCCGAGCGGGTTTCGCCGACACTGAGCTGCTCCCAGATGGCCTGTTCGACATCCTGCTGTTCTTCCTCGAGCAACGCCCGCCGGCTGACAATCAGGTTTCGTTTCCGGGAATCGACCTCCATGACCTGGACCGAGAGTTTCTGCCCGACGTACTCGTCGAGATTTTCGACGTACGATCGATCGACCTGGCCGGCCGGAAGAAAGCCTCGCAAGCTTCCGACCGACACCTCGAGCCCCCCCTTGTTTGCCTTGGTAACAACACAGTCGCAGGCCATTCCCACGGTCACGGCATTCCAATCGCCACCGACACGCCGTCGACCCCGGGGCAGGTTCAGGTGGATCAGGCCCTCGTCGGCGTCGTAACGATCAACGCTGACGTCGATCACCTGCCCGACCTCCGGCTCGGTCTTCTCCCACTGGCGCCGCGGCACGATTCCGGTGGCTCTCAGGCCGATGTCGACAAGCACGCTCTCGACGTCGACCGACTGGATGGTCCCCTTCAGTCGAGACCCCTCCTCGAGATCTTCCTCCGACTCGACCTGTTCGGCCACGGTGCCCTCATCACCAGCCGCGTCGGTGGCCTGGACGGCCACGTCAAGCAGCTTGGCGTCGTCCCCGGCCATCGCGGCTTCGATCTCGGCCTCCAGGTCCCCATCGAGCACGTCATCGGGAGGCAACTCGACGGGGGGGGCGGCCTCAAGTTGGGCCACCGGATCGGTTTTGGTTTCGTCTTCTTCAACGGGGGCGGCCGACTCACTGGCGACCACAACCTTTTCCACCAGTTGCTCGATCGCACCCTCGTCGGTGACCGGAACCACGGCGGGCTTGGATCGCGAGGGGATCGGGCGAGCCGAGTCGGCTCCGCCGGGATTCAAACGCGGTCGTTTTCGCTCGGGAGTGGCTGCCGGATCTTCGGGAGGCACCGGGGTATCATTCACGGGAGGACACTCTGCTGGATCTGGATAGAGCCCTTCACGTCGTGGGCGGTCAACCGGTCCGATGCTATTTCTTGCTGGTGGGCCCGGTGGTCGCCTTGACGCACCTCAGGCCAATGGCATCGCTCTTGGCGTGGTCGGGAATCGAAACACGAACCGCACTTCGCAGCGAGGGATGACGATCTCGCCAGGACCCACTGCGAATGATCCGTGACACGTATTTTTCGTCAGCTTTCCAGGCACTGCCGTCTACGGGAGCTCCAACGTAGTTGGGATGCCACGCGTCGGCAACAAACTCCCAGAGATAGCCGTGCATGTCGTAAAGACCCCAGGCGTTGGGCTTCTTGGCACCGATCGGCGGGTCGTTGCCTGCCGCGTTTCCAGTATGCCACGCGTAGGGGTCCGCCAGCGAGGCCTTGTTGCCCTTGTCGTTGGCCGATCGGGCCTTTTCACCAAAACTGTAGGCCGTCGTTGTCCCGGCGCGGCAGCAGAATTCCCACTCCGCCTCGCTGGGCAGCCGGATCTCCTCGTTTCCATCCAGCAACCCCGACTGTCTCATCAACACCGTCGCCTTACGACAGAACACGGTCGCCTCCTGCCAACTGAGCATCTCGACGGAGTTTCTCGGCCCGGTCCAGCGGCTGGGGTTCTTACCCATCACGGCTTCCCAGAGATTCTGCGGCACCTCGTAGCGAGCCATCGCAAACGAACCGCTCATCGTCACCTGGCGTGCCGGTTGTTCACTGGCGTCGCCACCCTTGGTCCCCATCACAAACGTCCCCGGGAACTTTCCCTTGCCCGGAGTGATCTCGACGAATTCCGCGTTGAAAGTCTTCAACAACTCCTGGCGTTCGGCCGCGGTCATTGTCTTCCCCGGGTCCTTCTTGGGCTGGCCGGCAGCCGGCAGTAGCGTGTCTGCCGAGAACAGCAACAGGCCGAGACTGGCCAACGTGATTTCGAGTGGTCGACAGGTTCTGGTCATGGCGTGGCTCGTCGTCTGAAAATACCCCGGGCCGACATCAGCCGGACATTTCATTACTATCGAAGTTACTCCCGGGCCGCAACGATCCGGCCCTGTTTGACGGGAAGTTCGCCAGCGATCAGAGTGATGTCATCATGAGTGAGTCTCAAGCGGGTCCGCCGCGGAGTTTTGAGTTGTTGTCGAGAACGGCCAGCCGGCTGGTCGTGGTTGATGTCCAGGACAAGTTGCTGGCCCACATCCCGGTATCCGAAACGCTGGTAGAAAACTGCCGGCGACTGATCCGCGGTGCCACGATCCTGGGTGTCCCGGTTTCTGCAACCGAACAGTATCCCGGGGGACTTGGGCCGACAACGGCTGTGCTGGCTGAACTGCTGGGGGAGATTCCCGAGAAGTTGCGTTTCAGTTGTGTCGAGTCGCTCGACTGGGCCGAGAACTCCCCGGAAACAAGGCAACCCGGCCAGGTGGTCCTTTGCGGGATTGAATCGCACATTTGCGTGATGCAGACGGCGCTGGACCTCTTGTCACGGGGTTTTCGTGTGTACATTCCCGCCGACGCGGTGGCCAGCCGTCACAAGTCGGATTGGCAAATTGCCCTGAGGAGGTTGTCTGACGCGGGTGCGGTGGTGCTGACGACCGAGAGTGTTTTGTTCGAGTGGTGCGAAGTCGCCGGAACCGACGAGTTCCGCGAAATCAGCCGATTGGTGACCGGCAAAGACGGGCCTTGAATTGGCTATCAACGGCCCGTTACAACGGAAGGGCACCCGTTTTGATCATTCATCCCGAGATTGCCCTCGATGGCCTCAACCGTTCCCGATTCCCCCGGCGTCACGCGCGTGGCAGGAGACGTGGCCGGGTCGTTTCCGACGACGCGTATGCGACGCCTGCGGACCCATCCGCGGCTGCGCGAACTGGTGCGTGAGACGCGGCTGAGCCCGTCGGATTTCATCCTGCCGTTGTTCGTACGGCACGGTGAAAACCAGCGTGTGCCGATCGTCTCGATGCCCGGCCACAGCCAACTGACAGTCGACCTGCTCGCCGACGAAGTGGCCGAGATTGCCAACCTGGGAATCCCGGCCGTGATTCTCTTCGGAATCCCCGCCCACAAGGACGCCACCGGCAGCGACGCCTGCGACGACCAGGGAATCGTGGCGCAGGCGGTGCGGGCGATCAAGGAGGCCGGCAGCGACCTGCTGGTGATCACCGACGTCTGTTTCTGCGAATTCACCGACCACGGCCATTGCGGGATCATCAACGACCGTCATGGCGCCCTGGATGTCGACAACGACGCGACGCTGGAAATCCTGGCTGCACAGGCAGTGACCCATGCCCGGGCCGGAGCCGACATGCTGGCCCCGTCGGGAATGATGGACGGCATGGTGGCCGCAATCCGCCAGGGCCTGGACACCGCCGGGTTCACTCAGCTGCCGATCATGAGCTATTCGGTCAAGTACTCGTCATCGTTTTATGGTCCGTTCCGCGACGCGGCCGAGAGTGCCCCGCAGTTCGGCGACCGTCGGAGTTACCAGATGGACCCGGCCAACGCCGGTGAAGCGCTGCGGGAGGCGGCGTTGGACGTTGCCGAGGGGGCCGACCTGCTGATGGTCAAGCCCGCGCTGGCCTATCTCGACATCATCCACCGTGTCAAGCAGGCGCACCCGGGCATCCCGTTGGCGGCCTACAACGTCAGTGGGGAATTCGCGATGGTGAAAGCCGCGGCCGCAGCCGGCTGGATCGACGAGCAGGGTGTGGCGATGGAGAGCCTGCTGGCGATCAAACGGGCCGGGGCCGACATGATCCTGACCTACTTCGCCAAGGACGCCTGCGGCTGGCTGGATTAGTCGGCCAGGCAGGCCTGCCGGTGCTCGGCCAGGAACCGGCCCAGGTCGGAATCGCGGGCCTGCGCCAGTGTCTTGATCCTGAGCTTGATCACGTCACGGCCGTCGCGGTGCGAGGTGATCTCGCGAAGATCACCCAGCCCGGCAATTCGACCCAGTGGCACCGCACCGGGCGGACCGTACAGCACCAGATCAATGTGCCCGGGACGCTTTGTCCACAATGTCGCCCAGACCGGACCGCTCTTGCCGTCGCGAAATGACACCGACTGCCGTCCCGTCCAGTCGACGATCGGATCCGGGACCGAGGCTTCCAGCCATTCCGCCAACACATCCACCAGATCGGCCGGCCAGGCCACCCGTCGCCGTCCGGTAAATCCCTTCCTCATCTGATGCCACTTTCGCCCCAGCACCTTCCAGGGCATCAGATCCTCGGGATTCTGCTGACCCTGGCCGATCCTCTCCAGGAAGGAATCCCGGGCCGTTTCCAGGAACTGTTCGAAACCGGGTGTGTCGACTTCCTTCAGCCAGTGCACCTTCAGGCTCACTTCCTGCCAGGGACCCTTCAGATTCTTCACGCGGACCCTCGGACCACGACCATAGATCGGCAACTCGTCGATATCATCGAGCGGCTTCAGGTCGAGTTGAGCCTGCAGGGTGTCCTGCTGGAACGTGTTGCGTCCCATCCGGAACTTCAGCGTCAGCAACCACTCGTCCCCGGTCAGCGCGTGCAGGAGCCACTCCTTGCGGCCCGAACCGGCAATCTCGACAACACTGCGATGGTTGAAGTCGGCCGGCCTGAGATCGGGACACGCGGCGAGTCGGTCGAGGACTCGATCCAGCACCCGGCCTTCCCAACGGGCGGGCTGTCCGTTGTGAGCGATGCGGTCGATCGTGTGCCAGCGACGGCCATCCTGCTGCCACGGCATCCGGGTCTCGCGGCCGATCTGCCGAAAATCCAGGTCGCCAGCCTTTTTCTCGGCGACGGCGCGGGCGTCAAACACATCCCGCTCGGCCCGCTCACCCTCTCTCAGCACCGGACCCAGCAACTCGCCCGTCCACGACCTCAGACCGCCAGCCTCTTTCCGGGCCGCACGCGCCTGTTCGACGATGTCTTCAGGTGTCCCGCAGGCGACGATCTGTCCCCCGCCGGCCCCGGCTTCCGGACCGAGATCGACGATCCAGTCAGCGGTCTTGATCACGTCGAGGTTGTGCTCGATCACGATCACCGTGTTTCCCGCTTCGACCAGGCTGCCAAGCACTTTCAACAACTTGTCGATGTCGTCGAAGTGCAGGCCCGTCGTTGGTTCGTCCAGCAGGTAGAGCGTGCGACCGGTCTGTGGCCGGGCCAGCTCGGCCGCCAGCTTGACCCGCTGCGCCTCGCCGCCGGAAAGTGTGGGCGCGGACTGCCCGAGCGTGAGATAATCCAGCCCGATGGCACAGAGCGTCGCCAGGGGAGCACGAATTCTCGGGATATTCTCAAACAGCTTCAGTGCCTCACCGATCGGCATCTCCAACACATCGGCAATCGTGTGGCCATGGTAGGCCACCGACAGCGTCTCGGTGTTGTAACGCCGCCCCCGGCATTCGTCACACTCGATCCACACGTCCGGCAGAAAGTGCATCTCGATACACTTCTGACCGTTTCCCTCGCAGGCTTCACAACGGCCACCGGCGCGGTTGAAGCTAAAGCGTCCCGGTCGGTATCCCCGCACCTTGGCCTCGGGCAATCGACTGAACAACTCGCGGATCTCGTTGAAGACACCGGTGTAAGTGCCGGGATTGGATTTCGGGGTGTTCCCCAGTGGCTGCTGATCAACGACGATCACCTTGTTGAGCTGCTCGGCCCCCCTCAGTGCATCGAAAGGTCCCGGCACGTCTCCCGTGCGATGCAACTGCCGTGTCACCGCCCGGGCCAGGGTCTCTTCGACCAGCGAACTTTTCCCCGACCCGCTGACACCAGTCAGGCATGTCAGGGTGCCCAGCGGGATACGGAGATCGACCTGGTCGAGGTTGTTCTGCCGGGCGCCGTCGAGTTCGAGCCACGCTCCTCCGGGAGCATCGCTGTCGACGGTCTTGATCGACTTCATCCTGCGGGTGACGGGGATGGAGATCTTGCGTCGTCCGGAGAGAAAACGGCCTGTCAGAGACCGAGGTTTCTCGGCCACTTCCTGCGGTGGTCCCTGTCCGACGACCTGCCCGCCGTGCCGACCGGCACCCGGCCCAAAGTCGACCAACCGATCGGCTGTCTCGAGCACCTCGCGGTCGTGCTCGACCACGACCAGCGTGTTCCCGAGATCCCGCAAACGCTCCAGCGCCCCCAGCAGTCGACGGTTGTCACGGGGATGCAGCCCGATGGTGGGTTCGTCGAGTACGTACAACACGCCGGTCAGGGCCCGTCCAATCTGTCCCGCAAGCCGGATCCGCTGGCTTTCGCCACCCGAGAGTGTCGGCAGGGGCCGGGCCAGCGTCAGGTAATCCAGGCCAACATCGACCAGGAACTTCAGGCGACTGGTCGCTTCGCGCATCAGGTCCGCGGCGATTCTCTTCCCGTCGCGGTCCAGGCGGACGCTCTTCAGCACCCGCAACGCTTCATCCAGCGGCAGCGAACACAACGAGCCGATCGTGTGACCAGCAAATCGAACCGCGGCAACATCGGGTCTTAGCCGGTTGCCCCCACACGACGAACAATCGACCTCGCCGACCAGGTCCAGCAACCGCCGCCGATACGACCGCGAGACCCTCGACGCCTCCTCGATGGCCGGATACAGCCCCTTGTACTGCATCTGCAGTGTCTGCCCCGACGGTATCGTCACGTTGAACCAGCGGTCTCCGGAACCGTAGAGCACCAGTCGCCGCGCGGCTGGTGGCAGAGCATCGAAGGCGAGGTCCAGCGGCAGCGAGAACTCGCGGTGCAGTCCCTCCAGAATCGCAGCGAACACGGGGGCGGTGGCCGGATCGGGCCAGGCGGCGATCGCTCCCTGGGCCAGGCTGCGGGACCCGTCAGACACCAGGGTTGCCAGGTTGGTTCCCTGCTCGGTCCCGATCCCCTCGCAGGCCGGGCACCAGCCGAGATGACTGTTGAAGGAAAAATTGTTCGGTGTCAGTTCCTCGTAGCTCTGCCCGCATTTCTCACACGCCGCGTGCAGGCTGAAGGGCTCGACCACCCAGTCGGTTTCGTCTCGCTCAGCGTCCTCGTGCGCGATACGCATTTCCCCGAGACCAAGCCCCAGTGCCATCTCGACACTGTCGGCCACGCGGGTCCGTGACGTCTTGCCGATCGTGATTCGATCGACGACGACTTCCACGTCATGACGCCGACGGCGATCGAGATCGGGCACATCGTCGAGGCGGCAGGTCATGCCGTCGATCCGGACACGACGGAAGCCATCCTCTTTCAACGACTCCCACAACTTCGAGTATTCTTGTCCAACCCTGACTTGCCGGGGTGCCAGGATCAGCACGTGGCTGCCGCCAGGCAGTGTGCGGACGCGTGCAATCACCTCGTCGGTCGTCTGCCGGCGGATAGGGATCTCGCATCCCGGGCAATAACGGGTGCCGAGTCGAGTGAAGAGTACACGAAGGTAATCGTAAATCTCGGTCACCGTTCCGACCGTCGACCTCGGCGTCGTCCCGGTGGTCTTCTGCTCGATAGCAATCGCCGGTGAGAGGCCCTGGACCTGTTCGACGCGAGGCTTGGGCATCTGGCCGAGAAACTGCCGGGCATAGGCCGAAAGCGATTCGACGTACCGCCTCTGGCCTTCGGCGTACAGCGTGTCCATCGCCAGGGAACTCTTGCCACTGCCGCTGGGACCGCAGAAAACATTCAACCGGTTACGGGGTACACGAAGGTTGACGTCCTTGAGGTTGTGCTGCGACGCCCCCTTGATGACGATCTCGGTCGATTCACGCTGCCGACGCTTCCTCGGCCTTCCCCGTTTCGGTCGTCGCGGTCGGCCGTTGGTCCGCTTCGACGGGGATCCGGCCAGCAGCGGTTGCAGGGCCTGTCCGGTGTAGGATTCCTTGCAATCGGCAATCGCCTCGGGTTCACCGGCGACCACAACCCGGCCCCCGCCGGCTCCTCCCTCCGGGCCGAGATCGATCACCCAGTCGGCTGTCTTGACCACCTCGAGGTTGTGCTCGACCACGAGCACGGTGTTGCCCGCGTCAACAAAGCCATGGAGAACATCGAGCAGCTTGCTGATATCGGCAAAGTGCAAACCGGTCGTGGGTTCGTCGAGCAGGTAGATCGTTTGGCCGGTGGAGCGTTTGCCGAGTTCCCGGGCAAGCTTGATCCGCTGTGCTTCACCGCCGGAAAGTGTCGGCGAGGGCTGGCCGAGCTTGAGGTAATCGAGACCGACGTCACGCAGCGTGCCCAGCAGCCGGGCCACCCGGGGATGGTTGCTGAAGTGTTCGAGTGCCTCTTGCACGTCCATCTCCAGCACCTCGGCAATACTCCTGCCGCGGAACTTCACCTCGAGCGTCTCGTGGTGAAACCGCCGGCCCTCGCAAACCGGACACGTCACCCAGATGTCGGCCAGGAAATCCATCTCCAGGCGATTCGATCCGTAGCCTTCGCACGCCTCGCATCGGCCTCCGGCCACGTTGAAGCTGAAGCGGCCGGGCTTGTATCCCCGCACCCTCGCATCGGGCAACCGGCTGTACAGGTCGCGGATTGCATCGAGCAACTTGACGTAGGTGGCGGGATTCGAACGGGGGGTGCGACCGATCGGGGCCTGGTCGATGTTGATCGCGCGATCGACAAACTCCAGCCCGGTCACCTCGCGGTGCCTGCCCGGGGTGCCCTTGCCGCGGTTCAGATCCCGGTTGAGTACCTGCCAGAGAATGTCATTGACCAGCGAACTCTTGCCCGAACCACTGACGCCGGTCACGCACACGAACGCGCCGACTGGAATCGGGACGTTGATGCCCCGCAGGTTGTTGTGACGAGCCGCGCGGACGGTCAGCCGGTCCTTGCCGATCGGGCGTCGCCGTTGCGGAACCGCGATCGATTCGCGTCCGCTGAGAAACCGGCCCGTCACGCTTTTCGAGTTCGCCTCGATGTCTTTGACCGTCCCCGTCGCCACAACCCGCCCACCGCGAACACCCGGCCCGGGTCCGAAATCCACGACGTGATCGGCCTCCCGGATCGTCTCCTCGTCGTGCTCAACAACGATCACCGTGTTGCCCTGGTCGCGGAGGTCGCAAAGGCTCTCCAGCAACAGCGTGTTGTCACGGGGATGCAGGCCGATCGAGGGTTCATCGAGGACGTAAACGACACCGACCAGGCCGCTGCCAATCTGTCCGGCCAGCCTGATGCGTTGGGTCTCTCCACCCGAGAGCGTGGGAGCGGCGCGGTCGAGCGCAAGGTAGTCGAGTCCACAACGGAGCAGGAATCCCAGCCGTCCACGAATTTCCTTGAGGGCTTCGCCGGCAACCAGTCGCGCGGTGTCATCGAGTTGGAGGTCTTCAAAGAACGCCGCAGCCTCGGCAATCGACAGCCCACACACCTCCGGCAGGCTTCGCCGTCGCTTGCCGTCGGATCGCCCGAATTGCCGATTGGTGGTCGTCACGGTCACCGCACGCGCCTGTCCGTTCAGACGCGTGCCGCCACAGGCCGAGCAGTCGGTGAACTGCATCGCCTTCTCCAGTTGTCGGCGCCGCATCGGGTTGTTCGTCTTGCGATACGATTCAAGCAGCCTGGGAATCACACCGGCAAACGTGCCCCCGTGCTTCCAGACCCCCCCGCGATAACGCCAGGCGAACGTGATGTGGCGATCACCGGTTCCGTGGAGAAACAGCCGGCGAGCCTCCTCGGGCAGATCACACCACGGCATCTTCAGCAGGCTCTCGTCCTCCATTCCCAGGTCCTTTTCGATCGCCGCCGCCACACCCTGGTAGATGTGTCGCCGCCAACGACCGATCCGTCCCACGGGACCCAGCAGACCAATCGCACCCCTCCAGAGCGACTTGCCGGTCTCGCTGATCATCTTCTCGGGCAGGAACTCGTGCCGCTGGCCCAGTCCGTTGCATTCCAGACACATCCCCAGCGGGCTGTTGAAGCTGAACAATTGCGGCGTTGGAGGTTCATAGCTGATGCCGCAGCGGGTGCAGGCATAACGTGAACTGTGGAGCGTGTCACAGCCCGCTTGCCGATCGTCGACTTCGCTCTGCGTCGGCCGTGACACGTCGTCGGCAACGGCAACCAGCAGGGTTCCTCCCGAGAGCCGCAATGCGATCTCGACCGCCTCGGCCAGTCGCTGCCGCCCGGTTCTCCCGGTCACCAGTCGATCGACAACCACCTCGATCGTGTGCCGCATCTGGCGATCCAGTCGCAGGTCATCAACCAGCGAAACCACCTCACCATCCACACGGGCCCGGACAAAGCCCTGCTTCAACAGGTCGTCGAACAGGTCTCGATACTCGCCTTTTTGTTGCTGGATCAACGGTGACAGCACGCTGAAGCGCGTGCCCCGCGGCAGACCGGCAATCGACTCGATGATCTGCTCGGAGGTCTGCGCCGAGATGGACCGTCCACAACGGGCACAGGCGGGATGTCCGACACGAGCGAACAGGACCCTCAGGTAGTCCTGGATCTCGGTGATCGTACCGACCGTGCTGCGGGGATTCCGGCTGGCGGATTTCTGCTGGATCGAAATCGACGGAGAGAGTCCGCTGACAAGATCGACATCGGGCTTGGGCAGCTGACCGAGAAACTGTCTCGCGTAACTTGAAAGCGATTCGACGTAACGTCGCTGCCCCTCGGCGTAGAGCGTGTCAAACGCCAGGGAACTCTTGCCGGAACCACTGACGCCGGTCATCACGATCAACTGGTTTCGCGGCAGCGTCAGGCTGACATCCCGCAGGTTGTGCTCGCGGGCACCCCGAATGACGATGTCTGTCGCCTCAATCGCCAGGCTATTTGCCGCCCTGGACCGCCCCACGTCACTGGCTCACTGGCGCAGCATCTCCCGAAGTCGTCTCGTCGTCGCCGTTTCCGGTCGATTCAGACGCTGGCTGCTCATCGGGGGTACTGGTTGATTCGGCCTTGGGATCGCGCCCCCGTCCGCGACGCCGGCGCTTCTGTTTACGGGACTGCTTGCGGGGACGATCGTCATCGGCCGCGACCGTTTCGTCAGCAGCAGAGTCTGTTTCAGGGATCGTCAGCGGAAACGGGTGGCCGAACCGGTGGTCCTTGTCGTCGATTTCCATCCACGAATCGTCGGTGGGACAGCGGCGACTGACGACGTGACCGGAGGTCTTCAACATGCGTTGACACGTTCGGCATCGCCACACGCGACGCACGTCCAGGTCGAGTCGAATCCCGGGGCCCTTGATGACCAGGTCCTCCTGTCGCTCCTCTTCGCGCCCCACGGCACGGACACTACGATGCACGCCCTTTGATGCTGAAACCGTCGGG
>Ga0163108_10001267_pt1 | contig 18604 bp, 13 predicted proteins | sample Fk1155metaG_FD_109644 | JGI IMG/M metagenome (GOLD analysis project Ga0163108, IMG submission 109644) | Marine microbial communities from the Central Pacific Ocean - Fk160115 155m metaG | ecosystem: Environmental > Aquatic > Marine > Oceanic > Photic zone | place: The Central Pacific Ocean...
ACACCCCGATCATCAAGGGTTCTGCGCTCAAGGCGCTTGAGAACCCCGAGGACGAGGCTGCCACGAAGTGTATCTTCGATCTGATGGCCCAGGTGGACAGCTATATTCCTGAGCCTGAGCGGGATATCGACCAGCCCTTCCTGATGCCGGTTGAAGACGTCTTCAGCATCAAGGGCCGTGGTACTGTCGGTACCGGGAAGATTGAAACCGGAAAGGTCCACACTGGCGATGAGATTGAGATCGTCGGGCTGAAAGAGACCTCCAAGACGACCGTGACTGGAGTCGAGATGTTCAACAAGACTCTCGATGATGGTCAGGCCGGCGACAACGTGGGTTGCCTGCTGCGTGGTATCGACAAGGAAGAGCTCGTTCGCGGGCAAGTGCTCGCGGCTCCCGGCAGCATCAATCCTCACAAGAAGTTTGTTGGTGAGGTCTACGTCCTTAAGAAGGACGAAGGCGGCCGCCACACGCCCTTTTTCACCGGTTATCGTCCCCAGTTCTACTTCAGGACCACGGATGTGACCGGTACCGCGACCTTGCAGGGCGCAGAGATGTGCATGCCTGGCGACAATATCACGATGGACATTGAACTGATTCAGCCGATTGCCATGAAGGAAGGTCTTCGGTTCGCTATCCGAGAGGGTGGGCGAACGGTAGGTTCAGGTGTTGTTGCGGCTATTTCTGAGGAAGAGTAATCAACGTATTTTTACAGGAGAGTCCAGGCGGGAAGCCGCCTCTCTCTCCTGAGTCAGTAATCTTGCAGGCCAGTAGTTCAATTGGCAGAGCGTCGGATTCCAAATCCGAAAGTTGGGGGTTCGAGTCCCTCCTGGCCTGCCAGATCCTGGCTTGAATAAATGATGGTCTGATTTTTTTCGGACCGGGTTTGCTAACCAGGCAAGTTGAAAGCGCGCTATGGGAGCTATCTACAAGGAAGACCAGGGAAAGGTCGCCAGGATTATCCTGGTTACCGTGATCATGCTGGGAGCGGTATTCGCCCTCCAGCAACTGCACGGCTATATGCCGAAGATTCCTGACTGGAAACTGCTTGGCCTGATCGATGAAAACGGGCTGGCTTTGCAGATTCTGGACTGGCGTTACATGGTACATGGGCCGCTGATCGTTCTGGCGATCATGTTCGCCTATGGCCAATTCAACAGACCAAAGACAGCCGACTTCCTCATTGAGACTGAAAATGAGTTGAAGAATAAGGTGACCTGGCCTTCCCGCAAGGAAGAGATCAGCGCTTCGGTTGTGGTTGTTGTGACAGTTCTTATCCTGAGTGTTTTTATTTTCGGGGTCGACTACTTCATGAAGCTGTTCAGCGAAGGGCTCTTTTACCCGAGCTGATAGCTGCAAATCGGTTTTTGAGCTTCAAGGATGCATCGAGGGCAAAGGGCTTTTCGGTCTCTTTGAGACGCGCACAATTTAGAGAGGGAAGCCTAGATGGCTAAAGAATGGTACGTGCTCCGAGTTGCCAGCGGGCGAGAGTCGACTCTCCGCGATGGTCTTATGAAGAAGATCCAACTGGCGGGACTCGAGGAGCAGATCCCCACCGTGCTTGTTCCCACCGAGAGAGTCTCGGAGATCAAGGGCGGTAAAAAGCGCTTCAAGGAGAAGAAGCTGTATCCCGGCTATATCATTGTCGAGATGGAGCTCAGCGATGAGGTCTGGTATCTCATCAAGGACACGCACGGCATTGGTGATTTTGTAGGTTCCTACGAAAACCCCCAGCCGCTGTCGGCTGATGAAGTCGAGAAGATACTGAATACCGTTCAGGGCAAAGAGGAAGCGCCCGAGGTTAAGATCGATCTCGCTGCCGGCGATGGTGTGAAGATCAAGGAAGGTCCATTCGAGAATTTCGATGGTACCGTCGACGAGGTCTTCCCGGCCAAGGGACAGGTGCGGGTCATTGTTACTATCTTCGGGAGACCGACTCCCTGTGACCTGGAATACTGGCAGGTCGAGAAAATTTGAATCGATGCCCGCAGGGCGCGGGCCGTAATAGAAAGAGTTTGAGACATGCCTCCCAAGAAGGAATACAAAGCCAAGGTGAAGCTCCAGATCGCAGGCGGCCAGGCCACTCCCGCGCCTCCGGTGGGGCCGGCCCTGGGCCAGCATGGCGTGCCGATCGGTGAGTTCGTGCAGAGGTTCAACGATGCGACCAAGGAGCAGGCCGGGACGATCGTCCCTGTCGAGCTCTATGTCTATGCCGACCGCAGCTTTGACTTTATCGTCAAGTCGCCTCCCGCAGCGGTGCTCGTCCGCAAGGAAGTTGGCCTTGCCAAGGGAGCGCAGATTCCCGGGACCGAGGTCGTTGGCGAGATCAATCGAGCTCAGCTCGAGAAGATCGCTCAGATCAAGATGGAAGACCTGAATGCGAACGACATGGATGCCGCGGTCAAGATGATCGAGGGAACCTGTCGGAGCATGGGAGTCAATGTCGTGGAGACCGGGGGAGGGCCGACTCCTGTCGAACCTGCTGACGACTCCGCTGACGAATCCGCTGACGATTCCGCTGCCGCGGATGACGGCGGGAGCGAGCCAGCTGAAGCACCCGCCGGGGGTGATGCTGCCGAAGAATAATACAGTACGTAGAACAGACAAGAGTTTATTGATTTTGATCAGCTCTCCGCCGGGAGGGTAGGTAATTACCACGGCGTTTCCCTTTGAGTCCTCGCGGCTTACTTTTGGGGGAGGCGAGCTGTGGGAGAGAGCCAGAAAGGTTTTCGACAATGGCAAGTAAGAGTAAGAAGAATCGCCGTAACCAGGAGAAAGTCCCTGGCGAGGCGGTGGGTGTCTCCCAGGCGGTTGAGTCCCTTAAACAGTTTGACGGCGCCAAGTTTGACGAGACTGTCGAGCTGGCCCTGAAGCTCGGGATCGATCCGAAGAATTCGACCCAGATCGTACGGGGCGCTGTGTCGCTTCCGCATGGTATTGGCAAGGAAGTTACCGTGATCGCGTTCTGCGAGGGCGAACTGGCCGATGCGGCTAAAGAGGCTGGAGCTCTCGAGGCTGGGGGAGAGGAGCTTGCCCAGAAGATCCTGGATGGCTGGCTCGGTTTTGATGTAGCCATAGCCCATCCTTCGATGATGCGGTACGTGGGAAAGCTTGGCCGTGTGCTTGGACCTCATTCGAAGATGCCGTCTCCCAAGTCCGGAACCGTTACCGATGATGTGGTCGGAACGGTTAAGGATTTCAGAGCCGGCAAGGTAGAATTTCGTAACGACGACCACGGAAATATTCATGCCATCATGGGCAAGAAATCCTTCAGCGCTGAGCAGCTGACCGAGAATGTCGAGGCCTTCCTCGAACATATCCACAGCCTCAAGCCCGCGTCGACCAAGGGGAATTACCTTCGGAAAGCGGTGATTTCAGCGACGATGAGTCCAGGAATTGCCCTTGATGTGGCCTAATCTTCAAGATATTCGGTTTTTTTCGTAACTTCTAGTGGGTTTTGGAATAGAGACCGTTGACTGAGGTCTGATCTTTCGTTAAAAACGGTCCTTTTCGTACCCATCCACAGGTAAATCCATGTCCAGGGAACTTAACGATATCATCACAAAAGACATCGAGACCCGTTTTGCGGGGATGGATGGCTGTGTTGTATTCGATTATCAGGGCCTGTCTGCCGGAGACACGTTTGAACTGCGCAGAAGATTGCGGCAGGACGGGGTTCTGATGAATGTGGTGCAAAACCGCTTGAGCAAGCGTGTTTTTTCCGAGCGCGAGGACATCCCGGGTGAGTTCACTGATCTTTTCCGGGGGCCGACGGCCTTGCTGACAAGCGAGGAGGGAGCTCTCAGGGCGAGTAAGAGTATCTCCAATTGGCTCAAGGAAAATAAGGACTCAATAGAGATCAGGGGCGGCCTCTTTGAGGGCAAGGTGCTCACCAAGGAGGAAGTCAATGCAATGGCCAAGATTCCCGACAAGGAGACGCTGCTCGCGCAGACGGCCGGGATGTTCCTTTCTCCAGTCCAGTTTTTGCCTTCGGCGGCCAAGAGCCTGGTGTCTCACCTGGCCGGTTGCGCCAAGGCCCGTCACGAAGAACTTTCAGATTCTTAGATATTCATTTACGGCTCCTCAGTCAGGAGCTTGATTCAGGAGGATTGCGAAATGGCAGACGAAGACGCCAAAACCGAAGAAGCCGAAGCTGAAGCCCCGGAGGCTTCCGAAGAAGCTGAGACTGCGACAGCTACAGCGGAAGAAGCTGTGGAAGACAAGTCCTACGGAGAAAAGGTTACCCAGATTGTCGACCTCTTTACCGGGTTGACCGTCATGGAGGTTCTTGAACTCCAGGATGCCCTTAAGGATAAAGGCATTGAGCCTGCTGCGGCTGCCGCTGTTGTTGCCGGTCCTGCCGGTGGCGGCGATGCTGCTGAGGAAGAGAAATCGACCTTCGATGTCATCCTCAAGAGTCCCGGCGCCAAGAAGATCCAGGTTATCAAGGAGGTCCGAGGGATCACCAGCCTGGGACTCAAGGAAGCCAAGGCTCTTGTCGACGATACGCCCCAGCCTGTGAAGGAAGGCGTAGCGAAGGATGAAGCTGAGCAGTTGAAGGAACAGCTGGAAGCCGCTGGCGCGGAAGTCGAGCTGGCCTGAGGCTGTTGATTTCTTCTGTGCGGATCAGCCGGGTTCTTCCCGGCTGGGCCGATGACGATGTGACTAAGAGCAAAGTGCTCAATTGAGCGGGGAGCGGCGATTTAGAGTCCGTTCCCTGGCCTTCCTTTCCGGTCGGGAGCTAGAAGCGGCAAGTCGTTTGTTCTCGGAGACGTTTACGCTCTACGTCTTCGAGACGATTCTGCGCGCGATGTGCTCCCTGGCTGATGTCGGTGGAGAGAGCGGATTATTCAAGCCTCTGGCATGAAAGATAGCCAAGGTGATTTGCGGGTCGGCCGGATCCTTACGGGTTCCCTGGCGGCGGATCGTCTTTCTTTTATGTCGATGTGATTTTAGGCCCCTTCCTGGGAGTTTTATTGGGATGACCGTATTACCTGCGAAGACCTTTGGCAGTAGGAGGGATGCAATTGACGTCCCCAACCTCATGGAGCTGCAAGTCAACGCTTACCGCGATTTTCTGCAGGCAGGAAAGCACTACACCGACAGGGACAACTTCGGGCTCGAAGCGATCCTGCGCGAGATATTTCCGATTCCCAGCTACGATGGGAGCATGTCGCTCGAGTATGTCGGCTACGAGCTTGGCAGACCGCGCTACGAGGAATCCGAGTGCAGGGATCTTCGCCTGACCTTCGGACTTCCTTTCAAGATTCGCCTTCGTCTCGAAAAGGAAGAACCCATCGAGGAAGAGGTCTACCTCGGTGAGATTCCAAAGATGATCGGCGGGGGAGAGTTTATCGTCAATGGCGCCGAGCGTGTCATTGTCAGTCAGCTTCATCGCTCTCCAGGCGTCGACTTCTCTGAAGAGATTCATGCGGGTGAGAGGCGTCTTCATTCCTGCCGGGTGATCCCCGAGCGCGGCAGCTGGATCGAGTTGAATGTCAGCAAGAAAGATGCCCTGACCGTCAGGATCGACCAGAGCGGCAAGTTTTCCTCGACCTGTCTGCTTCGTGCCATGGCCGAGGAGTATTCAACTGACCGCCAGATTCTGGAACTCTTCTACAAGGTCAAGAAGCTCAAGCTCGTTGGCGAGAAATGGGTGGAGAAGGTCATCGGGAGCGTATGCGCTGAGGATATTGTCGAGGAATCAACCGGCACGGTTATCGTTAACGCCTGTGAAGAGATCACCGAGACGATCGCCGAATCACTCCTCAACGATAAGGAGAAACGTGAGGTCGGCGGCAAGCCCCGCTCCATCAGCATCATAGCTGATGTTCAGGACCCGCTGATTCTCAACAGCCTTCGCGATGATCTCGCCAAGAACCATGAGGACGCCCTGATCCGTATCTATCAGCGTCTGCGTCCAGGCAACCCGGCCCAGTTGACCAAGGCCAAGGAGCTCTTCCACGACAAGTTCTTCAACTCCCAGAAGTATCGTCTGGGCCGTGTTGGACGTTTTCGGATTAACAGGAAGTTCAAACAGAAGGTTCCCGAGACCGAGATGACCCTCAAGCAGGAGGATCTCATCAATTCGATCCAGTACATCCTCACCCTGCGGTCCGGAGGCGGGCTGATCGATGATATCGATCACCTCGGCAATCGTCGCGTGCGGACCATCGGCGAGCTTGCCGGCGAAGAGTTCAGGAAGGGGTTCCTGAAGCTCAAGCGCACCGTCCAGGAGCGCATGAGTATGATGGAAAAGGATGCCCTGACGCCCCGCAGCCTGATCAATTCAAAGACGATCTCCAGCGCGATTGATTTCTTCTTCGGCCGCGGTGAGCTTTCGCAGGTAGTTGACCAGACCAACCCTCTTTCCCAGCTCACCCACGAGAGACGTCTCAGCGCCCTGGGACCCGGGGGGCTGAACCGGAAGCGCGCCGGCTTCGAGGTGAGGGATGTCCACATCTCTCACTACGGAAGGATTTGTCCGATCGAGACGCCCGAGGGGACCAACATCGGGTTGATCTCTTCTCTGAGCGTTTACTCGAAAATGGATGAGTACGGTTTCCTGACGACACCCTACCTCAAGGTCAGCAAAGGGAAGGTGTCGGACAAGAGCGCCGTCTATCTTCGCGCGGACCAGGAGGAGGACCGCTGGCTGGCTCCCGCCGACGCCGAGGTCGACTCCTCCGGCAAGCTTGTAGGAGATATGGCCCTGGCCCGCCGTAATGGTGAATTCAAGCTCATCAGCGTCAAGGATGTAGAGTTTATCGATGTTTCTCCCCGGCAGATGGTGGGGGTCTCGGCGTCGCTGATTCCCTTCCTCGAGAATGACGATGCCAACCGCGCGCTCATGGGTTCGAACATGATGCGCCAGGCTGTTCCTCTGCTGAAGGTCCAGGCTCCCCTGGTGGGGACCGGGATGGAGAGCGAGGTGGCCAGGTTCTCCGGCATGGTTGTTCGGGCGCCGAAGACGGGTACCGTCAAGCATGTCGATGCCAAGCAGATCACTATCGGAGACTCTGATCCTGTTCAGCTGAGGAAATTCCAGGGACTCAATGAGAGAACCTGTCTCAATCAGCGTCCCGTAGTCCATGTCGGCGACAAGGTCAAGGCGGGCGATGTCATCGCCGACGGCGCGGCAACCAAGGAGGGTGAACTCGCCCTTGGCGCCAACGTGCTGGTCGGTTTCATGACCTGGGATGGCTACAACTTTGAGGATGCGGTTCTCATCAGCGAGAAGCTGGTCAAGGATGACGTCTACACTTCGATTCACCTTGACGAGTTCGAGATTGAGATTCGTGAGACCAAGCTTGGCCGCGAGGAGTTTACCCGGGAGATTCCGAATGTTTCCGAACGGGCTCTCAGGAATCTCGACGAGGATGGCATTGTGCGGATTGGAACGCATGTCAGGCAGGGCGATATCCTGGTCGGCAAGGTCGTCCCAAAATCCAAGAGCGAGCTTTCGCCCGAGGAGAAGCTCCTCCACGCGATCTTTGGTCGTGCCGGTGAGGACGTGAAAAACGACTCGCTCGAGGTCACCTCGGGTGTAGAGGGCGTGGTGATCGGCGCCAAGCGTTTCCAGCGCAAATCCCTGACAAGCGATGAGAATCGCAAGCAGGACAGGGATAACGCGAAGGCTGCCGAGGCGGAGGCCAGGGAGGAGCTGATCGCGGAGGTGAGCAGCTGCCTGGAAGAGCTGCATGGGATCCTCGGCAAGAAGCCGGTTGGCGATGACAGGAAGATCCTGAACGCCGAGGACCTGGTGGATCTCGACAGCGTTGCTTCCGTCAAGATGATCCTTCGACTTGAGAACTTCACCAAGGGCAGGACTCCTGAGAAAATCAAGGCTCTCAAGGAATGTCTCCAGGAGCACTTTGCCCGCATGGAGGTGATCGAGGACCGTAAGAGCCGCCTGGTGAATAAGTTCACCAGGGGAGATGAGCTGTCCCCGGGTGTTCTCGAGATGGTGAAGGTCTTTGTCGCAACCAAGAGGAACATGGCGGTTGGGGACAAGGTTGCCGGACGGCATGGAAACAAGGGTGTGATCGCCAAGATTCTTCCCGAGGAGGATATGCCCTACCTCGAGGATGGAACTACTGTCAGCATGCTGCTGAACCCGCTGGGCGTTCCCTCTCGTATGAACCTGGGCCAGATTCTTGAGACCCACCTCGGCCTCGCGGCCAGTAAGCTGGGCTTCCGGGCGAAGACCCCGGTCTTCGATGGATGTACCGAGGCGGAGATCAAGGAGAACCTGGTGGAGGCCGGGTATCCGGATACTGGCAAGCTGACTCTCTATGATGGCCGTACGGGTGAGGCGCTTGAGCAGCAGGTTACGGTTGGTTACCTCTACATGCTGAAGCTGCACCATCTCGTGGATGACAAGATCCACGCGCGCGCCACCGGGCCCTATTCGCTTATTACCCAGCAGCCGCTGGGTGGAAAGGCGAGGTTCGGCGGTCAGCGTTTCGGCGAGATGGAGGTCTGGGCGCTCGAAGCCTATGGCGCGGCCAACATTCTCCAGGAACTCCTGACGGTGAAATCTGACGATGTGGATGGCCGGGCGAAGATCTATGAATCCATGGTCAAGGGTGAGAACACCCTCGAGCCGGGAACGCCTGTGTCTTTCAATGTATTAACCCATGAGATCAAGGGACTGGGGTTCTGCCTGGAGCTTCATAAGAGACGGGACGGATCTCCCTCACCCGCAGCCATGCCGAATGAGAACTAGGCAGGCAGTCGTCCGGGCGCGTATCGTTTACAGAGACAAGAAAACCTTTAACGAATAAAAACAGGAGATCTTCGAAAGTGGATTCAATCTACGAGAAGGTTAATGACTACGGTTCGGTATCTATCCGGCTCGCTTCACCCAACGACATCCTGTCCTGGTCCTATGGTGAGGTGAAGAAGCCCGAAACGATCAACTATCGTACCTATCGTCCCGAGAAGGATGGTCTGTTCTGCGAGAGGATTTTCGGGCCGGAGCGTGACTGGGAGTGCTTCTGCGGGAAGTACAAAGGGATCAAGCACCGCGGTATTATCTGCGACCGTTGTGGAATCAAGATCACTCACTCCAGGGTCCGCCGCGAGAGGATGGGGCATATCAATCTTGCCGCTCCCTGTGTGCATATCTGGTTCTTCAAGGCCACTCCTTCGCGCCTTGGAAATCTCCTGGCTATGAAGACAGCCTCGATGGAGAGGATCATCTACTACCAGGATTACGTTGTTATCGATCCGGGAGATGCCCAGCTCAAGCGCAACCAGCTTCTCACCGAGGAGGAGTACACCTATTGCCGGGAGAAGTACGGCGACTCCTTCGAGGCCGACACCGGCGCCGAGGCTGTGCGGAAGCTCGTTCTCGCCATCGATCTCGAGAAGCTCACCGAGGAGCTCAAGGCCGAGCTGAGAACCACCAAGAGCAAGCAGAAGACGAAGGACCTCATCAAGCGGCTCAAGATCGTCAAGTCCATCCTCGATTCCGGCAATAAGGCGGAGTGGATGATTCTGGATGTCGTTCCGGTCATCCCGCCTGATCTGCGGCCCCTGGTCCTGCTGGAGAGCGGCAACTTCGCCACCTCTGACCTGAACGATCTCTACAGGCGCCTGATCAACAGGAATAACCGGCTCAAGAAGCTTCTCGACCTGAATGCGCCTGATGTGATTATTCGTAACGAGAAGCGCATGCTGCAGCATTCCGTCGACGCCCTCTTCGATAACAATCGGTGTCGGCGCCCGGTGCTGGGTTCGAACAACCGGCCCCTGAAGTCGCTTACCGACATGATCAAGGGTAAGCAGGGCCGCTTCCGCGAGAACCTGCTCGGTAAGCGGGTTGACTATTCGGCGCGGTCGGTTATTGCCGTGGGTCCCGAGCTCAAGTTGCACCAGTGCGGACTGCCGAAGAAGATCGCTCTCGAATTGTTCCAGCCATTTATCATCCGGCGCCTGAAGGAGCTGGGTCATGCAGATACGATCAAGAGCGCCAAGAAGATGCTCGAGCGCAAGGATGAGGAGGTCTGGGATATCCTCGAGGAGGTTATTCATGAGCATCCCGTTCTGTTGAACCGGGCGCCTACCCTGCATCGCATGGGAATCCAGGCTTTTGAGCCTGTTCTTATCGAAGGGAACGCGATCCTGATTCACCCGCTGGTCTGCGAGGGTTTCAACGCCGACTTCGATGGAGACCAGATGGCCGTGCACCTGCCATTGTCGCTCGAATCCCAGGTCGAGGCCTCTACCCTGATGCTCGCCACGAACAACGTATTCTCGCCAGCCAGTGGCCGACCGATTATCGCTCCTTCGCAGGATATCGTTCTTGGCTGTCACTATCTCACCGCCGCGGTGCGCTGCAAGGATGAAGAGCGGATGGTCTTTTCCTCGAAGATGGAGGTCTTCCGCGCTCATCAGCAGAGCAAGGTTATATTCCACACCCGTATCAAGGTGCGCCTTGGGGATGAGGTGAACTTCAGGACCAGCCAGGGAATTGAGAACCAGGAGAGCGGTCTCTACGAGACCACGGTTGGCCGTATCTATTTTAACGATGTCCTGCCTGTCGGTATGGACTTCTACGATATGGACATGAGCAAAGGTAATCTCAACCAGGTTATCCACGACTGCTACCAATTGCTTGGCCGCAAGTTGACCCTCGTTCTTCTGGATGATCTCAAAGAGCTGGGTTTCAAGAGCGCGACCATTGCCGGACTCTCCTTCTCCAAGGACGATCTGCGGGAGCCTGACACCAAGCAGAAAACCTTGAAAGCTACGCAGAAGCTTGTCTACGAGGTTGAAGAAAAGTACCAGGCGGGAGTGATCACCGAGGGTGAGCGCTACAACCAGATCATCGACCTCTGGACCCATGCTACCGAGCAGATTGGCGAGGACCTGATCCAGGCGCTGAAATACGATGAGCGTAAAGATCCTGAGACCGGCGAAGACGAGCCCTATCTGAATCCCATCTACGTCATGGTGGATTCGGGCGCTCGAGGAAGCGTTACCCAGATTCGGCAGCTGGCCGGAATGCGCGGCCTCATGGCGAAACCCTCCGGCGAGATCATCGAAACTCCGATCAAGTCGAGCTTCCTCAATGGGCTCTCGGTTCTCGAGTATTTCTCTTCGACGCACGGCGCCCGTAAGGGACTGGCCGATACGGCTCTCAAGACCGCCGACTCCGGCTACCTGACCAGGAAGCTCGCGGATGTCGCGCAGAATGTCGTTATCACCGAGGCCGACTGTGGAACCCTCGAGGGTATTACCAAGGCTGTTCTTTACAAGGGCGACAAGGTCGACATTCCCCTGTCGAAATCAATCACAGGCCGTGTCTCGCGAAAGAGCATTGTCGATGTGATTACCGACGAGGTGATTGTCGCGGAAAACCAGCTGATCACCGAGGATATCGCCAAGCGGATCGAGGCCCTCGGCTACGAAAAGGTCATGGTCCGTTCTCCCCTGACCTGCGAAACAGCCCTTGGCGTCTGCGCCACTTGCTACGGAATGGACCGATCGACGGGACGTGATGTGGAGAGGGGGATGGCTGTTGGAATTATCGCGGCGCAGTCCATCGGCGAGCCCGGCACTCAGCTCACCATGCGAACCTTCCATATCGGCGGTGTCGCGTCCAAGGCTGTCGAGGAGTCATCCTTCGAGAGCCGCCATGATGGAGAGGTCAAGTACGAGAATATCAAGTACGTCACCAACGCGGAGAAGCAGGATGTCGTGCTCAACCGTAATGGCGAGGTCATCATTATTGATGACAAGGGCCGGGAGCTCGAACGTGCGGGGGTGCCCGCGGGCGCTATTCTTCACGTGCCCGAGGGCGGCAAGGTCAAGACAGGAGGTTCGGTGCTGACCTGGGAGCCTCACATGATCCCGATCCTCGCCGAGATGGATGGCATAGTAGAGTACGATGACATTATCGAAGGTGTCACGATGCAGAAGGAGTTGGACACGGTCACCGACAAGACCCGCTACCTGATCATCGAGCACAAGGGGGAATGTCACCCGCAGATTATCATCAAGGACAAGAGCGGTGATTCGCTGGCCGTTTATCCGATTCCTGAGAAGGCCTACATCGAGGTCGAGGGCGGTCAGAAGATTACCCCCGGTACTCTTCTCGCCAGGAGCCCCAGGGCGATGGACAAGGTCCAGGATATTACTGGCGGCCTGCCCCGAGTGACGGAAATCTTCGAGGTCCGAAAGCCGAAGAACCCCTCGGTCATCAGCGAGATCGATGGTGTGGTCAAGCTCGAGGAAGAGAAGAAGCGCGGCAAGTTCGTTATCAGCGTGACCAACGAAGAGTCCGGGCGCGATCCTGAGATGCACGTCATTCCACACGGAAAGCATTTCCGGGTTCATACCGGTGACATCGTAAAGGCTGGTGATTCCCTCGTGGACGGAGCCGTGTTTCCGGCGGATATTCTCCGGATCAAGGGTGAAGAATCCGTGCAGCAATACCTCCTGAGGGAGGTTCAGACAGTTTATCGGTCCCAGAATGTGACCATCGACGACAAGCATATCGAAATTATCGTTTCGCAGATGCTTCGCTGCGTGGAGATCGGGGATCCTGGCGATACGGACCTGCTTCCTGGCACCGTTATCGACAAATTCCGCTTCAGGAAGGTAAATAACGAGACTCTGAAGGAAGGGCGGAAACCCGCTACAGCTGAGCCCCAGTTGCTTGGTATTACCAAGGCCTCGCTGCATTCCGACAGCTTTATTTCCGCTGCAAGCTTCCAGGAAACCACGAAAGTATTGACTGAGGCCGCTCTCAGCGGTAAAACCGACAACCTTGTCGGCCTCAAGGAGAACGTTATCCTTGGGCATCTGGTACCGGCCGGTACCGGATTCAAGGAGTACCTTGAGCAGAGTATCAAGAAACTTGGCGAGCCCGTTGCCCGCCCGGTTGAGCCGGAACCACAGGAAAGCGTAGACAGTCTGTTGGCCGGAATTACCGGCGGGTCTGTCGAGGCGGATTCCCCCGAGGTTCTGGACGATTAGTGTTTGAACGATTAATAACCAAATCCCACAGGGAAAACTGAATGCCTACCATTAACCAGCTTGTTCGCAAGGGCCGTAAGAAGGCCAAGCGCAAGAGTAAGTCGGCGGTGTTGGACAACTGCCCCCAGAAGAGGGGAGTTTGTCTCCAGGTGAAAACGATGACTCCCAAGAAGCCGAATTCCGCCCTCCGCAAGGTGGCGCGAGTTCGTCTTACCAATGGCAAGGAGATCACAGCTTACATTCCTGGTGTCGGGCATAACCTGCAGGAGCACAATATCGTTCTTGTGCGTGGTGGGAGAGTCAGGGACCTCCCCGGTGTTCGTTACCACGTAATTCGTGGAACGCTCGATACCCTTGGTGTCGATGGGCGCCAGCAGTCCCGTTCCAAGTACGGCCGTAAACGTGATCGTTGATATCGAGAGACGCTAAAGCATGCCAAGACCAAGAAGATCCAGGAAGACGAAAGAAAAGAAGACCAAGTTCAAGTTCAAGTCGACTGAACGCTATCTCAAGGCGGATCCGCTTTTTGACAACCTGGTCGTTTCGAAGTTCATCAACCAGATGATGAGTGATGGGAAGAAGACGGTCGCCCAGAAGATCGTCTACACCGCGATCGAGCAGCTTGGCAAGCGTGTGGAGGGTGAGGAACCCCTCGATGTGTTTCTCGGCGCGATCGACAACGTGAAGCCGAACCTCGAGGTCCGCTCGAAGCGAGTCGGTGGAGCCACCTACCAGGTGCCGATGGAAATCAGCCGGAAGCGTCAGCAGGCCCTGGCAATTCGAGTCATTGTCGGCAATGTTCGCGGGCGCAAGGGAAAGCCTGTCGCGCTGAGCCTCGCCGATGAGCTTTTTGATGCATACCAGAAGCAGGGCTCGTCGATCCAGTGGCGTGAAAACACCCACAAGATGGCAGAGGCCAACAAGCTCTTCGCTCACTTCGCCTGGTGATCGATCATAGAATTCTTAAGGGCTGAGAGCTCGCCTTTGACGGCTTGCACTCAGCCTTTTTTTTGTTCGCCCGGAGTCTCTCATGGCCAAGCGCTCGATCCGCAACATAGGAGTCATCGCCCATATTGATGCGGGCAAGACGACGGTTTCGGAACGAATGCTCTATTATTCTCACAAAGAGCATCGGATGGGCGAGGTCCACTCGGGTACGGCAACCATGGACTGGATGCCTGAAGAGCAGCGCCGTGGGATCACGATTACAGCCGCGGCGACAACCATCGATTGGAATGATTTCCAGATCAACATTATAGACACTCCGGGGCACGTGGATTTCACTTCCGAGGTCGAGCGTTCGCTTCGTGTCCTGGATGGGGCGGTTGGAGTCTTCTGTGGTACAGGAGGAGTCCAGGCGCAATCGGAGACTGTCTGGCGGCAGGCGGACACCTACGATGTTCCCCGGCTCGTTTTTATTAACAAGCTTGACCGGGTCGGGTCGAATTTCTTTCGCGTACTCGAGGCCATCCAGACGAAGCTGGGGGCCAACGCTGTCGCGGCGCAGGTGCCGATCGGCAGCGAGAAGGATTTCGATGGCGTGGTCGATCTTGTCGAGCGCCGGGCGCTTCGTTTTGATTCTCAATCTCTGGGTGAGAAGGTGATCGAGGAAGATATTCCAGGGGAACTGGAGGCTGAAGTGGAAGTCTGCCGGGAGAAGCTCATCGAGGCGGCGGCTGAATTCGATGATGGGCTGATGGAATCCTATATCGAGGGAAGGGAGATCTCCGCGGAAGAACTCCGGGCGGCGATCAGGACTGGAACTCTCCTCGGGAAGCTGGTCCCCGTGTTTGCCGGCGCGGCCTTGCGTAACCTTGGAGTGCAGCCGCTGATGGACGCAGTCTGCCACTACCTGCCGGCCCCTGGAGACCTGGGCGCGGTGGAGGGGGCAAATCCGCATAATGGAGCAGAGGTCGTTCGCAGCCCGAACGCGGCAGAGCCCTTTTGCGCTCTGGCCTTCAAGACAGTCGCCGATTCTCATGGGGACCTCGTCTATATACGAATCTATAGCGGCAAGCTGAAGGCGGGGACCCAGGTACTCAATTCGCGTACGGGAAAAAAGGACAGGGCCCAGAAGCTCTACCTGATGCACGCCAACCATCGAGAGCAACTGGATGAGGCGGCGGCCGGCAGTATATTGGCGGTCGTTGGCTTCCGTCACACATCGACCGGCGATACGATTTCCGATCCAGCCAACGCCATCGCGCTAGAGCCTCCGGTTTTCCCTGAGCGGGTCATCACGATGGCCATCGAGCCGATCTCGACCGAAGACAGGGACAAGCTGCTGGAATGCCTCGAGAAGCTTGCGCGGGAGGACCCCACCTTCGGCTGGAAAACGGACAAAGACACCGGGCAGTTGGTCATCTCGGGGATGGGGGAGCTTCACCTGGAGATTATCGTGGAGAGACTGGAGAGGGAATTCAAGGTCAAAGCGAACATTGGAAAGCCCAGGGTGTCTTACCGTCAGACCATCATGGAAGCCTGCGAGGGAGAGGGGATCTTTGACCACAAGCTGGGAGATCGCAGCCAGTACGCCGAAGTCAGGGTCAACGTCGGACCCGGCGCGGGGACCGGGAGTTGCGAGATCGTCAACAGGCTCTCTAAGGACGATGTTCCGCTTGAGTTTCATTCGGCTGTTGTGGAGTCGCTCGCGGCTGCGGTTGAATCAGGCGGGACTCTTGGGCTGCCGTTGATGAGGATCCAGGTTACGGTTACCGGGGGCGGCACTCGCCAGGGCGAGGCCTCGGCTGTGGCGTTTGCTACCGCCGCCAACGCGGCGTTTGACAATGCTCTCAATTCATCACAGAGCTTTGTGCTGGAGCCGACGATGCGTTTTGAGATCCAGGTACCTGAAGAATACTACGGGGCAGTCTCCACAGATTTGAACCAGAGGCGAACTGATATCAGGGAGGTGGATCTGGAGGGGGGGCTTCGGATTCTTCGCGGGCTTGTTCCTCTTGCTGAAACCTTTGGCTATACCAGCAGACTGCGGTCACTGACCCAGGGCAGGGGCACTATCAGCCTTCAGCCGGAATCTTATTCAGCCGTCCCAAAGGAAGTGGCTGAGAGATTTCAGCTTTGATCCTATCCCAGCACCGGGGAGGAAGTTGTAAGGCTATATATAGAAAGGAACTACAGCTGTTGTTCTGCGATAAAACTGACGGCTGCCGGTCTCAGAAATAGCTGTATTCTTTTCCGCGGATTGTCTGTTGACAGTGATGACAAGGTCGCTATAATCGGCGGTTTCGCCCTTTGTCGGGGGGTATCCTTAGTTGTTGTACTATCAAGGTTTATGGACTCCCGGTCAGAGTGGATATAAGACGGCTGGAGCAGGGCGCTAACGCGTTATTTTCCAGTGGTTGGAACGTGTGCGTTCCCTTGAGGCGCGATGCATCGAGCCTGTTTGCGGACAGCGAGAGCTGTTCCAGGGCTGTTGTCGGTGTAGGCGTCTTGAGATGTAAGCGGTAGAAGAAGCGTCAGTAGTTCAGATTGTGAGATAACCGTGAAGATCCGTATCCGTATGGAAGCCTATGATCACGAGGTCCTTGATGGGGCCGCCGTTGAGATCGTGGAGACAGCGAAGCGAACCGGTGCGAAGGTGTCGGGTCCGGTTCCACTGCCGACTCGGATCGAAAGGTACACTGTAAACCGCTCTCCTTTTGTGAATAAGAAATCACGTGAGCAGTTTGAGATCAGGACCCACAAGCGGTTGATCGAGATCCTGGAGCCCAGCGCCAGGACCATGGAAGATCTTCGCAAGATCAATATGCCTGCGGGCGTCAACTTGAAGATGAAAGCATAGGTTCACGGCGCCTCAGCCGCCAGGAAGGCGGCGCGGGCGAAATGGATTACCTGGAAGAATAGAACAATGGGCTCGGCCTCAAGACAGTCAAGAAAAGCGCTCCTCGGTAAGAAGATCGGGATGACCCAGATCTTCTCTGAGGATGGGAAATGGATACCTGTCACGGTTCTCCAGGCCGGCCCCTGCGCAGTTCTCCAGATCAAGACGGAAGAGCAGGATGGCTACAGTTCTTACCAGATTGGCTTCGATGATCGCCGCAAAAACGCGAAACGGCCGCAGCAGGTGTGTTTTGACAATCTCGGAGTGAACACCAAGAGGTTTGTCAGGGAGATCCCTTTTATTGACCCTGCAGATATCCTGACTGGCGGCGCTCCCGCGGCTCCTGAGTCTGAGGAAGAGCCGACAGAGGCCGAGGAGGCTGCTGTCGAGGAATCGGAAGTCGAAGAGGCTGCCCCCGAGGCCGAGGCCGAGGACGGCGAAGAGGCTTCGGCCGAGGAAGATGGCGATGCTGGACAGGACGATGCCGACTCCGACGAGGAAGAAGCTGTCGAAGAGGAAGCTGCGGACGAGCCTGAGCCGGCCACGGAGGTCAATCCCGGTGACATCATTGGCGCCAGAGTCTTCGATGGTGTGGCCAGGGTGGATGTCAGGGGTGTCAGCAAGGGGCGAGGTTTTGCTGGTAACGTGAAGCGTCACGGCCACTCCACTGGTGACAAATCTCACGGAGGCAAGAGCGTTCGTCTTGTCGGAAGTACTGGAATGCACACCGATCCGGGTCGGGTTCCTCCGGGGAAGCATGGTCCCGGTCATTACGGCAACACCAACTGCAAGGTGCTGAACCTCGAGGTCGTGGAGATCGACGAGGTGAAGAATATTCTCCTGGTAAAGGGAGCGATTCCAGGACCTAGCGGCGGCTATCTTTATATTGAACAGAGCCTTTCATCATGAGCGCCAAAGCAGCCGAAGCAAAAACACAGACATTCAAGGTCGCGAGCAGGGGCGTCGCGGGCGAGGACAAGGGAGAACTCTCCATTTCGTCCGATCGCCTGGATACCCAGGTCCGCTATCGTCTCCTGAAGCAGGCGGTCGTGATGTACCAGGCCAACAAGAGGCAGGGGACCCATTCGACCAAGACCCGGTCGGAAGTGGCCGGTAGCGGCAAGAAGCCCTGGAAGCAGAAGGGGACCGGACACGCCCGTGCCGGGTCACGCAAGTCGCCGATCTGGCGTGGTGGTGGAGTTGTATTCGGCCCGAAGCCGAGAGATTATTCCTTTTCGATCAACAAGAAGCAGAGGCGCCTTGCCCTGCGCTCAGCCCTTTTTTCCAAGTTCAACTCGGAGGAGGTGCAGGTGATCGAGGGGTTGGATTTTGAGACGCCCGCTACCGGTAAGCTGGCAGCGGTCCTTGCGGCCTGCGGGCTTGAGGGCCAGCGGGTTCTGATCGGTACCGTTTCACGCAAGAGCGGTCTCTCTCTCTCAGCTCGCAATCTGAGAAAGGTTGAGGTCAGAGCAGTCAGGGACTTTAACACCCTTGACGTATTGCAGGCCGATTGCCTTCTTCTCGAGAGAGATGCCTTCGATCTTATTGAAAGCGGCGAGTTCCAGGCCAACACCGAACAGTCGGAAGCCGTTGATTCGGAAGTGACTGAGCCTGAAGCTGCGGTCGAAGAAGCTGCTGCGGAAGAACCCGAGGCTGAAGAAGCTGCTGCGGAAGAACCTGAGGCTGAAGAAGCTGCCGCGGAAGAACCCGAGGCTGAAGAAGCTGCCGCGGAAGAACCTGAGGCTGAAGAAGCTGCCGCGGAAGAACCCGAGGCTGAAG
>Ga0163108_10001268_pt1 | contig 18585 bp, 16 predicted proteins | sample Fk1155metaG_FD_109644 | JGI IMG/M metagenome (GOLD analysis project Ga0163108, IMG submission 109644) | Marine microbial communities from the Central Pacific Ocean - Fk160115 155m metaG | ecosystem: Environmental > Aquatic > Marine > Oceanic > Photic zone | place: The Central Pacific Ocean...
GCCAAAAGGCCAAGCGCGACGACGATAAGAATGCTGTGTTTTTTCATGATAAAAAGACGATTCAGGCCGGAGCGAGGTAACATCGCGCCCTGCGGCGAACAACGGGAAATGTGCCTCACGCTTAGCCAATTTCAAGTAAGAACCAGCCTGTTTTTCAACCGAACCGCCCTCGGCCCTCGACCGCTTGGCCAAGCGCAGGTAACCTCTCGAACGGGCGGGTAACATGGCTGCAAAGAAAAGCACGGGCAAATTTGACACCATTGAGGCAGTGCTGCGCGACATCGCACGGGGCAAAATGGTCGTGGTCGTCGATGATGCCGATCGCGAAAACGAGGGAGACCTGATCATGGCCGCAGAGAAAATCACTGCCAAGGCCGTCAACTTCATGGCAAAATTCGGCCGCGGCCTCATCTGCGTGCCCACCTCGCCGGAACGGCTGCAACAGCTTGGCATTGAGCGCATGGTGCTCAACAACCGCGAGGGCCACCGCACCGATTTTCAGATCAGCGTCGATGCCGCGCAAGGCATCACCACCGGTATCAGCGCGGCCGACCGCGCTCGGACCATCGAGATATTGGCTAGCCCGACATCGCTTGCTGACGACCTCGTGCAACCCGGACACGTTTTCCCTCTTCGTGCCAAAACCGGTGGCGTGCTACAGCGTGCCGGACATACCGAGGCAGCAGTGGATCTTGCCCGCCTCGCCGGCTGCCAATCAATCGGCACCATCTGCGAGATCATGAATGATGACGGCACGATGGCCCGTCTGCCGGCTCTGCGCCGCTTCGCGAAAAAGCACAAGCTCAAGCTCTGCTCCATTGAACAGCTAATTGAGTTTCGGCGGAAACGCGAAAAACTTGTCGCTCGCGAGGAGGTCATCAAAATGCCGACCGATTTTGGTGAGTTCCAGCTGCACCTGTACCGTTCCACTCTCGACGGCCAGCACCATCTCGCCCTCGTCAAAGGCAGCATGAACGCCCGCCGCCGCACGCTCGTTCGCGTACACAGCGAATGCCTCACCGGGGACGTATTCGGCTCACGCCGCTGCGATTGCGGCCCGCAGCTTCAGCAGGCCATGAAGCAGGTATCCGACGCAGGCCACGGTGTAATCCTCTATATGCGTCAGGAGGGTCGCGGCATCGGTCTGGGCCCAAAAATAAAGGCTTACAAGCTCCAGCAAGACGGCTATGACACCGTCGAGGCCAATGAGAAACTTGGCTTCCCGATGGACCTGCGCGAGTACGGCATCGGTGCGCAAATCCTCGCCGATCTCGGCATCAAAAAAATCCGCCTGCTCACCAACAACCCGAAAAAAATCGTCGGCTTGGAGGGGTACGGACTCGAGGTCGTCGAACAGGTCCCGATCCGCGTGAAGCCGAACCGACACAACAAAAACTACCTCAAGACCAAGCGCGAAAAACTGGGCCACCTGCTTTGACGCCCCGCCTCACTTTCACGCTTGGCCAAGCGCACGCGACATGAACGAGTCGCTCCCCATCTGGGACATACACGGCGATATCACCGACACACTCGCCGTACAAAACCGCCTCGTGCTCGCCGCACCAACAGGCTCCGGCAAGTCCACCCAAGTTCCGCAACTGATCCTCGACGACGTCCTCTGCGGAGCCGCAAAAGTGGTCGTGTTGCAGCCTCGCCGCGTCGCCGCCCGCTCTCTCGGCCGACGCGTCGCGTGGGAACGCTCGGCCAAGCTTGGCGGCGAGGTCGGCTACCAGGTTCGCTTCGAAAACCACACCGGCCCCGAAACAAAAATCGAGTTTATCACCGAGGGTGTGCTACTGCGCCGCCTGCAGGACGACCCGCAACTCGCCGGCGTCGGAGCAGTGCTCTTCGACGAGTTTCACGAGCGCAACCTGATGAGCGACCTCGCGCTTGGCCTTGTCAAAAAACTGCAACACACCGGACGCACCGACCTCAAGCTCGTCGTCATGTCGGCGACCATTCAAACCGATCCGATCGCCCGCTACCTTGGTCAAGCGGCCGACGAACCATGCAGCGTGCTCACCTCCGACGGGCGCACCTTTCCAGTCGAGATTTGCTACGGCCAATACCTCAATCGCGATCCGGTCACTGAGCAGGCCGCCGGAGCCGTCGGGCAAATCCTCCGCGACAACTCTCCCGGCGATATTTTGATTTTTATGCCAGGAATGGGCGAAATTCGCGGCACAATCACCGCCATCGGCCGGCGGCGACTACCCGAACCGGTCAAGCTGATCCCGCTGCACGGCGATCTCCCCCCTGCCGATCAGGATCGCGCCTTTGTCGGGAGTGAGCGACGCAAAATCGTCGTCGCCACAAACGTCGCCGAGACCTCGGTGACCATCGACGGCATCCGCCATGTCATCGACAGCGGCCTAGCCCGCGTCGCCCGGTTCGACGCCGAGCACGGCTTCGGCACGCTGCTTATCGAGGAGATCAGCCGAGCCTCCGCCGACCAGCGTGCCGGACGCGCCGGACGTACCGCGCCCGGCAAATGCCACCGGCTTTGGACCGAGAGCGGACACCTCAACCGCAGCGAGCACAACACACCGGAAATCCACCGCACTGATCTGTCAGAGTCGGTGCTCATGCTACACGCCGCCGGCATCGACGAAGCGGCCCGGTTCGACTGGCTGGACAAGCCGGACCTCCATGCCGTGGCCAAGGCCGAGTCGCTGCTGCGCTCGCTCGGAGCTTTGGCTAAGCGCAACGGCGGCGGCTTGACCGAGATTGGCCGCGAGATGCTTCGTCTTCCAATGCATCCGCGTCTAGCCCGCATGATCGTCGAGGCCGGCCGGCGCGACTGCGTGAACGAGGCGGCGTTGTGCGCGGGATTTATGGGTGGGCGCGACATCCTAATCCGCTCCGCACGGAACGACAAAAATGTGCAGTCCGCACAGGAACCGTTCCGCGACGGAGCCGACTCCGACTTTGAAGTACTAATGCGCGCGTGGCAGTTCGCCAATGCACACGGTTACAACATCGACGACTGCCGTGTGCACGGCATCCACGCAGGGGCATGCCGCGAGGTCGAGTCGGCATTCCGGCAAATACTTCACTTGGCCAATGCCAGCGACACGCGAGCGGTAACCAACCGATCAAAGTCGTCCGCGCTGCGCCACTGCATCCTCGCCGCTTTTGCTGATCAACTCTGCGTGCGACGCGATAACGGTACGCTACACTGCAACCTGACCGAGGGCCGCAGCGGCACACTCGTCCGCGAGAGCGTCGTACAGAAAGCACCGCTGCTGGTCGTCGGCGAAATTCGGCAAATCTCTGCTCGCGGCAACCGCTCTCAGACGCTGCTCAGCCTAGCGGCGGCGGTGGAACAGGGGTGGGTGCATGAGTTGTTTCCTGACGACTTCACCACCCTGCCGGAATACGAGTTCGATCCCGGCCCAAAGCGTGTAGAAGCCTTTATAATAACGCGTTTTCGCGATCTCGAGCTTGGCCGCGCGCGGGCAAAAGAAGCCGAGCCGCAGGCCGCAGGCGTAGCGCTGGCCAATGCCTGCCAACGCGAGTGGTTCACACCCAAATCGTTTGACCACTCAATCCGCCAACTCATACGACGACTCAACTGGCTGTGCGCCGCCCGGCCCGACTTGGAGTTTCCTCCACTGGACGAAGTGGCGATTTTGAATTGTCTCAGCACCTCGTTTGCGGGCATGACATTGGCCAAACAGGCGATTGTCGCCGACGTGAAACCGGCGTTCCGCAAACACATGTCGGGCGAGCAGTGGGAGTGGCTCGACGAACTTGCACCACAAACCATCGCGTGGCCAAACGACATACCCAAGCGCTTGGAATACCCTGAAAAGCCAACCGATAAACACGGCAAACCGTTGCCGGTAGAGTTGCATGTAAAACTGCACGAATGCTTTCGGCTCGCCAAGCATCCCCGCATCTGTGAGGGCGGACACATCGTACGGTTCAAGCTGTTGACCCCGAAAAACAAAAAGATCGATTACTGCGATGACTGGCCGACGTTTAAGCAATGCGACTATCCGCGTATCCGCAAAGATCTGTTGGCCAAATTCCCAGGCGTGGGCTGGGTTTGATTTTTGATATGATTGAAAACATTCGACGAATCGCTGTCGAGGCTGGTGAAGCGATCATGAAAACCTACGACCAACGGGCCGAGATCGAGACCAAGGAGGACGACTCCCCTCTCACGCAGGCCGACCGTGCAGCGCACAATAGCATCGTCAAAGCACTCGGAAAGCTCACGACAGATATCCCCGTGCTATCCGAGGAATCGGAGAGCATCACGACAGAGGAACGGCTGGGTTGGAAACGCTTTTGGCTCGTCGACCCTCTCGACGGCACTAAGGAGTTCATCAAGAAAAGCGGGCAGTTCACCGTCAACATCGCACTAATAGAAAACGGCGAATCGACGCTTGGCGTTGTCTTGGCCCCTGCGTCCGATCTGGAATACTTTGCGAACCGGGGTGGCGGCGCGTTCAAGCGACTTGGCCAAGGGGAGCCGGTGCCAATCCATGTCTCCGAACCCGACAAGGCCAGACTACGCATCGTCGCCAGCCGAGACCACGCTGGCCCGAAAGTCGCCGCCATGCTAGAGCAACTCCCAGATGGCAAACTGGTCAGCATGGGCAGCTCGCTGAAATTCTGTCTTGTCGCGGAAGGCGCTGCCGATCTTTACCCGCGCTTCGTCCCGACGATGGAGTGGGACACCGGCGCTGCCCAATGCATCCTCGAGGAAGCCGGCGGCGCCGTCTGCACTCTCGACGGCTACCGTCTGGCCTACGGTCGCAAAGACCTCCGTAACCCCTCCATCATGGCCGCCGGTCACCCAACAATAGACTGGAAGTCATTGCTGCCAAGTGAGTAAATCTATATTTTTGATAAGGAGGCAAACAGAGCCTTGTTTAGAATTACTCTAAGTATTGACGCTGCCCTTGGCGCATGGCAATTTGCCTGCATGGCAACGGATTTTGCTCCAGAGTCCGGTGAATTCCTCAATAAACGTTTGGCCGAGAAGGGCCTCAGAGTCACTTCCCAGCGGCGGCACGTTTACGAGGTGTTGCTTGGCCAACTTGATCATCCCTCCACTGAGGAGGTGTTCATGCGTGCCAAGCAGTCCAAACCGGAAATCTCCATGGCCACGGTTTACAACTGCCTTGATGCCCTCGTGAAATGCGGTGTGGTGCGGCAAGTGAATGTGGATCGTGGCGCAACGCGGCTTTGCTTGAACATGAACGAACACGCGCACTTCTGCTGCGACGACTGCGGCAAAGTGTTTGACATTAACCTGAAAGACTCGTCGCAGGTTCCAGAGGTGGATGTGATAGACAAGTTTGAGGTGAGAAAAATCGACATTGCGTTGCATGGACGCTGTACCGGTACGTGTGCGGACTGTGGACGAAAGGAAGCAGTCGAATGAGGGCTGGCACGGACACCATCGATGAATTTGTCGCCGGCGACTACAAGTACGGGTTTGTCACCGACATCGATAGCGAGTCGCTCGAGCCGGGCCTGGGCGAGGATGCCGTCCGGTTCATCTCCGCAAAGAAGAACGAGCCGGAGTGGCTGCTCGAGTGGCGGCTGAAGGCATTTCGGCACTGGGAAAAACTGGAGTGCCCGACCTGGCCGCACGTGAACTATCCGCCGGTCAATTTTCAGGACATTTCCTACTACAGCGCGCCCAAGAAAAAAGGCGACGGCCCGAAGAGCCTCGACGAGGTGGATCCCAAGCTGCTCGAGACATACGAGAAGCTCGGCGTGCCGTTGCACGAACGGGCGCGGCTGGCCGGCGTCGCGGTGGACGCGGTATTTGACAGCGAATCGATCGGCACGACGTTCAAGGCGGACTTGGCCAAGGCGGGAGTGATCTTCTGCTCGATGTCCGAAGCGGTGCAGGAACATCCCGAGCTTGTCCGGAAATATCTCGGGACCGTCGTGCCGTACACGGACAATTTTTATGCCACACTCAACTCGGCCGTCTTCAGCGATGGCTCGTTCGTTTACATCCCCAAGGGCACACGCTGCCCGATGGAGCTGAGCACGTACTTCCGCATCAACGCCGCCAACACGGGGCAGTTTGAGCGGACGCTTATTGTCGCCGAGGAGGGCAGCCATGTGAGCTACCTCGAGGGCTGCACCGCACCGATGCGCGACGAGAATCAGCTGCACGCCGCCGTGGTGGAACTGGTCGCGCTCGACAACGCAGAGATCAAGTACTCAACCGTGCAGAACTGGTACCCCGGTGATGAGCAGGGGCGCGGTGGCATTTACAACTTCGTGACTAAGCGCGGCATCTGCAAAACCAATGCCAAGATTTCGTGGACGCAGGTCGAGACCGGCTCGGCAATCACGTGGAAGTATCCCAGCGTAATTTTGCAAGGCGAGAATTCGGTCGGCGAGTTCTACTCTGTCGCGCTCACCAACAACATGCAGCAGGCCGACACCGGCACAAAGATGGTGCACCTCGGCAAAAACACGCGTAGCACAATCGTCTCCAAGGGCATCTCCGCCGGCCGGGGGCAGAACAGCTACCGAGGCCTGGTGCAGGTCGGCAAAAAGGCCGACAGCGCCCGCAACTTCTCTCAGTGCGACTCGCTACTCATCGGCAACCGGTGCGGCGCGCACACCTTCCCGTATATCGAGGTGAAAAATACCACCGCCAACATCGAGCACGAGGCAACCACCTCGAAGATCGGAGAGGACCAGATTTTTTACTGCAACCAGCGCGGCCTCGAGACACAGGACGCCGTCAACATGATCGTCAACGGTTTTTGTAAGGAGGTTTTTCGGGAGCTCCCGATGGAGTTCGCCGTAGAGGCCCAGAAACTCCTCGACGTCAGCCTTGAGGGCAGCGTGGGCTAATAAAAAAGAATGCTACAGATAAAAAACCTACAGGCTGGGATCGGTGACAAACCGGTCCTCAAGGGAATCGACCTCTCGGTGCACGCCGGCGAAGTGCACGCCGTAATGGGACCGAACGGTAGCGGCAAAAGCACGCTCGCCTCGGTGCTTGCCGGGCGAGAGGGCTACTGCGTCACAGGCGGCGAAGCACTCTACAACGTCAGCAATCTGCTGGATCTTGCACCAGAGGAAAGAGCGCGCGAAGGGGTTTTCCTGGCGTTCCAATACCCGGTGGAAATTCCCGGAGTGAACAGCGCGTACTTTTTACGCACGGCTGTCAACGCTGTTCGCAAACACCGTGGTGAAGATGAGCTAGATGCCATGAACTTCCTCAAGGCCGTGAAATCGAAGATGGGCGAACTTGGTTTGAGTGAGGATTTTCTCAAACGTCCGGTTAACGCTGGTTTCTCCGGCGGCGAAAAAAAACGCAACGAAATCCTACAAATGACGATGCTTGATCCGTATCTGGCTATTCTCGACGAAACCGACTCGGGCCTCGATATCGACGCACTGCGCATCGTCGCTGATGGCGTGAACCGGCTGCGATGCGACAAAAACGCGCAGATTGTTATCACGCATTACCAGCGACTACTCGACTACATCGTGCCGGACTTTGTGCACGTGCTGCACGACGGCCGCATCATCAAGTCGGGCGACAAGTCGCTTGCACTTGAACTTGAGGAAAAAGGCTACGACTGGCTAACCAAGGAAGCTGCATGAGCCAAGCGAGCATCACAACTTCAGTGCTCACACCGGTGGCGGCATTCGGCGCCATCGAACAAAACGACGCGCCACAGATGCTGCTACGCAAGGCCGCCTTGGCTCGCTTTTCCGATTCCGGTTACCCAACACAGAAGGATGAGGACTGGCGATTCACCAACGTTGAACCGATCATCGAACTGCCGTTCCGACCGATTCTTTCTGAAAGCCTCGTAGCGGTTGCCCAAAATCAGCTTAACGATGTTACTTTTGGCCAACTGAATGCCGATCGATTGGTATTTGTCGACGGCCACTTCAATGTCTCCTTGTCGCAAATCGCTGAACAGCCAAACGGCGTGACTATCTCCAATCTGGCGAGTGTACAAACCGAACCGGACTCAATCTCTGGTGAAGATGACGATCCGTTTGTCGCGCTCAACGAGGCTTTTTTTACCGATGGCGCGATCATACAAATTGGCGATGGCCAGTGCTTGGCCAAGCCGGTGCACTTGTTGTTCGTCACCACGGCGAGCGAGGAGGGCGAGGCTGCGCATATCCGTAATTGCATTGTCGCCGGTTCCAACGCGCAGGGCACGGTCATCGAGTCTCACATCTCGATTGGCGAAGCGACGACCGTGACCAATGTCGTCACCGAGTCGCACATCGGCGACGGTGCGAATATCGAGCATATCAAGTTTCAGGATCAATCCGCAAAAGCATTTCATCTGGCGTCGATGCACTCAGAACTGGGCCACGATACGCAGTACGCATTCCACTCCATCGCGATTGGGGCAAGATTGTCGCGCAACAACCTGCGCATGCACCTGACCCAACCAGGCACCGAGTGTGTGCTCAACGGTTTGTACATGCTGCGAGACCAGCAGTTGGCCGATCACCACATGATTGTCGAGCACGCCGCGCCCCACTGCGACAGCCACGAATATTTCAATGGCATCCTCGACGACCAGTCCCGCGGCGTGTTCCACGGACGCATCCTTGTGCAACCGGGCTCCCAAAAAACCGACGCCAAACAGACCAACAAAAACCTGCTGCTTAGCGATGATTCCACGGTGAACACGAAGCCGCAGCTCGAGATTTACGCCGACGATGTGAAGTGCACTCACGGCGCAACGATCGGCGAAATGGATGACGACGCAGTTTTTTATTTACGTGCCCGTGGCCTCGACACCGCCACCGCGCGGCAGATGCTACTTCACGGATTCGCGGGCGAAATCGTCGAGCGAATCCGGGACGATGCCGTCCGCGAGGAACTCGACACTCTTATTTGGAACCGGCTTGAGACGCTCCTCAAGCCCGGCTGAAAAATGACGACTTATCTGGACACAACCATCGATGAACTGGTGGAGAATTTTGAACTGCTCGGCGACTGGGAGGAGCGATTTGCCTACCTCATCGAGTTGGGCAAAAAACTGCCGCCACTTACTGAGTCGGAGAGAGTCGAGAACAACCGCGTGCACGGCTGCCAGGCGATGGTTTGGCTGCTAATGCTGCCGGCAGGCGACTCGACTTTTGAGATTCAAGCCGACTCGGACGCCTTTATTGTGAAGGGGTTGATCGCCATTTTATTGATGATTTACAGCGGGAAAACAGCCGAACAGATTTTGGCCACCGACGGGGCTGCCTCATTGGCTAATCTTGGCCTAGACCGACACCTGAGCTCTAGCCGACGCAACGGACTGCACTCGATGGTGAACCGAATCCGTACCCTTGCGGCTGGATCGATTGCCCAGCCGCTGGAGAAATGAGAACTGGAAAACCTATCGAACTAAGCCGCGACGTAGACGCGTCGATCATCCCTTCCGGCGACAAGGTGATGCTGCAAAAGGGGGAGATGGCGCAGATCACCCAGACACTCGGCGGCACCTTCACGGTCATCGTCAATGGAAACATGTTTCGAATCGAGGGTAACGATGCCGATGTGCTTGGCCTTGAACCGGTCAAAACCCCCGCGGTGGAAGCTAAGCGACCGGAGACAAACGACGAGTTGCTGGACCAAATCAGCGCTCAACTCAAAACAGTGTACGACCCCGAGATCCCAGTGAACATTGTGGATCTTGGTCTCGTATATGACAGTACGCCGACACAGATTGACCGCGGATGGCGAGTCGATGTGAAGATGACGCTCACCGCGCCCGGCTGCGGCATGGGGCCGGTGCTTCAGCAGGATGCCCAAAACCGACTACTGTGCATCGAAGGCGTCAACGAGGTCGACGTGCAAATCGTCTGGGATCCGCCGTGGAGCCGGGACATGATGAGCGAGGAGGCTCAACTCCAACTGGGGATGATGTAATGAGCAAGAAGTCTGAAACTGCCGGCTTGGCCACCCGCCATGACTTTCCCATCTTGGAAGAGAAGGTGAACGGCCACCCGCTGGTTTACCTAGACAACGCAGCGAGTAGCCAGAAGCCGCAACAAACCATCGATGCAATTGCCCACCACTACGAGCACAACAATGCCAACGTCCACCGTGGTATCCATGAGTTGAGCAACCGCGCCACCGAAGCGTACGAGGGGGCGCGACGCCGTGTTGCCGACTTCCTCAATGCAAGCTCGCACGAAGAAATCATATTCACGCGAGGTACCACCGAAGGGCTAAACCTCATAGCCAACACTTGGGCGCTTGATAACCTGCGCGAAGGAGACACCATTTTGCTCACAGAAATGGAGCACCACAGCAACCTCGTCCCGTGGCAAATACTGGCCCAAAAAATCGGGGCACAGCTCGACTTCATCGAAATTACTGGCGACGATGGAGAACTGGATTTGCAGTGGCTCGACGAGCAACTCGCCCGCGCCAGGATCCTCTCGCTCACGCACATTTCCAACACGATGGGAACCGTCAATCCAGTTGCCAAAATTTGCGCCCACGCCCGCGCTGCCGGAGTGCTCACCGTGGTGGACGCCGCCCAAAGCGCCGGCCATATGCCGGTCGATGTGCAGAAGATTGACTGTGATTTTCTTGCTTTTTCGGGGCACAAAACCTGTGGACCAACCGGGATCGGCGTGCTATACGGCCGACGCGAACTGCTTGATGCTATGCCTCCTTACCAAGGCGGTGGCGAGATGATATCTAAGGTTGGGTATCGAGAAGCCACCTTCAATGTTGCTCCGCACAAATTTGAGGCCGGCACGCCGAATATCGCAGGCGCAGTGGGACTGCGCACCGCCCTAGACTACCTGGAAAGCATCGGCCTTGAGTCAATTTTCGAGCACGATCAGCGCTTGGCCAACCGGGCCTGCGAACGATTGGCAGAGATCGATGGCATCCGGCTCTTTGGCCCTGCGAAAGGCCGCTCCGGCGTAGTGAGTTTTGTGCTACCGGACGTCCACGCGCTCGATCTGGCCACGATGGCTGACCAAAAGGGTGTCGCCCTCCGTGCCGGCCACCATTGCAACCAACCGCTCCTGAACAAGCTCGGCGTCCCGGCGACAACACGGGCGAGCTTTTACTTTTACAACACGGAAGCGGAGGTCGACCGCTTCATCGAGGTACTCCGTGAAGTGAGGAAACTGTTTGGTTAATCGACTGCTAGACGATTAGCAACATTCGAAGGGAACACGATGAATTACAGACTCGAAGCTGAATGGGAAACCGGTCTGGACCCAAAAGATTTGTGATCGAGAAGAAACAAATCACTGCCGACTCTCCAATGCAAAAGGTGCTGGAGGTTTTCCCTGGGGCGCAGCGGGCGCTGTTTCGCAAGTACCACATCGGCGGGTGCAGCAGTTGTGGTTTTCAGCCGGACGAGACGCTTTCTGGAGTTTGCGAACGCAACGGCGAACTCCCTGTCGCCGAAGTGCTGGAGCAAATTCGCCAGAGCCACGACGAGGATGCCAGGGTTTTGATTGAACCAAGCGACTTGGCCAAACTGCGCGGCAAAGAGGCCGACGTCCGGTTGGTGGATATTCGTTCGCGTGAAGAATTTGAGGCGGTACAAATCGATGGTTCCTCCATGCTGACGCAGGAATTGATGCAAGAGATTCTCGGCAGTTGGAATAACGACCAATCGTTCGTGATCGTCGATCACCTCGGCGGCAAGTGTCTTGACGCGGCAGCTTACTACATTGGCCACGGCATGCCGAATGTGCGCGCCCTTCGCGGCGGGATCGACGCGTGGTCGCTGGAGATCGATTCATCCATCCGGCGCTACACGTTGAATTAAAATGAATGACGAACTACAAAAGAAAGTTGCCGATGCAATTCGCAACCCGAAAAACATCGGCGAGATGAGCGACGCCGACTCGGTCGGCACTGTGGGCAACTCCGAGTGCGGCGAGATGCTTCGCATGTGGGTCAAATACCGCGAGCAAGACGACGAAAAGGTCATTGACAGGGCCACGTTCCAGAGTTTTGGCTGCGAGACGGCGATCGCCGTGGCCAGCTTGGCCACCGAACTGATCCGGGGCAAAACCGCCGATGAGGCTATGGAAATGAAACCGGAGGAACTCTCGGGCGAACTCGGCCCGCTGCCACCAATGAAAATTCACTGCGCGGAACTGGTGCAGGGCGCGCTGCGCGCTGCGCTCTCGCCTGAAGACCATGCGCTTGGCCAAGCAGCGGCGTCTTCCGATACCAAACCGGGCGAACGTGTACCCACGCTTCAGGACAGCCTCAACGAGGGTCAGGCCAAGTCCGGTGGCCTCAACGTCCGGTTTCTCGAAGAATAACTACGGCGATCAGACTTGGTTGACCACGCCCCAGTGCACGTCAAGCTGCTTGGTGAGGTAGAGCCGAATAGCTTTCACCAGCGCCTTGGATTCCAGCTTTTGCCCTGCGGCGACGATTTCCTTGAGCGACATGCCCGGCTTAATGCGGAAACTTTCCTGCGCGATGATCGGCCCCTCGTCGAGGTGCATACTGACGAAGTGAGATGTCACGCCGGCAATCTTCACACCGTGCTCGTACGCCTGCCGATACGGCTGCGGCCCGGGGAAACTGGGCAGTAGCGATGGATGGATATTGATGATCTTGTTCTTGAACCGCCAGACGAAGTTCGGTGACAGAATTTTCATGAACCTCGCCAGCACGACAAAGTCTGCCTGTGCTTTCTCGAGAATGCGAAGCGTCTTGTCTTCGGCCTTCGCACGATTTGTCCAGGAAACGTGATGAAACAGCAGGCCTGCTTTCTCGACCTTGGCCTTCAAGTCGCGGTGGTTGCCGATGACGGCTACAATTTCCGCCTTTAGTTTTCCAGTTTTCACTGCTTGAAGAATTGCATCAAGGCAGTGAGGTTCCCGGGTGACCATCAAGGCCAAGCGCTGCGCGCGCTTGGGATCGGTAAACCACCAATTGATTTCCATACCCAGCTCGCAGCCCAGCTCGCGCAGCCCTTGGCCAAGCTGCTTCGAATCAAATAACGACGCTTTCCAGCTGGCTTGGATCGTCATGCTGAACTGCCCACGCGTTACCTGCTCCTCCAACGCCTCGATGTTGGCCCTGGTTTCAAACAGCAGGTTGGTGACCCCAGCCACGACACCGGTCTTGTCCCGGCCAATGACAGTAATGGTTGCGTAGCGACTCATCGCACGAACAATTAAGCGGTTTCGCAGTGCGGATAAAAGCGAAATCAGCCAACCACATGACCAATCGGGCTAGTCCTCGGCGCGGCTTTTGTGGAAAAGAGAGAAGAGCTCACGAGCCTCGCGAAGTCCGATAGCGCTCGTAATTGCCCAGTAAACGACGGCCGCAATGATGGCCGGTGCGAACACTTCGCCAGTTTTCAACCACACCGTCTGATGGCCGAAATGAGCCTCCCATTGGCTATGCAAAAACAAGGCGATACCCCCTGCTACCCCGGCAGCCAACAGCATGCCAATGAGCGGCCGAAATAGCGGCTGAATTTCCCACTTGGGCATCTTTCGCTTGAGGGCGTACGACAGTAGCGCAACATTGACGAGAGAACTAATGGCATTGGCCAGTCCAAGCGCACCGGCCTGCAAGCCCTTCGGGAACGTGAAAATGAGCGGCACCAGCACCAGGATGTTCAGGCAAAGACACACCGCACTGATTTGCATCGGCACTTTCGTATCACCCAACGCGTAAAACGCACGCGCCATCACGTTGACCGCCGAGTAGGTCAACAGGCTCGGAGCAAGGCACATCAGCGCAAAGCCGGCGCGCTGGGTTGAGTCGGCCGTAAACTCGCCGCGCTCAAACAGTAACCGTACCATTGGCACAGCCAGCACCATCAGCATCGCTGCCGCGAGGGCATTCACAAAGAACAGATAACCCATGCCGCGCCGAAGGTTATCTCGAAACTCGGAAAACTGCTTCTCGGCCGCCAAGCCGGCCAAAGTAGGCAGTAAGAACGTCGCCAGCGACACGCCAAACACCCCTTGCGGCAGCTCCATCAACCGCACCGCGTACTCGAACGAAGCGACAATTTTCGAGCCACTGGCGCGCTCGACCCAAAACGCCAGCGTCTGCGTGATAATGATATTGAACTGAAATGCCGCGACTCCGATCGTCGCCGGGATCATCTTGCGGCCAACCTCCCGCACGGAGTCGTTACGCCACGGAGCAACCCAACGCAGCCGGTAGCCTTCACGAAACAAATACGGCAACTGGAAACCGGCCTGCGCAACACCAGCCACCAGCACACCAAACGCGAGCGCGAAGATCTGCTCTCCCAAGTTGTCGCCCCAATACGGCGCGACGAGCAGCACTGTGGCGATCATCACTACGTTGAGCAGCGTCGCGCCCAGTGCCGGGACGAAAAAGTAGCCGCGCGAATTGAGCATGCCCATGAACACAGCCGTAAGACAGACTAGCAGCATGTACGGGAACACAACGCGCAGCAGCTCAAGCATCAGCCGTGTGTGCACGTCGAACTCGCCCCACATCAGCACTGCGGAGAGCCCCAGCATTACCAACCCGACCACCAGCGCTGAAACCACCACCAACGCCGAGACGACGGCGTTGGCCGTCTGCCACATTGCCTCCTCTCCCTGTGTTTTCTCCCTGCTCTTGAATAGCGGTATAAACGCCGCCGTAAGCGCCCCCTCGCCGAGCAACCGGCGGAACAGATTGGGAATCTGAAAGGCATAAACGAATGCGCTAGCGATCGCCCCGTCGCCCATAAACCGCGCGTAAACCATCACCCGAACCATCCCAAGCAGGCGACTGAACAAAGTGGCGCCAGCCATGGCGCCGGAAGATTTAAGCATCTCAGACAACGCGCGGGAGGCTAGGGGCAAAGCCGATTGGAGTCGAGTGGCCAAGGTCAAGCGGCTGTCTGTTTTTAAACACCTTGCAAAATTTGGCTCGAAATCAGTGTCTAAAACCGTCCGACGGCTTCGCTAGGAGTTTGGCTTTAATAATCATAAGCCATTTGCCACGAATAAGTTACAAATTAAATCATAGTCTTTGGCATGAGACTTGCCTCTTTATTTGACGCGAGGGGTTCGCTTACCGCAGACTCAGTGCGAGAATAATTAACTACTTGTTATGAAAAAAATCGAAGCAATAATAAAACCATTCAAGCTGGATGAAGTTCGGGACGCGCTGGCGGAAGTCGGCGTCGAGGGCATGACCGTGTCTGAGGTCAAGGGATTCGGCCGGCAAAAGGGCCACACCGAGATTTACCGAGGCAGCGAATACACCGTCGACTTCCTGCCCAAGATCAAACTCGAGTTAGTGATCACAGATGAAAATGTCCAAGCCTGTCTGGACGCGATCACCAAAGCCGCCAACACCGGAAAAATTGGCGATGGCAAACTGTTTGTCACCTCCGTTGAGGAGTCCATCCGGATTCGCACCGGTGAAAAGGGCAACGACGCGATTTGAGGAACCGTTGATTGAGCAAAAAAAGGGAGCCGGTCGGCTCTCTTTTTTTATTCTCATCAACCAGTGTGCTTAAGGTCACTCGTACTTGAGTGTCACCTTGCCGTTGCCAGCCTGAACGCTGCTGATCTTGACTGAAGCACCACTCAATCGGTAAAATTGGGTATTACCCGATTGACCAATCGAAATGGTACGGCTGCTCTCATTGATAGTAGCACTGGTATCCGTCTTGTACGGGCCATTCACCGCGGAGCTAACCTGCAAGGCGAGCGTCGGCTTCACGTACTTAATGAAGACAAGGTAGTTCTGCAAGAGGTACAATCCATTTGGATCAGTAGTGTGCTGGGCCAAACGAAGAGTGGCCTTGCCTCCAAGTTTCACAATGATTGGTTCCTTCCCTGCCTCGTCTGTCAGCGGTACGTTGCGAAACTCCACGCCAGAGCCACTACCAAGGAAGCTTCCCAGCACTTCGGTAGTTTGGTCCTCTTCATCAGTGGCACTGGTCACGAGTTCCAACGTACTCTTTGCCTCCGGCATATCAAACTGTGCCTGACGCAAATAAACCAGATATTCGCCGTTTGGATAGGTACGCGTATAGTTAAGCCATTCGCCCTCTTCGATCTCACCGATACCAAAATCGTATACTCCTTTTTGTGTGCCACCCGCATCAATAAATTTCTGCCTCGCCAAATCTAGTGCCACAGCGGTGCTTGCTCCATCTTCGGGGCGATACCGGTGATTCGGTCCGCCGATGCCACTATTGGCATCAAAGTAATCGATGCCCGGTTCACCCGCCTGACCGATGTAGGAACCATCAACCCAATTCGGTTCTCCATCCTCGTCTAACTCAGGAACAATCTTCGGATCATCGATGAATTCACCATAATCGTCATAACTAAAGTTATAATCCTCAACTTCCACAACGAAACTGTTTGTTCCGAATGTGTCAAAATAGAGATCACGGGTATCAGTCTCCCCGTCGGCATCCACAGCAGTAATCACGGCGTGATAGTTTTCTCCTGCTTTGAGACCTCCAAGGGACACTTCCCGAGACGTGGCTGTTCCAGCAACCACGAGGCCATTGGAAGCAGTGTGTGTCGTCCCGTTCAACGTAACGGTGATGCCATTCGGTTCGACCCCTTGATCATCATTAACCAAAAAAGTTATCTTTGTTGAAACCGGCAAAAAAAGGCTGCTGGCACCTGGCTCAACCGAGGCAATATTTGGTGGTTGATTCTTCCCTTTAGCACCTGAAACGGACGCATACGCATTGTCTAATATTACATTGGAAGCTGGCAATGAGCCGCTTGTATCGTTGTGATACAGTAGAAGTACAAAGTTACCGGATTTGCCGATGAAACTGGCAACTGGGTCATCCTCGCCGGTGCTAAAATCTTCTGCTTCTGTTGTGTCGGTTACTGTTTGTTCAAACAACACTGCCTCATTATTTTCAAGATCCAATACCTTCGTGGTCACCTCCACCGATTGACCAGAGCCTGTCATGGACAAGACCAAACGAACGTTCTCTTCCCTATCAATCCAATCTCCTTCAGTGGTCTCATAAAAGTATTTACTCAGCCCTTTGGCGAAAAGCAGGTCATTTATGTCCTTTGCAAAGCTATACCCGGTCAGCGTGCCCACAGAATATTCCTTGGGGATGAAGCTAAGTACTGCAAAGGCATCGGGTTGATTCGCCTGAATAAGATCGACACTGAACTCTACGGTAGTGCCATCTTCAATTGTAAATGTTTTGGGTTCGTAAGTTGCCGCCACAAAAAAAGGCTGCCCCGCGGGTTGGTGCATCCCGATAGTTAACCGCCCCTCCTCTTCATTCAGAAATCCATTGCCGCTACCAAAATCGAATTTTTCCCAGTCCTTAACCTTATTGTCATCAAAGTCATCCACCGCGGAAGCCTCATACTGGAACATCTTAGCGTTGTCCAATGTCACAGTGGAAGCCGGCAACGAACCGTTTGTGTCGTTGTGATATAGCAGCAATACAAAATTACCCGGTTTACCTATAAAGGGACCTGCTGGAGAATCAGCACCTGATTGAAAATCATCTGCCTCCGGTGTGTCCATAGATGTCTGCTCAAATAAAACCGCATTATTATTCTCGATATCAAGAACCTTGACCGTCATGACCACATTTTCTCCCTTACCGGTCATGGAAATACTCAATGTGATATTCTCGGGTGTTTCTGTCCACTCGCCATCGGTGATATCATAGAAATATTTGCCCAAACCCTTTGCTAAAATAACATCACCGCCGTCCTTAACAGCTGAGTAACCTGACAACTGGCTTACCGAGGTATCGGTAGGTATAAAACCCACAGCCGCATAAGCCTCTTGCTGGTTCGCTTCAATTAAATCGATTCGAAATTCTAGTGTAACACCATCCTCAATAGTATACGTTTCAGAGCCATAAGTGGCGGCCACAAAAAATGGCTGTTTAGGTGCCTGATGCATACCGATGGTAAACTGCCCGTCCTCCTCCTTGAGGAAGCCGTTGCCACTGCCGAAGTCGAATTTCTCCCAGCCGGTGACCTTGTTGTCGTCAAAGTCATCCAGCACTCTGGCCAATGAGGAGTGTATTAGGGTGAAAAAGAGTGCAACGGGAAGCGCAGCACACATCGATCGGTTGAAAAAAAGGTTTGTTTCCACAGCAATATCGGTTGGTTGACCCGCTGAACTTCATACCCGAAAAAATCCATGTCAACTCAAAAATAAAGGCAAATCGCTTGGCCAAGCGGGGAAGACTGTGGCACGGTCGGCGAAGTTCAACCAACTAGTTTTGTCAAACAATGAAAACAAGATTCCTGAACCGCCGCCGTTTCCTGAAACACTCTGTCGCGGGGGCCACTGCCGCCGCCCTGGCCAAGCGCCAATCTTTCCGTGCTGCCAACAAGGCTGCCAACAAACTGCGAGTCGGCGTGATGGGCCTCGGTCGCGGCATGGCACACGTCAAGAACTACCTGAAAATCTCCGACGTCGAGGTAGCCTACGTCTGCGACGTCGATGACAACCGTACCGCCAACGGCCTGTCAGTCGTCACCAAAGGCCAGACGGCGGCGTGCCGCGGCATCACCGACCTCCGACGCATGCTCGAGGATCCGCACCTCGACGCCATCTCCATCGCCGCGCCAAATTTCTGGCACGCGCCGGCCACCATCCTCGGCTGCCAGGCCGGCAAGCACGTTTAC
>Ga0163108_10001270_pt1 | contig 18572 bp, 16 predicted proteins | sample Fk1155metaG_FD_109644 | JGI IMG/M metagenome (GOLD analysis project Ga0163108, IMG submission 109644) | Marine microbial communities from the Central Pacific Ocean - Fk160115 155m metaG | ecosystem: Environmental > Aquatic > Marine > Oceanic > Photic zone | place: The Central Pacific Ocean...
ATCAGCAGATGCTCCATCATGACCGAACTGCATACGGTATAAATGCTGATAAGTATCCGAAGAATCTAGAAGCTCCGAATGTGATCCTATAGCACTGATGCGCCCCCTTTCCATCACTACAATCCTGTCAGCATTAAGTATCGTTGCTAACCGATGTGCTATAGCGATGGATGTTCTGCCCCTTGAAAGTTTCTGCAGAGCCTCCTGGATGACTTTCTCGGAACGAGAATCCAGAGCAGAAGTAGCCTCATCCAACAATAATATCGGCGCATCCCTCAAAATGGCTCGGGCAATACTGATCCTCTGCTTCTGCCCTCCAGATAGCTTATCTCCTTTGTCACCTACTATCGTATTGTACCCCTGCTCCTGATCAATAATGAACTCATGAGCATGTGCCATTTTGGCAGCCTCAATGACTTCTTCCTTAGTAGCATCGAGTTTTCCGTAACGAATATTTTCATATATTGAATCATGAAACAAAAATGTATCCTGATTAACGACACCTATATGATCCCTCAACGATTCCTGACGGATGTTTCTGATGTCAGCACCATCAATACTCACTGTTCCATCACGCGGATCATAAAAACGTAATATAAGAGAAAACAGAGTACTCTTTCCTGCACCACTTTCACCGACAAGAGCATAGTTTTTACCAGCCTCAACAGTAAAATCAATTCCCTCAACAGCATAAACTTCCTCTCCATAGGAATGACTCACATTTTCAAATCGTATCTCTCCTTTGCAATCCTCAATTTCTACTGCATCATCTGCGTCCTGAATGGACGGAGCACGATCCATCATTTTGAAAACTTTGGCAGTAGCCGCCAGTGACTTTTGCAATAGAACTGAAATTCGGCTCATTGACTTGGCCGGCGGGTACAAAAGTATGAGGCCTGCATTTAAGGCCAAAAATTTTCCTGGACCACCAGATCCCGGGAAAAAAGAACAATAGACTAACGCTGCACCCACTCCAAAAGAGGCAACAATCTCAACGAGCGGGCTCACAATCTCCATCGCTTTACGCCAACGCATGATGAATGTCATCATTCTGGAATTGGCTTGAACAAACTTGCCTATTTCATGTTCTTCTCTGGCATGCCCCTTGACAACCTGAATGCCAGAAATCGCTTCTTGCATCACGACCATCATTTTTTCTGCTTCATCTTCCTCTTTCCGTCCTGACTTGCGGACCTTACGTCCTGCAATAATGACTGGAACGATACAAATCGGAAACAAAACAAGAGCACAAAGTGCAAATTGCCAGTCAATATAAAATATTGCCGCAAGAGCAGAAATAATCGCCACGGGTTGCTTAACGATATCGCTGACTGCTGTCGTGAGTGTCTGCTGTGCAAGTCTGGTCTGATTAAATACTGTCTGCATTAATTCACCTCCCTTACTTTGATTAAAATAATCAAGGGACTGACTCATTAGTCTGCGAAACAACTTCACTCTTATGTCACTAAGAACCCGCAAACTGCACCAAAGCATACAATAAGAGTTAAGGAATCCGAACAGACCTCTAATCACCATGATCGCAGGTATGAGGAGAGCTACTAAAAGAATATGTGAATCAAATTGAACGGCGTTCCCAGCACTCTCTTGGATAATTCCTTGGACCTTTTCGAAAGCTTCTTGAGCCTTAGCAATTTCTTCCGGGGGTAACTTATTTTTGATTTCCTCAAAATCTTCTGGTCCTTTACTTGCTCCAAAAACAATATTTGTAACATAATTAATAACGAGAACCATTCCCCCATTCACCACCCCATAAAGAGCACCAAAAATAATCCCAAAAATAAACCTCCATTTGTAGGGTTTCAAATAAGCTGCCAAACGACGGTAAGGCCCTGCAACGGAACCACCAGAATCCAAAGCGACTCTCTTGGCCTTATCATCATTTAATTCAGCTTTCATTACTATGACCGTCAATGGTCAGATTGCTGAACCGATAGCACGGATCCTTGATCTCGTCGAAACTTCCTAATTAATTACAATTTAATGATTCCTAATCAATTTGGTGTATTATAAATAAAAAATAGGCTAATTCACGCAATCAAACCATAGTAATGGGAAGTTTTTAAGATCAAAAAATTAAAACTTATCTTAAATACAATTAAATCATCACTCCCAATTTTAGATAAAAGTTTCCGACTAACCCGATAGAATAATCTGATAAAAACGCCTATAAAAAATGATCAACACAAGAACAAAGATCACCGGAACCGCACTCTATTTATTTCTTTTCTTTGGCGTTAATGCAGAAGCACAAGTCAACCCCAAGAGAACAATTTTTGATCGCTGGGACAAGAACAGTGACGGGAAATTAACCCGCGAAGAATTACCTCAAAACGCAAGACCCAACTTCGATCGGGCCGATAAGAATGATGATGGTTTCATATCTCGAGAAGAAGATAAAATTTTCCGAGAACAATCTGGGCGCAGACAAAAAAAGGGATCAAGGGATCAGTTAAACAATGATCGCATCGAAATCAAAAATGATATTCCTTACGCAGGCACCAAAAATCCAAGACAAGCCTTGAATTTAATTTTGCCCAAGAGCAGGAAGAAAAAAATCCTTCCTGCCCTTATCTATATTCATGGAGGAGGATGGAAAAACGGTAATAAGGATCAAGGCATCGCAAGACTTTTACCTTATGTGGAGTCCGGAGAATATGTTGGAATTAGTGTCGGCTACAGATTGTCCGGAGAGGCTCTCTGGCCCGCTCAAATTCATGACTGTAAAGCAGCCATAAGATGGGTCAGGGGCAATGCTAAAAAGTATGGCATTAATCCTGAAAGAATTGGAGTCTTCGGTAGTTCTGCCGGAGGACATTTAGTAGCGATGCTAGGAACTAGTGGGGGCGTAAAAGAATTAGAGGGGAGCCTCGGTAATCACAAGGCCATGGAAAGTAAAGTCCATTGCGTTGGAAACTTTTTTGGTCCTGCAGCCCTTCTCGAAATGTCAAAATTTCCAAGCAGAATCGATCATGATGCGGCTAATTCTCCAGAATCACAACTCATTGGCGGCGCACTACAGAAAAATAAGACAAAAGCAATCAAAGCTTCCCCAATCAATTACGTAACCAAAGATGATTGCCCATTCATTCATGTTCATGGAACCGATGATCAACTAGTCCCCTATAATCAATCTGTAATATTTCACAAAAAACTTTTGGAAAACGGATGCAATTCAACACTCGTAACAGTCAAAGGGGGAGGGCACGGAGGATTTAGAAATGATACTATACAAAAAATTACAGAAAAATTTTTTGCTGAACAGCTATTGGGGAAAGAATCAAAAATTGAGAAAAGTGAAATACTCATCGAACAGTCTCAAAGATAAAAATTCTTAGTATCTAAATTAACATCATCATTATAAGGTGCACAAAGGATCCCGAACAACCGGTAAACGCAGACATGCTCACGGAAACGTGAAAGGCAAAAGGAAAGCGGCTCGCGAGGATGAGCTCATACAAATTATAAAATCTGCGCAGGATCCTCTAATACTAATACTGGATCAGGTGCAGGATCCTCATAACCTGGGAGCCTGTCTAAGAACCGCGGACGGCTCAGGTTGTACCGCCGTCATTGCTCCTAAGGACCGTTCTGCACCACTCAATGATACGGTTCGCCGAGTAGCTTGTGGAGGAGCCGAGTCTGTACCCTACATACAGGTCACAAACCTTTCTAGAACCATTAAAACATTGAAGGACGAAGGTTTCTGGTTCGTCGGAACATCAGACAATGCGGACGGTTCATTTTATGAAATTGATCTGAAAGGTAAAATCGCAATCGTCATGGGAGCAGAGGGGAAAGGACTAAGAAGATTGACCGAAGAGTCCTGTGACTTTCTAGGAAAACTACCTATGTTGGGATCCGTGGAATGCCTCAACGTTTCAGTCGCCACCGGAATCTGTCTTTATGAAGCGGTCCGCCAAAGGACAAAATCCTCATAATTAGACAATATTAAGTGAATTTTATTTTTCCCATGAGCAGACTCTGCTCAGAGTCAGTAGAAAATAACTTTATCACTAAAAATAGACCGCAAGATTGCTAAATAAGTCAAAACACCCTATTTGACAAGCTTTATGCCTATAAAACCTTCAAATTCAAGCACAACAGTCTCAAAAAAACACTGTGAATTTCGCTGTTTTAGGTTGTTTTTCTCCCATTAAATAGCTATTACTACCCATTAACACATTTTAAATCCCTAATACCCCTCAGTAAACTTACCGCCATGTGGAAAACACTCATTACCGTCTCTATCATATTTGGAATCTTGGCTGGATACCTCCGCTATCAGACATCAACGGACCTGAAGCATGAAAGACAAGCCCTCACAGATTCCAAAAATAATCTAGGTCTTGCACAAAAATATCAAAAAGAAGTCCAAGACAAAGATAAGGAGCATGTTGAAACAACTGCTTCAACGAGTGATGCAGCAGACACTCAGGAAGCTGAAGAAGCTAGCAAACGAAAAGAGAAAGGTGAGAAAGAAAGTAGTAAGACTGGATTAGAAACAGCCAAGGCTGATGTAGAAGCTAAACTTGCAAAGCTTGAGCGTGAGCTTGCAGAGATCGGTGAGATCGAAGATCTCGTGGAAAAGAGTCAAAACCTTCAGGCGGAGATGGCATCCGTTCAGCAAGAAATTGCTATTACCAAAGAAAACTACAAAAACATGGTAGCCAAGCGTGAAGACACGGACAACCAGATCATAGCACTGAGGGACAAGGTTTCCCGTCAACGTGCAGGTCAAATGATCGAGGTTAATGCTAAAATCGCTCAGACATTTGATAACTGGGGATTCGTTGTCATTGATAAAGGCGGGAATCAGGGAATCAATGCAAGGGCAAAGCTAGATGTCAAACGTGGTGATAAATTGATTGGAAAACTCAACATCACAAATCTCGAGCCTAATGTCTGCGTCTGTGACGTTTTATCTTTGAGTGAAGGAGAAAAATTAGCCGTTGGCGACAGTGTCGTCCTTAGCGCTGAAAGCAAATGGGATCCATCGAAGAAGCCGGTCGTAGAAACGATCCCAGCTCCAGCAGCTCCAGCAGCTGCCCCTGAAAAGCCTGCTGCCCCTGCTGAAAAAGCAGACGACGATCCTTTTGGACTAGGAGGCGATGATGCTCCTGCTCCTGAAAAACCTGCTGAAACAGAAGATCCTTTCGGCCTATAATTTTTTCAGAAATCATTCATTTTAATCATTTTTAATACCCCTTAAAGTTACTCATCAAAAATCATGAAGATTAAATTTTTACTAATTCCCTCAGCTCTATTCTTACTTATTTCATGTATCCTTAGTTGGGGGCATCGTACTGAGCTGATTGAAAACAGAAACGAACGCGTTAAAAACAACAGATCAATCGTTCAAATCTTAGGCACAATCAACAAAGACGACCAACCTGCATTGCTTGCTACTTATGGGAAGCTATTGGAGCAAGAACAAAGGAGAGACCAATCCAAAGCCAATACTGATCAACTCAATATCAACATCAAAGCACTTGATGGCGAAATTAGTGGACTCAAAGTAGCTAAAGCGCCTCTAGATAAAAAATTAGCCACTGCTGAGAATGTTGTTACGGAACTTAGAAAGAAATTAGGCCCTGGGGTCACCCTTCAAAACATTGCACCAACAATTAAAAAATTGGAAAATGATCTTGAAAATGCAAAGCAGGATCTAGCAACTAGACAAGCAGAGCTAGAAGTGGTAAGCAAAAAGGTTGCCGCTAACGAAACGAGAATTCAAAAGGCTGAGAAAGTTCAAACCGATCGCTTGGTTAAAATTGAACGCAATTCTAAAGAAGGTGTTATTACAGCAGTCAATAAGGATTGGGGATTTGTCTTGGTCAATATCGGAAAGGACCAAGGCGTCGAAGGTGATTCCGAACTCATCGTAAAGAGAGATGGAATTCGTATCGGCAATTTGAGTGTTGTTTCAATCCAGCCAGGATTGACAGTAGCCGACATCAGTCAAAAAGGACTCAGCCGAGCTGTTGAGCCAGGAGACAAAGTGGTATTTCAAAAGCTTGGCGAATAAACAATTCAATTATCATTACTGAAATACCAACTATACAAATAGTGCTTAATTTTTTCACACGTATTATTCCAATAATGGCCTTAACTGGCGTTCTACTAACATTGTTTAGCGGATGCGAAGCCACACAGGTAGGAAATTACAAAGGCACAGGTGTAAATAGTGGACTCAGCAACTTGCCACAAGCACGTCACGAAGCATGGGAAAGTAATGCTAGATACGGAAACCTGCCACAGTCCCAGTAATTAAATAAGCGTACTAATTTTATAAATAAAAAAAGCGCACTATGTAGTGCGCTTTTTTTATTTAATAATTCAATGGAATTTTCAATAGATGACCAAATCACTAAACGGTCATAATTTCCTTTTCCTTATTATCTACGTGCTCGTCGATTTCTTTGACAAATTTATCAGTTAAGTTCTGGATCTCCTTTTCCATATCCCTCTGATCATCTTCGGTAATTTCGCTACCACCCTTGAGACTCTTAATTCCGTCCATCCCACTCTTACGTGCTGATCGGACCCGGACCCTTCCCTCTTCGGCCATCTGTTTAACCATCTTAACTAAGTCTTTTCTGCGCTCTTCAGATAGTTCTGGAATAGGTAACCGTATCGCTTTGCCATCAACAGAAGGATTGATACCAAGCTTCGACTCTTTGAGCCCCCTCTCTATGTCCTGTACTGTGGAAGGATCAAATGGCGAAACAAGAAGCATCCTCGGATCAGGAGAAGAGATAACTGCTAGCTGCTTTAGTTTCATGTTCGATCCGTAAGATTGAACATGAATATCAATATTTTCTACAAGGGCCGGAGAAGCTTTGCCCGTACGAATACTAGAAAACTCATGTAAAGTATATTCAACGGCCTTCTTCATGGCACCATCTGTCTCGGGAATTAATGTATCTACAGTCATTTATTTTGGAATATAGGTTACTTATTATTTTAAATCTTAGTTATCATCTTCGGAATAAACAAGCGTTCCGACAGGCTCTCCTACGAGTGCTTTGCGAATATTATCTTCTCCGTTTATATCGAAGACGATAATCGGCTTAGAATTATCCATACATAAACTAAAAGCGGTTGAATCAAGAATTTTCAACCGCTTTTCTAGGCACTCCTGAAAAGAAACACTTTCATATCTTTTTGCATCCTCATTCTCGTTCGGGTCGGAATCATAAACTCCATCAACCTTAGTGGCCTTTAGGATAGCATCTGCCCCGATCTCACTTGCCCTGAGCGCTGCCGTCGTATCCGTTGAAAAGAAAGGATTCCCGGTACCTGCACCAAAAATAACAACTCTCCCAAGCTCTAGATGCCGGGTAGCCTTTCGGCGTATAAAAGGCTCTGCCACATTCTTCATTTCGATGGCTGTTTGAACCCTTGTAGGAACCTCCATGTCTTCGAGCATGCTTTGCAATGCCAAAGAATTCATAACAGTTGCCAGCATTCCGACATAATCTGCTGTAGCTCTTTCCATGCCGCGATTACTTGCACTAATTCCTCTCCAAAAATTACCACCCCCAACAACGACACCTATTTCTATTCCAGCCTGATGGGCAAGCTTAATCTGACTAGCAACCGTTTCGACTATTTCCGGAGAAATATTATCCTCGCTCCCAGGTTCACGCAAAGCTTCACCGCTTAATTTTAAGATTACCCGCTTAAAGTTTTTTCTTTGTGTATTTCCTATCATTCTTTACGAATAGTATCTGTTCCAAGAAAACAACAGACTGACGTCAATGGAAAGTGTTTTTATCAATCTTCAACCCCTAAAACATCCCCGAGCCTTAGTTCTTTCCCAGCTACGTATGCCGGGATCAACATTCTACGCCTCCCTGAAGGCTGTATTTCAGAAATTCTTAATGCACCCGTACCACACGCTACCAAGATACCATTAGAATCCATATCGATAATCTCTCCAGGATCTGATCCCTCATATTCTACAATTTCAACTGGAGGAAATATCTTAATATTTGAATGGTCTGGAAAAAAAGTGAATGTCCCTGGCCAAGGATCATAGGCTCTGACGAGCCTATCAATATGATAGGCAGACTGGGACCAATTTATCTTACCATCAGACCGTTTGATCTTATTTACGTGAGTTGCTATTTCGTGATCCTGTTCTTCTCTGGGAGCAGAACCAGATGACAAAAGATCTAGAGAATGAATTAATGCATCTGGCCCCAACTTCCCTAATCGTTCATGTAGGGACCCACCAGTCTCACTGCCCCTAATATCCAAAGAAATTGAAAACAGAATATCACCATCATCAAGACCTTCATCAACGTACATAACAGTAACTCCCGTACGAGTATCTCCTGCCAGTATCGAAGCTTGGATCGGCGCAGCTCCACGGTGATAAGGCAATAAAGATGCGTGTAAATTGATGCATGCTATTTTAGGAATATCTAAAACGGATTTAGGCAATATTTGGCCATAAGCAATGACCAAAATGATATCCGGCGAATAATTTACCAGGCCCTCAACAGCTTCAATTTCCCGAATCTTTTCTGGTTGATGTACTGGAATGGAATTCGATTCAGCAAAAATTTTTATTTCAGATGCTTTTAAATTACCTTTCCTTCCAAAGGGCCTGTCTGGCTGAGTATATACGGCCAAGATTTCATGCTCTTTTGAGTCTTGTATTGCACTCAATGAAGGTAAGCCAATATCGCCAGTGCCAAGGAAAACAATTTTCACTTATAGTTAACTACTAATAAATCTCGTCAGAAGTTTCCTGCCATACTCTTAAAGATGTCACAGTATAAATTATATCCTGCAAAACTTTGATGGGACTCTGCTGAGCATTAATGTTAGTTAAGATTTCTGCCGAATAGTGATCTAGCAATTTCTTGGTTTCCTGTTCGTACTGCTGAATACGATTTTGGATAACATCATCAGTTGCATCATCGAGACGGTTTTCCTTGATGGAACGCTTTCTGATTCTTCTCATTAACTCGCTCCTATCCGGACATGACAAATGAAAAATCTGAACAACATCACAGTGCTCATCAATGAGTCTTGCCTGCTCTACATTCCTAGGGATTCCATCAAGAACCAAAAAATCAATATCTGGTTTAAATGCATTTGATGTTACTTTCGCTTCAACTGCGGCCCTCCAGAGCTTAACGGTAACATCATCAGGAACTAATTCTCCACGACTTGAATATTGAACGAATTCCTGACCAATCTCTGTACGGGTATCTAAAGACCTAAAAACATCTCCACAGGCACAATGATAAAATCTTGGAGTTTGGCCCAATATACGGCCCTGAGTTCCTTTACCGCTCCCAGGAGCTCCAAAGATCAAAAATGTTTGATATCTGGATTGCCCTTCTTTTTTTTCTTCAGACATAGCTTTTACTTATAATAGTTCCTAGCTCTTAATTTATCATCATAGACTTACACAGAGACAATTCCAAATTCATAAATTATTTCCAGTAAATATCGAATATTAGCCTTTATCAACACCCCAAAAAGCAAAAGCACAAACAATCATTACAAATCCATAGACAATGCCACTCACAGAAAGGCTCGTCCACCGGACTTTTGTTTTTGTGGCCCAAGCAATATGATCACGCATGAGATACGGCATTCCTATCCAGAATAGAGATAAGAATATCCATATGTAACAAAGTATCGGTAATAAAATTCTAGTTTTGGGTTCTTGAAGAAAGGCAACATCAAGAAGCGGACAAGCTAAGAGAAGCAAAAAAACACCGACTGCTCTAACTGCCAGAAACTCATCGACCCAAAAAATAAAGCAAATAAATCCAATAGGTAACCCGAAACGGATCGGCCTTTCCCATTTCTGAAATTCACCAAGATCAACTTCACCTATCAACCAGAAAGACCAAACACAATCAATTGCCAGAATTGCAATGCCCAAACTTTTATTACGAGGCAATTGCTTAAGGTAATCCATGACTGATTCACGCTTCAATAAAGCAATGACATGAAGAGTTACTAGAATCACTCCTATTACGATCCCTATAAATTGTAAGGTGAAAAATTGAGTGTATATATGGCGAGTCATTTGGTCAGTTTAAAATAGGGGTCCCGTAAAGTACGTGTCCCGTAGTACGTTCGATTTCAACATTAAATAATTTTCCCGTAAGACGTCCACTGTCACCTTTAAAAATAACAATTTTATTCGTTCTTGTCCTTCCGCTCAAACGATCTTCCCTACGTTTACTCGGACCCTCACAAAGGACCTGCTGCTGAGTCCCTATCAAGGAATAATTCTTCTCACTGCCTATTTTATCCACAACTTTTAATAAATCCTGATTTCTTTCTTCCTTTACCCTTTCCGGCAAATGGAGAGATTCATCAATTTGAGCTGCTGGAGTTCCTCTCCGCTTTGAATATCGGAAAATAAATGCATTATCGAAACGGACTCTCTCACAAAGGTCCCTTGTTTCGGCATATTCCTCTTCACCTTCACCTGGAAACCCAACGATAATGTCAGTCGAAATCGCAATATTTGGGCAGACCTCTCTCATTCGTCCGACTAATTCTTCAAACTTTGCGACCTTATATGGCCGTCGCATAGCTTTTAAAATCTTATCAGAACCAGACTGTAATGGGAAATGCACATGCTCGACTAATTGAGGTATATAACCAAATGCATCAATCAGATCCTGCTTAAAACCTACCGGATGAGGTGAGATAAATCGTACCCGCTCAATACCTTCAACTTGCGCCACCGCTTCAAGTAACTGTACGAAAGGACTCTTCCCCTCTACAGAAGAAAACTCATGACGCCCATAAAGATTAACGATCTGACCCAATAAATTTACTTCCCTGATTCCAGAATCCGCTAGTCCTTTTACTTCATCAACTATCTCCACAATCGGCCTCGCTCTCTCTGATCCTCTAGTATAGGGAACAATGCAAAAAGAACATTTCATATTGCACCCTTGCATAATAGAAACAAATGCAGTCACTGAACCCTCAGTAGCCGCACCGTCCCTAATTGTATTCTGAGAATCAGCCTCTTCTTCAGTATCCACAATCGAAGTCCGCAGATCATCCATTCTTGCCTCGACTCTAGCTCTGAAAATTTCTTCCACATAATCAGCTACTCTATGATATTTCTGCGTTCCCACGACAAGATCGGCTCCTGTACCTAGAAGTTCCTTGCCGCGGCTCTGCGCCATGCACCCCATAAAGCCATATACAATATGAGGCCTAGTCTTACGAAGGTGTTGCATTGAGCCCATCTTATTCAAGGCTTTCTGTTCAGCCATGTCACGAACAGAACAAGTATTAATCAAGATTACATCCGCCTCAGCCTGCTCCGTCGTCATCATATAACCACGGTCCTTCAACATCTGAGCCACTTGATACGAGTCTCTCTCGTTCATCTGGCATCCGTATGTTTTAATATGAACCTTGGGCATTATTGAACAAACCGTAATTATTGGGAGAGCACTATAGACCGAGGCACCGCCTAAGAAAGCAGTTTTATATTACTTATTCAGACTATTATCTTGATGTTTTTTGAAGAAATTAACCCTGAAATAGTTTATGACTCCAAGATGCTAAAATATAAAACTAACTCGTATTTCAATTCATATGAGAGGCACACCATTATCGTAATTTTATTTGTGTCAGCCTTTTTAGGCCTAATCTCCAAGGCTGAGGAATATAAAACAGAACAAAATATCTCTTACAAAGTTTTAAATAATGAAGCAAACAACGAATACATAAAAAATCGATGCAAATTAGATATTTATTACCCTACCAAAATTAAAAATTTTGCATCCGTAGTATGGTTCCATGGCGGAGGGCTGAGAGCAGGAAATAAAAAAATCCCAAGCCAACTCATGAAAAAAGGATTGGCTGTAATCGCAGTCAATTACCGGTTATTTCCTGAAGTTCAATGTCCAGTATACATTGAGGATGGTGCTGCAGCAGTTGCTTGGACGATGAAAAATATAGAAAAATATGGAGGATCAAAAGATAAAGTTTTTGTTTCTGGTCACTCCGCTGGCGGTTACCTAACCAGTATGATAGGTCTAGATAAATCCTACCTCCAAGCGCATGACATAGATGCAAACAAAATTGCGGGACTCATTCCTCTGAGCGGGCACACCATAACTCACTTCACGCCTCGCGAAGAAAAGGGGATCCCAGAGCATCAACCTATCATTGATCGTTTTGCTCCGCTATTCCATGTCAGGGCAGATGCACCCTCATTAGTTCTCGTTACTGGTGATAAAGAATTAGAACTGCTTGGAAGGTATGAGGAAAATGCCTACCTAGCCAGAATGATGCAAATAGCAAAGCACCAAAAAACCAAACTTTATGAACTCCAAGGGTTTAACCATGGGGGCATGCTCGACCCAGGATTGAAAATTCTTGTTAAGCACGTTAAAAAATTATCCCACCCCAAATAGATAATCAAAATAACCCATCTATTTTTAGGCATTTCTGTAACGACAAGATGGGAAATATATACGAACTTATGGAGTCTTGAATGCACTGACCGATATAAATGCGGCGATCAATCAATTCGTCATGTATCTTGCTACAGAGCGTGGCTTATCGGCTAATTATCAGATCCTTGTCAGAAGAAATCTGGAAAATTTTGCGCAATGGGCAAAAGACCATATTTCTTTCAAAACCACTTCAAACATTACAACAGAAAATCTTTCGGCTTATCTAACAAAAAGAAAAAAGGATGGCATAGCTTCTTCAAGTATTAGACAAACCATTGTCTGTCTAAAAATATTCTTTCGTTACCTTTGCTCTAAAGAATTAATTGCTGAAGATATTGCTGAGGGCCTCCTATCACCAAAACCACAACGGTTACTACCAAAAACATTAAATGAAAAAGATGTTAATAATCTCCTCGAATCTATAAGTACTAATGATCCGCTAGGCATGAGAGATCGATCGATCTTAGAACTATTATACGCTAGCGGACTTCGTTTGGGCGAAATTATCAGTACAGTGTTGGAAAATCTTCACTTGGATGAAGGCTATATCAGAGTCACTGGAAAAGGTAATAAAACAAGAATCGTCCCAGTAGGAGCAAAAGCTACTGAAGAAATATCAAAATATCTTAAACATGGAAGGCCAAAGATGGTTAAACCTAAAACTTCGAATCATATTTTTATCTCAGTCAGAGGAACAAAATTAAGCCCTTCTCGAGTATGGCAGATTGTCAGAGAACGATCAAAAAAAGCAAATCTTAAAGAACCCATCCACCCTCATCAACTCAGACACAGCTTTGCTACTCATTTACTGAGTGGTGGAGCTGACCTGAGAATCATTCAGGAAATGCTTGGTCACTCGGACATCAGCACTACACAAGTCTATACGCACGTAGATGAAAAGAGACTAAAAAATATTCACAAAGAATTTCATCCTAGAGGCTAAGTTCCATTCAATCGCTGCTAGCAAGAAAAGAGAAGACCCATTCCAAATAGTCTTTGGATCCACCTTCAATATCTATAAGTAAAACTTCAGGAGTTTCATAAGGGTGCAAATCCAAAATTTCGGCTTCCAATCTTGAATAATTCTGATTTGTAGTTTTGAACAGACATAAGACCTCTTTTTCATACTCAATTTTGCCTTTCCAGCTGTAAATCGACTCAATTTCGGGTATCAAATTGACGCATGCAGCTAGTTGCTTTTCAATGACATGTGTGCCAATTTGTCGCGCCTTTTCGATATTAGGAAAAGAACACATAACTAATTTAACAATTTGATTATTCAACTGATCACTCATCGCCTGCTATTCTGATGAAATCTCGCTTCTTTGACAAGCTGATCGAACGCGTTGACCGCGTAGGTTCGAACGAAGTCCAAAATTTTCTGAACCGTTTGGCTGAAGAAAGTGATTTTTTTAAAAATGTTTTTGATGCGCTTCAGGAAGGCATAATAGTCGCCGATAAGTCTGGCCTAATTCATTATATTAATAATGGTGCAAGCAGATTATTTGGACTCAACCCAGAAACGGTCACTGGAGAACATATCGCAGAAAATATCCAAGGCCTAGATTGGGAAAATCTCATTTCTGGTAAGAGAAGTACTGTCTCAAAAGATCTTGAAGTTTTTTATCCTGAAAATCGTTATCTTAATTTTTACATTAAGCCAATCAATACCACTCCAAAAGATGAACAGCTAGCTTATGTGATGCTGATCCGTGACATCACTGAATCACGTAAAGGAGAAGAGGAAAAGATTGAATCAGAACGACTCAGCGCTCTGACCATGCTGGCTGCTGGCGTAGCACATGAAATAGGAAATCCTCTTAACTCAATGAATATTCATTTGCAATTACTGGAAAGAAAACTCAAAAAGTCCGTCCCTGAGCTATACGAAGCAGAGCTAAGGGACCTAATCGATACCTCAGCAGATGAAGTCAAACGTCTTGACCATATCATTGATCAATTTCTTAAAGCAATACGCCCTTCACAACCTCAACTCGAACCCACTGACGTAAATGAACTTGTCAAAGAATCCATGCGATTCCTTGAACCCGAAATAAAGGACCGAGGAATTAGTCTTACCTTAGAGCTTCGCTCTGCACTTCCTCTGCTACAATTGGACTCTGATCAAATAAAACAAGCATTTTACAATGTTGTTAAAAATGCAAGCCAAGCAACTTCTCCTGGAGGTTCAATAACGGTACGTAGCGACCTTTCTGATGAATATGTATCTGTTATTTTCACAGACACAGGCGAAGGGATATCAGCATCTGAAATGTCAGATGTTTTCCAACCTTACTTCACAACAAAAAAATCAGGTACCGGGCTCGGTTTACTTATCATTCGACGTATCATCAGAGAACATGGTGGAGACATCAAAATTTCTAGCGAAAAAAATAAGGGTACATCCGTAACTATTTCATTACCACGTTTTCATCGAAACGTCCGTCTACTACCGGAACCCAAAACCACCAACAAATAATGAAAAGATGAATTCAAATCTTAATTCTTAATTTAAAATGCACACAATTCTTATTGTTGATGACGAAAAAAATACGAGGGAAGGATTACGGCTCTCCTTGGAAGAGGACTTTGATGTTTATGTGTCCGCAAATATCAAAGGAGCAAATGACGTGCTTCAAAATGAAACTGTAGATGTTCTTGTCACTGACTTAAGACTAGGAGCCGATGATGGTATGGATCTGATAGAATCTGCTTTAACCATGCCCAACAGTCCCATATGCATAATGATGACAGCATACGGCTCCGTGGACACAGCAGTTGAGGCAATGAAACGTGGAGCATATCATTTTGTCACTAAGCCTCTCAATATTGATCAGCTTGAAATATTAATAAAAAGGGCCCTGAACACCCGTTCACTGAAAGAGGAAAATACTCAATTAAAAAAACAAGTAGAAAAAAAATTCACTATCTCGAACATCCTCGGACATTCTGCCGCTATGCAGCCGGTTTTTGAGACCATTGAGCAGGTAGCGCCATCGAAAGCCACCGTTTTAATTGATGGTAAAAATGGAACCGGTAAAGAACTCGTTGCAAAGGCAATTCATAACTTGAGCGGCAGACCAAAATCTAAACTTATCACTGTCCACTGTGCTGCACTTTCCCCACAATTACTAGAAAGTGAATTATTTGGTCATGAACGTGGAGCATTTACTGGAGCAACCGAAAAAAGAATCGGAAGATTTGAACAAGCTGATGGAGGAACCCTCTTCCTTGATGAGATAGGTGAAATAGATCCATCTACGCAAGTCAAACTGCTCCGAGCACTAGGAGAGAGAACCATTGAAAGGGTAGGAGGAAACAAAACAATAAACATAGACGTCCGTCTCATCGCAGCTACGAATCGAAACATTCCTGAACTGGTGGCTGCAGGAGAATTTAGGGAAGATTTGTTTTATCGATTAAATGTTGTCCGCATCACTTTGCCTCCACTGAAAGATCGGATTGAAGACATTCCATTACTAGCAAATGCATTCCTAAAGGAATTTGCTAAAGAAAATAGCAAGCCTGTCAAAGAACTATCTAGTGAAGCTATGAAAGCCCTTAATAATCATGTCTGGCCAGGTAATGTCCGTGAACTCAGAACGGCTATTGAGCATGGAGTCGTTATGAGTAATAGCGCGAAAATTACACTCAGACATCTTCCCGCCTCAATCCGTGGAGAATCAATAGTTAATATTAATACTATTAGCACAACGAGCGAAGATACGGATCAACCTTTTAATCTAGAGAAATCAGAAACAAAATTGATAATGGCTGCACTCAACCATACTAATGGAAACCGGACAGAAGCAGCTAAACTTCTAGGAATTAGTCGTAGAACCTTACAAAGAAAAATCAAAGAAGACCCTATTAATGAAGAATAATCTTAATACAAAATTGATTTGTATGCAGAATAGAAACCCCATAACTTCTATCACACATGTCCCTTAGGAGTTTTTTTTCCATGTCAGATGACGAATTGAGCTCAACGCTCATCCTTCGTCGTGCACTTTTTCTTCTTCTTCTCTTTGGATTAATGCTTTTTTATCTGGCCCCCGGTTTCAAAGGACTGACCCATTACAAGGGAAAGGAGCAGGCTCAAATAGCACGTGAATTAGCCAGGAATGGAAGCTTCCAAACCAAAATGATTCGACCCCTCTCTCTGCATCAAGCTGATCAAAATAACGAGGATTTAGACGGGGTTCATTTGGTGGGTTTTCATGACACTTATCACGCTCCGCTGAACCCGATGATAAATTCACTCGTTATGCGTTTTTTTAAAGGTAAGAATGATTTCAAATGGGATCGCAAAGACACAGTCTATTATTTAGATAGAGTCATTACGGCCACTTCAATTATTTTTCTATTAGCTTCAATAGGAATAACTTTCCTGTTCATCTCTAGAGTTTTTGACGCCAAGATAGGAGGAGTCACAGCGGTCCTAATGTTACTCTGCGAGTTGTTGTGGCGATTCTCACAGACTGGTCTACCTCAGATGTTAATGCTTTTTCTATTTACGTTGGGAAGTTACTTGGTATTTAGAGCAGTTGAAGCCCAGTGCATGGAACGCAAACCTATTTGGTTTCTTTTATTCTCAGCATTATGCTTCGGATTACTTGCTCTGACTCATTGGTTAGCAGTCTGGCCATTCGTGGGGCTAGTAATCTTCTCATGTTTCTATTTTAAACCTAGGGGTACTGCAGCTTTTTCTATGCTGGCTGTATTTCTAGTCATCATTCTTCCATGGTGCTTACGTAATTTAATCACTTCCGGATCGATTTTCGGCTCTGGATATTATGCCATGTTTGGAGGAATGGGTGCGTTCGAAGAGGAGATTTATCGCACTTATAACCGTGCAGCAGGGAATATTTTTGCTGAAGGTTTTGCTTCAAAGGTACTTAAAACTTCACTCAATCAATTAAATGGAATCTATGCTTTTCTTGGTTCCATAGCAGTCGCTCCACTGTTCTTCATTTCCCTCCTTCATCCATTCAAACGCCCACAAATTGCAGCATTCAGATGGTTCATACTGGCCATGTGGATACCTGCAGTTATAGGAATGTCACTCTTTGGTTTGGATATGGGGAGCGCTGACCCAAATCAGCTTCACTTATTATTTATTCCGCTCATGACAGGTTATGGGATTGCAATGCTGGCAATTTTATGGAGCAGGATAGGAATCGCACCAAGCCTGAAAACTATTGCTGATAACGGACATTTATGGATTGCTATTGTACTAAGCACAGTACCAATGATTTTAAATCTAATACCGGGCGTTCCGAGAGCCTTAGGAGGTGAAAAAGAAAAACCCACACAGGGCTTACTAGTTTCGCATATCCGGGAAAGCGCGGAACCCGAAGAAGTTATTGTTACTGATTCTCCGTGGGACGTTGCCTGGTACGGGGACAGGACAGCTCTCTGGTTACCCACAACAAAATCGCAACTCCGTGAAATCATGAAGCGGACTGAGAAAAATAATAATCCCATTTCAGGTATTCTAATTACTAGAGAATCATTGAGAAAACCCTTAGCATATTTGATTTATGGAAATGAAAAAGAATGGGGATCTCTCATTCTAGGCCAAAATATATTTATGGCAGGCGCATCGAGGAGTAAGGTGCAGCCAAAATCCTGGATGCCGAGTGGAAAAGGATTAATAAACTCTTTTGAAGGTCTTCCATTTACAGAACCCGACCAAAAAATGAGTTCCATGGGTTACTTCTATTATACAAATCCAAATAAATAATCGGTATTAATCCATATTTGTAAATTTCCTTCAAAATTTGCAGTATCGCTTTTCACTTTCCATTGTTCAGTAAAACATTAATCATCAGAGGATCAGATATCATTTTTAGTAATGCCCCAGAAGAAGACAAAAGGAACTGACGAAAATCTTCAATTTGAGGAAGCGATTGAAAAACTTGAATCCATTATTGAGCGAATGGAGAGTGAACAAATTCCTCTTGAAGAGCTATTAAAAGATTACGAAGAAGGCACCAAATTGCTTAAACTATGCCGAGATCGAATTAATGGAGCTCGGCAAAAGATTGATAAAATAAATAAGGAACTGACGAATGGTTCGGTAAT
>Ga0163108_10001273_pt1 | contig 18551 bp, 19 predicted proteins | sample Fk1155metaG_FD_109644 | JGI IMG/M metagenome (GOLD analysis project Ga0163108, IMG submission 109644) | Marine microbial communities from the Central Pacific Ocean - Fk160115 155m metaG | ecosystem: Environmental > Aquatic > Marine > Oceanic > Photic zone | place: The Central Pacific Ocean...
CTTTCCAGAAAAGAGAAAAGTGATTTTTATCTTCTTCAAAATCATTTTTAATTATAGGCTTAAAATTTAATAGCTTCATTTTTTTTCTTCTACTTTTAAAATGTTTAATAGTTCTAGAAATTTTTCATAATTCATTATACTAACTTCCTTATTTAAAAACCTTAATTCAAGTTAATTTTTTAATATGATTCATAGTTTCTATTATTGCATCTTTTATTCCTGATTCTAAAGAACTATGCCCTGCTTTTTCTATAATTTTTATTTCTGAATTTGTCCATACTTTATGTAAGTCGTAGGCATTTTTTGGAGGGCAGATAACATCATATCTTCCTTGAATAATATATCCTTTAATATTTTTAATTTTATTAATATTTAGAATTAATTGATTTTCTTTTAAAAATAAATTGTTAATAAAATAATGTGCTTCTATTCTAGCTAAGTTTATTGCCATTTGGGGGTCTAAAAACTCTTCTGATACTGAATTATTTGGAAGTAAAGTTGAACAATTAGCTTCATATCTTGCCCAGGAAATAGCTGCCTTTGCGCATGTTTCTATGTTTTTACTGACAAGTCTTTTATAATATGATTCTAACAAGTTTTTTCTTTCGCTTTCAGGAAGAAAAGTATTAAATCTTTTCCAGTAGTCAGGAAATATGTTTTTCATTCCATATAAAAACCAATCTATTTCTTGTTTTCTACACAGGAATATTCCTCTCACTACAATTCCTTTTATATTTTTTGGGTATTCTTCTGAATATGCTAGTGCTAATGCTGATCCCCAACTGCCTCCGAATACAAACCATTTATCTATTTTAAGAAAGAGCCTGAGTTTCTCTATATCTTTTATTAAATGTTGTGTAGAATTATTGTTTATATTTCCTGGTGGGATTGATCTACCGCTTCCTCTTTGGTCAAATATTACAATATTATAATATTCTGGATCAAAAAATTGTCTTAGAGATTTGTTTCCACCTGCTCCTGGTCCTCCATGTAAAACTAATATGGGAATGCCATTTTTATTTCCTAATTTTTCCCAATAAATTTTATGTAGTTCATCTACTTCTAATAATCCATATTCATATGGTTCTATTTTAGGATATAATTTTAACATAATCTGCCTTTTTTTTTATAATAATTTTAGTTTATTTGTTTTCTATTGCATAGATAATGTTATTATTAATTACTAAAATGGATTAAAAAATGTTTTATCATAATTTAGATAAATCTAAAAATTGCAATGATATAAATGGTTTGGAAAACATTATAGCAGTATTAGGTCCTACTAATACGGGGAAAACTTATTATGCTTTAGAGCAAATGCTGAAATATGATTCAGGAATTATAGGATGTCCTTTGCGATTATTAGCAAGAGAGATTTATGATAAGTTGATAAAAAAAAGAGGTATATTAAATATAGCTTTAATTACAGGAGAAGAGAAAATAATTCCTAAAAAAGCTAAGTATTTTATTTGTACAGTAGAAGCTATGCCAAGAAACTTAGATGTAGATTTTGTAGCAATAGATGAAGTTCAATTAACAGCACATAGTGAAAGAGGATATGTTTTTACGGATAAATTACTAAATGTAAGAGGTAATTTAGAGACAATGTTTTTAGGCTCAGAAAATATAGAGAATTTATTAAAAAAAATATATCCAAAAATTTATGTAAAAAAGTTTAAAAGGTTTTCAAACTTAGAATATATAGGTAGTTCTAAATTATCTAAAATGCCTCCAAGATCTGCAATTGTTACTTTCTCAGTAAATGAGGTATATGAAATTGCAGAGTTAGTAAAAAGAAGACATGGAGGAACCGCAGTAGTTTTAGGAGCTTTGAGCCCTAAGACTAGAAACGCACAAGTAGCATTATATGAATCTGGAGAAGTGGATTATTTAGTTGCAACGGATGCGATTGGAATGGGCTTAAATATGAATATTAATCACGTAGCTTTTGCTAAGTTAATTAAATATGATGGAAAAAATGTAAGATCATTGACCAGTGCAGAAGCAGCGCAAATAGCGGGTAGAGCTGGCAGGTATAAAAAAGATGGTACTTTTGGAGTTACTGCAGGGTGTAATAATTTTACTCCATTAATGGCAAATGCGATTGAAAATCATAGTTTTTCTGAAATAGATTCAATTTTGTGGAGAAATAGTAAATTAGATTTTTCATCAATAAAATCTTTGTTAAGAAGTTTAAGTAAGAGACCAGAAGAAAATTATTTTATTATGAGTCCAGAAGCGGATGATGAAAAATTTTTAAAAGTTTTATCGAAGAAAGTAGATAATGATAATGTTCGTCTTTTGTGGGAAGTTTGTTCAGTGCCTGATTATGGGAAGAACTATGATGATTCTCATTTTGTATTATTAGAAAATATATATAAGTTATTAAGAGAAAATGGAGAACTTCCAGAAATTTGGGCTAATAGCAACTTAGATAATTTAAATAATATAAAAGGAGAATTAGATTTGCTTGCAACACGATTATCAAATGTTAGAACCTGGAATTATATTTTTAATAAAAAAGGATGGATAGATAGACATAGTGAATTACGCTCTAAAGCCAGATATATTGAAAATAGATTATCTGATTCATTACATAGGGGGTTAGTTGAAAGGTTTGTCGATTATAAAATGGCCAGTTTTTCAAAACATTTAAAAGTTAATAATGATTTAATATCCTCTATATCACAGGATAATTCTGTTAAGATTGAAGGACATTTTATAGGAAAATTAGAAGGATTAGCTTTTATAAATGAAGTGTCAAAAAATCAATATGATAAAAATGAGATTCTTAAAATTGTTAGAAAAGTGATCGCTTCTGAAGTAGTTAAAAGAGTACGAATTATACTAAATAGTAATGATAATGAGATAAATTTTGATAAAAATTTACATGTATATTGTCAGGGTTATTGTGTTGCAAAATTATATAAAGGAAAGAGCATATTAAAGCCAAAAATTGTATTGATTTCTTCCGAATTATTAAATGATAAGGATAGGGGAATGTTAGAGGAGAGATTATATAAATTTTTACATAAATATATTTCTGATATTATTTCTCCCATTAATAATTCAATGAATAAATGTGAAGAAGGTTCTCTAAAAGGGTTATTATTCCAATTAAAGGAATCTTTAGGAGTTATAAGGATATCGAGTGTAAGAGATCTTGTGGCAGTGCTTTCTACTAAAGAAAAGATTATACTTGGTGAATTAGGCGTTGAAATTGGACAATTTTATATTTGGTTTAGAAGCATAATGAACAAGAATAATTCAGAATTTCTTTGGAAGTTGTTGCAGATTAATAATGGATATAAAGTAGAAATTAATTATCCTGATATTAATAAACCAGTTCATAGTAAAAATATTCCATTTAACCTTTTAAATAAAAGAGAATTAATTTTAATTGATAATTATATATATAATATTCAATTTATAGAAAGAATTATGAAATTTATAAAATTTTTTTTAATGACCAAAAATATAATTTATTTAAATAAAAAAAATATTAAACTAATTAATAAAAAATATGATATTTCTTATCAACAAATAAGAAGTTTGTTAGTTGAAATTGGTTTTAAAAAAGATAAGATGAATTCTGCAAAGTATTTTTATAATAAAAATAAATTTTATAAATCTGATAGATTGCTTAATAAGCATTATGTTAAAAATTCTCCTTTTTCAGTGCTTGCAAAGTTTTAATTATTTTACAAAGTTATATAGATAATACTTCAATATTGTGTTAATAGAAGGTCATTAAAGTTTATTTATTTTTATCTTATAAAATAATTCTGATTTTGGATTTTTAATGATTGATGCATTTAAAAATATTTTTAAAAATAAGGGAATAGAAATTAAGAATATAGATGAAGAGTTTCAGATTGCTTGTGCAGCAATATTGTGTGAAGCTGCCTCAATGGATGGCGCTTTTGATGAAAAAGAAAAGTTGCTAATTCTTAATTTAATTCAAAAACAATTTTCACTTGATGAAGATTCTACTTTATCACTTTATGAGGAAGCAAGGGTTTTAGCAGAAGATTCCTCTGAATTATACGGCTTTACAAAGGTATTAAAGAATTCGTGGAATTTAGATAAAAAAATTAGAATGTTAGAGATGTTATGGGAAGTTGCTTATGTTGATGGAGAATTAGACCCTGCGGAAGATATGTTAATAAGAAGGATAGCAGGTTTAATTCATGTTGAGGATAGAGACAGGATATTAGCAAAACAAAAGGTTCTAAATAAATAATATAAAGGGGTATATTTTATGACATATGTTGTTACTGAAGATTGTATAAAGTGCAAGTATACTGATTGTGTGGAGGTCTGTCCTGTAGATTGTTTTTATGAAGGTGAAAACATGTTGGTAATAAATCCAGATGAATGTATAGATTGTGGAGTTTGTGAACCAGAATGTCCTGCAGAAGCTATATTGCCGGATTCAGATTCTGTAGGAGAAAAATGGCTAGATTTAAATGCAAAACAATCTGATATTTGGCCAAATATAACTGAGAAAAAAGAACCTTCTGCTGATGCGGATGAATTTCAAGGTAAAGAGAATAAATTTGAACAATATTATTCAGAGAAATCAGGGTAATAAATAAGTTTAGGAGAACATATGATTAATAGAGAGGCAGAGCATAAAATAGGAGATTGGTTGATATATCCTAAGCATGGCTTAGGAAAAGCAATTGACTTTGAAATACAAATTATTTTAAAAGAAAAGGTAAAACTTTTAGTAGTTTATTTTGAACATGAAAGAATGACGCTTAGAATTCCTGTTAATAAATTGGATGAGTTAGGTTTAAGGTCTGTTTCAAATAAAGACCAAATGAAAGAAGCAATGCTGGCATTAAAAGGTAAAGCCAGAATAAGAAAGACAATGTGGGCAAAAAGAGAAAAAGATTATAAAGATAAATTAGAGAAAGGAGACCCTGGATCAGTTGCGGAGGTTTTGAGAGATTTATATAGAGGTGAAGGAGACCCTGAACAGTCCTATAGTGAAAGGCAACTTTATGAAAAAGCTTTAGATAGATTTGCTAGAGAGATGGCAGCTGTTCATGTTATTGATTTAGAAGAGGCAATAAAGCAAACAGAAGACAGCCTTAAGGAGAATTAATAAATGAAAGATTGTTTTTATGAGCACGCATAGCTTAAATGCTCATACGGAATATGAAAAGAAAATGTTGTTACAAGATTCTAAAATACATAATTTAGGATCTTTTAAAAGAGTTTGGGTTATAGGGTCAGTGAGAGGAAAATCTTCTTTATTTGAAAAAGTTTGTGAAAAAATTATTCAAAAATTTAAACCTTTAGATCGTTTAGTATATACGGGTAATTTATTAGGTTCTAATTTAGATGATAATAATGATTCAGCTAGAGTAATTGATATTGCACTAAAATTAAGATCTAAGTTTATGTGTAATAAATTTTTTGATGTTTCGGATGTTGTATTTTTAAGAGGATGCTTTGAGGAATTATTAGAAAAATCTATAGAGCTTCATATATCACCTAATCCTTTGGAGTTAGTGGAATGGATGTATAGTAAGGGGTTAGACCAAGTTCTTAAATCTTATAATATTCCAGGTAATTTATTAAATAATGCAGCAAGAAATGGTGCAGCAGCTTTATCAAGAGCATCTTCAGAAATACGATTAGCAATAAATAAAAATCTAGGGCACGCAAATTATTTATCATCATTAAAAAGGCTAGCATTTAATGAAGAAAAGACTTTGCTTTTTGTTTCGGCAGGACTTTCAAAAGATAGGCCTATAGAAGCTCAAAGTGATGAATTATGGTGGGGAGGTGGATTTTCTGATTTAGACGAGCCATATAATGATATGTTAAGATTGGTTAGGGGATATGATCCTAAACAAAACGGAATAATTTCAGGGAAATATGGGGTAACTCTCGATGGAGGTAATGAAACAATTTGTGTAGGATTATTTAATTCTGATGGTCATTTAATAGAGACAATTCAATCCTAGAAATATTATTAAGTAACGGAGATTAAGAAAGCATGGAAAACATATCTAATAATGATTTTCTTGATGATTTTGATTTAGATGGAAAAAAATATAATTATTTTTCAATAGATAAGGCTAAAAGTATATTTGGTAATATGGATAGGTTGCCTTTTTCGTTAAAAGTAATTTTGGAGAATCTATTACGTAATTTTAATGGAAAATCAGTACATAAGAAACAAATTACTGCTTTAGTGGATTCCTGTAAAAACATAAAGCATGATATTGATTTAGCTTATTCTCCAGCTAGAGTTTTAATGCAAGATTTTACTGGAGTGCCTGCAGTGGTGGATTTAGCGGCTATGAGACAAGCAGTAAAATCTTTTGGTGTAGACGTGTCAAAAATTAATCCATTATCTCCTGTTGATTTAGTAATTGATCATTCCGTTTCTGTAGATAAATTTGGAACTGATAAGGCCTTTAATGAAAATGTAAAATTAGAATTTATGAGGAATAAAGAAAGGTATTCTTTTTTAAGATGGGGACAAAGTGCTTTTCGAAATTTTAGAGTTGTTCCACCTGGAACGGGTATTTGTCATCAAGTAAATTTAGAAAACTTATCTAAGGTTGTATGGACAAAAGAAGAAAACAATAAAATATATGCTTTTCCAGATACTTTAGTTGGCACAGACAGTCATACTACAATGGTAAATGGTTTAGCAGTTTTAGGTTGGGGTGTTGGTGGTATTGAGGCAGAATCCGTAATGTTAGGGCAGCCAATTTCAATGAGGATACCAGAAGTAATAGGTTATAAATTAGAAGGTAAATTACCTGAAGGGGTTACTGCAACAGATCTGGTATTAACAATAACAGAAAGTTTAAGAAAAAAAGGTGTAGTTGGGAAATTTGTAGAATTTTTTGGACAAGGAATAGAGGAACTAGCTCTAGCAGACAGAGCCACTATTGCTAATATGGCTCCCGAATACGGTGCGACTTGTGGTTTTTTTCCTATTGATCAAGAAACTTGTGAGTATCTTAAGTTTACAGGTAGAAAATATAAGATAGTAGAAAAATATGCTAAATTGCAAGGAATGTGGAGAGATAAAAACACTAAAGATCCAATTTTTGCAGACGTGATTTCTTTGGATATGCATTCAATAAAGCCTAGTATGGCAGGACCTAAAAGACCTCAAGATAGAGTAGACTTAAAAGATGTAAGTTCTGCTTCAATGAAATTTTTAGATAATAAAATTAAAGATAAGACATTAAATAATTATTTAGATGAAGATAGAAATATACAAAGTGGAGATGTGGTAATTGCTGCAATTACTTCCTGTACAAATACTTCTAACCCTTCAGTAATGATGGCTGCAGGTTTATTGGCAAAAAAGGCTGTTCAATTAGGTTTAAAAAGAAAGCCTTGGGTAAAAACTTCTTTAGCTCCAGGAAGTCAAGTTGTATATGATTATTTATTAGAAGCAGATTTAATTAAACCATTAGAAGAGTTAGGTTTTAATATTGTAGGATATGGCTGTACAACGTGTATTGGAAATTCTGGTCCTCTAAATAATGATATAAGCGAGCAAATTGAAAAAAACAATTTATCTGTCTCAGCGGTTTTATCTGGTAATAGAAATTTTGAAGGAAGGGTTAATCCTTTGGTGAAAGCTAATTGGTTAGCTTCTCCACCTTTAGTAGTCGCTTATGCAATTTTTGGTACTATGATAAAAGATATTACAAAAGAATCTATAGGCATAGATGTGAATAATAATTCTTTGTATTTATCAGATATATGGCCAGGCACAGATGAAATAAAACAATTGTTAAATTCCTGTCTGAAAAAACAGATGTTTAAAGATAGGTATAAAGATGTTTTTGATGGTTCTGAAGAATGGTCAAATATAAAAACTGAAAAAGGTCTTACATATAATTGGGATATAGGTTCTACATATGTAAGATACCCGCCTTATTTTGAAAATATGAACATTGAATTAGAAGATTTAAAGGAAATAGAAAAAGCTAGAGTTTTAGCTCTTTTGGGAGATTCTATCACTACAGATCATATTTCACCTGCGGGGGTTATTAAAAATGATGGACCAGCAGCAAATTATTTGTTAACTCATCAAATTTCTGAGAATAATTTTAATTCATATGGAAGTAGAAGAGGAAATCATGAGGTAATGATGAGAGGAACTTTTGGTAATATAAGAATACGCAATAAAATGGTACCTGAAAAAGAAGGAGGATATACTAAATTTATTCCAGATAACAAGATTATGTCAATTTATGATGCTGCAATGCTTTATAAAAATAGTAATATTCCTTTGGTAGTAGTAGCAGGAAAAGAATATGGTACAGGTTCATCAAGAGATTGGGCAGCTAAAGGAACAGCTTTGCTTGGAGTGCGTTTGGTTTTAGCAGAAAGTTTTGAAAGGATACATAGATCAAATTTAATAGGAATGGGAATTCTTCCGGTAGAATTTACTAATGAAGAGTCTGCAGAAACTTTAGAAATGAAAGGGTCTGAATTAATAACAGTAAAAAACCTTAAGAATAATTTGAAACCTGGTGTGACTCTTGATTTAGAAATACAGTATGAAAATAAAAACATTATTACTATTCAAGTTTTATGCAGAATAGATACTTCTAATGAACTGGAGTATTATAAAAATGGAGGAATACTTCACTACGTGATAAGAAAACTTGTTAAAGATGCAGCATAGTATTTTCTTATAATTAATTTTATCCATAAAAGTTTTATAGATTTATTATCAAAGACTTGTATTATATAAGATTTAATAGTTATTTTATTTAATTTTATATAGGAAAATGTTACATGGAAGATTTGGCAAAAAGGTCAGTGGAAGCACGCGAAGAATCACAGTTTAAAAAATTAGGCAGTATATTAGAGAATTCAAAAAACAATTCTATAGGATGGAAAAATATATTAAAAAATATAAATATAGAAGAAATAACTAATAAAAGTTTGTTAAGTAAAATACCAATAACTAGAAAATCTTTATTGTCTAATATTCAGAAAAAAACCCCTCCATTTGGTGGGCTTACAACCTTGCCGGCAAATAAGTTTAAAAATATTTTTGTTTCACCCGGTCCAATTTATGAGCCTGGGGGAGAAAATGATTTCTGGAGAATGTCACGAGCTATGCGTGCTGCTAATTTTAAAGAAGGAGAAATTTTATATAATACTTTTGCATATCATCTGACTCCTGCAGGGGAGATGATGGAACAAGGAGGAAATAAGATAGGAATGTCTGTTATACCTGGAGGTATAGGTAATACTGAACAACAGTTATCGGCTATACAAAGTTTGCGCCCAGATAGATATGTTGGAACACCATCTTTTTTAAAAATTCTTTTAGAGTTAAGTAGAGAAAAAAATATTGATATTTCATTTTTAAAAACTGGTTTAGTAGGAGGTGAAGCATGTCCACCTTCTTTACGATCTATTCTCACTGATTTGGGTTGTCCTGTTCTGCAGTCTTATGGAACAGCTGATTTAGGATTAGTTGCCTATGAGGTGTGGGATATAGAAGGTATGTTTTGTGATGAAGAAGTAATCGTAGAAATAGTAAGACCTGGATCTGAAGAAGTCCTTCCTGATGGTGAAGTTGGGGAATTAGTGGTGACAACTTTGAATGAATATTATCCATTATTTAGATTTGCTACAGGAGATTTGTCTGCAGTAATTAATGAAAAAAGTATTTGTGGAAGGACAGCAATGAGGATTAAAGGGTGGATGGGAAGAGCAGATCAGACTACTAAAGTAAGAGGCATGTTTGTTAGGCCTGAGCAGGTTGCTAATATTGTTAAATCAATTAAAGATATATCTAAAGCAAGATTAATTGTTGGAAATGTAGACCATAAAGATACTTTAAAATTAGCAGTAGAGTTGTCTAATAATAGTCCTGATTTATTAAAAGAAATAGAAGATTTGGCAAAGGCTGAATTAAAACTTAGATCAGAAGTTGAAATATTAAATAAGGGTTCTTTGCCAAACGATGGTTTAGTAATAGAAGATACGAGAACATACGAATAATTATAAGGTAAGAAATTGATTAAAAAACCTTTATTAGAAGTTGAAAACATTCATTTTGAAAGAGGTGGAAGAATAATTTTTTCTTCTATAAATTTTTCTTTAGAAGAAGGAAATGCAATTATTTTAACTGGAAGAAATGGTTCTGGAAAAACTTCTTTGTTAAAATGTTTAGTAGGGTTTTATCCTATTACGAATGGTAAAATATTATGGGATGGTGAAGATGTTTTGCCTGCATATTTTCCTCAAAAAAGGCTAGTAGCCTGGTTGAGTCATTTTAATGCAGTTAAATCTTCATTAAGTGTAAAAGAAAATTTATTATTTTATGCAAATTTATGGTCCATAAAAAAGACTGTTTTTGAAAAAGCTATAAATTTATTATCCTTTAATGATTATATGGAGTTTCCTACATCTTGGTTGTCTGCTGGAGAAAAAAGAAAGTTATGTTTAGTGAGACTTTTATTTTGTCCTGCAAAAGTTTGGATATTAGATGAGCCTACTACTTTTTTAGACGATGAAAATAAAAATTTATTTATAAATATTATGGATGAGCATGTTTTAAATGGTGGGGCTATAGTTTGTGCTTCACATGACAATTTGAAATTAGAAAGTTTTACTAATCTTAGTTTAGATGATTTTTAATTAATAATTTAATAAAGTTATGTTATGAAAAATTTTTATATTTTAGTTAAGCGTGATTTAAAATTAGCTATAAATGGTTCTACTGATACAGTAGCAGCAATATTATTTTATATATTAGCCATAGTTGTTTTTCCCTTATCTATTGGGACAGATGCTAATATTTTAACAAAAATTTCGGGGGGGGCAATTTGGATTGCTGCTTTGTTTTCATCTTTATTGTCTTTGGATAGAGTATTAAGATCAGATTTTGAAGACGGTTCATTAGAGCAAATGGTTTTATCTGGCATGTCGATGGAGTTAATAATTTTAGCTAAATGTTTTTCACATTGGATTACGAATGGGCTTCCTATAGTTATTATATCCCCTATTTTATCTATTATTATCGGCTTAGATAGTTCTTATTTATGGATATTGTTAGTTTCTCTTTTAATTGGAACGCCTTCATTAACTTTAATTGGCATTACTCCTGCAGCTTTATCTTGTGCAATAGGGAAAGGAGGAGTATTAACAGTAATGATAATGTTGCCTTTAATGCTGCCTGTTTTAATTTTTGGAGCAGGAGCGATAGAAGCGGAATTGTTAGGTATGGGAGGATTAGGACATATGTATGCTTTAGGGGCAATATTACCTATATCATTATTAATTTCTCCTTTTATAGCTTCCAAAGCTATTAGATTAGGATGGGAATAATATATGTCTTTATTCTTTAACTTTTTAGCAAACCCATCAAGATATAGGAAGTTTGCTGAAAATGTTTATCCTTACACATTATTAATAATGTTTATAATGTTAATTGTAGGCTTATGGTATGGTTTGTATAATTCCCCTCCAGATTATCAACAAGGAGAGATGGTTCGTATAATGTATGTTCATGTTCCTGCTGCTTGGATGTCACTTATGATATATTTTTGTATGACTATTTTGAGTTTATTTTCTTTAATTTTAAAACACCCATTGGCAGATTTATTAACTAAATGTAGTGCACCTATAGGAGCATCTTTTACTATGATTGCATTAGTAACGGGTTCAATATGGGGCAAGCCTACTTGGGGAACATGGTGGGTTTGGGATGCCAGATTAACTTCTGTATTTATTTTATTTTTAATATATTTGGGACATATTGCTTTAGTTAATGTTTTTGAAGATGAAGTTAAAGGAGCTAAAGCCGCAGCCATCTTAACTTTATTAGGAGCATTTAATTTACCTATTATAAAATTTTCAGTAGATTGGTGGAATACTTTACACCAACCAGCAAGTATAATGAAGATTGGTGGTCCCAGTATTCATATTGATATGATGGTCCCATTGATTTTTATGGCATTAGCTTTTTTATTTTATTATATATCTTTTTTATTAATTAATTCTCAAGCGGAAATTTATAAGAAAAGACTTAAAAAAACATATATTAATAATATAGAGATTCATAAAAATCAGATATTAAATAATTCGAGAAAATATAATGAGTAGTCATTTGATATATATTTTTTCTGCATATTTATTTTCTTTTTTAGTGCTTATGATTCTTGGGTTAAAAATTTATTTAACTTTTTGTAGTTATAAAAATAAAAATAACAATTTTTAAAATAGATTATGAATATAGCAAAAATTAAAAGAAGAAAAAGATTTATGGTAATATTATTTTGCTTTATTGCAATTAGTATTTCAGTCTTTTTAATCTTGAATGCATCACGGGATTCTTTAATATATTTTTACAGTCCATCTGAGGTTAAAAATATTAATGAAATAGAAGGAAAAACTTTTAGATTGGGAGGGTTAGTAGTTGAAGAAAGTTTTGAATATATAGTTAATACAAAAGCACAGTTTATGGTGACTGACGGTGTAAATTCTTTAATAGTAATTTATGAAGGAGTTTTGCCCGATTTATTTAGAGAGGGGCAAGGAGTTATATGTGAAGGCAAATTGGATCCAAATGGAAATTTTATTGCTGAAAGGATTCTAGCAAAGCATGATGAAAATTATATGCCACCTGAAGTAGCAGATAAATTAAAAAAAACAGGTCAATGGAAGGAAAGGAATTAATTTAATTGATAACAGAGTTTGGACATTTTTTATTGGCGTTATCATTGTCTATAAGTTTAATTCAATTTTTAATACCGGCTATAGGTGTAAAGATTAATTCTATTAATATGATGAAAACGTCTTCATTGTCGGCATATTTAAGTTTTATATTTGTTTTGATTTCATTTTTAGCATTATTGTGGGCTTATATTACTTCTGATTTTTCTGTTTCTTTAGTAGCTAAAAATTCTCATTCATTAAAACCTTTGATTTATAAAATATCAGGCTTGTGGGGAAACCACGAAGGTTCACTTTTGTTATGGATCTTAATTTTGACTTTTTATAGTGCTACAATAGCATATTTAGGAAAACGTTTGCCTTTAAAACTTGTATCATTAGTTTTGTCTATTCAGGGCTTAATAGCTGTAGCGTTTATAAGTTTTATTTTATTTACTTCTAATCCCTTTATTAGAGTATTTTATCCTAATATAGAAGGTGAAGGTTTTAATCCTATATTACAAGATTTTGGTTTAGCGATACATCCTCCATTTTTATATTTGGGCTATGTAGGTTTATCTGTTTCATTTTCATTTTCTATAGCAGCATTACTTATTGGAAGAGTTGATACTTTATGGGTTAAATGGGTAAGGCCATGGACTCTTATTGCATGGATATTTTTAACAATAGGTATAGCGCTAGGTTCTTGGTGGGCATATCGAGAGTTAGGTTGGGGAGGTTGGTGGTTTTGGGACCCTGTGGAAAATGCTTCTTTTATGCCATGGCTTGCTACTACCGCATTGCTTCATTCTTCAATAGTAGCTGAAAAGAGAGATACATTAAAAGCATGGACTATATTATTAGCAATTGTAGCGTTTTCTTTTAGTTTATTAGGCACTTTTATAGTTAGATCAGGTGTTTTAATTTCAGTTCATTCGTTTGCAGCTGATCCATCAAGGGGTTTATATATTCTTTTATTATTATTTTTATTTACAGGGGGTGCGCTTTTTTTATTTGCAAAAAAATCTCCTGATTTAAAAAGTGGAAGCTTGTTTCAGCCTATTAGCAGAGAAGGAGCATTAATAATTAATAATATTATATTTTCTTCAGCAGCAGCGACAGTGTTAGTTGGAACTTTGTATCCGTTATTTATAGACGCACTTTCTAATTCAAAAGTTTCTGTAGGTCCTCCATATTTTGAAGCTGTTTTTATTCCTTTAATGGTACCTGCTATTTTAATATGTGCCTTTAGTCCAATGCTTTCATGGAAAAGAGCTGTCATATCTAATTTGTACGAGAGGATAATTGGTATATTTATATTATCTATATTAATTACTTCAATATTAGTTTTTCTTTATGACGGTTCTCCAACAGCCTTTTTGGGGTTGTTTTTAGGTTTTTGGTTAATGCTGGGAACAATTTATGAAATAGCCTTTAAGATTGGAATAGGGAAAAAATTAGAAATCATGTTGAGTAGAAGTATTAATTTACCTAGATCTGCATATGGGATGAGTTTAGCACATTTAGGAGTAGCGGTTTTTATAATAGGCGTGACAGTTTCTAGTGCATGGAGAGAAGACATAGAAAAATCAATTTCTTTGGGGGATGAAATTTTTATTAAAAATTATAAATTAATTTTTTCTTCTTATGATAAAATTCAAGGGCCAAATTGGGTGGCAGATAAAGCAACTTTTTTTATTTTTAAAAATAAAATAAAAATAGATTCTTTATACCCAGAAAGACGTTTTTTTCCTGCTTCTCAAGTTACCACTAGTGAGCCTGCCATAATGTCTAACGTATTTTCAGATTTATATGTGGTATTAGGAGAAAAAAATACTGAAAACAATTATTATTCTATTAGAGTATATTATTCTCCTTTATTAAATTGGATTTGGTTTGGTATTATTTTAATGGTATTAGGAGGAATTTTTTCTATTTCCGATAGAAAACATAGACTGGGTTATACAAGTTTCAAAAAGTTAGTTAAATGAAAAAATTATATTATTATATACCTTTTATTTGTTTTTGTTTTTTATTAGTATTCTTTTTAAAACAACTTTTTGAGGAACAAAGTCCTTCTGAATTGCCATCTGTTTTATTAAATAAAAAATTACCTTTAATAGAATTAGAAAAATTAGAAGGTTATCATTTTATGTCTTATGAAAATTTAATTTTTAATGATAAGCCATTTTTAATTAATGTTTGGTCGAGTTGGTGTGGACCATGTAAAATTGAACATGATAATTTAATGAAATTAAGCAAGACTTATAAAGTTCCTATATTTGGCATAAATTATAAGGATGAAATAGAAAATGCTAAAAACTTTATAGAAAATTATGGTAATCCGTTTTCAATTATTGGGGTTGATAGAAAAGGAAAAGAAGTAATTAATTTAGGAGTATATGGAATTCCCGAAACATTTATAATAGATTCATCAGGATTTATTAAATACAGGCATGTAGGACCAATTTTAGAATATGATATGCTTAATGTTATTTTACCAATTTTAAAAAATTTAGAGGAATAATTTTATTTGTATAAATGTTTATTAATATTTTTAGTTTTATTTAGTTCTATTTCTGCAATTTCAAAAGAAAAAAACGATAGTTTAGTTGCTAAGGAATTATTTGAAGAACTTAGGTGTTTAGTTTGCCAGAATCAGTCTATTAGCGAATCTGACGCACCTTTAGCAAAAGATTTGAAATTAATAATAATTGAACAATTAAATGAAGGTAAAACTAAAACAGAAGTTAAATCATTTTTAGTTAATAAATATGGCGAATTTATATTATTTAAACCCACGTTTTCTCTGAAAAATATATTTTTATGGATGTCTCCAATAATATTTTTAATATTTGGTATTTTTCTTACGTATAGATTTTATTATTTTTCATCTGTTAATATACAAAATAGTGAGAAATTAACTGCTTTTGAGAAACGTAAGCTTAAATCTATTTTAAATAAAGATGTAAAGTAATGAATATTTTTATAGCTGCTATTTTAATGGTTACATTTTTAGTATGTTGTATTTTTTATTTCAATTTAAAGAAATCTATTAAGAATGTAAGTAGAAAAGAAGCAAATTCTTTTTTATTTAAACAACAAATTGAAGAGATAGAAATGGATTTTGAAAGAGGATTAATTGCAAGGGATGAATATGATTTAATGAAAATTGAATTATCTAGAAGGGTTTTAAACTATACTAAGGGGCAAAATGATGATGGAGTAAATATAAAAAGAAAGGTAAATGTTTTTACCATATTTATAATTTTACCTATTATAATATTTGTAACATTTATAAGTTATCTGTCTAAGGGAAGTCCTAAATTACCAGACCTTCCTTTTAGTCACAGAGTTAATGATAAGGTTCCAAATATTTTTTATGAAGTTGCTTTAAAGGATATAAATAAGAAAATAGAAATTAATTCTAATAATATTGATTTGTATATATTAAAGGCTAATACCTTATCTTTATTAGATAGAAATAATGAATCTTTAGTTTTATGGAAATACATCATTTCTTCTTTTGAAGAAGATGTCACCGCCGAAATATATTTGTCTTATGGAGAGTCTTTGCTTCAGGAATCTTTAATAACTAACAATAAGATAATAATCTCAAAGGAAGCTTTGATTGCTTTTGAAAAGGCGATTGAAGAATCTAATATTTCAAATGAAGTAGGAGCTATGGCTTTGTTTTATAAAGGCTTATATTTTTATCAAAACGGCAATTTATTAGAAGCAAAAGTAATTTGGAATAATATAATAAAAAGCATTCCTAATGAATTGATATGGGCAAAAAATTTAAAAGATCAAGTAGAATGGTTTTTAAATAATAAAAGTGAAACGTTTAGTAATGATAAAATTTTATCTATGGTTAAGGCTTTAGAAGAAAGGTTATATGCTTCTGATAGTATAGATATTTTAGAGTGGCAAAAATTGGGAAGGTCTTTTTTAGTATTAGGTGAAACTAACAAATCTGTTCAAGCATATCATAGAGCTTACTTATTAGATAAGGAGAATCTTGAATCTTTAAAAGGACTAGCTGAAGCGAAGCTTTTAAATATAGATACAAATCAAAGTATAGATAAAGATATTATAGACTTATTTAGTAAGATACTTGTTAAAGACCCTAATAATCTTTTAGCATTATGGGTTATATCTGAAGAAGAAATTAAATTAAAAAATTTTAAGGAAGCAATAATTCTGTTAAATAGGTTATTATTAAAGTTACCAATACAATCAAAAGAATATAATTTAGTAGAAGATAAACTAAAAAGTATTAAAAACGAAATATTTAAAAATAAATAGAGAAAAGATAATGATTCAAAATTTTTCAGTTGTAATCCCTGTTTATAATGAATCTGGTAATATTGCAGTTTTAATCAAAGAATTATTGTCTGTTATTAAAGATTTAGGTAGGGGAGAAATAATTTTTGTTGATGATGCTTCTACAGATAATACGAAAGAGGAAATATATAAAAGTGCAGGAAAAGGTCAAACAGTAATTAAATTGCTACAACATAAGTATAGGACAGGACAAAGTGCGGGATTATTAACAGGCATAAACCATTCTCAAAACGATCTAATAGTAACTTTAGATGGCGATGGTCAAAATAATCCATTGGATATAAAAAAAATGATTATAACTTGGGAGGAAAATATTAATAATGAATTGCTTCTTGTTATTGGCAATAGATTAAAAAGAAAAGATATTTGGTCTAGACGATTTGCTTCTAGACTAGCTCATAGAATGAGAAGAATGATATTAAGCGATGTTACTCCTGATAGTGGTTGTGGTTTAAAAGTATTTAGTAAAAAACTCTTTTTAAGTCTGCCTTATTTTGACCATATTCATAGATTTTTGCCAGCTTTAACAATAAGACAAGGAGGCGAAGTAATTTCAGTAGATGTTTCCCATAGGGAAAGGGGATCAGGCATATCAAAGTATAGCAATTTTCAACGTTTTAGAGTTGGTTTAATTGATTTATTTGGAGTATCATGGTTAATAAGAAGGTCATCCTTTCCTGTAAGTTTGGTTAAAGAAGATGATACTAAGAAGATATAAGGGGAATAGTTTATGGATAAAAACACAATATGGATGATCATAGGTTTTACAGGACAAGGTTTTTTTTCTGCTAGATTTATTCTGCAATGGGTAAAATCCGAACTGAAGAGACAAAGTATTATTCCTATAGGATTTTGGTATTTTTCATTATTAGGAGGGGCTACTCTTTTTGCTTATGCAATTTATAAGGAAGACCCTGTTTTTATTGTAGGTCAAGGGGCAGGATTATTTATTTATTCTAGGAATTTATATTTAATTAGAAAGAGATCATTAGAAGAAAAGCTATAGTTAATGAATGAAAAATATACCATTTATAATATTTTTATATTTTTTATTATTTTTATAATTTTTTGTTTGAGAATTTTTCTCTGGAATTTTGTAGATTTAGATTTATCTTTTGATGAAGCCCAATATTATAGTTGGTCTAAAGATATTGAATGGGGTTATTTTTCTAAGCCACCTTTTTTAGCATGGTTAATACATTTTTTTACTCAAATTTGTGGAGGTTCAGAAGTATGTATTAGAATAAGTTCCCCTATACTACATTCATTAATTGCTGTGTTTATAGGTTTGTCTGCTAGTAATTTAAGTAAAAATGAAGATAAACAAAAAATATTCATTATAGCCTCGAGTATTTGGCTTTTAATACCAGGAGTGAGTTTATCGTCAGGGTTTATAAGTACTGATGTGCCTTTATTATTTTTTACTTCTCTAATTATATGGGTTTTTAGTTTAATTATAATGGATAAAAATTTAGATAATATAAATAAATATATTTTACTAATAGCAATATTTTGTGCATTAGGTTTCTTATCAA
>Ga0163108_10001274_pt1 | contig 18550 bp, 11 predicted proteins | sample Fk1155metaG_FD_109644 | JGI IMG/M metagenome (GOLD analysis project Ga0163108, IMG submission 109644) | Marine microbial communities from the Central Pacific Ocean - Fk160115 155m metaG | ecosystem: Environmental > Aquatic > Marine > Oceanic > Photic zone | place: The Central Pacific Ocean...
CCTGCCTTATCCCTCGCCAGGTAGCCACTGTTCCACTGGTGATTCGCATGGCAAATGGGAGTCTTGACCCACTCGCCTTTTACCCGTCGCACGTAATAGTAACGATGCGATTTCAAGCTGTCCTCTGACACCACATGCAGGAACCCAGGCTGCCCATTGGAATCGAGAGAAATCACCGGAGGGATCCCTGCCCCACGCCACCCCGTATCCCAGATCTGGCAATGTTTTTTCGAGTAGTCGATATCGACAGGAGTCTTCACGACCTGCCCATCCGCGTTACGTACAACGTGTGTCTGCAGGTCAATCTTCACGTAGGAAAGATTGTACTTCCACTCGTTGGATGCCAAGCGATCATAACGTGGGTTGAAAAACCTCTGGGGATCCGGGCTATTCTTGTTGTCGTCATAATCGGTGTAGACCACGTGCAGGTACTTACCATCCTTGCTGGGCAACTTGGTCTGGTAGGAAGACCAATCCAGTCTTCCCTGGCTGTCCAGGTCTGTCACATCCTTCCCAGGACCCGTCCAGGTTTTGCCATCATCCTCGCTGATACGGTAGGTCCAGGAACTGGTATGCCCGTCGGTCCGGTAATAGACCATCTCCCGGTTGCCATGGACCCGGTAAACCGTGGGATAGGAAATCTTGGGAGCAATCTGCGCTGCCTTCTTCCAGGAAATTTCCTGGGTATCTTTCTCCACGGGTTGTGCCGAGATGAGGTGGGTGCCGGGCGTCTTATGGCAACCATACAGCACGTGCAAATGATCCTTCTCGTCTGCCCAGATAACCGGGCTGTAATGATGGTCGCTCCTGCGTTTCCCCCCCAATCGCACGGGCTTCGAGAAGCTGCGATCGCGCGGACGATAGATGATCAACATCGGGTAGGCGCTCCCCTTGCCACTGCTGGTCGGGCGCGCATCCCCGTTGTAGACAATATAGAGCTGGTCCTTCAGCAAGAGTGCCTGGGGACGCTGTCGGCAATCGTACAGCATCTTGAATTTTCCACCCCGAGCAAACGCCACGGCCGGGGTACCCGTCTTGGCCTGCGGTTGCCCTTCAACATTCGCCGGCAGCGAGATGGGCAGGCAGCCGATCAGGATCAGTCGCAATATCAATCGTTTCACTTTTCAGGACTCCTGGATCGATGGGAAACGCGTGCTGCACCCAGTTTACTTGAAATCCCGGCTGCTGTCTGGAATAGCAGGACTGTCCCAGGCAGCTACGGTGGCAAACACCATAAACCAGCCGGTTCGCATACCCACCACCAAATCAACTTGATCAATGCTTCCGTTCAGGCCAGAATAACAAGCACTTGCCCATCCCTAATGACCAGGAATGATCCTCCATGCCAGCCCACCATGGCCATCCATCGAACCTCTCGCGACGCGAGATCATGCGATTGGGCCTCGGTGGTCTCTCGGCACTCTCGATTTCCGACCTGGCCCGTCAGCGATCCCACGCCAAGGAGGCCATCGATCAGGACACGGCCGTCATCCTGGTCTGGCTCCCGGGTGGTCACAGTCACCTGGAAACATACGATCCCAAGCCACAGGCCACGTCTGATTTTCGCGGACCCTACCAGCCGATCAAGACGGTCGTCCCGGGAATGGAACTCTGCGAGCTCCTTCCCCACCACGCGCGGGTTGCCGATCGATTCAGCCTGCTGCGCAGCGTCGTGCATACCGGGTTCTGCCATCAACAGGGAACCCATCAGCTCCTGACCGGATTCCCCGAGCGTGTGCTGCGTCGCAAGCCACTGTACCCGGATCTTTTTTCCGTCACCAACAAGCTGCGTTACCGCCCGAACCGCCAGGTCCCCAACTACGTGGGAGTGGGGCCGGTCAATTTCCTGGGCCCCTCCTACCTGGGCAATGCCCACGACGTTTTCTCGGTCACCAACGATCCGAACCTGGACAATTTCTCGGTCAACAATCTTAACCAGGCAGACCAGGCAACGGCCACCAACATCTCACGGCGGATTAACCTTCGCAAGCAACTCGATCAACTGAAACAACGGGCCGATTATCTCAGCCGGATGGACACCCTCGATTCATTCGAGGAACAGGCCTTCAACGTGCTGACCGGATCCGCTGCAACCAACGCCTTCAACATCAAGGCGGAAACAGACGCCACCCGAGACCGGTATGGACGCAATCGCTGGGGACAGCAGTTGCTGCTGGCCCGCCGCCTGGTTGAGTCAGGTGTCGACCTGGTGACCGCGCAGTTCTCCGGTAGCCTCTGCGGTGGCGTCGGCAACTGGGATGACCATGCCGTCAACGCCAACTGTTTCGAAGCCATCAAGTATCGTCTCCAGTTCCTCGACAAGGCCGTGGCTGCCCTGGTCGAAGACATCTACGAACGTGGCCTGGATCGCCGCGTCCTGCTGGTGGTCACCGGCGAATTCGGACGCACTCCCCGCATCAGCTACAAGGCAAGTACCGGCAAACGCATCGGCAGTGCACCGGCCGGTACCGTCCAGCCCGGGCGCGATCATTGGCCACGAGCGACGTCGATCCTGTTCGCCGGGGGTGGCATGCAAACCGGACAGGTCATCGGTCGTACCGATATGCGAGGTGAAGACCCCGTGGAACGGATCGTCGGACGTGGAGATTTCCTGGCCACGATCTACCAGCACCTGGGGATCGACTTCAAGCATACGGCCTTCAAGGATTACTCCGGTCGCCCGATCCCAATCATGCTCAGCGAGGGATCCCCCATCAAGGAACTGGGACCTGTCCAGTCCTCCTGATCACACGTATTCACAGGCTTTCCTGCAGGAGTTTCACCCATGCCATTCATCCGCCCTACCCGCCTGGTTGTCATGCTCATGGTCACGACCAGCATCACCCCACTGCTGCAGGCCCAGGACGAGAAAGCCATCCTGGAAAACTATCGCACGGCAGCGATGAACGCTGGCCAGGCAGCGGCTGGCAAAACCGTCTTCGAATCCAAGCAGGCCGCCTGTGCAAAGTGCCATGCCCTGGCAGGTCAAAAACCGCTGGCCGGTCCCAACCTGTCCGTGATCGGTGACAAGTACGCCCGTGACCAGTTGATCCAGTCTGTTCTGCAACCGAGTGCACAGCTACACCCTGACTACGCGTCCCAGGTCGTGGTCACACAAGATGGCAAAAGCTTTACCGGCATCCTGCGCCAGCAAACCAAGGAGGAAATTCAGCTGCTTGATGCCGACAGCAAACTCGTACGAATCGCCCGCAAGGACGTCGACGAACAAACCCGCAGCAAGACGTCACTGATGCCTGCCAATCTCTACAAGGTGGTCAGCCAGCAGCAGTTCGTTGACCTGGTCGAGTACCTAACGACCCTGCGGCAAAAAGACGGACAGGCCTACCCGGGGATGCCGACAAACATTCCAGCCGTCACCAAGCCAGCCTCCGTCGTGCCACTGCACGACGAGGCCATGCGATTTGATCACCCGGTCTGGATCATTGCCAAGCCGGGAACCACGAGCACCTACCTGGTGGTCGAGCAACAGACCCGACGTATCTACCAGTTGACCAAGAGTCCCGATGGAGATCGTAAGGAACTGTTTGCCGATCTTAGCCACGAGGCGATCACGGGAAAATTTGAAGGCGTGCTCTGCCTGGCCTTTCATCCTGATTTCCTTAGCAACCGCAAGTACTACCTGAACTACCATGTCCAGGAAGACGGAATCTTCTCCCCGGTCATCGTGGAACGCCAGGCCACGCAGGATCTCGGGCGAGACGTGGGTGGGGCCTCGCGGCGACTGTTGAAAATCCCACAACCCACGGAACTGCACTGGGGCGGTATGCTTGCCTTCGGACCCGATGGCTATCTCTACATCGGGGCCGGTGACGGAGGACCCCAGGAAGATCCGCTGGGCAACGGCCAGAACCTGGGCCTCTTCCTGGGAAAAATTCTTCGCATTGATGTTGATCAACGGGACCCAGGCAAGCCCTATGCCATACCCGGCACCAATCCATTCAAGGATGTCGGGGCGAAAGTAAAACCTGAAATCTGGGCCTACGGATTTCGCATGCCCTGGCGATTCAGCTGGGATTCCAAGACCGGCGAAATGTACGTGGGTGACATCGGCCAGAACCTGTTCGAGGAAGTGAACATGCCTCGACTGGGCGAAAACCACGGCTGGAACGTGCGTGAAGGATTTGCACCGTTCTCCAAGCAGTATCGCCGCGAGGGAGAAACCTTTACACCACCGGTCATCTCCTATCGTCGCAACAAGGGCGTCTCTGTGACCGGCGGGTATGTCTACCGGGGATCCCGTAGCCCATCATACGTCGGCGCTTATATCTTCAGTGATTTCGAGTCGAAGACGATCTGGGCCATGACCCAGGAAAATCGGAAACTGACCAGGATTCGCAGGATTGGTACCGTCCCGGAAAAGCCGGCTTCCTTCGGTGTTGCGCCGGACGGGGAATTGTTCATCGTCGGCTACCAGGGGACGATCTTCCGCCTGGTGCTGGACGAGTCCGTCTTCGAATAATGATGCCCACCACCCCTCCGGTAATTTGATTTGCATCCCGAGTTTTGCTTCCCTACACTGGAGACGCAGCCGAGACTGCCACGATGTAATACCTCTTCCTTCACCTCACCCGGGATTATCCAGGCAAGCCTGTCATGAACAAAACAACCACCCTTCTCGCTGGCATCTTACTGCTGTTACTAACCGTTGCTGCCACCGCGCAGGCAGATGTCAAATTACCGAATGTGCTGGGCAGCCACATGGTCATGCAGCGAGACGTGCCCCTGGCGATCTGGGGAACCGCCGCTGCCAATGAAGCCATCACCGTGACCATGGGTACAGACCAGGCCAGCACCACGGCCAATGCCACCGGAAACTGGCGCGTCCAACTCAAACCCCAGCAGGCCGATGGAAAATCCCGAACGCTGACAGTCAAGGGCAAGAACACTGTCGTGCTCGATGACATCCTGATTGGTGAAGTCTGGATTGGTTCCGGTCAATCCAACATGGAATGGCAACTGGCCAATACGCAGGATGCCAAGAAAGCCATCGCCGCAGCCAACCACCCCAACCTGCGACTGTTCCATGTTCCCAAGGTCCAGGCAGGTAAACCGGCCACCGATGTGAATGCCCAGTGGAAAGCCTGTACGCCAGCCAACGTGCCCGCCTTTTCCGCGGTCCTGTATTACTTTGGTCAGCACCTTCAGCAGGAAATCGATCTGCCCATCGGCCTGATCAATAGCTCCTGGGGCGGTTCTCCTATCGAACCATGGACTATCACCAACGGAGGTTCCGGTGGCATGTACAACGGCATGATTGCCCCGCTCACCCAGTTCGCCGTACAGGGATCAATCTGGTACCAGGGAGAAACCAACGTGCTGCAGAAAAACGGTCTCACGTATGTCGACAAGATGAAGGACCTGATCAGCGGGTGGAGAACCGCCTTCAACGATCCGGGACACGCCTTCTACTTTGTCCAGATCGCGCCCTGGCAGGGAAGTTATGCAGCCGGCCAGTTACCCGCCCTCTGGGAGGCCCAGGTGGCCAGCCTGAAAATACCTGGCACCGGCATGGCCGTCACCACTGACCTGGTAGATAACATTCGCGACATTCATCCACGCAACAAGCTGGACGTCGGAGAACGCCTGGCATTCTGGGCGTTAACCAAGACATACGGCAAGAAAGGGATCATCTATTCCGGTCCCCTCTACCAGTCACTCAAGGTCGAGGGAAATAAAATACGCCTCAGCTTTGCCCACACGGCCAGCGGCCTGAAATCCCGGGACGGGAAACCGCTCAGCGAATTCCAGGTTGCCGGTGCCGATGGTAAATTCGTTGCGGCCACGGCGACAATCGACCAACACACGGTAGTCGTGCAGGCGGCCGAAGTGGCTGCTCCCCAGCAGGTGCGATTCGGTTGGCACGCCACGACGAATCCCAACCTGGTCAACTCCGCAGGCCTGCCCGCATCTCCGTTTCAGACCAGTAACTGGCAGGGCGGCACGGGCCAGTAACAGGCACGCATGCGATTGAAAACAACAGGCCCGGCTACGCGTCCGTGATCAATTCCCACTGGTCACTGCCACATTGGTCACAACAGAAAATATCCTGGTCCGGCAATGGTTCGAGCAAGGCCGGGTCCACGCCCTCCTTCCAGGCCAACTTGCCCGTGTACTGGCAGTCACGGCAATACGTGGTCATGGCAGCCACCTCGTTCACGTGGTTAAGAAAGTCTCGATGGGGATGCCTGAAGTACCGGACCAGGCCCGTAACCGTTCCACACAATTTCCAGAAATTAAAAAGGGCCGACAAGGCACAGACGCTGATGATCAGGATGGCCACAATCCCCATGAAACCCATCTCCTGCAGATCGATTTCAGCCAGCAACTGGCCCGCCAGCAATTCATCCGGGACAGGGAATAACAGACCTGGCATGCTCTCTACGTTTCCCCAACAAGAGTATCGATTCCATCCCAGGCAAGCCGGTCGTAACTGCCGGCCAGCCGGTATCCTGACCTGCCTATTGTCTGATTTCTTCCTTCCCCAGGCAAGCAACCTAATCCGTTTTGAAACAGGTAAAAGCTACGCAAACCGTTAGATTTCATTAGAATAAGTGCATGCCTTTACTACCCCGCTATCTGCCGGCACATCGACCGCTTCACGGTGAGAGACGATTCATCCCGGTGGGAATCTGCCTGGTGACCGCCCTGCTACTGGTCCTGCCACCAGTGCTGTCAGCAGCAGAGGAGGCCGAGGGAATCAAGTTCTTTGAATCACGTATCCGTCCGGTCCTGGTCGAACGCTGTTTCAAGTGTCATAGCCAGCAGGCCAAACCACCCAAGGGCAAGCTGCGACTCGACTTTCCCCGGGGTTGGCTCGGCGGTGGAGAATCAGGGCCGGCCCTGGTGGCAGGCAAGCCAGCGGAAAGCCTGCTTATCTCGGCGCTAAAATACCAGGACTACAAGATGCCGCCCGGGGGTAAACTGCCGGCAACCATCGTCAAGGATTTTTCCACCTGGATCGAGATGGGAGCTCCTACCCCGACAACTTATGGTGCCAAGTTTTCACCAGCAGCCCAGGAAACGATCGACTGGACAACAGCACTCGATCACTGGGCCTACAAACCTCTCTTGAAATCGCCGCCGCCGGCCATTCGTTCAGCGGACTGGGCCAAAAATCCCATTGACCGCTTCATCCTCTCTGGCCTGGAGCAAAACAACCTGGATCCCCCAACTCGGGCTGACAATGCAACTCTCATTCGTCGAGTGTATTTCGATCTGACAGGCCTTCCACCGTCACCGCAGGCTCTAGCCAAGTACCGTGCGGTACTCCGTCAACCCAGGGGCTATCGCCAATTGGTGGATGACTTACTCGATTCGCCACATTACGGAGAGCGCTGGGGGCGGCACTGGCTGGATGTTGCGCGTTATTCCGACTCGAACGGAGCTGACGAAAACAAGCCGTATCCATTGGCCTGGCGGTATCGAAACTATGTCATTCGACAGTTCAACCAGGACACTCCTTACGATGTATTTGTCCACCAGCAGATTGCTGGCGATCTACTTGTTCCACAAACAACCGCAATAACAAACGATCAAATCAACGCCACGACCTTCCTGGCACTTGGCGTCAAAATCGATGCCGAGCAGGATCCTGAAAAAAAACGTAGTGACATGATCGACGAACAAATTGACACCATCGGTCGTGCCTTCCTGGGGGTTACGGTTGGTTGTGCCAGGTGCCATGACCACAAGTTTGATCCGTTTACCACGGAAGACTACTACGCCATGGCTGGAGTTTTACGAAGCACCAAGCTCACAAATGTCAATTTAAAGTCCGATGAGCAACCGGTGCTGAAAAAACGCAATAAAGAGATAGCGACCCAGCGTCAGAAACTGCTGAATGATGTCGGCCGGCAACTCGGACAGTTGGCCATCGAAAAGCCGACCGATTACCTGCGCCATGTACCGACCATCGTGGAATGGCAAAACACGCAATTTGATGCGGAACTTCGGATTCGACTTGCGACAACAGCGAACCGTCCCCTGCAGCCTGTCGGTGAACTCATCAAGCTGAATGACGGAGGTAGAATCCAGCGGATCCAGGCAGAGACTTTTGCCCGGGGCAATTTTGGTATTGTCACCGACGGATATGGTAAAGGGATCGGTATCATCTCTGACAAGAATGGTTCCGGCCTGCAAACATTTGAACATGATCTGAACGTACCAACAGCCGGAATCTATCAGCTCGACATACGTTACGCTGCGGCCGCGGCACGTCCAGGCAAGCTGTTCCTGAACGGAAAACTGGTCAAGGATGGGGCCGTTGGTGAAGTCACCGGGGGCTGGAATCCGGAACATCAAAAATGGCATGTCTCCGGCAGGTATGCATTCCAGGCTGGCGCCAATGTGCTTCGTTTTGAAGTGCCGAATGTCATGTCCCACATTGATCAAATTGTCCTCTCGCCTGTTCTCGATGATGCCTTCCTGACCCGGGAGGCGGAACGTTATGATCGCGGTGACTTCTCCCGAATCAAGGACAATTACGGAAAAAACATCGGTATCGCTGCAACTTCCCGAAGCAATGAAATCAGCTTCATGGAATTTGATATCGCCACGACAACCAAGGGTCCCCATTTACTTCAATTTCGATATGCGGCTGATGCCTCCAGGCCGATGGCTATTCTTCTCGATGGCAAGCGCATCAACAAAGAAGCGTTCAAAGAAGTCACCGGGGGATGGTATCCCGAACATCAGAAATGGATGACGGAGGCGACCATCGATTTAATCCAACCGATGCATACCATCCGCCTGGAAACCACCAAGGTATCTGTCCACATCGATAAAATGAGGCTTGTCCCACTGAACACGGCGAGTGAATTACCATCACCTTCGAAAGTAGCCAAAGACAATCAATTAAATCCTGCCTCGCTCCAGCGCTGGGTGATTGCCTGCCAGGAAGTCACCACGAAAATTCCGGAAGTTGCATATTGGCTTAAACAGGGAGGCAAGCCTCCCACCGGGCTATCTGCATTGACCGAAGAAGAATTGAAGACACTGCTATCAAGGCCGGCGCACACCGGTGAATTACAACCAGGTGACAAAGCCACTCTTGCTAACCTTGACGACGAATTGAAGAAGAACAATGAACGCCAGGCGGTCCTGGGAAAGATCGTCGCCATGGCTGTCGGTGAGGGTGACATCAACGACATGCCGATTCATGTTCGGGGTAGTCACCTCCAGGCAGGCGCCATCGTGCAGCGACGTGCTCCTCGCTTGCTCACCGATACAAAGCCTGAATTATTCCCAAAGGACGAGAGCGGCAGGCTTCAACTGGCTCACGCGATTACTGGAAGCAAGACACCGCTTGCAGCCCGTGTCATTACCAACAGAATATGGCGATGGCACTTCGGCAAGGCCCTGGTGCGCTCCACCGAAAATTTTGGTACTTCCGGTGAAACCCCAACCCATCCGGAACTACTGGATTACCTTGCCGGTTACCTGCTGGAGAACAACTGGAGTCTCAAAGCACTTCATCGCCATATCCTGGAATCTTCTACCTATCGCATGGGCTTCGACTTTAATGAACAGGCGGCAGCCAAAGATCCGGACAACCGTTGGTATTGGCGACATACTCCGAAACGCCTGGAAGCGGAGGCGATTCGTGACGCCTTACTGAGTGTCAGCGGAGAAATTGACTTGCAAGTGGGTGGCGCCCCCTTTGAAGGCATTTCAACTCTCAGTCCTTCTCCCCAGGCGTTAATGTCAAACCGACGGGCCTACGAAAACTCAAAACGTCGTTCGGTCTATTTACCGATTGTTCGCACCAATGTTTATAAGTTCCTGACGCTGTTTGACTTTCCAAATCCTGCCTTTCCCACGGGCAATCGCCACACGACCACGCTGCCAACGCAGGCGATGCTGATGCTAAACAGTAACTGGGTGCAGGAAACTGCAGAAGCCATGGCCAGGCGGCTTATTCGTTCGGAAGCAACTGCTGAAAAACGCATTATCCTGGCATACACACTGACGTTCTCACGCCCGCCTTCTACATCAGAGCTAAAGGACGCCCAGGAATTCATCACGAACTACAATACCACTGAAAAAATGGATGACGAACGTGCCTGGAACGCGTTTTGTCAGCTGCTATTCCTCTCCAACGAATTTATTTACATCAACTAGATCATGACCCATCATCCCCATTCTCGATTTATCAACCGGCGCCATCTACTCAACCAATGGTGTCTTGGTTTTGGTGGCATGGCTTTCAATGCAATGCACGCCGGTTTATCCTCCGGCGAGGCACCCGTGAAGCAACCGCTCTCACCTCATGACGGCCATTTTAAAGCGCGTGCCAAGCGAATCATTTTCCTGTTTATGCATGGTGGACCCAGCCACGTTGACCTCTTTGACCCCAAGCCTGCCCTGACTAAATATGACGGGAAGGAACCGCCTTTCGAACGGACGAGGGTCAAGTTCGGTAAACGCGGCAACCTCTTGAAATCACCCTGGAGTTTCCGGCCCACCGGCAAGTCCGGTATTCCAATGAGTTCGCTTTGGCAACATCTACCTGCCGTGGCCGATGATTTATGCATGCTACACGGTCTGTGTGATACCAATGTGGCCCATGGAGGGGCATGCATGAAACTATTTACGGGTTCTGAATCGCTCATTCGACCCAGCATGGGATCCTGGGTCAGTTACGGACTTGGCTCCGAGAATCAGAACTTGCCCAGTTTCATTACCATCTGCCCGACAAGCCTGCACGGCGGCGTGGATAATTTTGGTAGTGCCTTTCTTCCCAATATCCATCAGGGTGTTCCGCTGGGTACGCCAGGATATCCGAACACACCCGCGAAGGATGCACGTTTTGAATTCCTGAAAAATGAGAAACGCAGTCGCAGCCAACAACGAATACTCCTGGATCAACTCAAACACATTAATAAGCAACATCAAAAACAGGCAGGAAGAAATCCTCAGTTGGAAGCACGTATCCAGTCTTTCGAGATGGCCTTTCGCATGCAGACCGAAGCTCCTGAGGTGATGAACCTGGCAGACGAGACGGATGCGACACTCAACCTTTATGGATACGATGACCCCACGACCAAGAATTTCGCGCATCAACTTCTACTGGCAAGACGCTTTTCAGAACGAGGTGTGCGATTTGTACAGGTGAGCCACGCCGGTTCCTTACCCTTTAACAATGAACAATGGGATCAACATTCACACATCAAAAAAGGCCACGAGATGAATGTGGCTCAAATTGACAAGCCCATTACCGGGTTCATCCAGGACTTGAAGCAACGTGGATTACTGGAAGACACCCTGGTCCTCTGGGGCGGAGAATTTGGACGGACCCCGACCGCCCAGGTTGGCAAACCCGAGACCATCGGCCGGGACCATCATCCGGACGGGTTTACCATGTGGATGGCTGGCGCCGGCGTAAAGGGTGGCTACCGGTATGGCAAGACCGATGAATTCGGTTACTACGCCGTGGAAAATCGCATGACCATCCATGACCTGCATGCCACCATGCTGCACATGATGGGTATCGACCACGAAAAACTGACCTACCATTATGCGGGACGTGACTTCCGCCTGACGGATGTCGCAGGAGTTGTGGCACGGGATATCCTCGCCTAGCCCCTCGCCCGGTGGGTCCCCAGGGGAGCAAATCCCCGTTATTCTTGCTCATAAACCTGCAGAAAATCGGATTCAAGCCGACTCCGTATTTCGCAGTCCGCAGGATCGCCAATATAATAAACGACCATTGATGAATTCGCGGATTAGGACAAGACCATGCTTCCCATCTTCGGTTCCCGTAAATCGTTATGCAGCGGCGTCACTCGACGCGACCTGCTTCACATCGGCGCAGCCGGGGCATTTGCTCCTTTGTTGCCAGATACATTGCGGGCTGAATCAGAAGCGAAAAACAGCGGTTCGGCGAAGGCGAAGGCGACGATTTTCCTCTTTCTGTTTGGCTCACCACCTCAGCATGAGACGTTCGATCCCAAACCGGAGGCCGGTGCGGAAATCCAGGGCGAGATGGGAGCCATTCAAACCTCGCTGCCGGGGCTGAACATTGGCGAGGGACTGCCGCAGACGGCGAAGATTGCGGACCGACTGACCGTCGTCCGCTCGATGACACATCCCTATCCGATTCATTGCTGTGCTTATGTGATGACGGGTATGCCGAAGTATGGCATTCCACTCGAGACGCAACCCAGACATCGGGATCACTGGCCGTTTATGGGGTCGGTGGTGGATTACCTTGATACGCAGCGATCCGGAACTCGGATGCCGGCCGTGCCGCGGAACATTGGCTTGCCCTGGCGATTTTGTTCGCGTGGATCATCGTCCACTCAGGCCGGTCCCTACGGAGCATTTCTTGGCAACGGCTTTGACCCGTTCTGGACGGACTTTGTGGGCGACGGCACAACAGTCGTTCCGAAGCTCACTGCTGGCCAAGGTGAGAAAGTTCTCGACCCACACGCCGGCATCAAACCGGACGGACGATTCCAGGTGCCCGGCTGTCAGTTGCCGGACGACGTCAGCTCTGATCGCCTCGACTCGCGGCGGCATCTGCTCAGGCAGTTTGACAATTCGCTAAGTCAGCTTAAGCGATCGGGGGCCTGGACGAACTGGAATAAGCATCAGCAGAATGCGTTCTCGTTAATTGGTTCCAACGGAGTTCGCGCGGCACTTGACCTCCAGAAAGAGCCCGCTTCACTTCGAGAGCGATACGGCATGACTCTGTTCGGACAGTCCTGCCTGGCAGCCCGGCGACTCGTCGAGGCAGGAGCTCGATTTGTCACTGTATTCTGGGATCCGTTCGGCCCTCACGGAGCCTCCGTCTGGGATACTCACTCCAATCATTTCCCGCGACTGAAGAACTACCTGCTGCCCGTTTTCGACCAGTCCTACTCGGCGCTGATCACGGACCTGGACGACCGAGGGTTGCTAGATGAGACGATGGTGCTTTGCACGAGCGAGCACGGCCGCACGCCGAAAATCCGAGACATTGAGGGGGGTGGCCGCGATCACTGGTCGCGGACGTATTCGTCGGTGTTTGCCGGGGGCGGCTTCGCGCGAGGTCGTGTCGTCGGTCGCAGCGATGCGATTGGCGGAGACGTTGCCGAAACGCCGATCTCACCCAAGGACATGCAGGCAACGGCATTTCACCTTCTTGGCTTCCCGAACACCGCAACCGTTCCCAACCAAATCGCTCGGCCACATCCAATTGCCGGAGACGGCCAGGTGCGTAACGAACTTCTTGGTTAAAGGCCTGGGGTTCAACGCACGCTCAGTCGTCACGACTTTCCAGCTTTGCGAGAAGTCGCAGGATTTCCGGGTAGTACGACACTCTGCCAGACCACCAAAGCAATGTCAGCTGCGAGATCGGTTTCCGATCGGCGTTTGCCAACGCATTATCCGGTCAAGTTCGAGAGCCGCGTTCCAGAGAAGACGCAGGTAGTCAGCCGTCGGATCCTACAGGCAGCGACTGACGTCCGATATAGACAGGCTGCATCGCTCTCCAAGTTCCCGCTGCATTGGTTGCGGCAGCAGTTGTGCCCCTCGAACGGTGGGTCCTCACCGAACCAAATCCAGTGTATTCTTACCCTCAAACCTGCAGAAAACCGGTTTCAGGACGATTCCGTATTTCGCAGTCCGCAGGATCGCCGATATAATAAACGACCTATTAATACCTTCACGGATTGGGACAAGACCATGCTTTCCATCGGCAACGGAAATTATCAGTTGTGCAACGGCGTCTCCCGTCGTGAATTCATGAAGATCGGGGCCCTGGGAATGGGAGGCCTCTCGCTGCCACAACTGCTGCATGCCGAGGCGCAGGCCGGGATCAAGAATTCCCACAAGGCCGTCATCATGATTTACCTGGTAGGTGCCCCACCTCACCAGGACATGTACGATCTGAAACCGGATGCCCCGGCCGAGATCCGTGGTGAATTCAATCCCATCCAGACCAACGTTAATGGTATCCAGATCAGTGAACACATGCCGTACATGGCCAAGATCATGGACAAGTGCGTGCCACTGCGAGCGGTCGTCGGATCCCCCAACGGCAGCCATGACTCATACATCTGTTACACCGGTCGCCCAAAGGTCAATGAACCTCGCAACGGATGGCCCTCGGTCGGGTCAACGATTTCCAAGTTGCGTGGGCCCACTAGTCCTGGCATTCCATCCTTTGTCGGACTAGCTCCCAATGCGGGCCATCCTCCTTATGGATCACCAGGACTGCCTGGTTTTCTGGGAATTTCACACGCTGCCTTCCGACCTACCGGACCTGCCGAAAAAGACATGGTGCTCAACGGGGGCAACAAGGATCGCCTGGATCAACGGACCAACCTGTTAACGCAGTTTGACCAGTTTCGGCGCCAGGCGGATGATCAACGCATTTACGAGGAAGTCGACGACATTACCGCGCAGGCCCTGGGAATCCTGACCTCGAGCAAGCTCGCCCAGGCACTTGATATCAGCAAGGAAGACCCAAAAACCATTGAACGTTACGGCAAGGGACATACCGACCGATACGGTGACGGCGCCCCGCGTAACAACCAGCAATTCCTGATGGCCCGACGACTGGTAGAAGCCGGCTGTCGCGTAGTCACTCTCAACTTTGGACGCTGGGACTTCCACAGCAAGAATTTTTCCGAGGCACGTGATACCCACCTGCCTTACTTCGACCAAGCACTCTCGGCCTTGATCGAGGACATCTATGAACGCGGTCTGGCCGACGATGTTTCGGTCATTGCCTGGGGAGAATTCGGACGAACGCCTCGAATCAACAAGAACGCTGGCCGTGACCACTGGCCCCAGGTCGGGGGTGGCCTACTTGCCGGCGGTGGTATGAAAATGGGACAGGTCATCGGAGCTACCGACAAGCACGCGGCTTATCCCGTCGAACGACGCACCCACTTTGGTGAAGTGATTGCCACGCTCTATCAGCAGATGGGACTCAAACCTCGTACGGCAACCGTACCTGATCTGAGTGGCCGACCGCAGTACCTGGCTGACCATGATCCGATGCCGGAATTGATCTAGACAATCATCATGCTGCACATCAAGCCTCATCGCCAAAGTCGTCGCAGTTTCCTGTCCGCAGGGATGCTTGGCCTCGGCGGCTTCATGCTCAGTGACCTCTTTCGTACCAGGGCCCTGGCCGGCCCTTCAGCAATGGTGCGTGACAAGTCGGTCGTCCTGTTATTCCTGGGTGGTGGCCCACCTCAGCATGAAACGTTCGACCCCAAGATGACCGCCCCGGCGGCCTATCGAGCCATGTTTGGGGAAATCAAGACCTGTTTGCCAGGCGTCACCTTTGGCAAACACTTTCCAGGTATGGCCCGCAATGCTGACAAACTGACCGTGATTCGCAGTTTCCGCAACGGGATGTCCTCCCACGGTTCAGCCACGGCGTACATGGCTGCCGGCGGTAATGCTACCAAGGCACACCTGGGCAGCCTCTACAGTTCGATCGCAGGAACAACGAATCCTCGCACCGGGATTCCCAACAACATCATGCTGGGCCCTCGTGCGGGAGGTGCCGGTTTCGTGGGCAACCCGGACTATACCCAGCGACTGAACCCGGCCAACAGCCTGGGAACGGCCTATGCGCCTTTTGATCCCAGCGGTGGCGGACAACTCATGTCAGATATGAAACTGGGCATTGAAACGACTCGCCTGGATAATCGACGATCCCTGCTGAAAAAAATGGATCAGCTCAAACGCAACCTGGATAACAATCGGTTGCTGGAGGGATTGGACAAGTTTAACCAGCAGGCTTTTGACGTGCTTTTCCAAGGCGTCACGAGCGCTTTTGACCTCTCCCGGGAACCTCGCTCCGTCCTGGACAAATATGACACCAGCGATGTCACGATTCCCTCGGAGGTGTTCCTGCGCAAGCCCAAGCGTGCAGGTTTCGAGAAACAGACACCGGAATTCCTCGGTCGCCAGATGCTGTTGGCTCGACGCATGATCGAGGCCGGCTGTGGATTCGTAACGGTCACCAGTACTGGCTGGGATCTGCATGGTAATCGATTCGGTGTCGACGACGGGATGCCGGTCCTGGGAACAGCGGTCGACCGAGCGGTCACTGCCTTCCTGGAAGACCTGGCCGAGCGAGGCCTGAGCGACGATGTCCTGCTGGTCATCACGGGAGAATTTGGACGCACACCCAAGATTAACGCCAAGGCAGGTCGTGATCACTGGGGATCACTCTGCCCACTGGTGCTCGCCGGCGGTGGATTGAAGATGGGACAGGTGATCGGACAATCTGACAAGCTGGGCGGCAGTCCCAGCAGCAGTCCGATCAGCACGGCTGAACTGACCGCCACGATCCTGCATACCCTGGTCGATCCAGGTATCGTGCGGCTGCAACCCCAGGTACCACAACCGATCCAGCAGGCGTTGGCACAGGCAGCACCCATTCGTGGTCTCTAAAGGCCCGACGATTCGCCTTCTCCAACTTCCTTCCTGTCACCAAAGTCCGTGCGCGACATCTATTAATTGCCATTGACCTGCTTTTTTGGTGACAGCTATGCTACTGGCGTAAGGCATGGATTACCCAAGGTTTACGCTGTCATTTCGTCATCACGATTGCATGTCTTTGCCTGCAGACGGACTCACGTATGGGATTATTTCGTAAAACACGCCGGCGGATCCGACAACGACTCTACTTCACCCCGGAAAAAATGCTTCAACGCCTGCACCGGTTCCATGACCTGATGAGCCAGACTCCATTGGCCGACAAGTACTGGATTTGCGGTGGCATGTTAATCGGATATGCACGCGAAGGTAAACTGCTGGCACACGATACGGACTTTGATTTCCATTACTGGCGCGAAGATCACCAGGATCTGATGGAAGCGATCAAAACCCTCGAGCAAGCCGGATTTCGCAAGGAAGCCTGCTGGATCAATAACGAGGGACACGCCACCGAGTACGTGCTCAACTATGGACGCATCAAGTTCGAGTTTTTCGAGGCAACCCGACACGAGAACCGTATCCGCTGGTACTGCTATCTCCCCAAGCCAAAACGCCAGTTCCTGAACGAAGTACCTGGTTACGACCTGGAATCCTTCGAATTCTGCGAACGACAGTGGCTCAAGCCCGTGGATGAGCAACAGTACCTGGAGTCGCTTTACGGGGACTGGAAAACTCCCTGTTCCGACTATACCTACTACATCGACAGCAAGGCGATTATTCAACGGGACCGCTGGGAGGGAACTAACCAATGGTAAAGGTTTTTGTCCCCGGCGTGTTTGACGTCTTTCACATCGGACACTTGAACTACCTGATGGCCGCATCAACGGCTGGTGACACGCTTATCGTGGGGGTCCAGGATGACCGCGAGGTCGCCATCCACAAGGATGTTGAACTGGTAACACCACTGGCAGAACGAATTGCCATCATCGAGCAGTTTCGTTTCGTGAACGAGGTCATCAGCTACCGTGATATTTTCCAGGGCCCCCTCCTGAAAGCACTTGAGATCGATGTCTTTGCATGTGGTGACGAGTATGGTCACAACGATCGCTACCCGGATCAGCAAAGAACACTTCGCTACTGCGAGGAGAATGGGATCCAGGTGGTCCATCTTCCCCGCACACCCCACGTCTCGTCCACCAGGATTCGTTCTCATCTCAAGAATTTCTGGACAGCACGTGCGTCCAAGGACCGTGAATTACCTGCAGGAGTAACCGTGCTAGGAAGTTTTGACGGCGACCAGGAAAAGATCACCGCGGAAACCCAGCGCGAAGTCGACCTGGTCACTTCAGCGATTACCGATCCCCAAGAAAAATCACTGCTGGACACGGCATGTGGTGATGGTCGGCTGCTGGTCAACCTGGCAAGGCACTTCGGGAAAGTGGTCGGTTTTGATTACATTGGCGACCTGCTGGAGCTGGCCCAACGGAGACTGACCGCTGCCAATCTTGAAGCCGAGCTCCTGGTAGGTGACGCGACCACTTTCAAATATGACGGGGTATTTGACGTCGTCTTACTGTCAGGAATTCTACCTTACCTGGATAACGAGCAGTGCCAACAAATGCTGGAAAGGCTAGCAGCCTGGTCTGCAGAACAATGTACCCTGCTGGTACGATCTTCGGTCGGACTGGAAAAACGAATCGACGTGATCAACCAGTATTCCACGGCCCTCAACACCCGCTACACGGGTTACTATCGAACCGTCGATGAAACCAGGGAGTTGTTTCTAGGGCAAGGCTGGCAGGCGTTGAATGACGAGCGACTTTACCAGAACCACGCCGATACCGCCGTCTGGTGGTTCAGCTTTTCAAGCAGCTAGCATCTGTCGATCGGCAATAATGCGGAAACGTCGGACATCCGCTGCTGTCACCCGAAGCGGTAATGATTGACCTGCCATTGCTGGCCATCATCAAATCCGAATAACTCGGAAACGGCCAGGAAAAACATTCGCCAGCGGTACCACCAGGTCTGCCCCTGGGCACCGTAATGCGTGTCGAGAAGCGGTTGAATATCACCGCGTGCAGCATCCATTTTTGCCAGCCAGGCATCCGCTGTTTTCTGGTAGTGTCGTCCATTCCAGGTCCATTCC
>Ga0163108_10001276_pt1 | contig 18526 bp, 12 predicted proteins | sample Fk1155metaG_FD_109644 | JGI IMG/M metagenome (GOLD analysis project Ga0163108, IMG submission 109644) | Marine microbial communities from the Central Pacific Ocean - Fk160115 155m metaG | ecosystem: Environmental > Aquatic > Marine > Oceanic > Photic zone | place: The Central Pacific Ocean...
GGTCAGCCAATCGGTTCAGGTTTCGTTCCCTAATTAGTTGGTGTGACACCTCTCTTGAGGGTGTCCTTTACGACATGTTTGCCGCTGCAGCGTCCGCTGGACGTTGCAGCGGTTTTTTTGTGGCAACCGTGTGGTGGCTAATGACTTGAATAGGTGCGTAGGTCCGGATAGGATCAGGGCCAGCCAGTGAGGTGGATAATAGTTTGTTTACGAGTGGACTTAAGGGAGTAGTAATCATGGCAGTTAAAACAAGCAGTGCGTTGATTCTCGCGGTGACGATGATGGCAACTGCCGTGAGCTCTGTTTCGGCCGCAGAAAAGAAATTGCAGGTGTTCATACTGGCCGGCCAGTCGAACATGGTTGGGCATGCCAATTACATTACGATTCCGCGACTCTTTGCGGATGACCGCGCGGAAGTACGGTCGCTTGCCAAGCTGGTCTTTAAGCCTGGCGCCACGGTGACACGCAAAACGGTTGATGCGCAGATTGCGATGCGGATTCAACGTGATGCGATTAACCAGAAGCTGCGAAAGAAGGAAATCACCGGTGAATCCGAGGTGGCGGCAGCTCGCAAGGCAATGGCCGCGTTGTCGGCAGACTATGACGCGCAGACGAAAACGATCAAGGCGAAATTCGCGGTTTCGAAATCGGTTTACATTAATTGTGTTGCAGACAACCATCGACGGTCCGGTCCATTGACAGTGGGCTACGGCGGCAACGCGGATAAGATCGGCCCGGAACTTGGGTTTGGTATGTCCCTGGCTGAAAAGATCGATGGGCCAATCCTGATCATCAAGACATCCTGGGGCGGGAAATCATTGCATTACAATTTCAGGCCGCCCTCGGCAGGCGCGTATGAACTGAACGAGAAGGAAGCAGCTTCGGACCGCGCAGCTCAGATAAAGAAGGATACAGGGATTAATTACCGAATGATGACGGCGCAGGTGAACGAGGTATTGGCAAACCTGAAGGACCATCATCCAGCCTACGATGAGAAAGCAGGCTACGAACTGGCCGGTTTCGTTTGGTTCCAGGGGTTTAATGACCAGTTTTCAGACGCTTTCCGGGACAACTACCGGGATAACATGGTGGCCTTTATTAAGGATGTACGAAAACAATACAAGGTGCCGGCGATGCCGTTCGTGATTGGCGTGCTGGGAACGGGTATGACCGCTGAAAAGGTTGGTGAAAACAAGGTGTCGCTAGGACAGCGAGCAGCAGCAAAGGCTCCTGGATTCAAGGGGAACGTCGCCTCCGTGGAGAGTTACCAGGTGTACGACCTGAGCGCGTACGAGGTGTACAAGAAGGGTTGGCAAAACCACTTCGCGGAATGGTGTGCGGTCGGTAGCGATCGACCGTACCATTACCTGGGTAGCGGTAAATTCTTCGTGCGTTTCGGTGATGCCCTGGCAACCTCAATGGCCGAGTTGATGCAGCAGTAACTGTCCCGCGTGTTGTTGTCGCTAGGGTGCAGGCCGGCTAATTAGCGTGGACTCGAAGGTTTTCGGGGTGACGCGATGGTGTGCCTGACCGTCAAAGAAATACAGGTGGTTTTGCCAGGCGCACATCCACTGGGTCTCAGACCAGTCTTTCGGGTCCTGGGTGATCTCAAGTGAGGCCAAATCGATGCTGTGGAGCGTCCCAGCTTTTAGGATGTGTACGTGGTTCGTGGTGCTGGCCATGAAGCGGGTTTCCGTCCAGTCCCCCGGCTTCTCGCGGGTTTCCCAGGTCCGCGGATCGATTTCAATGAAAGTGGTTTCGGTAACCACGTAAATTCGACCGGTCCCGCTGCCGCGGACGTTCTGGACAGCACACATCCCCTTGACCTTTTTCCAGGTGGTGGGAGAAGTGCGGTGTTCCCAGGATCCTGGGGTGATCTCGTCAAGGGTGCCGCTCTTCATGACGTAGAGCTTACCGTCAAGCTGACAGGTATGGTCCGGTTGTTGCCACTTCGCGTTGGGTGACACGAGGCGACTGTTGGTTTCTTTGCCGTTGGGCCAGTCAAAGGTGCTGATCTTGTGCGACCATTTAGGGTTTGCAGGCTTGGCATGGAGGACGATCGAGTTGCCGAGAGCCGTATGGGTTTCCCCGGTCACCGGCCAGATGCCCACGTAGTGTTCCCCGATGATCTGATTGTTGATCAGCGATAGGTCATCGGCGGTTGTCATCACCGCAATGCCCACGGCATTGGGGTTCATGAAATAATTGTGGGCGATTCGTGTGGTACCCAGGTTTTCCGGGCAATTTAAGGCAGCACAGTACCAGCGAGGATTTTTTCCCAGGAGGTCATGATTGAGGATGAAATTGTCTTCTACGATGAGTCGAGATCGCTTGGGCGACTCCCGCACATAGATACTATGGCGAGTTGCGTGTTCGATGTAATTGTGAGCGATCAAGACGTTATTGATCTTGCGAGTATGGATCCCGTATCCCCAGCCCGCCTCGGTGCCGTGGGTGTCGGTGACGATGTTGTGCGTGATCTGGACGTCCCGTACGGGCCCCTTGTTCGTAGCCATGAAGATGCCGACAGCTACCTGGTCCACCTTCAGGTTGGTCAGAATTACGTTGCGGACGTCGCTGCAGAGGGACGTGCTACCGATGCCAGCTGTATTGGTAGTGAGCGGAGGACTGCCCTGGATGTGCAGGTTTTCTATTTTTAAATCTTCGACCTCGTTGCCGATAAGGATCCCAACGTCGACCTGGCTGGTTAATTTGATCGTGGTCTTGTCTCGTCCGGCGCCAGTGATGATGAGGCCGCGTTTCTTCTCGATCAGCACGCCCTGCTTGTGGGGTTGCCCAGGTTGCAGTTGGAAGGTCCCCGCTGTCAGTGTGATGACGCTGTTGTTGCGAGCGGCGGCAATGATGGCTGCCAGGTTGTCGCCAGGCTTTACCACCCGGGCATTCAGGTAACGTTGCAGCTCGGCATGTCGTTTGCGCACGTATTGCTGGTCGATCGCGCTGAGCTGGGCCAGGGGAAGACTGAGTTCCGGTTTTCCCGAAGGTTCAAGTACAACGAGGTCTCCCGTGAGTTTCACGAAAGTTGCCTGGATACTGAAGCTGCCGGTAATGTCTTTCCAGGTGCGAACTGGTTCGGGGGTTTGTGCAAAGAGGGGGCAAGTCAACAGGGTGGAGAGGATCAGGACGCCGGTCCGCAGGTAGGGTCGCATGGGGGGTACCTCACGAAATGTGTCGTTGGCTGCGCAAGTGAAGAATCGGCTCAAGCCATTGGTCTCAAATCATACCACAGCGGATTGTCGGACGCCAAAGTAGCAGAGGGCAGGTAGCGAACAGGATGTCTAGAAACCGTCCAACCGGGAGTTCCCTATAAATCGGATCTGGGGGGAAGAGTGGAACCTGATCCGGGTAGTTTTAACGGTTGGAAACGCCGGGTTGGAGATTGCTGATATCAACAAGCGGTCTCGCTGAATCGCTAAAACGTATGTTGCTTTTGTCAATTTTAGCTACAATTGTCTATTATCTCCGTTATATTTCGCCTGGTGAAAATCATCCTATGAAACGATCTGCCTCGCTACTTGCGATTGTGTTACTGCTGGGCTCTGTTCGCGTCAATGCAGAAGACCCCGTGGAGAAAAAACCGACGGCCGAACAGCTGCAGTTTTTTGAAGCGAAGATTCGTCCCGTGCTCGCGCAACAGTGCTATCGTTGCCACTCGGCTGCCGCACTTGCCAAGGGGGAACTGGAGGGTGAACTCCAGCTTGATACGCGAGAGGGTATCCGCAAGGTCAGGAAAACAGGGGCCGCGGTGGTGCCGGGTGATATCAAGTTGAGTAAGCTGATAGCGGCCATTCGCCACGAGTCGTTGAAGATGCCGCCGGATACGAAGCTGCGTGCCGATGTGATAAGCGATTTTGTCAAGTGGGTTGAGATGGGATCGCCCGATCCGCGTGAGGGAAAAACAATAGCGGTCACGCCCGAAGAAATTGATATCAAGGAAGGCCGCAAATTCTGGTCCTTTCGGCCACTGCAACCGACCGTGCTGCCAGAAGTTCGCGACGAAACAGAAGTTCGGACGGATATCGATCGTTATATCCGTGCGAGGCTGGAGTCGGAGGGAGTGTCAGCGAACCCGCCGGCAAGTCGTGCGACATTGATTCGACGGGCCTATTTTGACATCTGGGGTTTGCCTCCGGAGCCGGCTGTCGTAAAGGCCTTTCTTGAGGATGCTTCAGACGTTGCCTATGAACAACTGGTGGACCGCTTGTTGGCCAGCCCGCATTACGGGGAACGTTGGGCACGCCATTGGCTGGACCTCTCGCGATTTGCGGAGAGCAACGGCTACGCCTTCGACAAGGATCGGCCGGGGGCGTATCACTTTCGAGATTTCGTGATCAAGGCTCTTAACCTGGATATGCCATATGACCGATTTGTGCAATTGCAGCTTGCTGGTGACCAAATTGATCCTGGTGATTACATGGCGCAGGCAGCGACCGGGTTCCTGGCGGCGGGTCCGTTCACCTCTCAGCAGACACAGAAAGAGCGTGAACGGAGTCGCTATGAGCAGCTAGACGACGTGGTGGGAACGATCGGCACTGCCATGCTGGGGATTACCGTGGGATGCGCACGCTGCCATGATCACAAGTACGATCCGTTGCCATCCAGTGATTACTATCGTTTTACTGCCTGTTTCGCGGAAACCGGTTTCCAGGACTACGATCACGATGCCGATCCTGCGGGGACGAAAGCAGCCCAGGAGAAATTTGACGAGGCTCATAAACCGTTGGTGGACGCGCGGGTTAAATATGAAAAGGAACAGTTGCCCGGTCGACTTGAGCAGTGGATTCTCAGCAACAAGGAGACGCCGCAGTTGCAAACACTGGGGATGTGGCACAGCATCGGGCCCTTTGCGGCAGCGAATTTCAAGAAAGCATACAGCGAAGCGTTCGCCCCGGAAAAGGAAGTCGACTTAAAGAAGGTCTACGGGGAATTGAAGTGGGTGCCGCAACCGGGCTGGAAGGATGGCCAGGTTCACAACACGCTGACGGGTGCCAATAGCGCCAACTATCTACATCGAACGATCGAGGCGCCCCAGAAGGGACCATTAGAAATTTCGCTGGGGCGAGACGATGCGATCAAGGTGTGGTTGAATGGTAAATCCGTGCTGGCTAAGGAAGTAATGGGCGGAGCCGCCGCAGACCAGGATAAAGTGACCTTGCAGCTGAAAGCGGGGCGTAATGACCTGCTGGTAAAGATTGTCAATGCAGGGGGACCATCCGGATTCTATTTCAGTACCAAGGTTTCCATCCCCGCTAATATCCAGGCGATTCTTGACCTGGCCGCCGACAAGCGTAATGACAAACAGCAGCAGGAACTGTTGAAATGGTTTTCTCCTCGAGATTCGGGCTGGGCCAGTTTGAACCAGGCTGAGCAGGACCACTTGAAGCAGAAGCCGAAACCGAAGATCACGAAGATTTTTGCGGCGCGTAAGAACGGGGCGACTTATAATTTCGGCGCGGATACGCGCAAGGTCTACTTTCTGGCCCGTGGAAACTCGAACACGAAGTTGGGGCTGGCACCGGCTGGCGTGTTCCAGGTGCTTTCGGCTCCCGGTAGCCAACCAGCGAGATGGTTTGCAACTGCGTCTGCCGAGGGGGCACCGGTAGCGCAACCACCAAGGGTCGCTCTTTCGCAGTGGCTGACCGACCACGAACAGGGAGCTGGGCAGTTACTGGCTCGGGTGATCGTGAATCGACTCTGGCAACATCACCTGGGACGTGGTCTCGTGGCCACACCCAGTAACTTCGGGCTCCTGGGAGCTGCTCCCACGCACCCTGAACTGCTGGATTACCTGGCCAACGCGTTGATTCGTGGTGGTTGGAAGCTAAAGCCGATTCACAAGCTGATCATGATGAGCGCCGTTTACCGGCAGACAGGTCAGACGAACGAAGCGGCTGTCAAGAAAGATCCAGACAACCAGCTGTGGTGGCGACGCGGGGCCATGCGACTTGAAGCAGAAGTGATTCGCGACACGTTACTGGCTGTCAGTGGGACCCTGGATAAGACCATGTACGGAAAGGGGTCGCTGGATCAGGCTAGCCCGCGGCGCAGTATTTACCTGACCGTGAAACGGAGTAACCTGATTCCCTTGCTGCAATTGTTTGATGCGCCGGATTCTATCCAGGGAATTGGGAATCGTGACGTGACGACGGTTCCTCCCCAGGCCCTGGTCATGATGAACTCACCGGTGATTCGGCAGCTGGCCGAGAAATTCTCCAAGCGATTGCAGGCTGGAAATGGGGGTACCGTAGAGAGCCGAGTCAGTGAGGCCTATCAGCTGGCCCTGTCACGCCAGCCGACGGAAACGGAGATAGCTCAGATGGTAGGATTTGTTAATTCGCAGGCTGCCTCTTACGGAGCGGCGGACGCAACGAAACAACGTGCGCTTGCTGATTTCTGCCAGCTGGTACTTTGTCTTAACGAGTTCATGTTTGTTGATTAGCTCAAGTGACCACAGGATTACATGATATGACACGACAATTTCCCTTTGACTTTTCATCGCGACGTGAGTTTCTCAGGAAAGCGGGCCTGGGAGCTGGCTCACTGGCGCTCACCGGCCTCTTGCAGCAGGAGGGTCTTTTGTCGGCGGCAGGCGCCACGCCAGGGCCCCGTTTAATGCAGACGCGAGCACCTGATTTCGCGCCGAAGGCCAAGGCGATTATCTGGTTGTTCATGCCAGGCAGTCCGTCCCAGGTTGATACGTTTGATTACAAGCCGGAGTTGAAGAAGCGTAATGGTATGAAGCTGGAAGGTGCGGATCCGAAGACAGGTTTTTTTACGACCAGCGGCAAGGTTCTGCAGTCTCCATTTCAATTTCAGCAGCACGGGCAATCCGGTGCTTGGGTGTCCGAGATCTTTCCCCATATCTCAAAGCATGTCGATGACATGGCGTTTATCTATTCCTGTTTTTCACAGTCGAATAACCATACGCCGGCAATGCTCGAAATGAACTCCGGCGTTTTTCTTCAGGGCCGCCCCTGTGTGGGATCATGGATCACGTACGGGCTCGGCAGTGCGAACCAGAATCTACCCGGTTTCGTGGTGCTGCATGGTGCCATGCCACGTGGTGGTAAACCGATCTGGTCCCCGGGATTCCTGCCCAAGGTGTTTCAGCCAACATCAATCGATGGCCGTAATGATACGCCGATATCCAACCTGGCGAGATCCAAGGGAATGACCCGGCAGCAGCAACGGTCGCAGCTGGATATCCTGAAAAGTCTTAATCGACAACATCAGCAATTACGACCGTATGAGGTTGATCTGGCCGCCAGGCTGGAGTCCTTTGAACTTGCTTATCGCATGCAGACTGCAGCACCCGAGGCGATGGATGTCAGCCGGGAATCCGTTGCTACTCACAAGGCGTACGGTGTTGACCAGAAAGAAACGCAGCTGGTGGCCAAGCAATGTATTACCGCTCGCCGACTGGTGGAACGCGGTGTGAGATTTGTCCAGCTCTATGCCGGTACCAATGGCGGTGGTGGAGGGGTGGCAGACGTGCCGTGGGACGGCCACAGCGATATCGGCGCCAATCACCGTATTGCAGGAAAAAGTGTCGATCAACCGATCGGGGCCTTGCTGGCCGATCTCAAGGCGCGGGGCCTGCTGGACGAGACACTGGTGGTCTGGGGTGGCGAGTTTGGCAGAACCTCGGATTCCCAGGGAAGCCTGGGCCGCGATCATAACCCACATGCGTTTACGATGTGGATGGCAGGGGGAGGTATCAAGGGTGGGGTGCAATTTGGTGCCAGCGACGAGTTTGGATACAAGGCCGTCGAAAAGCGGATTGGCGTTAATGATTTACATGCCACGATCCTGCACCTGATGGGCATCGATCACGAGCAGTTGACCTATCGCTTTAACGGACGCGATTACCGACTGACCGACGTGGCCGGGCAGTTGATCAAAGATATTCTGGCCTGAACGGATTCGGCTGATGAGATACTGGAAAGGCAGGACTGTGCTCGTGGGTAACGTCGGCAGCCAACGTCCAGGCACAATGGCCATCTGTCTGTTGCTACTGCTTGGTGCTGCTGGGACCGTGCGGGGAGTTGGCCCGCTGGATGCCTGGCCTGCCCTGGCACCCGGAGAGACGACGCGGTTGATGGGTGAGAAACTTCCCTATCGAGAAAACGAGGTGCCACCCGTTACGCGTGTCGTCAAAATCACGAGGCCCACGTTTACGGTTCATCTCGCAGAAAAATCCAATGGTGCGGCTATGGTTATTCTGCCCGGTGGAGGTTTTGGGAAGGTCGTTCCGGACAAGGAAGGAACAGAAGCTGCTGATTGGCTGAATCGACATGGGGTATCCGCTTTCGTGTTGAGCTACCGGACGACGACGGGTACCACCGTTCCGGGTTGGGTGAAACCGTTGCAGGATGCCCAACGGACCATGTCACTGGTCCGTTCGCGTGCCGCTGCCTGGGGCCTGCAGAAAGATCGGATCGGTCTGCTGGGGTTTTCGGCGGGAGGCCAGGTTGGCGCACGGTTGCTCAGCACCAATGGGAAACGCTCTTATGAACGCCTGGATGCTATTGATGATGTATCGAACCGGCCGGATTTCGCCGTGCTTATCTATCCCTGGAATATTTACGATGTGAAGGCTGATAGGCTGGTGGCAGGTGTGAATGTGCCTAAGAACTGCCCACCGGTGTTCCTGGCTCACACGGATAACGACCGGTCCTCGTCGCTGGGGGCTGTGCTTTTTTATGCGGGCTTGAAGCGACTGGGGATTCCGGCGGAATTACACGTCTATGGTAACGGTGGTCACGGTTATGGTTTGCGCGCGGTCAAGGGTTCGCAGATTTCTAGCTGGCCTGGTCACGCAGCGCATTGGTTGGGCACGCAGGGACTGCTGGAAAAGTAGCGTGATCCAGGCCTGGTGGGTGGGGTCAGGTTCAGCCTTGACCCGCTGCCACGATCGCGGTGGCGGCAGCCAGTGACAGATGGTCTTAAGTCACGGGAGGTGTTCGAGGCGGCGCCCCGGGCCAAGGGAAGCGTTCCCTATCCTGGGTCGGGCGATTCTCTCGCGAGCCAAGGGTGGAAAACGCTTGATGACACCGGAATTGGCGATTTCTTATCAGCCGGTTGACTATCCGCACGCACCTCGACCCTCTCTAGGGAGTAGCCCGGAAGAGTAGGGACGCAGCTGGAAATCGTCTCCAGGGCGGCCTGCACGACCGTTTTCTTCCGCTTACCGAGCGGTTTTGAGTACTTGAGAGCCGTTCTCACTTCTTTAAACCGACTCGTTGTCACGATCTAGCTGGAAATTCGCGTAATTTTTTCGTCAGCCCCTTTACAGGTCCCCCTTGGTTTGATAGTTTAATGCTATTGATACTCAGTATCAAGAGCGCGTCGGCCCGTGTCGGTGCCGTATTGCAATGACCAAGCCAGTGGGGGTTTCTCAATTCCTCTGCTCAGCCAGGCATCAACCACTTTTATTTTATTTTTTTCTGTAAGGGAAAGAAGCAATGTCGAAGAGAATGAGAAATCGCAAGGTTTCGGGTTTTACGCTCCTGGAAGTCCTGATGGTAGTAGCCATGCTCGCCATCGTGGGTGGAGCGATCATTACGAGTTACGGAGGGCTCGAGGACAAGGCAGCTAAGGGTAGTGCTACGCACACCATCGCTGCTGTGGAAGAGGCATTCCGAGTATTCGCGGCAACCGAGGGTGGTTTGCCCAATAATCTTGAATCGCTGATAGCGGCTACGCCGACAACGCCTGCGTACGTTGCTGCTGAGGCAGACAATGGTGCGGCTGACGCGAGCGCAACGGGTGCGGCATTTGCTGGGCTGTTGGGTTCGAAGATCGCCGGCAAGTTCACGATCGTCGATACGGATCCGGCTCCGTTGATCGCCGCGGGAATCACCAAGATTCGTTACCTGGATCTCAAGGGTAACGGTACTGGTGGAACGCTGGATATCAAGGATGCATCTGGTGCTGCCACGACCGTTGGTGATATCGGGGCGATCTCGATTCCCCAGCACGCGTTTGAAGCCCCTCGTCCCACGGACAAGAATCGTGGACGTGGTTACTACGTGAATGCAGTGGGTGGTACTTCAATCCCGCTGGCTGTTTGGGGTGCTGGCGCCGGTGGTTACAACAACGTCAAGGTCGGTGGTAATGTCACCTCGGTCCTGGTCGGTTTGGGCCTTGGTAATGCATCCAGCCTCGTGGGTGATGGTGTCTTCACCAACCTAGGTCACGCTCCCTTTTACGGGAATGTTGCCAAGAATCAGTATAATCACTACGTGGCTCTGATTGACGTCAGTGTTAGTCCCGCCAAGTTGGTTGCTATCGTGGATTCACGCGGTGACTTCTTGGACGAAGAATTTGCCGAAGCTACAGGACAGAAACTGTAGTCTTTGGTCGAAAATTGTCGTGCGAAGTGAGCGTGCGTCTGGCCGGCTGACCGGGCGCACGCTTTTCGTACATAAGATAAGTTGGCAGGACCCGGCTGGGCCTGTCATCCGGGGTGTGGGACCTGGGAAGTCAGGTTTGATACGCTCCCACCTGTTTACCTGAAAAGTGCTTCATCCATGATGTCTGACTCCTTGCTTAGCCTCACGAGCACTTCCAGATCATGTCGTGGCCGCAGTGGCTTTACGCTGCTTGAATTGCTGACCGTGGTGGCCGTGGTGGCGGCCATCGGCGGCCTGGTGGTCCTGGCTCTCGGCGGGCTGCGAGACAAGGTGCAAGCCGATGTCTCGGTTTACGAGATGCGTGCCCTGCAGGATGCGATCAAGGCCTTTCGGCGCGATACGGGCTACTACCCAAAACAGGGGCCCTTCGCCTTGACCACAGATGGTGGACTGCTGGATACGTCCAACGCGGCGCACTGGCCCGGCTTTCTTTCGGGGGCAAGCAGTTCCGATCGTAAGAACTGGTTTCTTCACCCGGCGAATTGTTACCAGTTGGTTCTGGCCCAGAGTCCGCTGAATGGGACCGGCCATGTGCTGGAGACCTTTCGTCCACAAACGGGCCGGGGTTGGCGTGGGCCCTATCTGAAAGATGGTGCCGCGGGAACCGTCGCTGGTGATGCCGGGCAGTATGACCCGGTGAGCCATGCGCATACGCCGGCATCCTGGAATCCAGGCGATTGGAATGGTGTCGGGGGGACCAGTGTGACGAATATGATTTTCGTGTGTGATGCCCAGATGGGGAAGCCGGGTGATTTCCCTGTCCGACAGTTTGGCGAGGTAACGGGTTACGCTGAGTTTGGGCGTCCCTATTTCTATTTTCTTAGTGGCAGTGCTGCCTGGCTGGTCGGGATGGGCCCTGATCGGATTTACCAGGGCGGAACTGCCGCTAGTGATGACGTGGTCGTGTATATCTCGGAGTAGGCTTGATGAGTTTTCGTTACCACAATATGATCGCCCGACGACGTGATGGGTTCACGTTGCTGGAGTTATTGCTGGTGGTCTTTATTCTGTCGGTCCTGGCACTGAGTGCCTTTTCATTGACCGATACGCTTGATTCGAGTCAGGACCAGTTTCGCTACGAGGCTGCTCGTAACCAGGCGCAGAAATTCGAACGGGCGATTGTCGATCGCCTTGAAGGGCAGGCAGCGATAGGCGGTTTCGTGGCCGACATGGGGGGCCTCCCCCTGAACATGCTGGAGCTGGCTTTTGGCCTCAAGGACGCCACGTCCTCCGTCAGCCTTTTTGTGCCAATGGATGCCCGGACGGCACTTTTTGATCCCGTGCCAGATGCAGCCACACTCTATAACAATGGGGGCGAGGTTTCGCTGGCGGGGTTAATGGTGGCCAAGGGGTTTCGTGGCAGCCTGGTATCCAATGGATCGGCCAACTTTTATTCCGGTGCCTACCTGGATCTCTTGCCCGGCTCGGCAGTGGATTATCGAACGGCAGCCAAGTCCCGTTTCGATGATGGCTGGGGAACCACGGCAGCCAATGGGTTCTTGATTCTTACCAATGCCGCAGGGGCTGATTCCGTAATCACGCGCAGTGGTGGTGATCATATCGTGGTCGATGACCTGACCCACGGTTGGGCCATGAATGTATTGACTTCTACGGATTCCTTTCATAATGCAGCGACAGGGGAAGGGGCCCATGAAATTTACCTGAAGGCCGTGGGACGTGATAACCAGCTGGACGCCTCGCCTCCGGGTTCGTTTGACTACGCGAATGACGTCCCGATGGTGGGAAAGGTACTGCGAAGCGATTGGGCCACGGATGCCCTGGATATCCACATTGAACTGGTGAACGATCTTCCAGGGGGCAGTGGGATACAGGATGTGGCCCTCGATGGCACGCAATACGGGGTTCGCTTGTTGGCGTGCAATGCGAAGCTGGTAACACCTCTCTGGAGGCAATATTATTCGAACAGTTTTACGGTCGTGGCGTCGGGTGGTTCGCGGTCGGTGGCCCTGCTTAATCCCTCGGCCGGTGTGACCCGACTGATCGCGGCAGGGAAACATGTATTGGTCCTGACGCGAACGACGGCTGCGACGGATTTTGTGGATACGCCCCTGGCACGAGTAATCGAAGTCGCCGACGGGGATGTATCCGCGACCACGCACGAGCAGCAACGAATTTATATCCCGTTGTTGACCGGCCGAAATATCCGATTGGGAGTCGATTCCGATAACAATGGAACAACGTCACATGCCTTGTCAGGTTACCATTCGATTGCGCCGGGTGATGTCGATACGCCAGCCAAGCGAAGTGCGCTTGGGGCGAATCTGGAGACGGAGCTGGAGGCGGTGATTGATACCGAGCACGGAGTTGTGGGGACCAATGTTGTGATTGCCTGTAATTTGGCGGGCACGGAACTGGTGCTGGACGTGAGCTACCAGCTCCCAGTGGGAACCAGCCAGTATTCGAATCTTCCTCGTACCCAGGTCCAGTTTGATGCTCCCGGTGTGGGGGATGGGTTCCAGTATCGTGGCCAGGTGGTGACGGTCGTGCCCGGGCAGGCCAACGTCATCCGCTTGTACCTCTCCTCGCTGTTTACCCAGTAATTATAATCGTCCCTTGAAAGGAAAGCAGATAAGAGGCCATGGCAGTAGCACGAGCGGTAATTATTGATGATGGATTTGAACTGCATGGGTGTTTGCTCAATGCGGCGGGCCAGGTCGTCGCCTCGGCATCGGCCAGTGACGCATCAGACCTGGACGAGGCACTGTCCCAGTTACGCAAGCCGTTAGCGGTCGCCCGCGAGGTGATCGTGGTGAGTGCCGCGGTGAAGGCGGGAAGCGTGGCGCTACCACCCGGTGTGGTCGGGAATCTTGGCTTCGTCGAACTGAACCAGATGGTGCAGTTCGAGATGTCGGCCCAGTTGGGGCGTGACAACGTAATGCTGGGAGAGATCTTCCTGCATCGTGGATACCTGGACAGTCAGCAACTAGGCACGTTGCTAGAGCAGCAACGTGCCTCGCGGCGTGATCCATCCCAGGGTGGCTTCAAACCGTTGGGGGCACTGGCCCAGGAAGCGGGTTACCTGGATGCAAGCCAGTTGGAAGCGTGTTTGCAGCAACAGGTACGTATGAACCAGGGGGATGCCGCCGTGATTCCGGTGGCGGGTATCGGGCAGGCCGCTTCTGCCACATCCTACGGTAACCAGCACGCCACGACCGTCTCGCTGGCTGATCAGCAGGTGCGGGATCAGTGGATCAAGGCGTTGAAAAAGAATGGCTTTCGTTGTGTCGCACTCGTCCCGTTGGTCGGATCGTGTGCCGGAGTACTGGCAGAGCAATTCCAGGAAACCACGGGGGCAGTCATCCAATTGCATGCGACCTTTGCCGGAGTGGTGCAGGTTAATGATGGAAATCCGACCTCGATCGAGACGATTTCCTTCGGCGGCAAACCACTGGACTCGGAACGGCTGGGGAACCTGCTGCAACGCATTAACAGTCCGCTGAAAGTGGTGCTGCCAGCCAGTGAATCCCTGGGGGAACTGGTGAGGGCAACGGGGGAACACACCACCCCGCAATTGCATGTGCTGGAAGATGAAGGTGGTATCTGGAACCGGATTACGCAAGCGTCCAGTCGGGCGATCCTGCAGGCCAGTCGCCTGGCGACTCCCAGCGTGCCACTTAAAAATCCACGACGACCGATCACCCAAGGGCCGCTGGTCCCCTGGGCAATTGCCATCATGTTGCTTGGCGTGCTGCTGGTGGCCGGTGAATGGTTGATTGAGCAGAGACTGGCTCCGCTTCGCGTGAAACTGGAGAGACAGGGCCAGGAGCACGTGGCCCTTGATGAACGAATTGAAGAGTATTCCGAATGGGACTTTGCCATCGAACAGGCAGAGGCACGCCGAGACGAACTCCAGTCGCAAGTGCTTCCCATCGAGAGTAGGAACGACTTGATTGAGAATGTTCTTGTCACGCGTACCACCTTCTATAGTCGTTTCCTGAAGTTGCTGATGGAGACGGTCGGGGAGGGAGTGATTATCGACGGCCTGTCATCGCAGGGAGGTGAGGCTTTCACGGTGGACGTGTGGTCTATTGATCCGGCGCAGGGAGGATTGTTCGTGGAGGAAATTACCAGACGCCTGGCGGCAGAGAAGATCACGGTCGAGGTTTTGTCGACGCGTAAAGGGAAGGGCAAGCTGGGTATCGAGGGGACCGAGTTGAAAATGTCCGTTGCTCCCGAGCGGGAGCAGTTGGAAACGAGTGACCAGGAGGATAACGATGCTGGCAAGTAGAACCGCGGGTGAAAGACGCCTGATTTTCATGTTCATTTGGGTCTTGGTGGGGGTGCTCTACTTTCACGTTCGTATCACGGGTGGCTTGGTTCCGGACCTGGTGAACCGGATCGCCTATCCCGATGCCACGTCGGAAACGCGCAAGGTGGATCATGTCGTCATGCCATACCAGGAAGCGCGACTGGCACTGGACCAGGAATTGGAACAGTTACAGAACGAGATCACATCGGATCAAGGAATCGTGACGGAAATGGCTGCGACGGGTAACGACGGCCAGAGACTGGCCGTGCGGGAGACCGAGAATAAGGAACTCGAGCAGAGACTGACGGTAGCCACTGACAGCCAGCAACGTCTCGGTGCCCGGCTGGTGCGTAAGTCAGGTGCAGGGGCGCAAGTCGCCCAGTTGCAGTCGCAGATCGCGCAGTTGGCGGCCAAGACCGGTTTGACGATCACGGGGACCCAGCCGGTGGTGACGCCCGAGGCCCTGGGGGTCCAGGAAGTGAGTGCATCCGGGAAGGTGGCGGATGACGTAACGCGGGCTGTCGATGATTCGCCCGTTGTGACACCTGGGCAGGTGGCGACCTTGCTGAATGCGAAAACCCTGGTTTGCCAGAAGTATTCGCTGGAGGGTAATTCCGTCATGTTGTTCGTCTTTTTGCAGCAATTAAAGAAGTTACCCTGGGACGTATACGTGTTGAATCTCGATGTTATCAAGGAGGCAGGGACGGATGCGAAGCAGGCAGGATCGCCGCGTATGGAAATGGTCCTGGTTTACTAGAGGGGAGCGTGATGGCGTTTACGCGGGCAGATTTTTACCGATTACTCGAACGGATGGTCGAGCAGGGTGCATCTGATTTGCACCTGAGCTCGGCTGAGTACCCGTTCCTGCGCCGGGATGGTGAGCTGGTTCGGCAGGATGACGCATATAGTACAGCCATGGAGTTAGAAGAAGTTGCCCGGGAGTTGATGAATGATTCCCAGGCGGATGTTTTTGAAAAAAATCGACATGTCGACATGGCGTTGTCGGTAGGCCAGGATGATCGCTTCCGAGTGAATGTTTACCGGGATCGAGGTAATGTCAGTTTTGCCATTCGGCTGCTTGATAAGGATTTTCGCACGCTTCAAGAATTGAACCTGCCGGACCAGTTGGACCGATTTTCCGAGATGAAGGACGGGCTGGTGCTGGTGACGGGGCCGACCGGCTCCGGTAAGTCGACCACGCTGGCGAGCATTATCAACAAGATTAACCAGACGCGTTCCTGTCATATAATCACGGTGGAGGATCCGATCGAGTATGTTCACGGGAATCACCAGTCGCTGGTACACCAGCGGGAGTTGTACACGGACGTTCCCAGCTTTGCCGATGCGGTGCGGGCTGCCCTGCGAGAAGATCCCGATGTCTTGCTGATCGGTGAAATGCGAGACCAGGAAACGATCCGCGCAGCCGTGACGGCTGCCGAAACGGGGCACCTGGTCTTTTCTACGCTGCATACCGGGGATTGTGTCGGTGCGATCGATCGCATGGTGGGCGTCTTTAATGCGGATGAACAGCTCGCCATGCGGCAGCAGTTGTCGATGGTCTTGAGAGCCGTGGTCGCCCAGCACTTGTTGCCCGTGGCTCATGGTACTGGCCGGATACCACTGGCCGAAGTGCTGTTCGTGAACCCGGCCGTGGCAAACCTGATTCGCACGTCAAAACCATCACAGATTTACTCGTTGATGGAAATCGGAGCTGCCGAAGGCATGATGACGCTGGAATACGCACTCGCGGAACTCGTCTATCGAAACCAGATCCTGGAAGAGGATGCGCGTCGGTTGGCGCGTGACCCCGCAGCCATGGTGTCACGCTTGCAACGGTTGCGAGTGAATCCGGTGGCAGGTGAAATTCGTAAACCCCAGGGTAGTTGATTATGCCAATCCAGGAACAGGAACTGATCGATGCTGGGATCGCCAGTCAATTAATGACGGATGACCAGCTGGACGCAGTCCGCCTGCAGGCCCGGGAACGCGGCCAGGCAGTGGTGGCGGTCCTGAGCGCCGAATTGCGGATCCCTCTCAAGGCTTTTTATCATGCCGTGGCCAGTGAACGGAGTATTCCTTTCATCGATCTTTCCAATACGGCCATTTGCGAGACAGCAGCCTTGAACATGGCGGAGATCGGTTTGCAGCGGGGTATCGTGCCGGTGCCGAACCCGGAGGGAGGAACCATCCTGGTGACGGCGGATGTCGATGACCTGGCGACTATTTCAGCGGTAGAACGGTCATTGGATGTGGTTGCCGAGGTGGCCCTGGCAACTCCCGGGGCTGTCGAGGATTCCGTGCAGCATATACGCAGGTTGCGGCAACCGGAATTCGTGGTCGGTGACGAGGCCGAGGAGGTCACTGATCTGTTGGATCGGATCATCAATGAAGCCTACTTGCAACGTGCCTCCGATATTCACCTGGAGCCGATGGTGCATGGAATCCAGGTTCGCTTGCGGGTCGATGGTCGGTTGCAGGTTTACATGAACAGTGTTCCGACCGGCACGGGTCGGGCCCTGTTGTCTCGAGTGAAGGTGCTCGCGGGTATGGATATCGCGGAGCAGCGAGCGCCCCAGGATGGGCGGATTCGCTATTCATTGCAGGGTGAAATGGAACAGGATATGCGAGTCGCGGTCATCCCCACGCGTTACGGGGAGCGGGCCACGTTACGGTTGCTGGGAACCACGGATCAGCTGTTAACCCTGGAGACATTGGGGATGTTGGAGGATGACCTGGCCGATTTTCGCCAGGCCATTGAACGACCTCACGGCGTGATATTCCTTACCGGTCCCACGGGAAGCGGGAAGTCGACAACGCTTTACAGCGCGCTCAAGGAAATCAACACCGGTTGGCGAAACATTGTTACCGTGGAGGATCCCATCGAGCAGGTGGTACCGGGGATTTCCCAGGTCCAGGTTGGTGCCGCGGATAAGGTCACGTTCCATTCAGCACTGCGCGCGTTACTGCGACATGATCCGGATGTACTGATGGTGGGGGAGGTGCGAGACCTGGATACGGCGGACACTGCGCTCAAGGCAGCCTTGACCGGTCACCTGGTTCTTTCTTCGCTACATACCAATACGGCAGCTGGGGCGATTACCCGCCTTGTTGATTTCGGATGCGAGTCCTACCTGGTTGGGGCAACGCTCCTGGGAGCGGTTTCCCAGCGACTCGTGCGACGCTTGTGTCGCGCCTGTTGTGAGCCTGCGGAGCCGACAGCGGAAGAGCTGCAGTTGCTGGGTGGTCAGCCGTTGGAAGGGTTTTATCGACCGGTGGGATGCCCGCAGTGCCTGGGTAACGGGTATAGCGGGCGTATCGGTCTGTTTGAATGTTTCTGGGTCGATGATGCAGTACGCAGGAAAATCAGCAGCCAGGCGACCGAATCGGAAGTCGTGGAAGCAGCGCAGGAGAATCATCGGTCCATGTTCAGCGATGGTTTGCGGAAGGTTAACCTGGGGTTGACCACGTTGTCTGAAGTTGTTCGCGTGACCCGTGGAGAAGTTGGCTGATGCCCTATTTTGAATACAAGGCGTTACGCGCCAGTGGTGAAGAGGTCCTGGGCGGGCTGGAGGCTGGTTCGGCCGAACAGGCAGCGAGTACCCTTCGGGAACAGGGCCTGTTCGTTGTCCGGGTCGCAGAATCTCGCAGGCCACCAGGGGCGGCCAAGGGGGGGAAGCGGCGATGGATCTATCGTGCCGGTTGGCTGTTACCCATCGTGGCCCGCGACCGAGCGATGTTTTTCCGGCAGTTGTCCATGATGATCCAGACCGGCCTCACGCTGTTGCAGGGGTTGGAGGTCTGTGTGCGAGAATCCAATAAGCGA
>Ga0163108_10001277_pt1 | contig 18519 bp, 13 predicted proteins | sample Fk1155metaG_FD_109644 | JGI IMG/M metagenome (GOLD analysis project Ga0163108, IMG submission 109644) | Marine microbial communities from the Central Pacific Ocean - Fk160115 155m metaG | ecosystem: Environmental > Aquatic > Marine > Oceanic > Photic zone | place: The Central Pacific Ocean...
CAACGGCCGGCCAACTCGCTGCGTTTCTTATGGACCCCCTCTCTGTCAGGCCATCGGGGCGAATGCCTCCCCTTGATCTTGACAGGTCTGAGGCTACCGCTCTTGCCATTTATCTTCTCCGAGATCAAATGAAGAAGGGCGAAGAAGAGATCAAGCCTCTGCCCGGCCTCAGCTACAAGTACTACCATACCGGCGGAGAGAGCAAGTTCGCTGACATAGAGAAGCTGCTACCCAGGAAGCGGGGCGTCGTTAACCGTTTTACGCTCGGGCCGAAGGAGAGAAACGCCAACATGGCCTTTGTTTACACCGGGCTCATCCGTATCGACAAGGCCGGCAAATACAAGTTTTTCACCAAGACGGATGATGGTTCAGCGTTGTTTATTGGCGGGCGGAAGGTCGTTGATAACGATGGGGTCCATGGCGGGCAGGAGCGGGGCGGTGAAATTGAGCTCACCGAGGGGCTCCACCCGATCAAGGTGATCTATTTCAATGTCGGTGGGCCGTACGTTTTCGCTGTCTATTACCAGGGGCCCGGGGTCAAGAAGAAGAACATCCCGGGATCGGTTCTCAGTCACGTCGGTCAGACCATGAAGCCTGTTGGCTTTGAAGAACTCAAGGCGGACCCTGCTCGGGCGGCCCGGGGCCGCAAACTCTTTGGCGAGAACTGCGCCTCCTGCCACTCTCTTGGAAACGGTCTTGCCGAGGTTCCATCGAAGATCAAGGCGCCATCCCTGGCCGCGATCAAGGGTAAGGGTGCGGGTGGGTGCCTGGCCGAAAAGCCTCCCGTGGGCGCGCCTGCCTACGCTCTCAGCGCGGCTCAACGAACAGCCTTGAGGAAGGTTGTCGATAAGGGGGTTGCCGCTACAGTCGCGGCCGCGGACCTGGTGCATCGATCCTTCTCCGCGCACAATTGCTATGGTTGCCACGAACGGGGCGGGGCCGGCGGACCGAGTGTTCGAAGGTACGATTATTTCAAGCCCTCCATGGAGGTTGACATGGGAGATGAGGCCCGTGTGCCTCCACACCTGAACAGGGTAGGCGCCAAGCTTCGGGGAGATTGGCTTGAAGGTGTTTTGACCAACAGGGGAACCATACGGCCGTACATGGCGACCCGGATGCCCCAGTTTGGCGAGGCCAATGTGGGCGACCTGGGGCGTTTGCTGGCTTCGGTTGACCTGGGGGGGGATGAAAAAGACGAACCTCCACCCAATCTCGAGCTGCTTCGGCCTGGACGAACCCTGGTTGGCAACAAGGGGCTCTCCTGCGTTACCTGTCATATCTACGGAAGTTTCAAGTCGCTTGGAATACCCGCCGCGGATCTTACCCAGATGACCAGGAGAGTCAGGAAGGATTGGTTCGTCAGCTTCCTGCTCGACCCCCAGAAGGAGAAGCCCGGGACGCGCATGCCTCAGTTCTGGCCGGAAGGCAAGGCTGTCAGGGAAGAGGTCCTCGATGGGGATACCAATGCCCAGATCGAAGCTATCTGGGCCTATCTTTCCAAGGGGAAGAGTTCCAAGGTCCCATCTGGTCTGAGGAAGGTAGGCAACGAGCTCATTCCGGATGATGAGGCTCTCATCTACCGACACTTTATCCAGGGCGGCGGGGCCCGGGCCATCGGGGTAGGCTATCCGGAGGAAGTGAACCTGGCCTATGATGCCAATTCGCAAAGGGTTGCCATGGTCTGGAAGGGAGGCTTCATCGACGCCTCTCGTCATCGCAATGGCCGCGGCCAGGGCTTCCAGGGGCCGCTTGGGCAGGAGGTTATCAAGCTTGTCGGTGGCGCGCCTTTCGCCACGCTTGAAAACGAGGAGAGTCCCTGGCCCGGCGAGTCAGGGAAAAAGGCCGGATTCAAGATGGGGGGTTATCGGCTCGACAAGCAGCGGAGGCCAGCCTTCTTCTATTCATTCAATGGCATCAAGGTGGAGGATTTCCCGGTCCCTGTTGAAAGCAAGGGCGCCGTCTATTTTGAGCGGGTCCTCGCGGTGGAGGGGGCGGGTAGTCCAGCCGGGCTCTGGTTCAGGGCCGCGGCTGGAAATATCGAGACCCTGGCAAACGGTTCTTACCGGGTCGATGGCAAGTTGACCTTCTCTCTTGGTCTCTCGCCCGGCTGCAAGACGGTTGTAAGAAATTCGGGGGGCAAACAGGAACTCCTTGTCTCCATCGCCCTTAAAGATGGCAAGGCACGTATCGAGGAGAGGATCTCATGGTGATGACAAGCGCCTTGACGGGACCAACAGCGAACACCGGCAATAGAGAGCTACCTATGAAAATATATCTTCTTCTTGCGGCCCTGTTTTTATCGTCCACGGGCGGCTATTGCTTTGCCGGAGATCCGCCCGCCGAGCTCAAGTACGCCAGGCGCTCCACCCGAGAGGAGACCCGGAAGGCGACCCTGGATGCCCATGACGTGCCGAGTGAACGGATCAACGCCCTTCTTGAATACCAACTGGATGGAGATTTCCCTAAATCGGAAGAGGATAAATATTATCGCATCGTCACCCTGCCTCTCCCCGATGGTGTCCAGTTTGAGCCTGGCGGGATCGAGTTCGATGAGAAGGGGAGGATCTTCGTTTCCACCCGGATCGGGGACATCTGGATGATTGAAAACGCCCTCGAGTTGCCACCTTATCGCTCCGAGTACTCGCTCTACGCCAGCGGGCTTCACGAGGTGCTTGGCCTTGCGAGACGGGGAGACTGGCTCTACGCTACCCAGCGAGGCGAAATCACTCGCATCAAGGATGTCGATGGAGATGACCGTGGAGATGTTTTCGAGGTCGTCAGTGATGGCTGGGAGATCGGGGGGGACTACCACGAATACGCCTTCGGGTCTAAATTCGATGATGAGGGCAACATCTGGGTTGTGCTTTGCCTCACCGGCTCGTTCAGTAGCCAGCATCTCTTCAGGGGCTGGAGCGTGAAGGTTTCGGCCGACGGAAAGATGGTGCCCATGTGTAGCGGGATCAGGTCGCCGGGGGGTATTGGTAGAAATGACGCGGGTGATCTTTTCTACACAGACAACCAGGGCACCTGGAATGGCACCAGCATTCTCAGGCACCTGAAGCCAAAGCATTTCATGGGCAATCCTGAGGGCAACCGCTGGTATGACCAGGCACCCAACATGGGCAAGAGACCTCCGAATCCCAAGAGCGGGGGTCGGTGGCACATCGAGATGAAGAAGATTCCGGAGCTGATCAACCCGGCCGTCTTTTTTCCGCACAACAAGATGGGGAAATCAGCCAGCGGGATCTGCTCCGACCGATCAGGCGGAAAGTTTGGTCCATTTGACAAGCAGATGTTCGTCTCCGACCAGGGGCACAGCATCGTCATGAGGGTCTTTCTTGAAAAGGTCAAGGGACGCTACCAGGGGGCCTGTTTTCCTTTCAAGGGTGGCTTCAAATCAGGAAACGTTCCCATGACCCAGATTCCGGACGGGTCGATGTTCATTGGAGGCACCGCCAGGGGCTGGGGCGCTAGGGGCGGCAAGCCCTTCGCGTTGGAGCGCCTTGTCTGGACAGGTGAGGTGCCTTTTGAGATCCACGAGATGCGGGTGAAGCCCAAGGGCTTCCAGCTCACCTTCACCAAGCCGATTGACCAGGCTACAGCCGCTGATCTCGCATCCTACAACCTGCAGACCTACACCTATATTTACCAAGCCAAGTACGGCAGCCCAGAGGTCGACAGGACAACCCCCAAGATTCTGAGCGCGACACCCGGAAAGGATGGCAAGTCGGTCTACCTCGAGATCGAAGGCCTTCAGGAGGGACACGTTCATGAGCTCAAGGTTCCTGGGCTCAAGTCCAAGGGCGGGGAAGGCCTGCTTCACCCCATAGCTTACTACACCCTCTTCTATTTCCCTGATTCCTGAAAGGGTGATTTAATCTGCGGGGGGAGCGTCAAGCAGGGCCCCGAGCCGGGCTGCGACCTCGGAGACAGGGACGGTCTCCTGTGCCCCGCTCTCCAGGGCCTTGAGGGTCAGGGATCCATTTTCGAGTTCGTCTTCACCAAGGATGGCCGCGCAGGGCGCGCGGACCCCATCGCTGTCGGCGTATTGTAATTGTTTTCCCAGCTTGGCGGGCTCCGGGTAGATTTCGACCCTGAGGCCCTGCTGCCTCAGTTCTTCGGCGACCTTGAAAACCTGGCTCGTATCAACACCCATGGAGCAGAGAACAAGTTGGGGGCCGACCTGGAGAGGCGGGTACATGCCGCGTTCTTCCATGACAAGGAGGATCCTCTCGAGTCCCAGTGAGAATCCGACGGCGGGAACCGCCTGCTTGCCGAACATGCCCACCAGGTCATCGTAGCGTCCTCCTCCACCAAGGCTGCCGGCAAGATCATCGACGGTGATCTCGAATATGGGGCCGGTGTAGTAGCCGAGCCCGCGAGCCAGGCCGGGACTGAGACGGAGGCGTCCTGCTGCCGGGCCAGTAGCTGATGTCTCAATAATCTCGATCAGCTGCGCGATGGCTGTATCCGCCTTGTCGGATCCGAGAGCCGAACTGAGCCTGGCGGCGATGGCGGCGTTGTCTTCGGTTTTATCTGTCGCGATCAACTGGAGGAGAGCCTCGGCTTTCGGGCCTTCAATTCCACGTTGATCAAGCTCTTTGAGGACACCTTCTTCGCCAATTTTCCCAAGCTTGTCAACGGCTACAAGGGCGCTCTCCTCATCGGCGAGGTCAATCCCCACGGATGAGATCATCATGGTGAGAAGCTTCCTGTGGTTGACCTGGATGGTGAAATCTTCAAAGCCAAGGCTCTGGAGGACCCGGGCCACGGCAGAGAGGACATCAGTCTCCGCGAGCAGGCTCGATGTGCCGGTTACGTCAACGTCGCACTGATAGAATTCTCGAAAGCGGCCCCGGCCGGGCCGGTCGGCTCGCCAGACGGGCTGGATCTGGTAGCGCTTGAAGAAGCGGGGCAGATTTCCATATTGGGCAATGACCCGGGCAAGGGGGACCGTCAGGTCGTAGCGGAGGCCCAGGTCGGCCAGGTCAGCTTCCTGGACCTGCTCTTCATCGAGCGCTCTTCTCAGGGCATCTCTTCGGTGCAGGATCCGGTAGAGCAACTGGTCTCCTTCTTCCCCGTATTTTCCTACCAGGGTGGAGAGGTTCTCTATGCTCGGAGTTTCAATCGGCTGGAAGCCGTACTGCTCATAAATCTCCCGGACGCGGCCGATCACATAGCGCCGCCGGGCTATCTCTTCGGGCAGGAAATCCCGCATTCCGCTAGGGGGTTTTGTGCTGATCTGCGTCATGGCCTGACCGATAAACCGTTCCTTTCTGCAATTTGGACTCAAAATACCGAAGCGCAAGGCGGATCTCCACCACGATTCTCCTTTCCTTTCACAGATTCAGATTTTGGCAGGTGTCATTTGGTTGCGGGGACCCCGGTGCAGGGGTTAACCTGAGTGAGTAGAATGCGAAAGGATGTCTCGCAGAGCGAGTCATGCAGCCGCCCGGTGCTATCAGCAGGTAAGAAATGAACAGCAGTAATCGTTTTTCAGGATGGGCCCAGGTTTTTGTTTTTTCTGTCATGCTGGGCCATTCCGGGCATGCCGGCCTGGCCGATGAGCAGCTCAACACCGCGATCGACAAAGGTGTTGATTACCTGAAAAAACAAATCCGGGTGAAGCCGACCGGGCAGCATTCATATGGGCAGGTGGCGCTGGAGACCTACGCGTTGATATCATCAGGCGTCTCGGTCAGTGACCCCCTTATCACGAAGAATTTCAAGATCCTGACCCAGATGGCCAAGGGGTCTACCCACACCTATACGGCCGCCTGCTATATCTTCGCCCTGGATGCGGCCATCGCCCAATTGGAGCAGGACAAGGCTTTTTCCAATCCGGGGAAGAATCTGGGTCCAAACAAAAACATTGGCAGGGTTTACCGCGCCAATATGGCGACTGCCGTGAAGACCCTGATCAAGACCCAGAACCCGTCCGGAGCCTGGAGATATTTCGCCGCCAATGATTTCGACAACTCCAACGTGCAATTTGCCGTGCTGGCGCTGGGCGTTGGCGCCAAGCGCGGGGTCCCGATTCCAGGCAAGGTCTGGGAGGGGATCTATAAGCATTTCGTGGGAGGGCAACAGAAGAACGGGCCTGAGACTCCTGCGAGGATCAAGCTTGGCAAGCCTGAGGAGGACCGCCGACGCGACGCTCTCGAGCTTGTCAGCGAGGAGCCGAAGCCGGGCAGGCCAAAGAGGACAGGCTCCGCGCGGAAAAAAAAGGAACCGCTGAAAGGGCGCACTGTTGTGCTGAAGCCTGAAGACGATCCAATCGCGGGGGCCGAGCAGATTACTGTGCGGGTGCGCGGGTGGGATTATGAAAACAAGGGTGGAGCCACCTGGAACATGACCTGCGCCGGAGTTTCTTCCTGCCTCATCTTGCGGGAGAATATCAAAGGTAACATCGACAAGGATTCCTGGAAGAAGCTCAACATCGCCATTGGCGATGGCTACGGCTATCTCATGGGGACCTGGACACCTTTTCATTCTCTTTATGGCCTCTACAGCCTTGAGAAGGTCGCGGATATCGGGGGCGTCAAACTTTTCAACGAGATCGACTGGTACGAACAGGCCAAGGGGCATCTCATCGGGGTGCAGCAGGCAGATGGAAGCTGGGCCGGCGGCGCGGCGCATGGAGAGAACGTCAGGGTTGCGACGAGTTTCGCTCTCCTGGTGTTGAATCGAGCCAGCTCGCTGCTTACGAGGAAGCCAGGCGGGAACATCATTATTTCCGGCAAGTCGGAAGTAGGGAGCAAGGATAGAACCTGGGTTTACCTTCCCAAGCTCAAGACAAGTATCCATTACCCCGCTGTCCTCGACCTGGTCAGGAAGAGGCCTTCACGGCAATTGCTCAATATCCTTGAAGACATTGTCGACGCCTATCCGGAGCAGTGGCGCGGAGAACTTATTCCAAGCCTCAGCTCAAGCTGCGCAAGATCCTCATCAAAAACCATCAAGCGGGTTCTGATGGGGCATCTCGAGAAGATTGCCGGAATTGAGTATCCGTCTGTCGGCGAGTACGAGAAGTGGCACTCTCATTGGAGCCGGGCACTCAAGGCGGGCCAAGGCAAGGACGCCTCTGTGGTCGGCGAACTGCTGAATGATTACAAGAACAACCTGGGAAGCGTAGAGCTCAAGAGGAAGGCGGCCTGGGCCCTGACCCGCATACGCGACAAGAGAGCGCTGGAGTTGTTTCTTGGCGATCTTGAGAATGAATCGCCGGAGGTTCGGCAATTTGCCTACTCTTCATTTAAAGGATTCTTTGTCGCGACCCCTCCCGTATTTGTCGCTACCGGCCCCAAGAAAACACGCGCCAGGCAGGTCGCAGCCATTCGGCAGTGGTTCGCCGAGCAGAAATAAGGCTTGTTTCGAATTTCCCTTCGGGCTGGCCCGCTGGCCCTCCCGCAACTGCCCCAATGAATTATCGCTGAAGGATTTTCGCTTTGTGTGCACAAGCCCTTAATGGAAAGGTAGTCGTCGTTGTCGGCGGGACGAGCGGCCTTGGCCGCTCAGGCGTCGAGGCGTGCCTGGAGGCCGGGGCGCGAGTGGTTGCCGTTGGCAGGAACCTGGAGAAGGTCGAGGCGGTCAATGGCCTTGGCTCCGAAGTCTTCGGGCAGGTAGGAGACGCCGCTGAGCCTGGCTGCGCCGAGGCCGCCATCGATGAAGCTGAATCGCGGTTCGGCGGTTTCGATGGGCTCTACCATGTCGCCGGAGGGAGCGGGCGCTCCGCGGGTGACGGGCCGCTGCATGAGCTTACCGACGAGGGGGTTGACTATACTCTTCGCCTTAATCTCTCTTCTGTTATTTACTCGAATCGAGCCGCGGCGAGGAGGTTTTTGAAGTCACGCCGACGAGGAAGTGTGTTGAACATGAGCAGCGTCCTCGCGTTCGCTCCCGCAGGTGAACATTTCGCTACCCATGCCTACGCCGCCGCCAAGGCCGGCATCGTTGGGCTCACTCGTTCCGCCGCATCGAAGTACGCCGTTTGCGACATTCGCTTCAACGCTATCGCGCCGGCCCTTGTTGAAACGCCCATGTCCGAGCGAGCCCAGGATTCCCCGGAGATTCTTGAATATACGCGGAGGCGCCAGCCCCTTGATGGCGGCAGGATCGGCCAGGCGCGGGATGTAGACGGGGCGGTAGTTTATTTCCTGTCGGATCAATCCGCTTTCGTTACAGGGCAGGTTGTCTCGATTGACGGCGGGTGGGAGGTAAGCGATGGACAGTAATGTCTCGACAAGCCAGAATGGCGAAATGAAGCCTGCCAGAGATTATCTCGAAAAATGCAAAGGTCTCATCGAGGCCGTCAGCTTGCAGGAAGGTCTTATTGGCCAGGCGGCCGAGCTGTTCAGCCGCACCATTCTCGCGGGACGCCTGGTCCACATCTTCGGCTCCGGACACAGCCGGATACCCGCGGAGGAAATGTGGCCGAGGTATGGCTCCTTTCCCGGATTTCACCCAATCGTTGAGCTTTCGCTTACCTATCACAACCAGGTTGTCGGAGCCAATGGCCAGCGCCAGGCCATGTATCTCGAGAACGTCTCCGGCCTGGCGGAAAAGATCCTCAGGAATTTTGACATTACCTCGGAAGATTGCGCGCTGGTTATCTCCTGCAGCGGCTGCAACACCGTCCCCATAGAAATGGCGGAGGAATTTCAGTCGCGGGGCCTGAAGGTGGTAGCTATCGCGGGTTGTCGTCATATGGAGGCGACCGAGAGCAAGCATCCCGAGGGCCGCAAGCTCTCAGATTTTTCTGACCTGCTCCTGGATACCGGGGTTCCGCCGGGAGACTCGATGGTCTCTGTGGAAGGACTCAAGGAGCCGGTCTCGCCCGGATCCAGCATTGGCAGCATACTCCTGGTGAATGCGATCAAGGCTGAGGTCGCCCTTCGCCTTACGGCCGCGGGCGCGCCGCCGAGCGTCCTTGCCGCGGCCTGCGTGGTGGGCAAGGAACGCGCCGCTGAGCTCTTTGACTCGGCCTACGATGAACATGCCCATCGGGTTGCAAGACTTTATAAGGACCTGGGAGCCGCGAATAAGAAATGAATGAAAGCCCCCTGCGAACGACCGTGATCGGAAGCTACCCTTTTCCTTCATGGCTTGAGTATGCCAGCAGCAACCTGGATCAGTTCGGCTCAGAGGATGTAAGGGAGATGCAGGATGACGCTGTCGCTGTCGCGATCTCCGACCAGGTAGCGGCCGGGCTGGATTGCATCTCGGATGGCGAGCAGACGAGGTTTGATTTTAATCTCTCCTTCTATGGATTCCTCAGCGGGATCCAGATGGAGGAGGCGCCTGTCAGGCTCCATGGCCCTCCCGCCCATGACCAGCGAGGGAAGCATGAAATTGTTGGCGAGCTTTCCGCGCCCGCGGGACTTGGCGCGGTTGAAGAGTACAGGCGGCTTGCCAGGCTTGCGCCGGCCGGGCAAGGGCTGAAGGCCTCTGTCCCCGGCCCCTATACGCTCAGCGGGCGCCTCCTGCCGAATGAACAATACCCCGACCGAGCCGCGGTGACAGAGGCTCTTCTGCCGATCGTGAGAAATGAGCTTGAGCGCCTGGTTGAGGCGGGCTGTACGGAGATCACGGTAGATGAGCCTTCCATGAGCTGCTACGCCCACAAGGGCGGCACCTCGGAGTTTGTGAGCATTTTCAATCGCACGGTGGAAGGGGTCAGGGGGAAGTGCAGGCTTTCGACGCATCTTTGTTTCGGCAATTACAAAGGCAGAGCTGTCGGACCGCGGCAATACGCTCCGATGTTCCCGGCTTTCCTGGATTTCCACGTAGATGAGCTCCACCTGGAGATGGCCAGCAGGGAATTCAGCGAGCTCCATCTTCTCAAAGAAATTTCGGCGGGCATGGACGTCGCCGTCGGGGTGGTTGATGTGAAGAGCTATTACATTGAAACCCCAGAGGATATTGCCAGACGGGTTGAGATGTGCCTCGATCATGCCGCCCCGGAGAAGCTCGTTTTTGCCCCGGACTGCGGTCTGAGCCAGACTGCAAGGTGGGCTGCCCGACAGAAGCTCGCCAACATGGTCGCCGGGGTAAACCTTGTTCGCAAGAGACTTGGACTTGGGTGAGCAATGATTTCTCCGCATCTGACAGGCGATGATCTGCTGCGAGATATCGCGACCGCTCCGGCCGACAAGGGTTGCTTCCATCTCTGGTGGCTGGGGCAGAGCGGCTTTCTTCTCAGGTGGGAGGACAGGTTCCTCCTGGTCGACCCCTACCTCTCTGATTCGTTGACTGAAAAGTACGCCGCCACCGACAAGCCTCATATCCGCATGACGGAGATCCCGATTCAGCCCGGACAGTTGGATTTCATAGATCTTGTCACCTCGAGCCATAACCATACAGATCATCTTGATGGGGAGACCCTTCTTCCCCTGCTCTCCGCCAACCCTGGCGTGGCCCTTCTCGCGCCCGAGGCGAACCGACAGTTTGTGGCGGAGAGGCTGCGCCTGGACAGCGAGGCGCCTCATGGGCTCTCTTCAGGCGGGGAGACCGAACTCGCGGGGTTCGGCTGTGTTGGCGTGCCGGCCGCCCATGAAAGCAGAGAGCTTGACGGCGAGGGGCGGGACAAATACATGGGCTACATTTTCAAGCTTGGCGAGTGGAACGTCTATCACAGCGGAGATACGGTTCCCTTCGATGGCCTTGTGGATGCTCTCGCCGGCCATCGTATAGATGTCGCTATCCTGCCGATTAACGGTCGGGCAGAGGGCAGAGGAGTTGCCGGAAATCTCTGGGGAAGGGAGGCTGCTGACCTCGCTGGAGAAATCGGGGCCCGTGTCGTTATCCCTTGTCATTACGATATGTTCAGCTTCAACACGGCCACCTCTGATGAGTTCGTTCAGCGTTGCCACCAGCTTGACCAGCCCTACAGGGTGCTGCGATGCGCCGAACGCTGGAGCAGTTTCGAGTTGGAGGGGCGCTGAGTTGGCCGCGGAGGGAGCTCTTTGCGAGGCGATCTCAACGGCGGGGAAGATCCTGTTTTTTACGGGAGCTGGAATTTCTACTCCCAGCGGAATCCCTGATTTTCGCGGACCTCAGGGGGTGTGGAGGAAACGCGACCCGGTGTTCTACCAGGACTTCATGTCTTCGGAGGATTCCCGGGTTGATTATTGGGAGTACAAGCTGGAGGGATGGGCGGCTTTCCAGGAGGCTCGGCCGAATGCCGTCCATGATGCGATTGTTCGCATTGAAAAGGCGGGCAAGCTGGGCCTGGTCGTCACACAGAACGTTGACGGGCTGCATCTTCTTGCGGGAACCAGTTCCTCGCTCCTGGTTGAGCTTCATGGCACGAATGGGAAGGTTGAGTGCCAGGAGTGTCGACAGGAGACCGATCCAGAGGAAAGCTTTGAGTACTTTCGGCGGAAAGGGGCCGCGCCCAGATGTCCCTGCGGCGGCTATCTCAAGCCGGCGACCATCAGTTTCGGCCAGGGACTGAAGCCCGAAGATCTTGAGAGAGCATTCCAGGGCGCGTCGAGCTGCGATCTTGTCCTGTCACTTGGATCCACCCTCTCTGTCGAGCCGGCGGCATCTATACCGCTTTCGGCCGCCAAGGGCGGGAGCCCTTATTTTATTGTTAACCAGGGAGAGACAGCTCACGACAGAATCGATTGTCTTTCAGGGCGCATTGACGGCCTGGTTGAAGAGATCCTTCCAGCCGCTGTGGAGAAGGCGCTCGGGCAGGGTTAAATGAAGAAGTCCGGCATCAGCTCCTGGCCTGCATCTACCGCGTATCTGTCGAGGTCTTTTTCTCCGGCAGCAATGAGGACGTCGTCATCGATGTGAAACAGCCCCGTATTCTCCCTGCTGCAGCGGGTAAGTATTTGCCAGGCGGCATCCCCCATTATGGAGGGCTTTCGAGATCTGCGGATCATGTCCTCGCCTCCCAGGAGGTTTCGAACCGCGGCAGTGGCGATGGTCGTCCGGGGCCACAGCGCGTTGACGGCAACCCCTGCCGGGGCCAACTCGGCGGCCATTCCAAGGACACAAAGGCTCATTCCAAATTTTGCCATGGTGTAGGCCAGGTGGGGCGCGAACCATTTGGACTCGAGGTTCAGCGGTGGAGAAATATTCAGTATGTGCGGGTTCGGGGAGTTCTCGAGATGCGGCAGGCATAGCTTGGAACAAAGAAAGGCGCCCCTTGCGTTGACCTGGTTCATGAGGTCATAGCGTTTCATCTCTGTGTCCCGGGTGCCTGTAAGAGAGATGGCGCTGGCGTTGTTGACAAGGATGTCGATCCCCCCGAATTGCTCCACGGCGGCCTCTACGGTTGCCCGGACCTGCTCCTCAAACCGTATGTCGGTCTGGACGGCCAGGGCCTGGCCTCCGGCGGCAATGATTTCGTCGGCTGCGGAATAGATGGTCCCCGGGAGCTTTGGATGTTCCGTGGCCGTTTTTGAGGCGATGACCACATTGGCCCCATCCGCCGCCGCGCGCAGGCCAATCGCCTTTCCTATTCCTCGGCTGGCACCGGTTATGAAGAGCGTTTTTCCCGCGAGGCTTTCCATTCGGAGACCTTTCTTTTTCTGTCGACCCTCCCTGAGAGACTACCAGAATTCCGGGCAAGTGATAGCCTCAGGGTGAGAGGGGCGGGCTGGACTTCCTGCGCTTTTATGGCACCCTGAACGGGAGACGCAGGCCATTGAAGCTTCCGGGTGAATATTATGAATATTGAAAAAGAATATTTTGGGCAGACACGGGATGGGGAGTCTGTCCATCGGTACCTGGTTGAGGGGTCGCGAGGCGCATCTGTTGCGCTGATAGACTTTGGCGCCATTGTTCAATCTGTCCGGATGCCTGACCGGGACGGGCGGGTCGATGAGATCTCGCTGGGATTTGATTCCCTGCGCGGCTACCTGGATGAGCATCCTTATTTCGGCGCCACAGTGGGCAGGTATGCGAACCGGATTGCCAACGGCCGCTTTGAGCTTGGAGGGCAGACCTTTACTCTTGCGTCCAACAACGGCCCCAACCATCTCCATGGGGGTGTTCGGGGATTCGATAAGGCTCTATGGTCCGGAAGCCCTGTGCAGACTGAGACTGAATGCGGCGTTTGCTTCAAGCTGACCAGTCCTGATGGAGAGGAAGGCTACCCTGGCGAGCTGCAGGTGTCCGTGCTCTACATGCTTGATGTGGAAAACAGGCTGACGATCAGCTACGAGGCAAACACGAGTCGGCCAACTCCCGTCAATTTGACGAATCACACCTACTGGAATCTTTCCGGCGCCGGTAGCGGCGAGATATTAGGACATCAGTTGAGCATCGTGGCTGACCGGTACCTGCCGGTAGATGAGAGCCTCATACCGACAGGGGAGCTGGCCTTTGTGGAGGGGGGCGCTATGGATTTCAGGAACCCCCTTGAGATCGGGGCCAGGTTCGATTCCGTCGAGGGAGGCTACGACCATTGCTTTGTTCTCGGGGATTCCGCCTCGGAAATTCCGAGGCCGGCTGCGATCCTTCGCGACCCGGCAAGCGGTCGTTTAATGCGAGTCAGCACGACCGAGCCGGGTATTCAGCTGTATACAGGTAATTTTCTGGATGGAACGAAAGGGGCGGGTGGGAAAATATTTGGGCGCCTCGGGGCGCTCTGCCTGGAGGCGCAGCATTTTCCCGACAGCCCGAACCAGGAGAGCTTTCCGTCTACTGTCCTCAGCCCAGGGGACACCTACCGACAGGTGACCATACACGAATTCTCCGCCGCTTGAGCTGCGCAGATTGCGGTCCTGGGCCATATTATTGCCGAGCCGGCTTTCAGCAGCCGGCGTAATTGTCACACCCAAGGTCTCCGAGGGAGCCTTCGGCGTCCGTATCATTTCCGCAGGCGGCTTCAGGCGGGCCTGGGGCGGCAGGGGGCTCTCCGCCGGAGAACAGGTAGTTCAGGGAGGCGACGGCATCTGATATGTCGACGATTCTGTCGTTGTTGAAATCCGAGCTCTCGAGGCAGGTCGGAATGGCGCCGCCGGCGAACAGGTAATCGAGGGTGCCCACGGCGTCTGAGATGTCCAGGGATGAGTCGCCGTTGATGTCTCCGCGGTGGAACAGCGGGCGAGAGTCACGGCATTCGTCGGGCTCCAGGTCCCCATCGTTGTCGAGTGATTCGCCGCTCGCAATGTCGCAATCATCAGGGATTCCATTTTTATTGCAGTCGGTGCTCTCTCCGAATTCTATGTCGCATTCGTCGCTGAAACCGTTTTCATTGCAATCGGTCCCGTTGCCAACCAGGACGCAGGCCGCGCCGAGATCGACAATGGTCAGGGTTCCAGCGCTCCAGTCGCCGCGGGTCATTCCCCCATCGGTGATCTGGCAATAAACGTAGTAGGTGCCGGGCTTGACCTCGGCTGAATTGATGATGACAAACCCGAGAGATGCGTTGGTGTGAAGTGAAGGAGCAATCATTTCGGCTGTTCCGTCGAGTTCACGAGTTTCGTTAAGGTAGACCGTGACCCACGCGGTGTCATTCTCGGGGTCTGTGTGCGCCCAGTTAACCATGTAGAGATCAAGCCCGTGTCGAATTCGAACATCGCCGGCGGCGGGGGTCAGGGTTTCAATCGCCGGAGGTTGATTGGCAGGGGGGTTGATGCTGAGGCGGTAGCCGTCGTTCGTGTCCCCGTTTCTCCCGGTTACTCGCGCGTAGTACCAGCCTTCAGGCTTCTCAAACAGCGAGATGCGTTCGTAGTCCCTGGAGGTTCTCGATTCATCGATCAGGGTTCCGTTATCGTCAAGGAGCTCAAGGTCGATGTTTCCATCTGAGTTGTCGAAGTCGATCCTTACAAAGTCGGCCATGCCGCCCGTTTCGTTGGCGTAGAAGCGAAAGTAGTCCTCATCTCCCTCTTCGTGAAGAGTCAGGTTGACGAGGGTTCGCTTTGGGTTGCAGGGGCCAAGGTTGGGGCTGTTGGGGGTTCCGGCAGATATGTTCCTGACATTGTCCAGGTCGTCATTAGGCTCATAGGTGTCAGGGTTGATGTCCGATGGATCCCCTATCGTTATCCTGATCCGGGCGATGTTGTTGTCTTCATTAGACTCCAGCACGTTATTATTCGGATCCACTTCAGATTCGAGCCAGTAATGCCCATCGGCCACATCTGTGATGTCGATGTTCTGCCCGGGAAGACTTTTCGAATAAACATCAATCCAGCCAACGGAGAGGCCCTGGGTCGTTGAGGAACAGGTTCGAAAAAAACCTCCCGAGACATAGCCGGGGAGGTTGCGGTCGTAGACTCCGAGGTCCAGGATGCAGAAGCTGGTCTTCTGTCCGGCAGCCACGACATCTCCAACTCCGTCTTCGCCTACAACCCTTCGGAGGCGGTATTGGGCCCATTCTTCAAAATGAATGTGGTTGTGTTCCGGATGGTAGACAAAGGTTCCAGCAACCCGCTCAAAATAGGATCCATCTTCGCGGAATACGCGCTGGCGAACGTCCTGGGTGCCATCTTCGTTGCCAGGGGTGGCCCCGTAGAGATAGAGAGGGCCTATCCCTGCATTGGCTGTTCCATTGGAAAGTCGCAGCAGGGTTCTGCCGCCGCTGACCCGGATGTCATTATCAAGGAGATCTGACTGCCTTACGATAATATCGGGCAGATCAAGGGCCAGGTCATCTCCAGCCCGGGCTTGCCCAGGGTTAAGCAGGATGGCGCAGGCCAGGAGCGGCATCGTCATCAGCGATAACTTTTTCCGGTATAAAAATAGCGACATGAATCCCAGCCTTTCTACTCGATCTCTATTGCTGTGCGCCCTCATCGTTGTCGGGCTTCTCAGCTCCAGGAAGTCTCGCAGTCCCCAGCGAGCCCTTCACTCCTATCAAACAAAGGTAAAGGGGATTGGGCTCAGTGTCAACTTGGTTCGATGCATGAAGCAACATTTACACACGATGCCCTCGCTGGAGGCGATAATGTGGCGCTTTCGAGCGCCCAGCAGGCGTGTGGAGGTTTCCATTCGAGCCGGAGAAGCGAGCTGTTAAAGGGTCCTGAGGAATGCCACAAGGTCACTCAGCTCATCCTGGGTTAGCGTATGCGCCTTGCCATGCCTGTTTTCTTTGTCGTGAAGAGTGAAGATGCTTCGAAGGCTCGTAGCTCTCCCATCGTGGAGGAACCGGCTCCGGCGGCCTGCGCCTAAAAGTGAGGGGGGATTGTAGTCGCGGTAGCCGTCATATTCGTCGAAAACACCAACATCTTTAAGGTCTGGAACCGTGTAGGACGGAGGCTTGTGGCAGGTTGCGCAGGCGGCCTTCTGGAAAAGAGCCGCGCCTTTTTGCGGGTCACCCCCGAGGCTATCCAGCGTGTGAGTTGTCGGACGGGGCGACAGTGATTTCAGGAAGGCTATGACCCGGGCAACGTCTTCCGGGGCGGGCTTCTGATTTACAGCCATCGTTGAGTGGAGAGATGCTGAGACCTGCCCCTCGAGGGTTTTGAATTTCCCATTCCAGGCCCAGGGCGGAGTCCGGCTTGAACCATGAAGGTCGGGCGCTTTTTTCGCGAGACCATCTCCATCGGCGTGGGTGTCAAAATTGTGCCCTCTTGTTTCGCCCTCCGGATGACAGCTGTTACAGCTATACCAGCCGCCATTGGATCGTTTTGAATTAAAGAAAATCTTTGCCCCGAGATGCACCTCGGTGGGCTTCGGGGTAGGCCCGAGGAGTATTGTCCTTTGAGCCTTCCTGGTGACGAGGTCGATTTCCCAGATGGAATCTTCAAGGCTGCAAAGTACGTAGGCTCGACGGCCATCGGCAGCGCAGGCAACGGCAACCGGTCGATCCCCGACCTTGATGGAGGGCAGCGCCTCCTGCCGCGAGAGGGGCTCAGTGCCGGGCAGGTAGGCCTCGTCTGTGTCGACGAAGACCAACCGGTTGGTCCCGCCGCTCGGGAGTAGAAGGAGATCTCCGGCGGCCTGCGGGCGCGGGACGAGAGCGGGCTTGCCGGGGTCTCCATTGGCCCGCTGGCGCTGGTCCAGAGGAACAATTCGATGCCGGGGGTCGCCGCCTTGATAGCCGACTCCATAAATATACTTCTCCTCGGGGGCGCCCCCGCCTTCCTTTCTTTTGTCATCGCGCACAGCGATTGTCGAGACGGGAATGCTTGTTACCCGATTCGCGAGTATGAGCCCCCAGACGATCATCTGGGGGTCGACAGCAACCTCTGTTGGCTGGACCTGGTGACTTAAAAGGATGTTTCCCCTGCTGAACGCAAGCCCCTGGATATTCAGGGCGCGGCCTTTTGCGGGAGCGACCTTCCCGGTCTGTATGTTTTTTCCCAGGTCGAGCAAGCCGACCGAGTCTCGGCCCGTGACGGCTACCTGCCCTGGAGAAGATTCTTCAAGCGAGAGAAGTCGCCGCGGGCCTTCAACTGTTTCGATGGAGGCCAGGGGTTTTTCGGCGTCAGGGTTGAACAGTAAGACCCTGTTGGATTTGCTGCAGGCGACTACAAGAGCTCTGGAGCTCTGCACATACTGCAGCCCCTCGGGGCCTCCTGGGGCCGGCAAGGTCCGCAAGAGCTCAAGCCGGGGGGGCGCTGAGTCGGTAATTGAAAGAATGTAGACCTTTCCCGCATCCCTGTCGCTTACCGCGACTCTTTGCGCACGATTGTGCAGGAAGGCGGTGATTTGCGAGGGCCTTGCGGCGCTTCCGAGACGGAGCTCATGCAGAACCTTGCCGGAGGCGATTCTGACCATGGAGATGGAGCCGCTGGCGCTGTTGGCCGTAAAGAGATATTTCTGTCCCGGCCCCAGCGCGAGGTCTGAAGGATAGCGCGGCCCCTGCGATAGCTCGCCTCCCGCCGCCTGGGTCAGTCCCAGGAAAAGAAGGATAGCCGGAAGGGACAATCGGATGAAAAAAGAGATGCACATCCTTGTCGTTGGCTGCATTCAAAAATTGTATCCTGTCTTCACAATCAGTTCCACAAGGCCGAGTGCCAATAGGAGGATCCCGGATGGGTTATGTCTCGATAGGCAAACTTGAAGACTTCACTGAAGGCAAGGGCTCAGAGATCCTTGTTGGAGCGAGAAGGATTGCTGTTTTCAGGTCAGGGAACACAATTCGGGCTATCAAAAACATATGCCCCCATGAAGGCGACCTGCTCCACCAGTGCGCGCCAAAGGATGGGGCCGCGGTCTGTCTCGGCCATGGTTGGCGTTTCAGTCTCGAGACCGGCGCCTGCCTCAAGGGCAACCCTGAAAGCCGTGTGGCGGTCTATCCCGTCAGAGTCAACGCAGGCGAGGTTGAGGTCGATCTGGGCTAAAAAAAGAGCGCCAATCGGACATTCCGATGGGCGCTCTTTTTGCGGCCTGTAAAGCCCTGCCGGTAAAAATCAGCTGGCGGGTTTGGCCTTTTTCTCAGTCTTCTTGGTTCCGTCCGCGGCCTTGACGATCAGGGCGGCGGCGCTTTTTTCGCAACCAGCGGCACGGACGGACTTGACCAGGGTGGCCGCGGCCTTCTCGCACTTGAGAGCGGGAATGCCGGTGACCAGCAGCTTGGCGGCGGTCTTGTCGCACTTGTTCGAACGGACACTGACG
>Ga0163108_10001280_pt1 | contig 18505 bp, 6 predicted proteins | sample Fk1155metaG_FD_109644 | JGI IMG/M metagenome (GOLD analysis project Ga0163108, IMG submission 109644) | Marine microbial communities from the Central Pacific Ocean - Fk160115 155m metaG | ecosystem: Environmental > Aquatic > Marine > Oceanic > Photic zone | place: The Central Pacific Ocean...
AGTTGCCGGCACGTGCCCAAACATCATCTTGTAGCGGGAGGACGAAGATGTCCCGATCGGACCCGACTGTCCAAGCGACATGAGAACATCATACTTCCCTGCCGTAACATGCCCCCCGGCAGAGGTGGGGGTGACGATGCCTTGCTGCGCCGCCACCGCTTCGTGACACGCCAATGCAAACAACATGACAGAAAGCCAACGCATGAAAAATGCAATGGACAATCGTTTGCCGACCGGCTTTATTATAATGTCACTCACCGGGCGATTCCTCCTGCTTTGTCAAGGCCGCAGCCTCGGCTGGCTTTTCGCCTTCTTCCCAAAACTTTTGCTTGATCACTTCGCCCGTTTTTAGGGTGACTTCCGCCTTCTGGCTGCCATCCGGATGCCACGACCGGGCCTGCCCGTCGGCCTGCCCATCAACCATCGCCATCTCCTCGGCCAGTTGGCCGTTGTCGTGCCACTTGCGGCATGGGCCGTTGAGATCACCGTACTCGATCGAATCCTCCGCCTGTTTCTGGCCGTTGGGATGCCACTTCACCCGGACTCCATGCGACTTGCCGTCCACAAACATCTCCGCCACCTGCTGTTGCCCGTCGGTGTACCAACCCTCGGAGAGGCCATTGAGTTTGCCGTCGCGAATAACCGAGCGGGACCTTAGCCGGTTGGTTTCGCCACCTGTGTAATAGTCCACCAGATGGCCGGTGAACAACTCACCACTTGTTTTCAACCGCAACCCGTCATCGCCCTTGTCAAGTTCGTCAAGTGTTGCCAAGGGCAACGACTCCCCGCTGCGACACCCCGCCAGCCCGAGGCATCCTCCGGACAGAACCATGGCGCACAGCCAACTGGGGATTTCAAATCGCACTTGCCTGTATTATTGTACCATCAACTTGAAGAACTTGACCTGCGCACCTGCCTCTTCACTCGGGACGGTGATCCGAAACTTGCGCACCTTGCTGGCCCGGACGTTTTCAAACTCGCCCTCTTCGCCGTCGACCTGAAAGGCCAAGTCGCTCCATGCCTTCAAGTCGGGCGATCCCTTCACGGTGTAAGTGCGCCCCTGGATGCCCATGAACTCCAACACGGTGCCGGCTTCGGCTTTCTGCACAATCTCCAACTTCAGGCCGTCCTCCTTGTCGAATGCGTAGTTGCCCGAGATATACTCGTTCAGGTTGCTCATGCCGTCGCCATCGGTGTCGTCGTTCGGGTTGATGTCTCCCAGGCCCTGGCCCTGTGCCAACAACGCACGCTCCCAGGCATCCGGCAGGCCATCGCCGTCGGTGTCCTCGCCCAGCGTCAGGTTGAGTAGCGTCTCTTCTCCCGGTTGACCCATCTTGCCCAGGTCCCCCACCATCTCGATCGGCAGATAGACCCGCGCACCGATGCGTACCCGGATCTTGTACGGCATGGCCATGCGCATGGCGGCGGGGTGATATAGGTTAGCCGTTGCGCCGGAGTCCATCGGCACCTTGAGCCAGTAGTTGATACCGGGGGTGGTGCTGGGCGCCACATCAGCACGAATCACACGGCCGGTGGAGGCTTCAAATAACACCTCAACCTTTTCACCCTCTAGGGGGCGTCCGTACTCATCTCGCACCATGCCATAAAAAGTGTGGTGGGGAGCTGGAGGGAACGCGTCAACCATGACCGGAACCAACAAGGCCCCAATCAATATCAGTTTGATCATTTTTTCGATTTTCATTGGTAAAGTCCTGCCTTTCATATCAATTCCCTGAGTACGAGTAGGTTTGGAAGTGAATCTTGATGTCGTTAACGGTCTGTATGAAGCGATCCAGACCCTCATCAGGATCGTTCAGTAGTGACCTGCCCGGAATCACAAGTTTCCACTTGCTGTTCCATACGGAACGACCAATTAGGCGGGTGTTGGTATAGTTATCAGGCACCATCCCCGCATTATCCTTAAAAAGAGCAGCTGATGAAACAGCTCTAAATGCCTGGTGCTTTCGGATGGTGAACAATTCCTCGCTCAGAGAATCGTGGGATTGCCACAGCTTTTTACTGTTCAAATCGGAGGCCCCGATGTTGAAAGGCATCGGCACGGCCACGTCCTGAACCACCCAAGAGCGCACCCCGCTGGCGTCGCCTAACGGCGGACTCCGCATCGAGTCGACACCGACCGGCACGAGATACACGTACGGCGTGGCAGACAGTCCGTTGGGATCGAGGAAGCCGCCGCCGGGCGATCCGGGCGAGTCGCCCCCTGCTCCGCCCACGGTGCCGGAGTTGGAGTTGGGTTCGGCAATTCCCTGGTAACCGTTGAAGGCTATTCCCACGGCGTGAATCTTGTTCGCAAAAGAACTGGGACTGAAGTAACTGTCCGCCGGCGCCAACGGCTTTCCAAACAGGTTCAATCCGTCCGAAATTATTGTATTAAACTCAATAACAAGCCCAGGCACCGGCAAACCGTCGCCGCTATCGACCTGCATGCAGAACCGGCTGACGTCGACATCCTGTCGGATGTCCTTCGTTCTGGCGTTTTCCAGCACATCGCGCCAACTGTCCAAGCCGTCCGCGCCCGGTAAAATGCGGTATTTCTCACCACGCATCGATACAGTGGTGCCGTAGGTGTCCGGGTTGTTGAAGCCCAACCTTCCCTTGAGCACATCCCAGTCGGACTGCATCTCGGCCAGGATGCTCGAGAGTCCTGGGTCGCCAGTGTTGCTGGCAGCGTACTGCGGTTGGCCGTCCTTGACGACGCCCAGGGCGCGCGAGTTGACGATCCGCTTGACAAAACCACGTCCCTTTTCGGTATGAAGCAGGCCGGTCTCGTAGTCGTAAGACTTGGCGGCAAGGTAGGTGTACTGGGCGGCCAAGTCGTACAGCGTCTTGTAGCGCTCCAATTTCTCATTCCTAAAGATACGGAACGCGGCATCGCGCGTACGAAAACCCTGCACGATCGCTGCGGAACGCTTACGGAAGTTTGTACGCTCCAGCAGAATCCTATCTCCCTTAGCCACTAAAGCACGATAGCGCTCCCTAGCATCTTCCAGTTTGCGCAAATGCGCGTTAAGTGTCCACAATTTGCCTTGAGCATCACCGATCGCTGAAGATATCCCATCAACCTCATCTCGTTGACCCATTATCTTTTCTCTCCCCGCAATATAATCAAATTCTGTCCATCTACGGGTCGTAGATATTGCTGAATCTAGAGCTTTTAACGCTGACAAGCCGATAACTTTTGTTGTATTCAATGCTACGTTGACACCACCATTAGCCGCTTCCAAGGCAGACTCCGCAGCGGAAGTGAAATGGCCACCATTTGACATTCCCATTATCAACACCTTAGGTAAAGCTGCTGCCATAGCCTCAGCGCTTAGATCTGCCGCCTCTTTTATTCCATCTGTCATTTCTAAGGTGATTTCTGTTACCGCTGTGACCGACTCTAGAACTTGTTCAGCTATTAGGAGATCACGGTTTTTGTCTTTAATCTCCTTATTTGTGAGTTGGTTGGCCGCTAGAAGATTTTTCGCGTCATCTAATCCTTCAAACGCCCCCTTTGTATCGTCTGCTGCCAACTGCAATTCAGCATACGCCTGAACAACCTCAGACATTGCTCGCTGCAATTCACCAGGAGAAGCGCGCTTCCCCTTCCAATCACCTGGCTTTTTAGGAAAACCGTGCCCATCCAGATTGATAGTAATTGCTGGTTTAGCTAGGAATGTGAGGTCTTTCCATTCTATGCCATCTTCCGGCCATTGAAATTTTTTGTTTTTGGCATCGTATTTGTTAAAGTTTGTCCATTCGACTGGTACATCCACAATCTCAATAGTTATTGTGTTATCGACTTCAATGACATCAGAAACTTTTTCAGGTGTCTCTAGATACGTATAATTTATCAAGTCAGGGCCGGTATAGTCCTTTTTATAGGTCTTTCCAGGACCAATGTCATCCGTATACGGCGTTCCATAGAGTTCAATGAGTCTATGCTCGTAGGCCAACTCCTGTTCAGAAACAGCAGCAGTGAGATCTGTAAGTGAATCCTCCTCAGAACGCATCAGGCGAGTGACATCTTTTGCATCATCAAACGATGACACAGCGTTGGCCAACGCTTTATTGGCTCGCCCGGCAATCTGCTCATAATGCGTCTCGATGCTCGTTCCGACCATGCTGTTTGGATTCACATCAAAGGCCAACGCATCCTCCGGCAGGCCAAGCGGGGTGAGATGTCCCTCAGCGTTGTCCATGCTGGTCTGGAGATCGGTAGCGAACGTCGTCAATTCGTTAAGTTCCGGCACCGTGGTCCGGTCGATCTTCTGAATGCCTTCATGACTGGGATCCGTGTCCACGGCCGGCAACATGGCATTGCCCACCACCCAGTTGACCATCGTACCGATCCCGTTTCTGGAAGCCCAATGATCCATGCCCCACCGCCTTGTGGAGTTCACTGTGGAGTCTCCCTCTGTGTGAGAACGGCGTTCGTTGGACTTCTTTTCTTCAAAATTCGCCCAGCCACTCCCTTCGCCAGGTTCGTAGTCGCGACGCCACGTCAGATCAAAAATCTGGTTCCCTGCCCGTGCCAACGCGGAAGCGGCGGCGGCAAATTTTCGCTCGTCCATGTAGTCCACCTGCACCGGCTTGCCAAGCACCGTGACCGCCTCTGTCCTCGGTGCCCAGGTGAAGTCAACATCCGTAATCAGCTTGTAGTAGCCTTTGATCGCAGAAAGATAATGCCCGTAGGCATCCCCGTGCCCCTGCGGGTACATCCGCGCGGCATCCTGTGCGTCGATGCTGCCATCAAGTTTCTTCCCCTGGTCCTCCTGAATGTTGTAGTTGAGGGCATAGATCACCTCGCCGGAGTCGATGCCCCGGGTGTAGTTCCAAAACATACGGTTGTACACCGGCCCGGTCTCAACGCCAGGCTGCATAAAGTCGTCCCTTCCTCTTAACAGCGCCAGTTCCTCCTCCAGCAGGCTGGGCATCTGTCCCTTGAAGGCAAACAACGCGGTGGCGATGTCGCCGTAGGTGCGGTCCTTGGTGCCAATCCCGATGGTTGGGTTGGCCGCGTCAGCCCACGCATCGTTGCCGACCATCATGTACAAATCATTGATGTAACCGGCCGCCAACAACAGAGCATCGTTGGCCGGGCCGTAGTCTATCCCGGCCTCGATGCTGAGCATCTTTCCGCGATTCAGCACCGTCTCGTAAATCTCAAGTAATCCGTGGTCGTCGATGTTCTCCAGGTTTAGAGCGATGTCTCCCTCCCAACGCTTTCCAGCTTGAGTCAACATGCTGCCCTGGGTGTTGACACTGTTGCTGAACATGTCAGTTGTACGCTGATTGAAGGGGTTGATCCCGCTCAGCACCCGCTTGATCCAGCCTTCCGCCAGTTGAGGCTCGGACCACTCCGACCACTCCCCGACTAAGGGATGAGTTGTATTAGTGGAGTTGGGTTTGTAGCGCATGATGATGTAATTGTCGCTCAGCGTTTGAATGCCACTGCCCCCGAGAGTATAGCGATGGATGGCTGGCCCGCTTCCGTTGTCCAGAAGTGTCCAGCCAGCCGCCAAAGCGGTTGGGTTTGCGGCGTCATAATCAGTATCATTCGCGGCGTAATACACCTTCGGCGGTGCGCCATCGATTGGTGGCTGGATCATCCACTCGTAGTCAAACTCACTAAACTTGGCCGCCAGGTCGGCGGTGTGCTGAAAGGTAACCTTCTCATCCAGCGCGTTGCTGGAATAGAGAACCTTGATCTCGCCCCGGTACATCGGCTTGCCGACACGGATAATATGCACACTGACCGGCAGTCCGCTGTTGGTGGGATCATTGCCGTCATTGTTGATGAGTGTGACATAACCGACCCCGGGACCATTGGCACTCAACGCATACGAATCCACCGCCGAGTCATCATGGGTGATCTTGGCCAAATCACGGATACCGAAAGGCTTAGCGCCGTCGGCCGTATCCCCAGAGAAACCGATCACGGATGAGCTGCCAGTGTTTGCCACCCATTGGCCTGGCCCGAATCCTGTCGCCTCTTCGTACGCCACAGGCTCATAAAACGTCTCCACTTTTGTAGTCAATGCGTCTATCGCATTGACCCAGGCCGAATAGTCCGGATCGGTCACTGCACACAAGAGCTTGAGCGCCGTGACCTCTTCAGTGCTCAGGACGTTGAGCAGCAGGTACTTCTCTCCAACCGCTTCGTCCACAAACTTTCCGCCGAATACCAATTCACCGTCGCTCCCCCGGTTGGGATCATAGAAAAGCCGTTGGGACAGGTGCGGTGGGAGGTTAGGAAAAAATGTCTTGCCGAGATAGGGCGAGGTCTTGACCGAGGACGGAACTTTGACCAATGCGGAGCTCTTCTCGCGGGTCGGATCGTGCAGGGTCACGCTGGCTGCATCCTCTCCACTCGCAACCGCATGCGCGATGGACTGCTGGTAGAGCACCTTTAGGCTGCTTTGCCCACGAACAGCCGGCAGCCCCTTTTTGGCGTTGGTCAGCGTCTCACTCAGGTTCAGCACCGGCGTGTCGGCCGGCCAAACGGGACGGTACACAATGTCCAGTGATGGGGTCGAACTGGCCCCTCCATCGGTAGTGCTACCAACCGGGCGAAGATAGGGCACTATACTGTTCTCCGGCGGGGCTGCGGTAGAGCCGGGCCAATCGAAGCCGGGAAGTGTTTTGTAATAGAAGCGCATTCTAAACGAATTGGCTGACGTAGGTGCCGCCGCCAAGTCGGGCGGGCGGTTGCCCAATTCCTGCGTCACGCCATTTGCATTGTAAGACAGATCCATCGGCGCCTGCCCAGCCGCCGCCACCCCACTGTCAGAGGAAACGGTGATTACCAGCGTCTTGGTAACAGTGGCACTGCCGTCCGATGGCGTGACTACAAGATTAATACTCTCAGACCCCTCATCAGCGCCCTGCGGCGTTCCGGTGAGCGTCAATCCATTGATCGAGAGCCATGTCGGCCGCGGTGTGCTGGACGAAGCCGCCATGGTCAGCGTAGCCGCCCTGCGGGAGGTGTGCACGGTGTAGCTGAACGCTTCTCCCACCTTGGCCGTGGCGGTTGCTGCCGCGTCCTGCGCATCGAACGAGCCGTTCGCATACGTACCGGTCACCAACACCGGAGGCCCGGCGTGCAATCCGCGGTACACCCAGTGGTTCCCCTTGCGATCCTCGTAGGTGAATTGCTGATACAGGCCGTATTCCGCCTTCTGGGCGGCCGTGGCACTGACCCACCCATTGAGCGGGTCGGCACCCGTGGTTACCTCAACTGCTTGAACGGTAACCGAACCGGCAGTACCACCGGCAATCAAGAGAACATCACCAACCACATAATCCGTGCCACCTGTGTAAATGGTGCATCCTGTAATATTGCCGCCGCTTGCAAAATTGCCGTTGCTGTCTGTCGTAATAGGCGCTGCCGTAATATTCACCTTGGCTCCGGAACCTGATGCTGTTGGGCTGGCAAAGAGAGATCCAGCTGCGTCCCCAGTCCCCGAGGGCACCGAAAAAGTGAACGACGTGGAAGATATCTTGGTGATTTGGAAAGCGGAATTGTAGTTGCTCGCATTACTACCTGTAGCTCCAATTATATTGACCATCTCCGAATCGACAAATGAATGCGCTGCACTCGTCGTCACGGTTGCTGTGCCTCCTGATTCTGTAATAGTTAATACGGGGCGGACTACAGTGGTTGTCAGTCCATCAGCGCTCGTGTACCCACTGCCTGCAGTTGTGATGGAACTTTCAAGTACAGATATTACCCCCGCATATGGCGGCTCGGTGTTGTGGTTGACCCGGGATGACCCCGTGCCGCTCACCGGCTTTGCCAGAAGAGGCAACGGCATCGGGGCCTGCAGCATTTGACCAGCCTCGGTGATGTAGTCGAACACGATGCCCTCCGAAGGCTTCTCACGCAGCACCTTGAACACACTCATCGAGGGGCGATCATCCGCCCCCTTGTAGGACAGCAGCACGTGTGGATGGGAGGAGTAGGAGGTTCCGCTCGTGATGTTGAGGTCATCTCGCAAGGCATACGCCTGGCCTGCCAGCATGAGGGCATGCTCCTCATTGGGGTTGTACCCTATCTCGTTTGGATTATTCTGCGTATAGATGCTGCCCTTGGCCTCGAGGCTGCTCAACGCGCCGCTGCCATCGTTGCTGGCCAACACAATTTCCTTCGGTGCAGTTGGCCACTGAAGTGTGTACCTCGCCAAAGCAGCCGGCCAGTAGGTTGGCTTAAATCCTTTCTTGGCGTCGGCTCCATTCTTTCGGTACCAGTACACTTCAAGAATATTGTTCGCCGGATCGGCGTTCACCGGGATAATGGATCCTAGGTTGGCGGCTTCAAATCCGTTCGCAATCGGATCAATGTAGGAGTCCGGATCGTAACTGTCGCCTGCCTCAATCAAGATGTAGCCAGCCCAATAGTTAGAACCGCCGGAACCAAGTTCACCGGTCGGTGCCTCAATGCGCATGCCAACATCAACGGTCTGAGTGATGTATCTTGGCGCCTGCAACTGATCGCTCGACAGGAAACCAGTCTTGAGGGTGGTTACCGGATCGGTCGCAGTGGAATCATACCTATTCTCGGTGAGTGAAGCAGAACTGGTACCCCATATTTTCAGGTCCCTAGCCGGCACCCAGAACTTGGTGCCGAGGTCGGATTGACCTGTTGACGCATCCTTCAGGCCAGACTCGAGCCACGAAAAGATTCGCTCAAAATAAACGTTATCCCCGGAGTTAAACCTGAGCAACGTTCGGTGCTCCGGATAGTTGGCATTCAGTTCCGTATAAAAATCATACGTGGATGAAAGATGTGCCCGGGGGCGATCCAGCGAATCCTGATACTGAATGTATGGCACGTTATCCAAAGGCAGTTTCACCGCTGTTGAAGCTGCTGTACGGTCGGCTGTTACTGTGGGCCGCACATAATGACTATAACGTGCCGGGTCGTCCGGCCAAACGAATTTATAGCGAACATGCCGAGCGGGCCATAGTATGCCCTCCAACCCCTCCTCCATCCAGTGTATCTGGTAGTCGTTCAGATTTTCAGTTTCACGGACCGCATAGTAACGGACCTTGCTACCCCCGAAACCGCCAGTCGTGTGAGTGAATTCCTTCGAACCGATTTGCAGCAAAGGCACAGGATGCAGCAGGGCATCCGCCTCCGACACGGGTGCCTCGGTGGGTCCCACCGGGTCACCTAACTCGGTCGTCACTGAAGCCGGTGTGGAGTGCTTGAACACGTCAACAATCTCATATCCAAGATGACTCCTGGTTGTTCCGTCCTCCCTTAAGTCACCCAAAAGTTCTACAAACACACGCCCTTCAGCATTCAAAGCTTTTAAGTTGCCATTTTCGTAGCTTAGAGTGGTTTTATAAACCGGGACATCGTCATTATCTCCGCTGGATGAAACACCAAGAGATATCGCCGGAATACCATTAGTAACATTCTTAGGAACATTCGTGTTGTAAACAATGTGCATCGCCCCGATGGTCGTCGTAGGGATGCTGACCTGTGGGCCGGGATACCCTGCCTGGTTCCAGTAAATTTTCTTTGGCGTCTTGGCCGCGCTGCCGGACACAACATAGCGCTTATTGTAGATTCGGAAATAGTTACCCACCGACTCATGCCATTTAGTGGAGACATTACTGTCACTAGGCTGGCTGCTCTCCGGCGTCGCCCTTCGCCAAATAATTTCGATCGGTCCCGGCTGTATCGCGAACACAGCCCGTGCATGGGGACTGTAGTAGTAACCCTTGACCTCGTGCCCCCCTGCTTTTTCAGAGTCCAACAGGTGCGGTTCAGCAAGCCAATAACTGCCCGGCAGTGTATCGACGAGTTTAGTCCCGTTCTCGTCCTCGTCGGGCGGCGAAATGATCCCACCAAAGAGGAAAGACACTGGTCGGTTCAGGTAAGGTGCACCGACCTGGGCGCGCTGCAGCACCACCTGCGAACTGCCCGTACCACCGTGCGGCAGGCCGATGTTTGCCGCGTTGCCGCTGTAGCTGATCCCGGAAGTGAGTCCTGTCACGTTGTCCGGTGCTGCCACCGCACCCCAGCTAATTAAACTGCCAAACTGATTGGCCGTGGGAGGGTTGATCGTCAGGCTCAAGCTCTGTTGCGCTGAACTGGTCGGCGCACGACCGTCCGAGCCTGCGGGATTCCCCGTGGTGCTGGACAAAGGCACGCCTGCCGCTGACTGATAGTTGTAGTGTGTGTAGTCCTGGCGGATTTCCAGTGGTAACGTCTGGCCAAGAGCCTGGCCAAGAGGCAGCAGCATCGTTCCAATCAATACTCCCCATGCCAGGATATTTCTTGTTGCGATCTTCATTTGAGTGGCTGTTTGAATTGTGATTTGTTTCATCTGTTCCTCCGGTTTGCTCATTCGGTCTCCAGCGTGGCGATGTCACTGATCCGATTTAGGACAATCGCCCCTTTCATTGCGTAGCTCTTTTCATTGGCCGCACCACTTGTTGCCAGCCCGTAAAGAGTTAGCGTCTCTTCGTAGGTACCGATCAATTTCCTTCCCGTTCTCGTGAGCGATACAAAACCACTCCCAGGCGGTTCAAATGTCAGCTTGATGTCCCGCTTGATCCGGTACGACTCGCGCCCCACCGGTTGCGTTGCCTTGAAGTCCGCCGCCAAGTTGTCGTGATCCGGATGGTAAGTGTGCACGAACGGATTTGAGGCCTGGTCGTTGTAACCAATATCCACCGACACCGACACCGACTTCCCGGAGCCAATGTCACCGCCGCAGACCCACGGCAGACCCGACTCACTGACCGGCAGGTGAACACAACTCACCCGCTGGGCGCCGTCGAGCTTACCTGCGTCGAGCAGGCTCTGCTTGACGGCCACTCCTACGTTTCCGCTGGCCAAAGTCCCCACAAATGCGCGCTGCAACAACTTGATTCGGTCCGCAGTGCCGTTTTCACCCGACGCCAAGTCCGCACCGCTCAAAGTTCCTGTGAGCAAAGTCGTGTTCGCTGGCGCGTTGGATGTCAGAGTCAGCGAACCGCCGCCACCAAACACGATCTTTTCCCCGCTGTACAACGGTCTCGAAAGACCTGTCACTGCAACACTGACGCCCGTCTCTCCGGCTGTCCAAGAGACTACTGTCTCGGCATGTGCCACATCCGCTGCTGCAAGGTCGCCCGTCAGTCTCGTGGCCCCTGAGGAGGCGGGTGCTGTCAGGGTCAGCTTGCCACCGCCCGAGAATTCAAGGAGATCCCCCGCCTTGAAGGCGTCTGGTATGGGTGAAACATAAAAGCTCACCCCACTGCGCTGCGCCACCGTCCCCCAATCGAGATCGACTGTTTCCGTGTTGGCAATGTCAGCGACGGTCAACTCCCCAGTCAACGACGTCGCTCCGAAAGCAGCATCTGCGGTCAGGGTCAACTCCCCTCCGCCGGGAAAAATCAAAACACTACCAGTGGCCATAGGCCCGAAGAATGGGGCAACGCTCACGGTCACGCCGTCTCCTTGCGTCGCATCAGCCGTCGCCGTAACGCTCGAGCCAACAGTGATACCCGGGTTGGTTCCGCTCGCCCTATCGCCCCCGGACTTGGCTGTCTCGCCGTCCGCAATGTTGGCCCCTGTCAGGTCGCCGGTCAGGGTGGTCGCCCCGGCGGCGGCGTCAGCCGTCAGTATTAGCACTCCGCCGCCGGAGAACGCCACCTGGTCGCCGCTCCTGTAAGCCCGCGGCAACCCGCCCACTGACACTGACACGTTCGTTCCCTGCCCCACCGCCGCGCTGACCGTTTCAGCGTTGGCAATGTCTGCCACCGCCAAATCCCCCGTCAGCGACGTTGCCCCAGCGGCAGCGGCAGCCGTCAGGGTCAACACCCCTCCACCCGAGAAGGTCAGTATATCACCCGTGCTGTATGCCCGGGGAGTGGCGCTCACGATCACGGTCACGCCGTTTGACTGCGTTGCCGCAGCACCAGCCGTGACGCCGCTTCCGACGGTGATGCCGCTGTTCACGGTCGTTACGCCGGAGAATTTTTCCTTGTGCATGATGAGTCGCATCGGGAATTCGCTACCCACGTCGCCGAATGTTGTCGTGTCCGTTGCCAGCGAATGACGCACTTTCGTGACGCCTACGGCTCCGATCCACAGCCCTTCACTCGTGCCCACCTTGCCACTTACCGGGATGTCCACCTGCGAATGCCCCAGCGAGTCCGTGAACCGGAGCAGGCTGGCGTACAGCGTGCCTGCAGCTCCGCTCATTGCGGTCCGGTTGAGCCCCAGCACCACCTCCACCTCGGAGCCAATCGCGCCGGCCGGCTGGAGAGTCCACGACTGCGCACCGTCGGAAAGTACAGCATGTGCGTAGCCCAGCGTGGTCGTATCCAATGCACCACGTACCAGCACAGGCGCGGCACCGGCGATCGCCGTCTCGCCAGTTGGAACCGTCTCAGAGTTCACCCCCGCCAGCGACACCGTCAGGTCGGCGGAGGTCATGTTGCGCAACCGCAAACGGTAGGCCGAGAGGTAATCCCCAAAATGCGCCCCACTCAACGACTGGAGCTTGACGCTGAACGGCCCGAAGTAACGGTTAAACTGCGTGCCGGCATCCATCCAGTACGCCTGCCCACGCTTGGCCAGGGTTGTACGCAGTCCGTACACCTGCCCCGGATTGGTGGCACTAATATCTCCACCACCATAGGCAAATATCTGGGTGTTTTGAAGCAGATACCCGGCGTAACCAAAATAATCCTCCAAACTCTTGGGGCTGGAGGGCACCGAGGGTACACCGAAAAAATTCAACCCACTCGTTGTCCACTGGTAGCGCGGTGCTACAGGCTTACCCTTAACGCTCCATGTGTAGTTGGCGCTGCCACCAAGCTTGACCAAATAGGCGGAGTTGCCCGGCATCCGTTTTAGCACCGACGAGTTGTCGCCCAGCCCACTCTTCCAACTAGCCCAGCGCGACTTGGCGTCAGAAGGCAGGTCCGGCGTGGTCACATACTGCGCGGTGGACGCCGGCGGTTGCCACATCCACACCTCCTCAACCTGCGTACCGCTGGCCAAGGCAGCTATACCACTGTGTGTGGTGTCCACGTGCGAGTAGATTGCATTCCAGCCTGGCGCCAAGTCGAACGACTGCGTCTGCCATTGGGCAAGCGCCATGGGAGATCCTGCGACAAGCAGGCATGCCACTAACCCTATTTTATTTACGTTATTATGTTTCATTTATTAAAATTTTTGAATTCCAGTTTTCTAAAGCTTTTCCGTCACCCAACCGGAGCTGACAGCATCGGCATCCCCATTGACCTTCACCTGCAACTTAATCTCATTGTAATCCGACACAGTACTTGTAAAACTAGTCCTGTTTGACCTGTACTTGACGAGCACACGGTGAGTCCCTTGACTTAACTTCATGGAATGGTTCAAAGTGATATTGGGATAATCACCTGATGTGATCGCCTTCTTTACTGATTTAGCCTGATTGTTAGCCCCATTTTCGTCGGTGGTCACGATCAAATGTGTAATTAAATAGCCATCGCCTAAATACCCAGACCAAAGAAAATTGAATTCGCAGATGGCTCCATCGGGATTGTTTACCTTAAACTGCTTGTCCATCGTCCCCATCGTGTTTCCGCTATAATCCAATTGATATTTGCTCCATGCATTTTCCTGAACTTTCAGATCGCCGGACGGTGCGCCGATCCAAGTCGATTGCGGATGCACATAGCTCAGTACCGTCATGTCATAGGCCTTGGCACGTGCCGTGCCGTTGACATCCAGCGTGGTGCTGGGGGAATCGGTGCCGATACCGACTTTTCCACCGTTTTTGTTTATGTATGAGACAGCGTCAGAGGAACCGCTAAGGAACGTCCGGGCATCGCCATCTGCCGCAACATAAAAGCCATAGCGGGATCCAGTTCCGGTGATAAAACTTGCGCCACCATACGCATAACCAACACCATACATATCACCCAGAGTACTATCGTTCGGCCTATAACTGCTTCCAATGACATAAATTGGGTTTGTCTTTTGCTCGTTTTGCCCTACATTATCATACGAGCCCTCGAGTCCGCCGTTATTATGCGCGGTTCGTCCAATCCAGCCGGACGTCATTATGTCGCCTGTAACGGTCAAAGCGCCATTCACCTCCAAGGGCTTGTTCATGTAGAACTTGGGAGCGCCTGTCAGCAACTCGGTATTTGCCCCCAAGCTCACCTGAAAGTCGTGGCCTCCCCGAAAATGAAAACTGTCCGCATAGGCATGCATATCATTCGATCCCGAAAAGATCTTCAGATAGGTGTCCGTGTTGTTACTTGGGCCAAGGATGGTATCCGTATTGTAACTTCGAATATCCCCAGCCACTGTGATTTTTTTATTAAAATAAAACTGAGGCAATCCCGTGTTGAAGTGGAATAACCCACTGTTTTGAGCACCAATTGTTGTCGTCTGTGAACCGTTATCAATTTGCAGCCCTGTACCCCAACCGGGCAGCCCAACCGTCAATGTGCCCGCAAGGCTCGCGCCCCCAGCCTCTGGCAGGGTCAGCGTCGGGGTGGAGCCAGCGCCCAACTTGAGCGTGGCGCCATCCTTGAAGAAGTTGGCGTTTCCACTGCCATCGGTCAGGCGCCGGGCCTGGCTGGCGGTGTAGGCGTACGGCGAAGTGACGAGGCGAAGTCTCGGCTCAATCATTTTGGTCACACCATTGATATCAACCGTGATTCCGATGTACCGGTCCGATGCATCCGCACCATCAAAGGCAGCCGACAATGAACCATAATCTTCACTGTTAACCTGGGACCCCTCCCCTAGCAGCACGCTGAAGTAGCCATTGTCCACCGTCACGGTCTGCTGTTCTGACCAGATCGGGGTGCCGCCGCTCTTGGCGTTATAGATGCGAAACACAATGTCATAGTTAGTCGGTGCGGAGTCACCCAGTGGTACAGGAGGGGTAGCCGAGTCCACCAGGTAGCCCTGGTAGGTCATCCGCTCCGGTGGGTTGGCATCCGCCGCACGCGCCAAGTCTGCCTGGCCAAATGCTATTGCAACCAAGTTAATTATTCCGATTACTCTCGATATCTTTTTCATATATAAATCCTGCTCCATTAAACCCAAAGCACCCTCACTCCCCCTGGCCGATCTTGCTGACCAGTTCCTCCAGCTTGGCGATACGATCCTCCTGCGTGGTCGAGTTGGCCAAGCGCGACTTGAGGGCCGCTATCTCTGACTCTAGTTCCCCGATACGACTCTTTAATCGTTCATTCTGAGTCTTAAAGGTTTCATCCAGTTCCTGTATGGCCTTAACCGACAACACACCGAAATCATGGTAATTCAAGCCGAAGTAATCATCAGGTGTGGTCATGATGATATCGGGGAACAACTTTTGAACATCCTGAGCAATGAACCCCAGTTTTTTTGTTTCACCATCCTTTTGCTTGGTTAAATTAAAACTGACCGGCTCGAGTAGTTTCAGACGCTCCAGAACAGGATCCATCGACTCAATGTTCTTCTTCCTCCTCCGATCACTATCCTCATACCATGTATCGCCGCCTGGATCCAAATAGGCGATTGAGTCGTAACCAGATCCGTTAAAGTAAGTAAACATTAAATCCCCGTCGCCGTCTTCTTGTTCCGGGCCTATCAACCAATAATCGCCCCCAACACCAACATGAAGCTGTAGCCCTACCCTTTTAGACCATTGATTCAGCGTCCCCATATGCTTACCGCGTATAGACACTATTCCATTCACATCCAATGCCTGAATTGGATTGTCCAAACCTATACCAACATTTCCTCCATTCTTGTTGATATAAGAATTTCCTCCTCCGGTACCGCTGAGGAAAGTTCTAGCGTCACCATCCGACGCAACATACAGCCCCCAACCACTTGCATTTCCAGTAATAAAACTTGCCGATCCATCAGTATAACCTACCCCATACATGTTAGATAGTGAAGATTCAGCCGGCTTGTAGTTACCACCTATAACATAAATTGGGTTTGTCTTTAACGCGTTACCCCCAACATTATTGTAGGAGCCCACGAGTCCACCGTTATTATGCGAGGTTCGTCCAAACCAGCCGGATGTCATTATGTTTCCAGTAACCGACAATGAACCGCCTACCGTAACTGCACCCGTCATCGAAAGGCCCCCCTCCACGGTCAACGGCTTGTTTATGTAGATCGATGACGCGTCCGTCCTTAATTCAGCAGCCGTTGAAGTGAATTTCACCTTTAAATACTTACTGTCGCCCTGAACCAGAAACTCATCGGCCTGGGCCGTAATCTTGTCGCTGCTGCTGCTGATCTTCAGATAAGTGTCCGTGTTGTTGCTTGGGCCAAGTACCGTGTCTTGATTATAGGAAAGGATAGATCCTGAAACTGCCACTGGCTTGTTAAAATAAAACTTGTTCGCATCGGTTAAGGCATTAAACCAGGACTCATCTACCTCGAATCTGCTCTGCTGCCCGTTGGCATTGATTGTCAATCCGTTGCCCCACCCCGTCAGGTTTACAGTCAGACCTCCACTGAGAGAGGCGCCCCCTGCCTCGGGCAGGGTGAGTGTCGGGGTGGAGCCAGCGCCCAGCTTCAGCGAAGCGCCATCCTTGAAGAAGTTGGCGTTTCCACTGCCATCGGTCAGGCGCCGGGCCTGACTGGCGGTAAAGGCAAACGGCGATGAGACTAGGCGAAGTCTTGGAGCAATCTCGGTGGCTACACCGCCAATATCAACTGTGATTCCAATGAACCGGTCGGAAGCATCCGCTCCATCGAACGCGGCGGCCAAGTCGCCGTGCAGTTCGCTGCCGTATTGAGATCCCTCACCCAGCAGCACACTGAAGTACCCCTTGTCGACCGTCACCGTCTGTTGCTCGGCCCAGATGGCTGTGCCTCCGGACTTGGCAGCATAAACTCGGAATACCACATCATAGTTCACTGGGTTGCTTGGTGCCAGCGGGCCACCGTTGCCATCAACAAGGTAGCCCTGGTAGGTCATCCGCTCCGGCGGGTTGGCATCGGCCCCACTTGCTAAGTCCACTTGACCAAGCATTAACACGCAAACCGTCACTATCGTTAACTGTTTCATTGTTTGTTTCATTGTTTGTTTCATTGTTGAAAAATTTCCTGTTTTCACCATTACAAATTCATTTCTTGCAACTCGCACCTTACGTTTTCCCGCTTAATCTATTGCTTCCTGTAAAGATGCACCGGCGGCGTGGGATCTATCTCCATCGGCTGGCCAATCACCTGGCCATCTGATTCCCCGCCGAAAACCAGTATCTGGCTACCAGTCCACTCAGATGACGAGCCACTGCGAGCTCCGGTGCTGCCGCTCAACGAGCGCCATGTGTCTGTGGCCGGGTTGTAGGCGTGTGAGTCGCCCAATGAACCGGAGACACCCTCGCCGCCGATGACGAGCAACTCGCTCCCGGTCCAAACGGCAGCGTGATTCTCGCGAGCCGCCGGGGCACCGGTTGTGCTCATGGCGGCCCATGTGCCATCTTGGCCAACGGCCGGGTCGTAGATGGCGCCGTCACTCAGGTGCGTTCCTCCCTGCAGACCGCCCCAGATGATGAGTTTGCTGCCGGTCCACAACGCTGCATGACCGCTGCGCGCGCTGGGTGCGCCGCTGTCGGCGATGGCTGACCAGGCGGTGGGCTCGCCGTTTGACAGGTTGAGAATCGCCCCGTCATTCATTGCGCCGAAGGCACCTTCGCCACCCCAAATGAGGACCCTGTCCCCTGCCAGAACGGCTGCACCCGAGAAGCGCGGAGCAGGTGCGCCACTCAGGGAAAGTGTCGTCCACGCATCAGCCACCGGATCGTAAACCGCAAGATCGCCGAGGATGCCGGTATTGTTTCGCCCTCCCCAAACGAGCATGCGCGAGCCGGTCCAGACCGCCGCATTGTTGTAACGTTCACTGGGGGCACCCGTGCTGTTCAGAGGCAGCCAGGATTGGTTGGAAGCCTGATAGCGGCCTCCACCCCCAAGAGGGCCACTGCTCCCGTAGCCGCCCCAGACAATCAACTCGGTGCCGCTCCAGACAGTGGAATGATCAGAGCGAGCCTGGGGTGCATCAAGCGGAGTGATGGAAGCCCATGTGTCGGTGGCAGGATCGTAGGTCGCGCCGGTACTTAGATAGGTGCCGGAACCAAGGGTTCCACCCCAAATCGACATCGTGCTGCCGGTCCACGCAGAACCGTGGCCAACCCGCCCAGAAAGAAGCTCGGTGCCGGGAGAAGCGCTCCACGAATCTGCAGCAATCGAGAGGAACTTGACGTAGCCATCACCGGCCAGGCCACTGTCCGAAGAACTGGCAGAGGCAACCACCGCACCCTCAGCAGCACTACCCCCGCTTCCGGCTGGGCCGGCCGGCCCTTGCAGGCCCTGTGCTCCTGTTGATCCATCTGTTCCTGCCGGGCCTGTTGGTCCCGCTGGGCCTGCTGCTCCAGGTTGCCCATCCGCTCCATCTGTTCCTGCCGGGCCTGCTGGTCCCGCTGGTCCTGTTGATCCAGGTTGCCCATCCGCTCCATCTGTTCCTGCCGGGCCTGTTGGTCCTGCTGG
>Ga0163108_10001283_pt1 | contig 18494 bp, 14 predicted proteins | sample Fk1155metaG_FD_109644 | JGI IMG/M metagenome (GOLD analysis project Ga0163108, IMG submission 109644) | Marine microbial communities from the Central Pacific Ocean - Fk160115 155m metaG | ecosystem: Environmental > Aquatic > Marine > Oceanic > Photic zone | place: The Central Pacific Ocean...
ACCAGTAGTTTCGCGTATATGGGCAACAAAGAAAATAGCGCACTTAGATTATAATTACAAAGAAAATAAAGAAGCTATATTTAGTCTTAGTCAAAAATACAATATTATAAGTAAAAACACAGCTATGTTGGTTTTAGATAGGGTAGAAGATTATGTAGCTCATAAAATTACCCCTCCTGAAGAACTTAAGGATGAATATAATAGATTAATTGCTTTGCAAAAAGAACAAGACCAGGTAAAATTATCAAATAAAGAAATACAAGAAATAAATATTAATCGTATTGAGAGATTAACAAAATGGTATAAAAATCCGATTGTTGAAAAGCCAAACATAGACAATAGAGTAGGAGGTAATGAAAGAATTATAGATTCAGAAGAAGGTGCCTCAATACCGGTTCCGCCAGAAGAAAACATTGAAGTTTTAGAAGAAATTGCTATTGAAGAAGATGAAATTGAAGCAGAAATGATGGTAATGTATTCTATAGCTGATTCTGGTAATGATAATGAAACAAAGGAGGAATCTTTAAGTAAATCAAAATCTTCTATTAAAGTGCTTTCGTGGATGCCAGATGCTCCTTATATTAAAACATTAAGAAGTGCAAGTGATAATGACTTGTTGCCTTTATATTATAAATTGAAAGACGAAAATTTAAACCGCCCTTCATTTTACATTCAAGTTGCTGATCTATTTTTTAAAAAAGAAAAACACTCAGAAGCTGTTAGGATATTATCTAATGCACTTGAATTAGACTTAGAAAATCCTGAACTATTAAAGATTGTTGCTAGAAGACTTTTAGATGAAAATGAATATAATTTGGCAATAAATATTTTTATAGAAATTAAAAATTTACGCCCAGAAGAACCCCAATCATACAGAGATTTAGCTATGGCGTATTGCGCAAATAAGCAATATCAAAAAGCATTAGAAATGTATTTACATATTTTAGATAATGAATGGCTGCGTTTTGAAGAAATAAAAGATGTAGTGTTCAATGAATTTAATAGATTAATAGCATTACATAGTAAAGATTTAGATTTATCAAAAGTTACAAAAGATTACATAAATGCAATGCCATTAGATGTTCGTATTACTATAGATTGGAGTAGCAACGAAAATGATATTGACCTTTGGGTTATTGACCCTAATGGAGAGAAATGTTACTATAAAAACAAACGAACTAAAATGGGAGGAAAAATAACAAAAGATTTTACACGCGGATATGGCCCAGAAGAATTTACATTAAAAACAGCAAAGCGTGGATTTTATTCCATTTATGTTAACTACTATAGCGAGTCTAGGCAAACTATAACTGGCCCAGTAACAGTTTATGCTACATTAACCACAAATTATGGAAATAAAGATGAAAAAACGGAAAAAATAAGTATTCAATTGGAAAATGATAATGAGAAAAAAACACTACAAATAGGACAATTAGAATTTATAGAGTAAAGTTAGCTTATAACAAAATATATGGCATCATTAAATAAAACTATGAAACGGATATTATATCTGATAACATTTTTAACAATATCACTAAACATATTAGCCCAGCAGGATACAATTTTTATTAAGCATAGTAAAGACTGGACACCAGAAACGTTGATTTATGAAACCGACACTGTAATTTTCTCTTCAGAAATGATGAGGCATATTTTAACAGGAACAACAATTCTTCCACAAACCCATAATCAGATGAATGCAAAGGGCTATGGTTTATATTTTGAAAATGTAACTAAAACTGAGTGCCAAAGTCATGGAGAGGAAGTTTATAGTAGTTCAGATAAAATAAACTACATAATTTCTACTGATTCAAGTTTAATAGTAGATATAAATATTTATGATAATTGTTGTTATGATTTTCTTTGTGATATATCAATAGACAGTGCTGGAGAATTAAATTTAATATATTATGGCTATGGCAGCTATTGTGCTTGCGACTGCTGTTTTGGCATGTCTTTTCACTTTGAAAAGTTAGAAGTAGAAGAGAAAATAAAAACAGTGATTATAAATGGCGATAAAAAAACATTGAAAGAAGTAGAATAATAAAAAGCTCTATTTATATTTGGCTTTATAAGAAGCTAGTTTTCTACTTTTTTAATTTCTCTCAAATGTTTAATAACAAGCTCATTCATCTTAGGTGTACCTATAGTTATTCTAAAAGCTCTTTTTTCTCCAAACATATCTGTTTTTCTTGCTAACACTTTTCTTTCTTCTAATAGATTAAAGAAAAAATCTCTTTCGTTTTCAGTATTAAAATAAATAAAAAGAAAATTACCATCTGACGGGATAACCTTCCACCCAATTGAAATTATTTCTTTAAACAGCTTTTCTCTGCATGAGTTATTAGCCTTTGCACACATATTTATATAGTCCTCATCATCTAATGCATTTAGTGCAGCAATAGCGGCCATTTTATTAACCGTAAATGGAGCTTGAAAATAATCAAACTTATTTATTAATTCTTTAGTTGCTACCGTATAACCAATTCTTAATCCTGCTAATCCATAAATTTTAGAAAATGTCCGCATTACAATTAGATTAGGATATTCTTTTTGAAGTTTTAAAGTATCAGGATAATCAGAATGACTTGCATATTCAATATAAGCCTCATCTATTACTACCAAGGTTGAAGCTTGAACATTATTCATTATTTTTAGAAGCTCATTATTTAATATTATTGTTCCAGTAGGATTATTTGGATTAGCAATAATAATAGCTTTAGTTTTTTCATCATATCTGCTTAATATATCATCTACATCAACATAAAAATCTTTCATTTCAGATATCCTTACCTCCTTTTTAAAAACATCGGCTAGAATTTTGTAAGCAACAAAAGTTAATTCTGGAATAATTAAGTTTTCATCTTTTGCAATAAAATTTCTTATTAAAATATCTAATGATTCAACAAGACCTGAACTAACAAATATATTATCTGAACTAAGCTTAAGTTTATCAGCAAGTTTTGCTTTAAGCACTGTTGAATGAGGCTCTGGATATATGCTCACTTTGTTACTATTTTCTAAAACAGCTTTAATTGCTTTTGGTGAAGGACCAAAAGGATTTTCATTTTGAGAAAGCTTAATGTTATTTTGTATATGATTTAAATCCATTTATTTAAATATTGATTTTGAAATATTAGACAGCACTTCCTTTCTGTACCATTTACTTGCTCTGATGTCAGAAATTGGATTAGAATATGAAACAACTAGTTCTGCAAACTTCTGTTTATCCTTAAACTGATTAAACTGCTTACCTTTAACAAATTCGCAAGCTTTATATGCAAACGGTATTCTAGGAGCAACAGCACCAATTGAGATACCAGCATCTATAATTATTTTATTTTCATCTATCTGAAAATGGTAAGAAAAAGATACAATAGAAATTTCCATAGACTTTCGCGTTCCTACTTTTTCAAAACCAGAATATATTGACTTTAAAATATTATTAGGAATCTTAACAGCTCTTAGTATTTCATTCTTGTTTAATGAAGTTTTTCTAACTCCCTGTATAAAAGACTCTAAATCTTCTTCCCTTTCATTGCCCTTAGAATTAAGAATACAGCAAACTGCCTTTAACGCTACTAGAGCTGATGCTATATCTGCTGATGGAGAAGCATTACAGATGTTACCTCCAATAGTTGCAGAATTCCTAATTTGTGCTGAAGCTAAATTATTGCTTGCTTGAAATAAAACAGGATATTCTTCTTTGATTGTTTTAGAATCAATAAGATCGGAAACAGTTGTTAATGTGCCAATCTCAATATAGTCTTTTTCTAATTTAATACCTTTAAAACTTTTATCTTTAAGCTGAGCTATATTAATTACTAATAATTCTTTATCACTTTTACTTTTAAACTGATTAATAAGATCAGTATACCCAGCTCCAAAGCAATAGTTTTTTTCTTTGTTTTTAGATATTGTATCTAATAATTCATTTTTTGTTTTCGGACTTATAATGTCAAAATTCATACTTAACTTAATTTATCAATTAACAACAGTTTCTTTTTCTTTATTCTTTTTACTCAATGCTCGCAAAACTTTTTCTGCACTTACAGGCAATGAATAAATTCTAACTCCAATAGCATTAGATACTGCATTAGCAATTGCTGCTGCTGTTGGTATTAAGGGAGCTTCTCCCGCTCCTTTAGATCCATAAGGACCAGCCTCATCATAAGTTTCAATTGGGTAAAAATGAACAGGAGGCATGTCAGTAGAAGTAAGCAGTTTATATCCGTGGAAATTAGGGTTTTTCAGCACACCTTTCTCATAGATCATTTCTTCAGTTAAAGCGTAGCCTATTCCTGTGGCTAAGCCTCCTTCCATTTGTCCCTGTAATCCTATTGGATTTAGAACTCTACCGACATCCTGAGATACATGAGCATTTATTACATTAACTTTTCCTGTTACTGTATCAACTTCAACTTCAATTGCTTGCGAAGCAAAAGCATAATTCCCAGAAACATCTCCTTTAAACTCTTTATTCTGAAATTTGCTTGGAGGTTCATAGAAATAATTCACAGTACATAATTGATTTGGAGAGCCAAAATGAATTTCACGAACTACTTTATCAATCTTAATTTCAGATTTATTTACCTTCATCATCCCATTTTCATACACCCAATTATCTGTATCAACTTCCAATAGTTTAGAAGCTTTACTTGCAAGCTTTTCTTTTAATAAAGCAATTGCACCTAATAGAGAATTGCCAGCTACAAAGCTAGTTCTAGAAGCATGAACACCAACATCCCATGGTTTTACATCAGTATCAGTATTTATCACCTTAATTTTATTCCTGCTAACACCTAACTCTTCCATAGCAATCATTGCAAGAACTGTTTCTGAACCTTGGCCAATTTCATTCGAACCTGTAACAATAGTCAGATAGCCATAATGATCCATTTTAAGAGTTGTGCCACATCCATCTGATCTGTATATTTTAGCACCACCACCAACATGAAGCATTGAGGCAAGACCTATACCTCTTTTATATCTTCCTTTATTAGTTTCATTTTTTATTTTATGATATTTACTTTTATCTATTACAGTATCTAAAGCGGCTTTAGCTCCACATGTTTTATAATGTAATCCTTGTCCAGTAATTTCACCCTTATAATTTACATTTAGTAATCTAATTTCTGCTTTGTCTATCCCTAATTCTTCAGCCATTAAATCTATGTTATTTTCTAAAGAAAATGTTGCTTGCGGATTTCCATAACCCCTGAATGATCCAGCAAAAGGATTATTTGTATAAACAGCCAAAGAATCAAATTTACAAGCAGGAATTTGATATAAAGATGAGTATGTCTGCATCATAACAAAAGGGGTAGTTGCTCCCCAAGAAGTATAAGCTCCATTATCTTTTATTATATCTACCTCTCTGAATGTAAATTTGCCATTCTCATCAGCGCCAGTAGTAAGATCAATTATCATTGGCTGACGTGTTGGCGACAATATAAATTCTTCTTCCCTAGAATATAATATTTGAACAGGTTTTCCAGATTTTTTCGCCAACAATGCACATATGGGCTCAAATGGATGCATATCAAGCTTGCTTCCAAAACCTCCTCCAATAATAGGTTGAATTACTCTAATGTTTGAAGGTTCCATCTTTAATGCATGAGCAATATCTCTTTGATATAAAAACGGCACCTGAGTTGAAGACCATAATGTTAAGCGACCATCTAGCTCATTAAATTCAGCAGTAATATTACTTGTTGCCATACAAGCGTGAGTTACTCTTGGTAATTCATATCTTTTCTTTATAATAACCTTACTTATTGATTTTTGATGCTTGATATCGCCATGTTCATAATGAAAAGAATCAGCTATATTTTTATTGCCAAACTGCTCATCTCCCTTCCCAAATTCATTTATTCTTAAAGCATTCTCTTTTAAAGCTTCAATAGGGTCATAAACCCCTTCTAATACATTGTATTTAACTTCAATAAGTTCAATAGCTTTATCAGCAATTTCTTTTGTACGTGCTGCAACAGCTGCAATCTCATCACGCTCACAATTAGCTTTCTTTTTAAGTATAGGGTGATCTCTCTTGTAGCTTATATTATTTACATCTACATCTTCTGCAGTAATAATACATTCCACGCCATCTAAGGCAAGCGCTTTAGAAGTGTCAATAGAAATTATATCAGCATGCGGATGTTTTGTTCTTAAAATAGAACCATGTAGCATATTAGAAAGCTGTATATCATGCCCATAAATAGCTTTGCCGCTAACCCTTTGTTTTCCATCAAGCTTTCTGGCAGATTTCCCAATTACTTTTAATTTTTTTTTCATAAAATCTTTTTTTGGTTTTTATAAATTATTATTTACAGCTGCTGCTGCATCAATTATTTTAATATAACCTGTACACCTGCATAAATTTCCTTCTAAACTTTTCTTTACTTGCTCTCTATTTGGTACAAATCCATCAGATTTACATTTATCACTAAATGCTTTAGTTGTCATTACCATTCCAGAAGTACAAAATCCACACTGAACTGCTCCATGTTCAAGCATTTTTTCCTGTACTTCATCTAATTTATTATCTTCATTTCTAAGTCCCTCTATCGTTGTTATCTCCTTGCCTTGAGCATTTATTGCTAAATACATACATGAATTAATCGCTTTATTATCAATAATAACTGAACAGGCTCCACACTCTCCTTCAAGACACCCAGGCTTAGTTCCTTTTAAGTTTAATTTATTTCGAATTAAATCTATTAACAATAAACCAGGCTTTACATTCTGAGTTATTGTTTTTCCATTTATTTTAAAAGTTATTTCCATAGTTATTTGTTATTAAACAATTTTTGTTGTTAAACATCCTTTTCTGAATATTTCAATTCCTAGTTCTTTATAAGCCGAACGTATAGTTTTATTTATAGCTTTCTCAATGTAAGAAGCTTCTATTGGGAAATATCCAAAAGCGCAAAGTTTTCCTAGTACAAATAAATTCCTATGTATTGCTTTTATACTTCCAAGATTTTTATTTATATAAATAACATCTTTAATATTATTTTTAAGATAATCTATAAATTTTATTGTGTCCGGATAATTACTCTTCCCAGAATTTACAGAAAATGGTAGAATTTTATTATTATCAATTACAGAAATACTGTCTTTATGCAAGAAATCTACACAACGCTGTGCTTCTAAAGGCTCTAAACCTATTAAAATATCTACACTAGCTCTTTCAATAAATCCGTAGGCATTTTCTCCTAATGTTATTCCAGCAGTTACTGTTCCTCCCCTTTGAGAAAGTCCATGTATTTCAGATGTTGAAACTGATATATTGGCTAGCATTGCAGCTTCAACAATAAGGTCTGTCAGAAAAACCACTCCCTGTCCACCAACTCCAGCAACTAATATTTTAATATGCTTTTCCATCTTATAAATTCATTTCAATTTTTTCTTCCCATTTAATAGAATTATTTGGACAAACATCGATACATAATCCACATTTCGTACATTTTGAATGCTCAACTATAATTTTTCCATTCTCTTTTTTCATTGCAGGACAGCCTAAATTATCAATACAGTGATTACATTTTTCACAAGATTGAAATAAATTTATTTTCTCTATCCAACTTTTAACATCTAAGTCTGTTTGTAAATTTGTTTCGGTATACTCTTTTTTAGAAATTTCATTTAACTTAAGTAATGCACCAAGCCCTTCATATGGGTATTTATAATTTTCAAGTTTTTGTTTTAAGCCTACTGCAGCTCTTTTACCACTAGCAATTGCTCCAATTAAGCTCATATGATCATTATGACAGATATCTCCAGCAACAAAAACATTATTATAATTGGTGTATCCTGTTTTATTATCAGCAATTATCCTATTATTATCTACAATTTTTTCATTTCCCAAAACAGAGAAAGCTTCTTTTTTGCCAAGCTGCCCTATTGCTACAATTATTTTATCACAACTCACTTGTTTTAAAAATAATTTATCATTAAATGAATGAAGTTTTACAGATATATTTTCCTTTTCGATGCAGCTATCAATATATGAATTAGTGATTAACTCAATTCCTTCATTTATAGCATGCTGTATCTCTTCATCAAAAGCAGGCATGTCACTTTTATTTTCAATACAAGAAATAATTACATGATTATCAGAATTAAATCTTTTAGCTGCACGAGCAGCATCAATAGCACTATTACCTCCACCTATAATCAATATACCGTCTCCCTTATTTAGACTGCATGTTTTATTGTTATATGCTTTTAAAAAGCTTATTGCATCATAACATTTTTCTTCAGATATATTACTAACTATTTCAAGCTTCTTTGGTACTGCTAATCCAATAGCTATTATTACTCCATCGTATTTATTAGATATAGAATCAAGACTAATATCAACTCCTAAAGTGGTGCCAAATATAAAATTCACCCCCATTTTTTCAAGCTGAGCTATCTCATAATCAAAACCATCTTTATCCATTCTAAAATCTGGAATAACATGTTTTATTAAGCCGCCAGGAATAGATTCTTTTTCAAAAACAGTAGCATCATATCCATCTCTAATAAGGTCATATGCTGCACTTATGCCTGCAGGACCTGCTCCAATTATTGCAATATGCTTGCCTTTTTTTGGAACTTTAGAAATCCTTTCTATTATTGAAGAAAAATCTTTAAAAAACTCATCAATACCAGAAACATATTTCTTCAATTGTTTAATCGGAACCGTTCTATTTTTTGAACTATTAGAATATAATTCGCATGGCCTATGACAAATATCTCCACAGGTTCTTGAAAAAATAAGCTTGTCACGAACCATATTTAAAGCTGTATTATAATCTTTTTCTAAAATGGAATTAAAAAATCCGTGATTACAAATATTTGCCGGACATGATAGTTTTGAAGCAGGCATAGATACATCTGCTTTTATTTTAGCTTTTGCTCTTACTAAATTATAATTAGCAGATCCAGAATTTGAACAGTGCAAACCCTTGTCAGTATGATTGTGACATGTATTACATAAATCAGCATCAATAATAATTTTAGAATCTTGTTTTGTATAATTTTTATAATCAGGAAGGAATACACATGGAGCTTTAGATACTAAAACTGAAACACCTTTAATTGCTAGAGCTTTTTCTATCTTTTTAAAAGTATCTTTTACATCAAAAGGCAAAAATGTTTCTACATGAGAAATACCCATCCCTTTTAACAGAGGCTCTATCTGTATCTCATTATATTTAGACAAATGCGTTGCTCCTGGATGATCCTGATGTCCTGTCATACCAATAGTTCTATTATCAAAAATTATAACTAGAATATCGCTTTTAGTGTACACAGCATTTAATAATGAAGAAATGCCTGAATGGAAAAAAGTTCCATCGCCAAGCATAGCTACTATTTTACCATTATTTTCTTTTAAGGCTTCAGATAATCCTTGAGCCATTGAAATACTCATTCCCATATGATTAATTGTATCTATCATATTAAGTGGAGGGAGAGCTCCTAATCCTATACATCCAATATCTCCGCAAAGAATCGTATCTTGATTATTTCTAGGAATAAGTAATTTTAATGAATAATATGTTGCTCTATGCGGACATCCCGAACATAGGGTAGGAGGTCTTAATGGTAGGTTTTCAGAAAAAGAACTTATTGAATTAAGCGCTTGGTTTTTTATTGTTTCTACTTCAAAAAATTCTGAAACTACTCTATCTATACTACTTAGAGAGAATTCTCCAGTAGGAGATAAGCCAGCAAAATTTTTACCTAATATTTCACAAGCTAGTTTATTTTTCTGAACAATAGTTCTAACGGCAGTTTCAATAATAGGATCCAATTCTTCTACAACAAGAACTTTTTTAAACCCTCTATTTAAAAAATCTAGGACATCATTTTTTGGAAAAGGATGAATCAAACCAAGATCAAATAATTCTAATGTTTCTGTAAGACAATTTCGTTGAATTACTTCAAACAAGTAGCTTGTAGACACTCCACTACTTATAATAGCAAGTTTTTTCTTATCACCTTCAAAATAGAGTTTATTAAAGGTTTTAAAATATGGATTAACTTTTTCACTAAATAATTTATCAAGTAATACTTTATGTGCAGCTGCAGTTTTAGCAGGTATATTTATATGTTCAGGCATTCTGCTAAATGAAGGCTTAGTATCATTAATAAGAATATTATTATAATAAACTACTCCCCTTGAATGTGAAACTCTTGTAGTTGTTCTTACAATTACTGGCAATTTAAGTTGTGATGATAGTTTAAATGCCTCATTAGTCATGTTATAAGCATCTTCGGGAGTTTTTGGGTTAAAAACTGGCACTGATGCCATCATTCCCCAATGTCTGGAATCTTGTTCATTAGAGCTTGAGTGACATCCTGGATCGTCACAAACAATAATAACTACAGGCGCTATAATTGTTTGATAAGTAATAGACATTAAAGCATCAGAAGCAACATTCATACCTACATTCTTCATTACACACATGGCGCTTTTCCCACCTATAGAAAAAGCTATTGCTTTTTCTAATGCTATCTTTTCATTAATACTATATTCAAAATAAACTTTATTTTTTACCAGTTCAGAGTATTTGTCATAATTAGATGAATCATTTTGAAAATTATTAACAAGATTAAAGATCTCAGATATTTCTGTTGAAGGAGTTCCCGGATATGAAAAAACTCCATTAACACCTGCCTCTAATGCTCCACGAGCAACCGCTTCATTGCCTATTGCAACAACTTTTTTAGGTGTTTTATACGAAGTTAATATATTTACTACTCTATCCATACTTTACTTTTGGTCTGTATTAATACCAGCTTCATTAAATATTTTTTCATTATGCTCTCCTAATCTTGGAGGTAATCCCATAACATTATTGTTATTTTTTAGAAATTTTGTATCCATAGGCGCAGGAAAAAGCTCAACTTCTTTTCCATTTGGAAGAATTGTTTTTACCATTAATTTTTTTATAAAATCTATCTCTCCAACCTGTTTAGGATCATTTACAGGTGCAACTGCTAATCCATTCATTAAACAAATTTCTATAAATTCAGAAGTGGTATATAGCTCCAATCCTTTTCTGATATCTGCATATACACTTTCTTTATCTTTTTTCCTGCCATTATTAGTTTCTCTTTCAGCTTTACTACAATGCTGAAATCCTTCTATTTGTGTAAGCTTTTCCCACTGAATATCGCTACCAATTGCAAGATATACATAGCCATCTTTTGAAGGGTAACAATTTGAAGGAACAAAACTTCTGTGTTCATTGCCACTTCTAGTAAAAATCATGCTCTTATTTTCAGCAAATTTTGTTTGTGGCAGAGCAGTTATTAACCACGATGTAGCACATTGTGCCATTGAAATATCTATTCTTTTTCCTTTCCCATTTTCTTTTTGTTCAAGCATAGCAAGTAAAACCTGCGCAAATGCTTCATCTCCTGCTTTAAGATCAATTAATGGTAAACCACATAGCATGGGATCACGATTTGGCTCTCCGGTAAGATGCATAAATCCAAGCATTGCCTGCAATGCAGGATCATACCCTGCACGATCGGGATAATCAGGACCTAAAGCAGATATGCCGCACCATATAAGTTCAGGATTTACTTCTGATAAAGTATCATAATCAATTCCAAACTGCTTGTATCTTTTTGGAAGAGTATTACACATAAATACATCTACTTTAAGCTCTTTAACTATCCTCTTTAATATTTGCTGATCTTTTTCTTTTTTTAGATTAAGAGTAATAGCTTCTTTTCCAAGATTGGGAGCCATAAAGTATGCATGTAAATCATCAATACCCGTATCTTCTCCAATATATCTATTAGGATCGCCTGGCCGTTTCTGACCTGGATTCCCTGGAGTTTCTATGCGAATTACTCTCCATCCAAGCTGTGCAAATCTCTCTGTTGCATATGGCAATGTAAGCGCCTGTTCTAATGTTAATATTGTTTTTTTCTCCATCGTTAAAAGAAAATAGGTTCTTCAAACTCTCCGTACACATCTTTCATTACTTGTACAATTTCTCCAACTGTAGCATACTCCTTCACTGCCGCAATAATTGAGGGCATTAAATTATTATCATCCTCAGCATCTTTTTTAATTTTTACAAGTAGTTCTTTTACCTTATCGTTATTTCTGCTTGCTTTTATTTTTTTAAGTTTTTTAAGCTGATTATTTGCAGCTTCTTGATTATAGGGGTGAAACTCTACTTCTTTATTTTCTTCCTCTCTTGTAAAAATATTAACTCCTACTTTATCTACTACACCTGTTTGCATACCCATTTCTCTTTCGTAAGCTTGCTTAGAAACTGATTCCTGAATTTTACCAGTAGCTACTGCATTTACAATTCCGCCCCACTTATCTACCGTTTTCATTTCCTCTTTAATCTCTTTTTCAAAACGATCGGTTAATGATTCTACGTAATATGACCCACCCAATGGATCTACAGTGTCACAAATTCCCATTTCATGTATCATGATTTGCATAGTTCTTAAAGAAATTTCAGCTGAATGCTCAGTTGGTATAGTATAGGCTTCATCATAGCTACACAGTGCCATAGTTTGTGTTCCTGATAATGCACTAATTAGTGCATAATATGCACTTCTTACAATATTATTTTCTGGTTGCTCTTTTGTTAATCCACCACCACCACCACCAGCAATCATTCTCAACCAGCACGATTTATCATTTTTAGCGCCATATTCTTCTCTAATTATTTTTGCCCAAAGTCGTCTTCCTCCTCTAAATTTTGCAATTTGTTCAAAAAGGTTTCCATAAATATCAAAGTTGTATGATAGTCTAGACGCAAAATCATCTATATCGATACCTCTACTTAATGCTCCATCAGTATATGCTTTTGCTATACAAAATGCATATGCCATTTCTTGAATTGGATTAGCGCCACTTTCACGAATATGATATCCACAAACACTTACTGGACTATATTTTGGAACATTTTCAGCACAATATTCAATAGTATCTACAACAAGCTTTACTGATTTTTCTACAGGAAAAATCCACGTACCACGACCAATAAATTCTTTAAGAATATCATTCTGTGCAGTTCCCCTTAAACTACTAATGTCATAACCAGCCTTTTCTGCCATGGCTATATACATTGCAATAGCAATTATTGCAGTACCATTAATCGTAAGTGAAACTGTTATTTTATCGAGATCAATATTCTTAAAAGCTATTTCAAAATCATCTAAAGTATCTACTGTCATTCCAACACGACCAACTTCACCTAAAGCTCTAGGATCATCTGAATCTAAGCCACATTGTGTGGGCAAATCAAATGCTACATTAAGTCCTGATTGCCCATTATTAATTAGAAAATGAAATCTTTCATTAGTTTCTTCTGGAGAGGCAAATCCTGCATACTGACGAATGGTAAAAGGTCTTTTACGATACATTGTTGAATGAATACCTCTAGTGAAAGGATATTCTCCAGGCATCTCATGTTTAATACTGGAATCTTCAATATCATCTTTAGTATATATTGGATCCACCTCAATACCTGATTCAAGATATACTTTTTTTACTCCAAGATCTTCACTAGTTTTTTTTGAACTTACTTCACTCATATCTTTACTTTTAATTCATTAAAATATTTAACAACATCTAATACTTTACTCCCTGTAGGAAAAGCTTTGTTAGCACCAATTTCTTCAAGTTTGTTAACATCACGTGATGGAATATTTCCTCCTACAAACCACGGGATATCAAGGTTTTGCTCATTCATAAGTTCATTCATTCGCTGAGCTAACACAAGATGTGTCCCTGATAAAATAGAAAGACCAATTGCATCAACTTTATTTTCTAAAGCCATCTGAATTATAGTTTCAATAGATTTTCGAAGGCCTGAGTAAAACACCTCAAAACCCGCATCTTTTAATCCATGCGCTAGCACCTTTACACCAACATCATGTCCATCAAGACCTGGTTTACTAAGTAATACTTTCATTTTTTATTTTTTTAATGTTCTTTATTTAATACAATAACAGAAGCAATTGCTCCTGGTCCTCCAATATTATGTGAAATACCTTTTGTTGCTCCTTTTACCTGCCTATCTCCTGAATTGCCCCTTAATTGAGTAGCTATTTCTACCACCATCCTTACTCCCGTTGCTCCAACCGGATGCCCACAAGACAATAGACCTCCACTAACATTTACAGGTATTTCTCCTCCTAATTGAGTAGCTTTACCTCTTATCATATCTTTAGCTTCTCCTTGTTTACATAATCCTAGATCTTCATAAGTCAAGAGCTCAACTATAGAAAAACAATCATGAACTTCAATAACATCAATTTCATCAATAGGTTTTGTAATACCAGCCTGTTTATATGCCATAGCAGCAGCATCTTTTGTTGCCTGAAATGAAAGAAAATCGTGTTTAGGATCAAAAAATGGCAAATCCCAGCCTGTAGAAACAGAAAGTCCAATTCCATCTATATAAACTGGATTATGTTTTGTTTTGTCAACATCTTCTGCTCTTACCATAATAACACATGCAGCTCCATCTGTAGTCGGACAACTATCCATAACAGTTAGTGGATCAGCTACCATAGGCGATCTTAGCACTTGTTCAGTAGAACATATCATTCTATGATGAGCTTTGTCATTTAGAGAACCGTGATAATGGTTTTTCACAGAAATATTAGCAATATCTTCACGTGTAAGGCCAAATTCATGCATTATCCTTTTTGCATAAATAGCAAATGTGCCAGCTGCAGTGAAACCTTTTTGATAGTAAGGGTGCGACAGCTCTACCATCATCTTTACAATGCTATCTTGCGGAGAACGATCTCTTAATTTCTCAACTCCTAAAGCCATTGCCACGTCGCATTCTCCTGCAGCTAAAGCATTAGCTGCATTTCTTACTGCATCTGCACCGGAAGCACAAAAATTAGAAACACGTGTTACAGGAATTCCGTACAGATTCAGCGGTTCAAGCAGATCCATTCCACTTCGACCTTTAAAAACTCCTATTTCTGGAAAAGCTGTTGAAAGCCACCCAGCCTGAATTTCATCTAAGCTTATACCAGCATCTTTAGTTGCTTGAAGTACTGATTCCCTTACAAGATCATCGTAACTTTGATGGAATAATTCACCAAATTTGGTTACTCCCATCCCTATTATTGCTATATCTCTTTTCTTGCTCATTTTTTTATGCATTTCCAGAAATAATTAGGTTTCTTATCGTTTTCCATCATTTTCCTAAATACCAAGTTTACCTTATCTCCAATATTAATAAGATTAGATTCTGATGGATACATATCATCAGTTTGCTGTACAGTAATTCTTCCCCCACCATCTAAATCAATGACTACCATATTTGTTGGAGCAAATGAATTTGGAAAATAATATTCGTTTGTAATAGAATATACTGTTCCATTTTTTGAAAGTTGAACTTGCAAGAATTGATCACTTTTACACGAATTACACCTTAATGCTTTCATATAATAAATGGTACCACAAGATTTGCACTTATTTCCTTTTAAATTAAGTAGCATTTCTTTATCTCTTTCACTAATCATCTCAGAAGAGAACATTTCGATACTTTTATATCCACGTGCAGTGAATTTCCCTTGTTTTCTTAAAGTAAGATAATCTTGATAATAATTTATTTCAGTAGTTTTTGTATTAAAAGAACTTTTTTCTAATTCTATCGACTCCACTTCTATTAAGTTTATCCCATTATGATAATCTAGCAATACAGAAGTATCTTTATTTTTTTCTATTGAATTAATTAATGTCATTAAGCCGTGTGCTGCACCAGTGTGTCCTGCTATTTTACCAACATCATCAATTCCAAGTTGTGATTCTAAATCAAATCCTGCTTTTTTTAGTTGTCCAAATCCAATTTTTGCATATAGAGAATTTAGATAAATTTTATTAATTGATTTACTGTTTAATTCTTCAGATTTAAGAACAAAAGCTAAATTATTTTTGAAGCCTCTTGTTCTTGCAAAGCGAGAATCGTACTGTATTTTTTCACCCTTATAAATAAACTCCTCCGACATTGCACTAGAATATGTTTTGGCTTTAGTAATTTTTGTAATTCCTTCTTTACCAGATAATACTATTGCAACAGCACCATGTCCAAAAGCAGACCGTGTTTCATTACCAATAGAAGGATAATGAACATCAGCAGCTACAATTAAAATATTTTCATTCGATCCGCTTTTTAGCAACCTATCAGCAAGTACTACCGCATCAGTTCCTGCACGATTTGTGGTTCCTAAGTCCATAGCAAGAATTCCTTCTTTTAATCCAAGTAAATCTGCTAAATAAGATGAATGATATCTATCTTTAAAAATAGGGCTTGTAGTAGCGAATAATATAGCATCTATATCACTCTCAATTTTTTCACAAGCTTGAAAAGCCAAAGTAATAATATCTTCATCTGTATAACAAATAGCATGTTGTCCTTTTCTTCCTTTTGGACTTAGAACTTTATCGCTTATGCGAAAATGTGGTAATGCTATTGCGTATTCTTTAATAAAACTCATAATCCAAGCTCTCTTCCTATATTTATTTTTAAAATTTCCGAAGTTCCACCTCCAATAAGAGTAAATCTAGCATCACGTAAATATCTTTGAAGAGGATATTCTGTAGCATAACCATATGAAGCCAGAACTCTAGAAGCCTGATCACAAATAGTATTTGCACATTCTGATGCATATAATTTAGCTATCATCGATTCTTTATGACGTGGTAAATTCTTATCACTCAATGTGGCGGCATAGAACACATAATGTTTTGCAGTTTGCAGTTGAACTTCCATTTCTGCAAATTTCATTTTTACTGCCTGAAATTTCCCAATTGGTTTTCCAAACTGTTCTCTTTCTTTTGCATATTGTAAAGCATCTTCAAATGCTGCAGTAGCTACACCTATAGAAAGAGCGGCAGTCATAATTCTAATTTCTGCTAATATTTCCATTAAACATTTAGTACCTCCTCCAATTTCACCTAATAAATAATTTTTAGGAAGTTTTACATTATCAAAAGAAACTTCGCTTGTAACTGAGCCACAAGCACCTAGTTTATCTATTTTTTTTCCTACCTTAACACCATCCAAACTTACTGGCACAAAAAATATTGATAATTTTTCATGATTATCTGTTTTTGATAAAACAGTAAAGAAATCTGCGACTGGTGCAGATGTAACCCAAGTTTTTTGACCATTTAGCAAGAAATAATCTTCTTTTACTTGCGCCTTGGTTTTAATTGCAAAAAGATCACTCCCAGCATTTGGTTCAGTCATACAAATACCTCCGATTTCTTCACCGCGCATTGCGGCGTCAAAATGATTTCTTACTTCATCGTCTCCAAAACGATATAAAAAATAGGTAGCCATTAAGGATTGCATAGTAGCTGCAGCTGCTAATGACATTGAGCCTCTAGCTAATTCTATTACGGCAGTACAATATGAAACTACATCCAAATTTGTACCTCCTGCATTTTCAGGATATCTCATACCAAAAAAACCTAATTTCCCAACTTCTTTGAAGAGTTCCATTGGAAATTCAGCATTTTCATCAATTGCAGCTGCCTGATGCATAACTCGATTATCTACAAAATCCTTAAAGGTTTGTTGAACTGCTTTTTGTATGTCGTTTAATTCAAAATTCATTTTATTCTGGTATAACAGCCATTGCTTCAATTTCAATTAATGCTGGATGATCAAGTAGATCAACTACGAATATCATACTCATACATGGATAATGTTTGCCCATAATATTTTTCCACATTGCTCCTAACTCACGCCTAGACGCAAGATATTGATCTCTGTCTTTACAAAAACAGGTCATCTTACATATATCTGTAGGTTTACCCCCAGCTTGTTTAACTATTGCAACTATGTTTAAAAGAGCTTGTTCAAATTGTGGGATCAATTTTTCACTTGCAAATTTTTCTTCTGCAGTCCATCCAACCTGCCCTGCAAGAAAAAGAGTTCTGCCTTTAGCAGCTAAAATTCCGTTGGAATACCCTTTTGGTTTAGGCCACCCTTCTGGTAATATGTTTGTATGTTGATTCATTTATTATTTTTTATAATCCGTATTCATTTTTAGCTTGTTCACTTGTTATAACTTCATTTAGTAAATCTTTTTTAACTGCCTCGCGATCTCTTTCTTTTGGATTTCCATATCCACCACCACCACCAGCAATTTGCTTATAAATAGTTCCTTTAGGGATACCTTCAACAATATCTTTACTTAATGGAGTATGATCTTTTCCATCAGGATAGCTAAGAATAATACTGTTCAATACACTACCTTTTCCTCCAAAAAGACCATAATTGGCTTCTACATCGCCATCACCAAACACAACCATTGTAGTATTATCTCCTCCCATTTTAATAATAGTTTCAACACCGAGTCCGCCCCTCCATTTTCCAACTCCTCCTGAATTAGTGAGGTATTCGTGTTTTAATATAAGATGAGGTGTTTGCTGTTCGTACATTTCATAATCTTGATCTAGTAATCCGCCAGAAGCATCAATCATTCCT
>Ga0163108_10001284_pt1 | contig 18492 bp, 17 predicted proteins | sample Fk1155metaG_FD_109644 | JGI IMG/M metagenome (GOLD analysis project Ga0163108, IMG submission 109644) | Marine microbial communities from the Central Pacific Ocean - Fk160115 155m metaG | ecosystem: Environmental > Aquatic > Marine > Oceanic > Photic zone | place: The Central Pacific Ocean...
GATGGAGAAATAGTCGAAATCTTGGCCGTTATATCTCTATTTGGCTATTTGAACCGATGGAACGACAGTATGGCCACGAGTATCGAAAGTGGAGCAATCGAATCTGCTGAAAAATATCTAGCAAAAAGTGGATGGAAAAAAGGCAAGCATACTTAAAATCGAACATCGGCGGTTCAATCTCGTCAGTATCCACCAGAGCTTTTTAATATATAGTCCCAGAACCGTCAGTTTTGTGGGCCTTTTTTTAAAAAAACATGGATTAAATTAACTGTCACTAAACTTAAAAGAACAGTTCAGAAGACTATAGGTTAATAATAACTATTATTTAATTGATTATTGATCATTGATAAGATTCTCTTTTTTGTCTATGGTGTCATTTACAAATACTAATCTATGGTGTCATTTACAAATACTAATTAGTTTAATTTACTATAAGAGAATAATTATGAGATTAAAGAATATTGTTATTGCAGTAATTACTACTGCAGTAATTTTTACATACAGCTCTTCTTGGGCAGCTATTGAGGAAATTGTTGTTACCGCAACGAAGAGGGACTCAACCATTCAAGACGTGCCTTTTTCTATTAATGCACAAACTGCAGAGATGATTCAACGGACAGGTGCCGTAAGTTTTGAAGACTTAGCTAGAAATGTTGCTGGGTTGGCAGTACAAAACCTTGGACCAGGGCAAAGCCAAGTTGGAATCAGAGGTTTATCAGCTGGACAGATTGTCAGAGACCAACCTGGCGTTAAAGAACAAGTTGGAATTTATATGGATGAATCGGTGATTTCATTGTCCTTATTTACGCCAGATTTTGATTTGTATGACCTTAATCGAGTCGAAACGCTGCGTGGCCCTCAAGGAACACTATTTGGCTCTGGATCAATTGGAGGAACAGTTAGATATATTACCAATCAACCCAATGTGAATGAATTTGAAGCCAATTTGTCTCTGGATGTTAATTCCATCACCAAAGGCTCAACTGGTGGGCACATGAAGGCCATGTTTAATTCTCCATTCAAGAATAGTGAAGGAGCCGTTCGAGCTGTTGTGTACACAACGGATTATGGCGGTTATATCGATGCCTTTGGAGAAGGTGACACATATAATAAAGATGTCAACGAGGGATCACGAGATGGTGCCCGTATTTCAGCAACCTTCTTACCCAGTGATACTCTATCAATCACTCCTAGAATTATTATTCAGGAGACAGAATATAAAGGTTACAATCGACAAGAGAAATACAACTTATTTGCCAATCCATTCACTACCACTAGAACAGCAAGAACATTCGATGAACGCCAGCAACATCTAATGCTGCAGGAAGGTTATTCGGATGAAACGACTTTGGCAGATGTTGTGATTGAATCTGCCCGTGAAGGCTATGATATGACTTTCGTTGGTAGCTATATGGAGCGGGATATTCTTGTTAGTCGTGATGCAACGGCTCTGACCAGTAGTGTGTGGCACGATATAGGATATGATCCTGTGATGTATATTCTTCCATCCAATCTTAGGGACACCACAGCCCTAGAGCAGACTACTGCTGAACTTCGTTTTGCTTCAAATACTGACGGACCCTTGCAGTGGGTGGTGGGTTTCTTTTATTCAGATATGCAGAGAGAATATGCACAGCGTCTTCCTACTCCAGGGTCTGCAACTTGGACAGATTATACTTTAGGTGCAGGCACTTCTGCAGCTGTTGCTAATGGTTATACAAATCTTGATTCACCATTTAACTCAGATCTCCCATATGATATTGAACAAATTGCTTTCTTTGGTGAGGCGACATACGATATGAGTGATCAGTTACAATTGACTTTTGGTGGACGATACTACGATCTTGATGAGAGCAGAGTCATTACATCTGGCGGTTTGTTTGCTAATGGTGACTCAGGCACAGTGAATGAAACCACATCTGATGGATTTGCACCTAGGGTGCTTCTTCGCTATGACATGCATGATGATGTCACACTGAATGCACAGATTTCACAAGGGGTCAGGCTTGGAGGGGTAAACGATCCTCTAAATGCCAACATGTGTACTCCTGAAGACAAATTAATCTTCGGCAGTTATCAGTCATATGATGATGAAACGATGTGGAATTATGAGGTCGGTGTAAAATCACGTTTGAGCAATGGAGCCACGTTGAACGCCGCAGTTTTTTATGCAGACATTGAGAACCTTCAAGCTACACTGGATGCCGGTTCATGTTCATCAAGGATTTCGTTTAATGTTCCGGAGGCGAAAAGCAGTGGAGTTGAAGTTGAATATGTTTCACAACCAACTGACAATTTTAATTTCTCAATATCAGGAAGTGCTATAAATGCCGAATTTAAATCCACTGTTATGGACGCAACGGGATCAGTTTTAGGAGGACTCAAGGATGGTAACCGCTTAGCTTCTGTGCCAGAGATTCAATTGGCAGCAACAGCCACCTATTTATTTCCAGTCGCAGTTGGTGATGGTTATGCATCAGCAACAATTCAGCACATTGGTGATCGTATTACCCAACCTACTGACCAACTTGTTGGTGCTGGTGACTTTGCTTCAGGGTTAGTATTTGGAGGAGCATCAGGTACAGACATCACTAGCTTAGACTTAGAGTTGCCATCATATACGATAGTTAATATCAGAGTAGGGGTTGAGATAGCCTCAGGGTGGGATGCGGCATTGTATATTAATAATTTATCTGATGAGAATGCACACTTGTCGTTTGATCGTGAACGAGGTGGCCGTGCTCGACTAGCTTTTAGAACCAATCAACCTAGAACAATTGGGATAAATATTAGAAAAAATTTCTAATTTCTAAAGTTTCATTATAATGAGTCTTTTTATTTGTTCGGAGTGGTAGTTCAGTTTGGTTAGAATGCCTGCCTGTCACGCAGGAGGACAGCTAGCTTCATTCATTGAAAGCAACCTAATGCTTGAGATAGTCAGGAGATGTTGTAATGAGAACATACCTGTATTGACTGCTTTTGATTCTTGCATAGTTCCAAAGAAACATCAGAAGAGGGTATACGAACTCATGTATGAGGAAGACATTCTGTCTTTTATTAAAAGATTGCTTCAAAGAGACGAACAGCCAACAATCAATCAGTTATTTAAAACTTTATAGCACTAATGGACTGGAACTCAGCAACAACTAAGAAACATATCAAGGAAGCAGAAGCTGTTGGCTTGACGTTGGTTGGTGAGGGTAAGGATTGTAATCATAGAATCTATATATTCAGTAATTGTAAACATCAAAAAGAGATTCAGATCACTAATGTTCGTAACAATAAATTTGGTTGTGACAAATGTCTTAAGAAGAAACTAGAAGACGAAGCCAAAGCTGTTGGACTGACACTAATTGGTGACGGCAAAAAAGTAGGTTTTAGAATCTATAGTTTCAACAAATGTGGTCATAAAGGTGAAAAGCAAACACGCCTTGTTAGAACAAAACAAATACGTTGCAATGATTGTTTGCAAGAGAAAATGAAACAAGAAGCAAAAGCCGTAGGTCTTAAAATTATAGGCGACACTAACAAGAAAGGTCTAAAGCTATATAAGTTTAAGAAGTGTGGTCACACCCAAGAAATCTTTACTACTTCTGTACGTAATAATCGTTTTAGATGTCATTCATGTTTTAAGGAGCAATTAAAGAATGAAGCCAAAGCTGTTGGATTAACTCTACTCGGAGAAGGAAAGAGTCAAGCATACAGGATATATAAGTGCAATATTTGCGATCACCATCAAGAGATTCAGTTTGGTGCTGTGAGAAGAAATAATTTTAGATGCGAAAACTGTTTTCAGACTAAATTAAAGAACGAAGCTAAAGCAGTGGGTTTGGAACTGATTGGCAAGGGTAAAAATAAGGATTATAGAAAGTATCGATTTAATCAATGTGGACATATCCATGAGGTTCATAAAAACACTGTTAGATTTAATAATCCAAGATGCCATATTTGCCATAAGCAAAAACTACAAAAGGAAGCGAAAGCTGTTGGCTTAACACTAGTGGGAAAAGTAGAGGATCCTGCTTATAGAAAATATAAATTTAATCATTGTGGGCACACTCAAGATATACCACCTTCTCATATTAGAAATGGTTATTTCAGGTGCATGGAATGTGAAGATACAAACTTAAAGAAACCGAGCAAGGTATATATATTAGAGATAACAAGTAAGAAGGAAACTTTTTTAAAACTTGGTTATGCATCAAATATTAAAAGAAGAACATATGGGTATGGATTATCTAAGAGTGCAAAGATAAAGAAACTAAAAGTTGTAGATTTTAAAACAGGAAGAGAAGCTCTAGATTTTGAAAAATCATTACATAAGAAATACAAAAAGAAGAGATTACCTTTGAAGAAGATGAAAGAGCATTTTCAATCCCAAGGATTTAGTGAATGTTATCCACTTGAAATGCTCGACAAGCTTCTAGAAGAACTAGAGTCTAAATAACACCACTCTAAAAGGCACCTCATAAGCACCTCTCAGAGGCTCTCAGTGGCGTTCTAATGCACTCAAGTTAGTAGGGGAATAGGAAGGTACTTCAGAGGTACCTAATGCACTGTCAGGCGGTGCATATAGTCTAGCTATTTTTCAAGTACCTGTCAAGTTATTTGGTCTAATTACCACTGAATATAAAGAAAAAAATAGCTTCGTTAAACTTGTTATAATTACAACATTGGAGTATTTTTTAATGATGAAGAAATTATCTCTGCTTAGTATTTTTATGCTTCTTACTGCTTGCGGTGGAGGCGGAGGCGGAGGAGCTTTAGTTAATAACACCCCACCTACAGTAACCACACCAACATACACATATGTAAGTCAAGACGACTTAAATACTAATGGAGGATCTCCAAATGATGTTATTGGGAGAGTATTATCAATAAGGAACATCAGTAGTAGCAGTCATGAATGGATATGGCAAAGCACAAGTGGTATAGAACTGACTTTTTATAAACAAGAGGCAGATGGCAATCAAGGATTGAAAGTAGACCTTAGGCATGATTTTCGTAATGATGATTACCCGAATAATCCTTTTTTAAATTATGAGACCACCTTTTACAGTTCAGATGTTATAGAAACATGGGTTGGGAAAAATTTTCTTTATAACGACTTTTCTTACGACGGTATAAGAATTACGTCTATAGGGTTTGTAGGTGATGCTGAGCCTGCAAGTTATGTTTCCCAAGGCATGGTGATAACAAATTACGATTGTGAGTATACTTGTCAAGATAGCGGTTCTGTCTTCGGTGACCCTTGGGATCTTATTAAACGAGATGTTTGGGTAATGGTAGCTGGAGATCCCACTCAATCAGGTGATATGCCATCAAGTGGATCAGCATCATATAACGTCATAGGTCAAATGGTAGTGGTAGGTTACTTTGAGGATCAGTATTACACTCCATATTATGTCCAAGGTGATGGTTCATTTAGTGCTGATTTTTCAGCAAGAACGTTATCTGGTTCAATGCTTTGGGATGATGTTGCTGGATGTTGTGGAACAAAGACAGATGAGAGAAAAGCTAACATGTCATTTGGAGGTACAAGCTTTGATGGCACTATAACTGGGGTTCAATTTAGCGGAGATGCCACTTGGGGAGATAGTTATGGCACTGGTTCCTTCTCTGGAGGATTTTTTGGACCTAATGCTTCAGATATAGGTGGTGTTTTTGACTTAAGAAAAGATAATGATGATGAAGCAAAAAATGGAGACTATTTTGTTGCTCTAGGCACTTTCACTGGTTGTAAAACCTGTTAGCTTGTTTGAATTATTCTTTTTAGAAAAAAATTAATTTTTAGCCAACTACTATTCATTTTATTGTTTGTTAATTGTGTGGATTCTGTTGTCGCACAAGAAGTAACATTTCAAAACGCTGCCTCTGCTTTTAAAACAATATATGAAAAAAGACCTGCCTTTGAAGTTATAAAACTTGCAGATGAAACCCTAGTCAACCCAATAACTACCGCTTTTACCAAAGCCCAAGCTGCCTATTGGGGTGGCAGAGCTTCTGAGGACATAGGTTTGTCTTTTAAAGCAGAAGAGTTTTACCAAATCTCAATCGACTATAGCCTTAGATGGTGGCAGCCCGTAAGAAGTCTGTTCAGACTCTATATTAAAAGTGGTAAAGCTGAAGAAGCTAAAATCTTTATTGAAACTCTGGATAGGCGCAATACACCTGAGTATGTAATCAATAGTCTACGTGTTGAATTATCTAGGAACACTGGAGAGGCTCTAACTAATTATGATTATGATTTTGGTCTTATTTTTAACTCTAATATGAATCATGGTTTTAGTGCTGACACAATTTCCTATTTTGGATTACCGTTTAAAGCAAATCCTGAATCAAAACCTAAATCAGCATTGGGTTATCAGTTTAATTTAGGGTATTACTCTACTTGGTTTATTTCTAACAAAAGAGCATTAGGGTTCTCTGTCAATGCTGACAGCACTGACTTTAAAGGTTCTGTCGGAGATAATTCTTCTGCTAGATTGCAACTTAATCTAAATCATGTGGAAGACAGGGCTAGCAAGATTAATTTTGGAAGAAAGTGGTATCAAGGTGAAGAGTTATTTGACTTTGTAGCAATGGATTTTTTTATCAATAAGAAAATTAAACCTGAATTAAGTTTTTTTATAGCACCGCAAATTGGTACTTACAAATACGATGTCTTAGATAATCATTCTGGAGACTTTATGGGTACCTCATTTGGTTCTCAGTTCTTTAATAAAACAATTTCAACTGCTTACTTAAAAGTATCTAAATATAAAGCCAATGATCCTGTATTTTCCTTTAATGAAATCGGGATTGGTATTCAACTAACTTACCCAAAGAAACTGTTTGAGAGAATAAGATTTAATGTTATCAACAAAAACTACGAGCTAATTATGATTGAGTTTGGGAAAAGAAGGGAGGATCAAATATATAACATTGCATTCGATTTTAGAGATCTTAGTCTTTTTGAAAGAAAAATTAAGCTTAGATTAATTTATGAAAAAAATGACTCTAATATTAATATCTATAAAAGAGATGGATGGTCTATAGAGTGGAATAGGAATATTTAAGTCTGTTATTTACACCCACTCGTTACGACCAACAAAACATGAACGAGGAGAACTACTAAACCTTGTAAAGTGTTTAAAGTTATCAAGTTGACAAAGCTAAATTGGGTAAAAATGTAGAGGCACTATATTATATATAGGTGATACCCATGGTGACCTTGCCCACCGCCTTCGCAAATTCGCTATAATAGGGCAGAACAACACCTTTTTTAGGCTGGAAAACGATATATAAATGTGGTCTATGTGTGGTATTGTTATAGAAATTATTAAAAAATAGATATTGCGTAAACGTTAATAATCTTATATATAAAAGGATACAGAGGATTAGTAATCACAATAAACCTTCATCCTTCTAAGCTGAGGGTTCGAGGTTCGAGTCCTCGCGGGCGCGCCAGAAACTCAAGAAAATAAACGCAGGTTTCAGAGATTTACCTCTTTTTGATTATCTATCATTTCCTTTAATTGCAAAATAAGTGCCCACTAATAATAAGAACAATTGTTCACTAGCAAATAGAATAGATCCTCTTTCACCAAAAAAGACACTCCAATGAGAGTGTGCGATCAGCAGGGCTCCTATCATTATTATCATTACTGCCCCCCCTGAAAATCTCGTGATTAGGTTTCCAGCTACTGAAGCTCTTGTTCCTATTAGGCCCCCCAGAAGTATTCCAATACCTGACACCATTTCACCCCATGCAATCAGATGAGCTGTAGTTTCGGCAAATGGGATACCTTTTGATGATAACCAATTAACAAAGCTTTCTTGAATAGGGATTTTCCCATATCCGTGAAGAAAGAAGGAAATACCAAGACCTATTCTTAACAAACAATTTGAATAGTTTTTTAAAGGCAATGCTATTTTTTCAAGAATATCATTTAATTTTTTCATAATTAATCATAACAAAAACATAAATTTTCTGAATTTGAAAAGATTTTTCGCGTCACTGATCGCCTGTTTGACAAATCAAATCATTTCTGTAATTTGCTTAAGTTATGAAAAGAATATCTCTTTGGTCTGGCCCTAGAAACATTTCCACTGCGATCATGTATAGTTTTGCTCAAAGAAATGACACGTATGTTGTAGATGAGCCTTTATATGGTCATTATCTAAGTGAAACAAAGGTTAATCATCCTGGTCGTAAAGAAATAATGAGCAGTCTTAATTGTGATGGTGAATCGGTCATAAGAGATCTTTTTGACCTAAAATTAAAAGATCAAGTGAACATCCTATTTATGAAGCAAATGACAAAACATCTTTTAAGTGTTGATCTTTCTTTTTTACAAAAAACAGAAAATATTCTTCTTATAAGGAATCCGATAGATATGCTACCTTCACTAGCAGAACAATTGCCCCAACCCGCACTTAGCGACACTGGCTTTGACAAACAATGGGAGCTGTATCAATACTTAGAAAACATCGAAAGTAGACCCATTGTTCTTGATGCCACAGAGCTACTAAGAAACCCTAAAAATATTTTAAGCACACTTTGTAAGCACTTAAATATTGAATTTTTACCAACAATGCTTAATTGGAAAACTGGGTCAAGAAAAGAAGATGGGATTTGGGCAAAGTATTGGTATAAATCTTTACACAAAACATCTGGATTTAATGCTTATGCCCCTAAATCAAAATTTCCTGTTGAACTCAATGCACTTCTAATAGAATGTAAACCTTATTATGAGAAATTATATAAACACTCAATTAAGATAGAAAAATAAGAGGATGAATTTAGTTGATAAGCGAAACAAAGATATTCTAGTTCATATTAATGGGAAATTAGTTCCTAGGGATGAAGCTAAAATTTCGGTATTTGATAGTGCAGTTCAAGGCGGAGATGCAGTCTGGGAAGGATTAAGAATATATAAAGGCAGAATTGCTGCATTAGCTGAGCATCTAAAAAGGCTTCAAGGCTCTGCAAAGGCGCTGGTGTTTGAGAGCATTCCTTCTTCAAAAGAAATCAAAGAAGCATTATTTGACACCTTAGAAGCAAACGGAATGTGGGATCAGGCACATATAAGATTAACGCTTACCAGAGGTGAGAAAATAACTTCTGGTATGAATCCAAAATTAAATCAGTCTGGTTGCACACTGATCGTATTAGCTGAGTGGAAGCCACCGGTTTACTCAAATACTGGAATAAGAGTAATCACCTCATCCATAAGAAGAAATTCGCCTCAATTCTTAGATTCTAAAATTCACCACAATAATCTACTAAATAACATTCTGGCAGTAATTGAAGCTAATGTTAGTGATGTTGATTCTGCAATCATGCTAGATAATAATGGGTTTGTATCAGAGACAAATGACACCAATATTTTTATCGTATCTAATAATGAAATTCACACGCCTACTGCTGACAGCTGCTTACCTGGAATAACCAGAAAGATGATCATTGATATAGCAAATAAAGAAGACATAAGAATTCAAGAAAGAAATATATCAAATAGCGAACTGTATACAGCAGATGAAGTATTTACATCAGGAACTATGGGAGAAATTACTCCAATTCTAGAAGCCGATGGAAGAAAAATTGGAGACGGTGCTCTGGGCCCAATCACAAAAAAAATTCAATCACTGCATTCTGATTATGTATTTAACAATGGAGAGTCTGTTCCATTTTCTCAACCTGAATAATTTGGATTGAAACGAACGAAAAATTAACTATCTTTAATGGCCATATTATCTTTAATCAAAAATGGCAGATAGGTTAAGAAGAAAGCAAAAATTGCTGCTGGTATAAGAGCAAAAATATGCAATGGAGCACTAGGAAAAAAGTTCATAATTGTGTCGCCTTGAGGTTTATCCTTCAAATACCAGAAGTTAGCATCAGCACCAAGGATGAGATTGATTATGTAAATTATGAGAGTTAGCAATAAAGTAATGCCAACAACAAATAAGAAATCTTTAAAATAAGGTCGTTCATTAAGAACAAACAAGGCTATACCAATACCAAGTAAAATTAGGCCATGCCCATAATAGAAATTAACATATTCAGGGTCAGGAAATGTATAGGTTAGTGCTGGAGTCAATAACGCCATTGAGGCAGGAATCACTCCCCAAAAGAAAGCACAATGAAAAAATCTTGACCCATACCCTAAAAGGTATAATCCGATGGTAATTTTAGAAAAATCACACATATGAAGCGGTATCGCTTCTTGCCAAGCTAATTGGTAACTGTAAGCATTAAAGACCTGCATCACTGCATGAGTAAGAAGTAATATACCAACTGATACCCTTGCATACTGAATTCTGTCTGTCGACTGTGATCTTATCCAAAAAATTGCAATTACAATAACACCATAAGTCAATAGAAGTGTGAACAAGTGAATTTGATCAAAGAGTATAAAAGGTTGCATGGAAAATATTCTACATAAGTTAAATATTGGTTTGCTAGAAAATCTTAACTTTTATCTATCTTCCAAGATTTGCTAGGCTTTAGTAATGAAAAAACTATTCTTAATATCAGGATTACTTATTTGCATGAATGGGTTATCCGAGTAAATTATAGAATTCAAGAAATAAATTTATGGCACTATTTTTGTGAATCTCCATCTCTTTTATAGAAAATCACACCGTTGGCTAGGTCTACTAACCTCTATTCAATTGTTGATGTGGACAGTTTCCGGATTATTTTTCACTTTGCCAGATATTACAGATGTTAGAGGAGAGCAATATTTGGTTAAGTCCAAATTACAAGTAATCGACCCTTTGGTGACTTCTGAACTTATCTCTATGAGTGAAATAATTGATGTGGCTAAGTTGTCTGCTAGAGAAGAGGTTAGCATCAAATTAAAAAGACGTTCAGGGCAATGGGTTTATGAGATTAAGCGTCCATTAAAAGAAATCCTGATCTTCGATGCTTTGTCAGGCAAACAAAGATCATACCTTGGAGAGGAAGAAGTAATAGATATTGTCCAGTCTGAAACCAATCTAGAGCCCATCAATGTTGTTCTTATTAATACACCATTAACAGGTTCTGAATTCAGAGGCAGGGATTTACCTTTATATAAGGTCAAGGTAGAGGAACCAAAAAAAGGGATTGTTTACATTGACCCTTTGACTGGTGAGATTGTAGCTGTTAGAACAAGATTATGGCGTGCTTGGGATTTTTTGTGGTCTCTACACATCATGGATTACAGGGAAAGAGATGATTTTTCACATGGTTTAATTAGGGTATTTGCAATACTTGGCTTATTAACAGTCCTTTCAGGGATGTTACTATGGTATTACTCTAGTCAATACGGACCAGAAAAGTATAGAATTTAACTTAAATACAGGAGGTTAATATGACTGTAAGTGTTTTATTGGAAGGTGTGTTAAAAGAAGGTCAAGTGGAAAATTTTACTGAACTATGCAAAGAAGCCTATAAAGTCACTAGGGCTTATGACGGCTGTCTTGGAATTAATTTGACACTTAATGTAGAAAATAAAAATAATTTTGTCATGACTGAAACATGGGTATCAAAAGAGCATTATGAGAAATACCTAGGATTTAGAAGTGAGGATGGAACAGTTGAGTTAATTGGTTCATTATGTGATCAAGGGCCATCAATAAGGATTTTCGATATTACTGAAGTTTAACTTTCTCGACAGATAAATGAATACACATAGATTTGTAAAACCCATTATGCAGGGTTTAACAAAATTACATACGCTGCTCTATAACAAATACGGCGGGAGATTTCTTGGTACGTTATTTGGTAATCCTATTTGCATGATTACAACTGTTGGTAGAAAATCTGGCAGTCTTAGAACTATTCCTTTGTTAACAATTCCCTATAAAGATGATTATATATTGGTTGCTTCAAGTGGTGGTTCACCAGAACATCCGGGATGGTATTACAATTTAATTCATCAGCCAAGAATAAAAATGACAGTTAATTCAAACACGTTTACTGCCCATGCCAGACAACTGTCTGATGAAGAAAAAGACAGTCTCTGGCCATTTATTATCGAAGCGTGTTCTTTTTATGAAGATTACCGACAAAAAACATCCAGAAATATACCTGTTTTCATCTGTAGTCCCATAAGCTGAGGATTAGGGATAGATTTAAACAAGGGCAAGTAAAATGAAGATTGATATAATAATTGACCCAACGCACACAACAGATGAATTTTCAGAGTTGGGTGTACTGGCTGAAAAACTAGGGTTTAATGCTGTTTTAACAGCAAATTATCCGTCGGCAATAGACCCATTTATTAATTTTTCAGTTCTTGCAAAACAGACTGATAAAATTAAGATGGGACCAGTTGCGATCAGTCCTTTTGAAACACACCCTTTAAAACTCTCTAATCTTTTGTTTGGTTTGAACCAACTCACTAAGGGTAGAGCGAAGATTATTATTGGCGGTGGCGGTGGAACACTGATCTCAATGGGTTTAAAGCCTAATCGACGCACCATGCACCCAAATATGGTTCAGGGTGTTAGGGAATGCGTTGAGTTTCTAAAAAGTTTATCCCCTAATAAATCAATCTTATTTGATAAAGAGATTTTTCAGATCTCAGGACCCAAACCAGAATGGATAGATCAACCCAGTCCTAAAATTCTTGTTGGCGCAACTAAACCAAAAATGTTATCAATGGCTACCGAAATTGCTGATGGTTTAGTCATGAGCGATGTTACTTTGGCACGAATAGATGACTGCATGGAAGTGATCAATGTATCCTTAAAAAATAATGGACGAGATAGAAAAAATTTTACAGTAAGTAACCTATTGTCTTGGCATGTGAAATCAGACAAAGAGGAGGCTATAGCTGAAGCCAGCAGTAAGCTGTTTGTGCGAGGGATGCTTGATCAGTGGTACATATCCCCATTTCTAGATTCAAATGAATCCCAAATAGTTGAAGATAATCTAAATGCTTTTGCAGAAGCATATGCTTATAACAGCAGTGAGATCAAGGGTGTTGAAGATAGCATCGTTGATAAGCTTATAGAAAACCTTACTTTTACAGGTGATTTTAGTGATATTGATCAATTTACAGAAGAAATGATCCAGTTTAAAAATGCTGGTTTAGATGAATTTGCTATTCGTTTGTATAAAAATCCTGAACAGTCAATGCAGGTGATTGCTGAACGTGTTGTTCCTTATTTGGCTGGGGATTAAATAAGCCTGTTTCTAAAAGATACCTCTAATCTTCATATTCCATACATATTCTTAACCTATACTGCCCAATATGAAAAGTTTGATAGTGGTCTTCCTTATTTTACTCTCCTCCAATACTTGGAGTGATAATTCTGAAATAAATAAAGGCGATTGGATTTTAAGATCAGGATATACTTTTTTATTGCCACAATTTAAAAATGACAGTCAGGTGGGAATGAAACGCTATGGGATGCCAACTTTTTCTTTTAGCTACCTTATGACTGATAATCTAGGGATTGAGTTTTTAACTGGAATCCCTTCAGAAATCGACATTTACAATAAGGCTTTAGGCGAAGAAGCTAAAATCGCATCGTTTATCTCACTGTCCCCTAATGCCACTGTCCAGTATTATTTTAAGCCAAAGAATTCTGATTTCAGACCCTACATTGGTTTGGGTCTAATATACTCCTCATTCCATAAAGAGAAGTCTCTAGGAGTCTTGTCAGGTGCTAATTTCAAGCTTAAAAGATCTTTGGATCCTATTTTCCAGGCAGGTTTAGATTATGTGATTAATGAAAAAATCAGTTTAAATCTTGATGTCAGAAAACTAAAAACTTCATCTGGTGCTTCTGTTACAGAACTTCACAGAACTGTTATGGGTCCTTATGCTCCAGAAAGAATTGATTATGAAATGGGTATGCAGCCCTTAACTCTGAGTTTTAATTTTACATGGTTATTTGACAATCCTAAAAGACTAAGAGAGAAGAAAGCACTTGGAGAGAGGATCACTCTCAAAGAAAAAAGAGAAAGACTCAGAGCAACAAGACAGTTTTGATTTAACTGATAGTTATTTATCTTTATTGTGATTACCCTTTTTGATTCTTTTTAGATTTGTTAGGATTTGCTAATGAAAAAAATTAGCCTTATTAAATATTCGCTTTTGTTTATATGGCTTATCTGTTTTCTAAATTTGGTCTTTCCTGTATCAATCTTTTTTAATTATCTTTTAATATTTCTAGTTGTAGCTCATGTCTTAGAGTTTTTTGTTTTTTTTAATAAAATTAAGGAACAGAGAATTAAAAATTTCTTCCTGGTATTAATTTTTGGATATCTACATCTGCAACAATTAGACCGTATTAATAAAAATAGTAACTAGTCGACAGGATCAGTGAGTCTTTATGACAAATTTGTTTTACCCCATCTGTTGAATTGTTCATGCAACACAAAACCATTTATACATCAAAGAAAGAAGGTTATACCTCTGGCAACAGGCAATGTGTTGGAAGTCGGAATCGGCTCTGGTCTTAATATTCCTTATTATCAAAAAGATAATATTAAAGAAATTTGGGGTTTGGACCCATCGGAAGAGCTTTTAGAAATGGCTAAAAAGAAAGCTAAAACCGAAGATATGGATGTCCAATTTCTCAATGCCAAAGCGGAAACTATAGAGCTTAATGACAATTATTTTGACACCGTGTTAATGACCTACACGATGTGTACTATTTCCAATTTAAGTCAAGCTTTTTCTGAAATTAAACGTGTCATGAAGGCTGATGGCAGATTAATATTTTGTGAACATGGAGTTTCACCTGAGCAACACGTATTAAAATGGCAAAATAGAGTAAATAATATTTGGTCAAAAATTGCAGGTGGATGCAATATTAATAAAAATATCCCATCAATCATAGAATCTTCAGACTTAATCATAAGTCAGATGGAAACCATGTACTTGCCTAAAACGCCTAAGATACTTGGCTATAACTACTGGGGATTTGCTGTATTAGATGATTAAGATTTTCTCATAAATTATATAAGCACTAAACAATCAATTATCTTTCTCTAAATGCTTCGTTAGCAATTTTTGTTACGGGTTGTAACAGATACTTTAGAACAGTTTTCTCACCACTAACAATGTCTGCTTCTGCAACCATTCCTGGAAGTATTTTTATGGTCTTTCCTATAGACGTAAGACCACCTCCCTCAACGGCTATTTGGCATATGTACCAAATGCTCCCGTCTTCTTTTTGAATGGTATCAACACCAACGTTTATGACTTTACCCTTGAGAGAACCAAATTTAGAAAAATCAAAAGCAGTCAGTTTAATGATTGCCTCTTGTCCTGGAAGAACGTAAGCGATGTCTTTTGGGTTAATTTCGACTTCAATTATTAGTTCATCATCTATGGGTACAATTTCAAGCAATGGTGCTCCAGGTTGCACTACTCCTCCAGTAGTATTAACTAGTAGTCGGTTGACAATCCCATCAACAGGAGCAATGACAGTGGTTCTAAAAAGCCTATCCTCAAGTATTGGGAGAGTTTCTTCTGATTTCATTAAACCCGCTTCTGCGTCTGAGATACGTTGCTGTAAACGTATCAATTCCATTCTAGATTCAACTCCCAGATTCACAAGAGGTGCTAATATCTCTAACTCCTCATCGAGTAGTTTAAGATTTTTTTCTGCTGCTTGTTTTTCCTTTTTTAGGGCTGATAACTCTGATTTAAATTTAGTACTTTCAAATACTATTAGAGGGTCCCCGGAAGAAACTGTTGCTCCGGTTTTTATAAGGATTTCTTTAATTATTCCACCTTCTAAGTTTTGAATAACCTGTATCTTTGAAGAAGCTACTACTCTTCCCACTGTTCTTGTTACTTCTTCCAATGTTGCATAATTTGCCCAAACAAAAATCATCACCCAAAAAAGACATATTGAATAAAGAATTATGTTTGCACTTCTAAGTTGTCTTTTTTCAATCATTTTTTTGTCTGAGTTTTGTGAGCACATCGTCTTTTTTGCCATCTAATACTATGGAGCCTTGTGATAAAACAATAATGCGATCCACCAGTTCCAACATTGGTATTCGATGAGTTACTATGATTAAAGTTTTAAACATTTCTGTATTAAGACTTTCAATAAGCGCTTTTTCTGCATTCATATCAAGCGATGCTGTGGATTCATCTAGTAATAAAACTTCAGGATTCCCAGCCATGGCTCTGGCTAGTGCGATTGATTGCATCTGTCCTTTAGACAGTGATTTTCCTTTATCTGACAGCACGTACTCTAATCCACCAGGGATTGTATGAAGAAAATCGTTTAGACCACTTAATTTTATGGAATTTTGAATAGCTGTATCATTAATCCATTCTCTTCCCATAACAATGTTATCCCTTATAGATCCCGAGAACAGTTGAAAATCTTGAAGAACCACAGCTAATTTTCTTCTGAAAGTCATATGATCGATTTGATCAGTAGGCAGGTGATTGAATGTCAGAGCTCCCTGGGATGGAGTGTATATTCCAGCAATCAGTTTAATTAAGGTGGTTTTGCCTGAACCGTTCTTGCCCATAATGGCAACTTTTTCTCCTTCTTGAATTTGAGTTGTGAACTGATTTATCGTTGGCATTGAAGACTCAAGATACGTAAAACTCAACCCTTTGAATTCTAGATTACCAAGACTTTCAGCTTTAATTCCTTGACTACCAGCACCCGTGTCTGAGATCAAGTTCATCAATTGATCAATTTTCTTATAAGCAGTTCTGGCGTGATTTAGTCTGCCAAATAGGTTCGCTACTTGCGCCATAGGAGATAAAGCTCTTGATGAAAGGAGAACTGCAGCAACCATTGCGCCCATAGACACGTCCCCGGAATCTATTAAATAGGTTCCGTAAAAAATAATTCCAACAAGACTAATCAGTTGGGCGCTTGACGCTGAATTAGTTGCAAGTTGAGACAGGACTTTTGATTTTCTTGAAGAGCTAGAACCATCCTTTACACTGTCTCTATATCGATCTACAAAAAGTGAAGAGCTATTATTTGTCTGAATAGCATCTAAACCGCCTAAACTTTCTACCAATAGACTGTATTTATTTTGATTCATTTCAGAAACAGACTGACTATGTTTTGCAATGAAAGGTTGTACAGCTATGCCGATAATCAATATCACAGGGACCACAGTTAATGGGATAAATGCTAAAGGTCCAGAAATGAGATAAATCACTAAAATGAATAAAAATACAAAGGGCAAGTCGACTAATAAGGCAATTGTTGCAGAAGCAAAAAATTGTTTTAAAGCATCAAATTCTTTAAAAGTATTGGTAAGACTGCCAACTGAATTGTTCATCTTGTCAATAGGCGCATGCAGTAGACGATAATAAATATCCTCGCCAATCCCAAGATCTAAATCTTCTCCAGCTAGATCTATATACCACGATCGTAGGTTTTTTAAGATGAAGTCAAAAACAACAACTATTGCCATGCCTAATGTTAGAGCAAATAAAGATGAATAGGCTGCATTGGGGATGACTCGGTCATAAACAACCATAATAAAAACCGAGCTTGCTACTGATAATAAATTTATCATTATCGAAGCTAGTAGTACTCTAGAATACAGGTTCTTGTTTTCACTAAATGCTACCTTGAACCAGTGTGTGGTTTTTGTTTTGCTGATCATTATGTGTGTATCAAATTAATATTTTCAAAGTTCTTTTTCAAAATAGTCAGTAATGTTTCCCAACAGATAAAGTTGTCTGATTTGAGAAGAAGTAATTTCTTTTTTATTCAGCAATAATAATTCTGCAGACTCAATAAAATCTCTTTCCGCCTGCAACAGTTCTAATAAGGACACATTTGAAGATTCAAACTGAAGACTTAGTTTATCTCTGCTATCCATATAAGCCTCATAGGCAGCATTAAATATCCTTAATCTATCATTACTGTTATTTAATTCTGCCAAGTTTGCCCCTGATTTTATTCTTAAATCTTTAATTAGTATCTCTTTATTTAATGTTGCTGTTTTTAGTTGTTCATTGGCTAATCGAACCAATGCTGTTTTTTTTCCACCTGTATAAATATCTACATTAAAATTTACCCCTGCGTAAACGTCATAATTTTTATCTCCTGTGAGATCATATCTATCGCCTCTAAGTTCAAGGTTAATTTTTGGTCTAAAGCCTGCTTTAGCTTTCTCTAACTCCTTTTCTGCTGCTTTAATTAGCTCACTTGCTCGCATGACAGAAAAATTATTCTCAATCTCATCTTGAATTTTATTTGTATCAATAACTAATTGTTCAGGATCAATCTTGATAAATTTTTCACACGGTTCCCCGTCAGACATCAATTGTTGGAATGTAGCTTTAGCAGTTGATAGCTTGAGTTCAGTAGTCATTTTTTTTGCTCTAGCTTCTGCTAGTCTGGCCTTAGCTCTGGTCATTTCTGCTTGAGCTGCTCTTCCACTTTCAACTCTCATTTGTATTCGGTTAACAATTTCTGAGTGACTATCAATTGAAATCTCAATGAGATCAGAAATTATTTTATAGGCAGCTGTGTCTTGGCAAACCAAAGCCATGTCTAAAGTCA
>Ga0163108_10001285_pt1 | contig 18491 bp, 22 predicted proteins | sample Fk1155metaG_FD_109644 | JGI IMG/M metagenome (GOLD analysis project Ga0163108, IMG submission 109644) | Marine microbial communities from the Central Pacific Ocean - Fk160115 155m metaG | ecosystem: Environmental > Aquatic > Marine > Oceanic > Photic zone | place: The Central Pacific Ocean...
TAAAGCAGTTTTATTTGGAAAAAATTCTTTTTGAATCATTTTACAAACTTTAAAGATCTCTTTAAATCTTGTATTAAATCTTTTGGATCTTCAAGGCCTATATGAAGTCTAACTAAGTGTTCGTTTTTTTCTAAACCTAAATATTTTCTATTTCCTAACTCTCTAAACTCTTGCTGTAGAGCTAAACTTTCAAAACCGCCCCAACTATATCCATAACCAAACAATTTTAATGAGTTTACAAATTTAAGAACAGATTTCTTATTTTTTGCCTTAATTTTTAAACCCATTAATCCAGAAGCACCAGAATAATATTTATTCCACATTTTGTAGTTATATGTACCTTTTTTATAAGGATATAAAAGTTTCACTTTTTTATTTTTATATAAAAAACTTGCCACTTTTTTTGCATTTTCTTGATGTTTGTCTAAACGAATATCTAAAGTTCTTAAACCTCTTATTATAAGATAAGCATCGTCAGGTCCCAGCCTTAAACCTGTTATTTTGTTTGCTCTTTCTACATGTTTAAAAACTTTTTTATTAACAGCTAAACTTCCGCCCATTACATCAGAATGGCCTGAATAGTATTTTGTTGCTGAAACAATAGACATGTCAAAACCCAATTTAATAGGCTTTAAAAAATATGGAGTAGCCCAAGTATTGTCTATAGCTGTAAACAATTTATATTTTTTTGCTATTGATATTATTTTAGACAAATCTTGAAATTCAAAAGAATTGCTTCCAGGACTTTCAACATAAATTAATTTTGTTTTTTTTGTAATTTTTTTTTTTAAAGTATTTAAATCATGAGGATTATAAAAAATTGTTTTAATATTAAATGGTTTGAGAAAATCTTCTGTTAAAAGTCTTGTTGGGTAATAGACTGGATCGGCCACAAGAATTTCATCACCTGGGCGAACAATGCTAAAAATAGCCAAAAAAACTGAACCAAATCCTGTTGGAGTTAAGAATACATGATGACATTCTTCCATCTCTTTCAACATTTTTTGTAAAATAAATGTTGTTGATGTTCCTTGTCTACCATAATCAAAATGTCCCCCCGTTGGATTTTTTTTACCTTTGGCCTGAGTTTTTCTAAGTTCATTCATCGTTTTGAAGATGATTGTTGAGGCCCTAACTACTGGGGGATTTACTGACTGATTATAATAATCTTTTGCTGTATGTTTTAAAAAGGTTTTAAAAGTCTTTGTCATATAAAAATTGATAAGTATATATGACAATGCTATATCCGTTGAATATGTCAACAAAAAGAATCAAAGGAGATTATGGGATATCCAAAAAAACATAGGGGTCGAAGAAAAATGGGCTCTAAAAAAAGAAGAGCTAGAAAAAAAAATAAGAAAAAATAAACAGTGGATTATATTAACAAGATTAGAAAACTTAGTTTAATAGTCTTTTTAGTTCCTTCTTTAGCAATTAATGTCTGTTTATTTATTGTAATATATGTGGATTTAGCTATCGGCTCTAATATTGGGCCTACTTTTCCTTATATAGATGGAGGAACATCAATAAGCAGAACAGCTAGAATCTTTCCTACTTATTTAATATTTAAACCTGCTATGTTTTTAACCGCTTATTGTTTAATTAATTATTGGAGATCTAATTATAAATTAATTAATTCTTTAGAACCTAATTATAATTATAAAAAATATTTTAGATTTTTTGGAATAGCTTCTGCGGTTTTTCTTATTTTACATTCAATTTTTTTAGGAATAAAATTTGACATCTCTATTTATAAGTTTTTTCGGAGATTTGTAATCTTAAGCTTTATTATTTTTGAGCTTATAGCTCAAGCCTTACTGGTCATAAACTTAAATAAAATTAAAAATAAAATTAATAATCTGATGTCTCTAAAAGTTTTAAAGTTAAAAATTATATTAGTTTCTATTCTTGTTGTTGTGGCAATAGTAAGCATACCTATTATAAGTTCTTCCGGAAATGTTAAATTCAAACATGCTTTGGAGTGGGATTTTATGATGGGAGTTCTCAGTTTTTATTTGCTAACTTTTTTCTTCTGGAGGAAACCCCAGTCACACACCCTTTCGGGCGTGTGATAAGATTTGGCTCGTCGTTGTACGCGCTACCGCCAAGCCATGTTCGTCCTACAATTTTAGCGCTACTCTGTAAGACTTTCTGCCCTCTAAGCTTGAACCTCTCGGTTTTTCCCTAGATGGCCAGTTAAGAGTTGCCTCTTAATTCATTTCTACACTATTATATATTTTATTATATTAGTATCACTTTTTAGTTGATTGTTTTTTTAATAAGAAATCTTGTGAACAATGGGGATAACTATTTTTCCACCCATCCACCCCCTAAAACTTTGTAACCTTCTTTATTTTTTGAATAAAAAACACAAGCCTGACCTGGTGAAATACCATATTCAACTTCAAGTAAATTTACATTTGCAAATTTATTATTTAATTCAACTTTGGCTTCAATTAGCTTGCCAGTTGATCTGATTTTAACAAAGATTTCTTTTTCAAATTCTTTTTTATCTTCACACAATAAATTTATATCTTTTAATTTTATATTTCTTTTTATTAAGTTTTCTTTTGGTCCAACTATAATTTCATTTTTTTTTACATCAATTTCTATGACATAAAGGGGTTCTTTATCAGCAACTTTTATTCCTTTTCTTTGTCCTATTGTAAAATTAATAATACCGTCATGTACTCCCACAACAGATCCATCGCCTTTTTTTATGTTTCCTTTTTTGTAAGAATTTGGTCTAAATTTTTCTATTACAGAAGCATAATTGCCATTTGGTACAAAACATATATCTTGGCTATCTGGTTTATCAGCAACATTTAAGTCTAGATTTTTTGCAATTTCTCTAGTGTCTGATTTATTTAAATTACCCAATGGAAATCTTAAAAAATTTAGTTGTTCTCTCGTTGTGCTGAATAAAAAATAACTTTGATCTCTATTTGTATCGTTTGCCTGATACATATCAGTAATATTGTTATTCGTTATACTTTTTACATAATGACCTGTTATTAATGCGTCTGCATTCAAATTTTTTGCTACTTGGAAAAGATCTTTAAATTTTACTGTTTGGTTGCATTGAACACAAGGAATTGGTGTTTCTCCATTAAGATAGCTATCAATGAAATTATCTACTACTGCAGCTTTAAATTTATCTTGATAGTATAAAATTTTATGCTCTATACCTAGTTTATTTGCTACTCTTTTAGCATCAAGAATATCTTGTCCAGCGCAACATTGCCTAGATTCTGAACTTTTTTTGGCTTCGTCATATAATTTTAATGTTATACCTATTACATTATAGCCTTCATTTTTCATAATTCCTGCTGCTGTAGATGAATCTACACCTCCTGACATTGCGACAACTACCGTTGTATCTTTTACTTTTTTATTAAGACCCAGTGAATTTAATTTTGCATTCATAAATAATGATATGTAAATATATATACAATATACATAATTAAATTAAATGATTTTAGATTTTGGACCTGGAGATAAAGTTATAAATCCAATGAATAAAGAATGGGGTATGGGCCAAGTTCAATCTATAATAAAGCAAAAAGTGACAGTAAATTTCGAAAATGTGGGAAAGAAAGTAATAAATTCTAACAATATAATATTAAAAAAATTAGAAAAAAATGAATTTAGCAGAAACTGAAAAAATAATTAATAGTTTAATAGGGACTTTCGTTGATTCTGGAAATCTTTCCTTAAATTTAAGAAAAAAAGGTTTAAAAAAAAAAATCAAATCTGACAATACATCGGTCACAAATGCAGATATAGAAATAAACAAGTTAATAACTAAAAAAATTTCAAATTTAACACCAAATATAAAAATAATATCCGAAGAAACGTCTTCTAATAAAGAAAACAAAACATTGAATGATTTTTGGTTGATTGACCCTATAGACGGAACTCATGGTTATATCAATGGCAAAGATGAATTTACAATTAACGCTGCATTGATTTTAAATAAAAAACCTATAGCAGGAATAATTAACGCTCCTGAAAAAGAAAGGCTTTTTTATTCTTTTGGGACATCAAATAGTTTTGAAATAAATAATAGTATTAAAACAAAACTTACGTGTAAAAAAAAAAGCAGACAAAATGAGATAAATGCTCTTTCTTATTCAAACAATCTTGGTCTTGAAATAGTTAAAATACATAAAAAATATAATGTTACAAATTTTACAAAAATGAAAAGTTCACTTAAATTTTGTGTTATCGCTTCAGGAGAATATGATTTTTATGTTGCCGAACCTAGGGCTTATGAATGGGATATTGCAGCAGGACATGCGATTTTAGAAAATGCTGGTGGTATAATTACAGATTTTAATGGAAATGAAATTAATTATGGAAAAAAAGATTTTAAAAATACAAGTTTGATTGTAAAAAGAGAAACAAACATTAAATGGATGATAAAATAAGAGTTATATTAATAATTATAGTTTCTGTTTCAATATTTGGTCTTTTAGTATTCGTGTTTGTAAAAAATTATATTAAAACAAAATTGGAATGCTACTTAAAAGAAAAAAATAAAAAACATTACAAAAAATTTACAATTCGTAAATAATCTTCTTTTTCCATGTCCATAATTTTTTTAGAAGTTTCAAAATCAAATCCTGATCTGGCTAGAATTGATATATCTTTTTTAAAAAAAAGTGATCTATTTTCTTGTTCTCTTGCAGGACCAATCCTTTTTTTCTTGCATACTTTTATAGCAGAAAAAAAATCTTGATCTTCATTTCTTTCCTTAATTTTATTGATAGTTTCTTTGATAAAATTATCCTTAATGCCTTTTGAAATTAAATAATTTCTTATTTTATTTATTGAATTTCCTCTATGAACAAGACTTTTAGCTTTGCTATCGGAATAAAATTTATCATTAATAAATTTATCCTTTTCTAAATCTTCGGTCACAAAATGTACCAAATCGGTAACATCCTTTTTTTTTACGGAGGGTATCGAAGATTTTAAATACTTTTTTAACAAATAAGTTTTTACTTGTTGCTTTGAAGGAGTATATTTTTCTATATAAGCAAAAGCAAATTTACGCATTTCCTCAATTGTCAAACTTAAATTTTTTTTCTTATTTTTTATAGGAATCATCGAATGATGTAATATAATACATTTTTTATTTATGATTGGACAAATTTATAATTATTTTTCGATCGAGATGATCTATTTGTGGCTAAACTTAGGAGTGTTGCCTTTTTGGTTTATATTGCTTTTTTTTCCTCAAACAAAGATTTGTAAAATTTTTGTAACATCAATATTTCCAATATTAATTTTGGCTATTATTGATTTGTATTTAATATTTGAAATTTATAATAATGGATTCAATTTTCTTGATATTTTTGCTCTTTATTTGGGAATGGATGAACTAATAAATCTTTTTTCCGATAGAAGTTTCATTATCTTAATTTGGGTACATTTTTTGGCAATTAATTTATTTTGTGGTAATTGGATAGTTAGAGATTATCAAAAAATTGGCATGCCAAAATATTTAGCTTTTTTCCCAATAATTTTAACTTATTTCATTGGTCCTTTTGGCTTACTAATTTATTGGTTTGTAAGAATTTTCTTTAGCAAGAGAATTGATTTATATGAGTAAATCAATTGACTTTTATTTTGACTTCGTAAGTCCATATTCTTATTTAGCTCACAAAAGAATTCGTAAGATTGAAGAAAGAAAAAATATTAAATTTAAATACAAACCTATTTTACTTGGTGGCCTTCATAATTTAGTTGGGATCACTGCTCCAGCGTTTGTTAACAAAAAAGCAAAATATATGATTAGAGATTGTAAAATTATAGCTAAAAAATTTAATATTAATTTTATGTTCAACTCTATGTTCCCAATAAGTACTGTAAATTTAATGAGAGGTCTCATATCAATTAAAATTGATAAAAAAAATATCTATATAGATAAATTTTTTGATGCCTATTGGAGTAAAGGTTTAAACATAGGTAAAGAAAAAGTTATTATTAGTATCTTAAAAAAATGTAAAATTAATAAAAATGATTTCAAAAAAAATATAAAAAATGAAAAAATTAAAAAAAAACTAAAAATATTAACCCAAAAAGCTTATGAAAAGGATATTTTTGGTGCACCTACTTTTATTGTTAATAATAAAATTTTCTGGGGCCAGGATAGGTTGGATTATGCTATCGAAGAATTTTTAAGAACTAAATAATTTTAAATCCACTTTTGTACATAGAAACAAAACCACCATCAATATGAGATACATTTTTAAATCCCATATCTTGTAAAGATTTGGCTGATAAAGCGGATCTTAAGCCGCCTGCACAAAATAAAACCATCTCTTTATTCATATCTAATTTTCCTTCCTTAAAATAAATACTTTCTGGATCAAGCCAAAATTCCAACATGCCTCTTGGAATATGGATTGAATTTTCAATTTTTCCACTTTTTTCTAATTCTCTAACATCTCTTATATCTATTAAGTTACATTGATTATTTTTTAATTTTTCTAAAGCTTTTTCTGCTGATAATGTTTTAATTACTTTTAACGCTTCATCAACAAGTGTTTTAGATGATTTAATGTTCATTTTAAGCTAAAGTATATACAAATGAAGATTCAAAAAAAAGCAAATAAAAATTCAATTTTTAAAAAATTTTTTATTAAAATCTGTAGAATGCTAAATTATGAAATCATTGATCAAAGTAACTTTTATTTACCCGTTACCAATCAAGAAATTAATGATGATTTGTCAGTAATCGGAAAAAAATCACTTACAATACCTATGGGTAAAATTGAAATTACAAGACCGGTAAAATCTTTGACTATAATCTTAAGAACTTGTGCTTCTGTAAATATGCTTACTCAATCGAAAAAAAGACTGTTTGATAAAGAAAAATCAGAATACACCTTAAGATCTCTTGGCTCTATAATTAATTCTCTTAATTTTGCTAAAAATTTATTTAAAAATATTGACTTAGAAATGATTGTTGTTGATCATAATTCTGAGAAAGATTTAATTGAGAAAATAAAATCTATCATTGGTAGCCAATTTTTTAAAAGTCGCTTAATACATTTGGATGTAAATAGTTTTAAAAAAAATATTAATCCAATAAATGAAAAAAATGAAAAAGTCTCATTTAATCAAATGTCAAATATGTCAAATATTTACCAATCTCTGCTATTGGCTAAAGAATGTGATGATTTAATTTACTTTGTAGAAGATGATTACATCCATTCTATTCAAGCAATAAAAGAAATGCTTTTAACTTACGAAAAACTATCAAGTATGCTTAAACAAGAATTAATACTTTGCCCCACAGATTACCCTTATTTATATAGCAAAATTGATAATTCTAAAATTTTCTTGGGTGACAAAAGTCATTGGAGATCAATAAAAGAAACTTTGTGTACATTTTTAATGAGTAAAGAAACTGTAATTAAATACTGGGAAGAATTAACCTCTACTTGTAAATTTGAACACTATCCATTTGAAAAACCTTTTCATAATATCTATGAAAAAGAATATTGCCTAAGCCCAATACCTTCTCTAGCTATACATTTAACTAACATTAATTCAGTTTTTGGTATATCGCCTAATGTAGATTGGAAAAAAGCTTGGGATGAAAGTGAATTAAAATAATATAAAATTAGGTCGAAACATAAGACAACAGCCTTAAACGTAGAAGGCTGTTATCTCAATATGAAATTACTTATTAAACATTTCCTTAAGTCCTTTAGCAGGTAAAAACTTCACTTTTTGTGAGGCAGCTATTTGGATTTGCTCCCCTGTTCTAGGGTTTCTTCCGATTCTAGCTTTTCTCTTAGCTACTTTGTAAGTACCAAAACCAGCTATTTTAACTGAGTCATCTCCTTTTAGAGCCTCTAAAATAGTATTGGTAATCGTATCAAAAGTACGCTCTGCATCGGCTTTACTTTGGTTTAAAGAACCAGCCAATTTAGCTACTAATTGTTTTTTGTTCATTTTAGCTCCGGTTTTATAGGTTTTATGTAAACATAATTGCTATAAAACCTCATAAATCAAGCTTTTTTTTAGTGTTATTAGATTAAAAATGCACAATATATTGTGTTTTTTAAAAAATGTTGATTTTATTGACTTATTTAAGTTGTAAATAAAATTGATTAAAACAAACCGATATCTTTTAGATCGTTAAAAGTTGCAAAAAACATTAATGAAAGAAGCAAAAACATTCCGATTCGAAAAAAACCTTCTTGAGTTTTTTGGCTTAAAGGTTTTCCTAAAATTTTTTCAAAACCATAAAACATTAAATGACCTCCATCTAACAAAGGAATTGGAAACAAATTAATCAGTCCTAGGCTAATAGAAATATAAGCCATCATGTTTAAAAAAGGTAAAATACCAAATTCAGCAACTTGACCTGTTACTTTAGCTATACGAATTGGACCCCCTAATTGGGAGCTATCGCCAGTTCCTTTAATAATGCTAACTAAATATTTTAAAGTTGAAGTAGTAACAAAATAAACTTCATTAATTGAATAATAAAGAGACTTGGTTGGTCCTAATTTTACATGATTAATTTGGTTGTTATATGCGCCAATTTGAATGCCAATCATTCTTTTATTGATTTTATTACCAAGATTATCCTCAGATAAAACCATTTCGGGCTTAACTTTAAACAACATTTCTTGATTTGATCGTGAAATATTAAAGTCAATGTAGTCGCCAGTTGACATTGTAATATACTTAGATACCTCTAAAATGCTTTTTACTTTTTGATTATCAACAGAAACAATAATATCATTTTTTTTAAGTCCAGCCACAAATGCTGGACTATCTTTTTTTACTTCATTAATTACAGCAGGTGTAAAATCTTTACCTACAAAAGTATAAATAAAAAAGAAAATTACTATTGCTAAAACAAAATTAGCAAATGGACCCGCCGCAACAATTAACGATCTTTGATAAAGAGGCTTTAAAATAAAGAGTTTTTCTTGTTCTTCTGTATTGTATTTTTTTAAGACTTCTTCGTGATCTTTTTGGCTAAATACATTTCGATCACCAAAAAATTTTACATAGCCGCCTAATGGAATCCAGCAAATTTTCCATCTGGTACCGGATTTATCTTTCCAGCCAAATATTTCTTTACCAAAACCAATAGAAAAATCTGTAACACCAACACCATATCTCTTTGCAAAGTAATAATGGCCATATTCATGAATGAATACTACTACTAAGATCAAAACTATGAATGGTAATATGGAATTAAGCATTTAAATTGATTTTAATCATATTATTTCAATTTCCAAGTAAATATAGGTAAAAATGTAGCAAATAGGAATGATAAAAATAACAAAGATTGTGTTATAAATATAGGAAAAATGTTCAATGGAAATAGAATTCCAATCAAAATAGACTTGGAAAAATCTGGACTTGGAAATAGCAACAAACCTGCGAATAATCCTATTAAAATTGATAAATATGCATTTTTTTCATTAATTTTTTTATCATAAAAACTATAAAAAACTGTAAGAACTGCCGCACAACACAATAAATCTGCCAATAAAAATAAATATAAAATACTTAACCCTTTTGAAGCAATGGTAAAAGCAATTATAGATAAACTAACAATAAAGTATTTAGATAATTTTAAATAATCTCCTTTAAAATTTAACACTTTATTTCCATCTACAACTATTAAACTTGATATAGCATTAATCAAAGTATCGATGCTACTAATTGTAAGTGATATTGTTAAAACTATAACTATTATTGATAACATTAAAGTTTGTTCTTTTAATAATAATGAAAAAAAAGCTAAATCTGGAACAACGGTAGAGTTAATCGATACTGCAACTAAACCACAAAAGCCCATAAAAAAAACAATTGGAATTATTATTAAAAAAGAAACAATTAAACTATTTTTTAGTACTTTGTTGCTTTTTGCTGCATAAACTCTTTGCCAATTTCCTTGGTGAAATAAGTTTGTTGCCGCTACAGCTATAAAAAAAGTTAATCCTGCAGAAAAATTAGTTAAATAATCAAAGCTTAATAAAATAGGCTTATTCTGTTTTATGAATTCAAAATTAAATTCATTAAAATTAAATGAAATTAAATTAATAAATGAAATTAATAATAATATTAAAATTATTATAAACTGAATATTGTCAGTAAATATTGAGGCCCTTAATCCTCCGTATAAAGTGTATACAACCGAACTAGCTATAACAATTAAAGCAATAATCCATAAAGCTGTTCCAGAGATATAGTTAACCAACAATGAAACAGCGGTAACTTCCGCTATTAAAAAAATAAACATATAAAATACTGTTAAAAATAAAATTAATTTAAACAATTTTTTTCCAAACCTTAACCTAACAATTTCTATTAAAGTTTTTCCCTTTGGGTATAATTTTCTAAATTTTTCTCCTAGAAAAACTAAAACAAATAATGGAAAGGCTGTTCCTATCGAATAACCAATTACGGCACCTATTCCTCCCCATGTTGCGGCTGATGCTGGCCCGAATAATATCCATGCACCAAGAGCTGACGCAACCAAACTTGTTGTTAATGAAAATGTTCCTACGCTTCTATTCGCAACTAAATAATTTTCTAAACCTTGATGTTTTTTTGAATATAAAACTCCAAATATAACGAATGATAAGCTGACAATTATAATTAATGTTAATGAAAAATTTGAACTTAAAATATTTAGATGACCCATTTATTCTCCCTTTCTGAATTACCGGACAGGTTCTTAGGGTTTATTCTCAGTCTTTCGACACCCCTTAATTTAAAATTACATTAAGCTATAATTAAAAGCAAACTATATGATCAATGTTAATTGGACGTTTGATTCCAAATTTTTCATCCACCTCATGTTGATGAATATGATGGGAATGGACAAAGACAGGAATTAATTTATTGCTTGATGTCTTAAGAGTGTAAATAAAATTAGTTCCTCTAAACTTTCTATCAACAACTTCCAATTTTAAATTACTTTTGTCGTCATGCTCTAAATCTTCTGGCTGTAATAAAAGTTGTACATTAGATCCTTTTGGATAGCGTTTGATGAAATTTCCTTTGATTGTTCCTAAATCATCATTTTCTAGGCTATTTTCTCCTGTTACGGTTGCTGGAATTAAAATGCCTCTATTTAAAAAATTAACCACTTCTACAGAATTTGGAAAATGATAAACGTTATAAGGGTCATCAAATTGTTTAAGTTGGCGATTTAAAATAATTCCACATTTGTTTCCAAGGTAAAATGCTTCATAAGAATCGTGCGTTACTATTATTGTTGTTATCTTTAAATTTTTTAAAATTTGCTTAAGTTGAACTTGTATTTCTTCTTTAAAACTTTGATCAATATTAGACAAAGGCTCATCAAGAAGAAGAAGGTCTGGTTGTGAAACTAATGATCTTGCAAGAGATGCTCTCTGAGCTTCGCCAGCACTGATTTGGTGAGGGTATTTTTTCAAAATACTATCTATATTTAATAATTTAATTATTTTTTTTGGATTGATTGATTTTTTTCCGTTTTTATTTCTTCTTTCAGTTCCTAAATTAATATTTTTTTCTATTGTGTAATGTGGAAAAAGACAGTTTTCTTGAAATGATAAAGAGATGTTTCTATCTTCAGGTTCAATATTTTTATTATTTGAAGAAATAAGCTCTCCTTTAAGTTTAATTGTTCCAAATTTAACTTTTTCTAAGCCAGCAATTGTTCTTAATATAGTAGTTTTTCCTATGCCCGAAGGTCCTAATAAGCAGATTATATCACCCTCATTTTCTATAGAGAAAGAAACATTACTAACTTTATTTGCTCCACCTGCTTGAAAAGTTACGTTATTTATTTCAAAAAAGTTTTTATTCATTATCTTCCCTTAAAATATACTTAGATGTAGTTAAAATAAAGAAACTTGCAATTAATATCAAAAATAATGAAGGAACAGCAGCAGCTTCTAATAAATCTTGTGATGCATAAATATAAGCAGTTGTTGCAAAAGTTTCAAAATTAAAAGGTCTTAATATCAATGTGATAGGTAATTCTCTAATAATTTCCAAAGAAACAAGAATTGAAATTAATAATATTGAATTTTTTAAGTATGGTACATGTATATTTGTAAAAGTTTTAAATTTCGAGTAACCAATTAAATATGCACTTTCATCAATTGATCTATTAATTTTTTCATAACCAGATTTAATTCCATTACATGCTAAAGAGTAAAATCTAACAAAATATACTAGAACCAATCCTAGTACAGAGCCGATAAAAATTTTTTTAATAGATTTAATTTCAAATAAGGTAATCACATTATTATCTAGCCATGCAATAAAAGTTATAAAGGCTACAGCAAGTATTACGCCAGGTATTGCATATCCTGAAACAGAAAATGTAGTTAGCAAAGATAAAAATTTACTTTTAGAAACTCTGTTTCCATAATTTGAAATAAAAGAAAATATTATTAAAACTAAACTAGATAAAACTACCAAATAAATAGTGTTTATTAAAAGTTGCTGAATATTAAGATCTATAAAATTTTTTGGAAAAATTATAGTCCAATAAAGCATTTGGCTTAAAGGAAATATAAAACTAATAAACAAAACTATCAAACATGCTGCGAAAGCCATAAAAGATTTTAGCCTATATAAGTTTATTTTTTCCTTCTTTTTAAAACCTCCTTTTGTTGGAGAATGATATTTAGCTTTTTTTCGTGAATAATTTTCTAATATAAAAAGAGCTAAAATAAAAATTAATAAATAAAAAGATAATTGGTTGGCAAATGCTAAATCATCAAATGCGATCCAAGAGTTATAAATTCCAGTTGTTAAAGTGTTTATTCCAAAAAAAGATACAGCTCCAAAATCTGAAAGGGTTTCCATCGCTACTAAAGATAGCCCAGCAACAATGGCTGGTCTTGCGGAGGGTAAAATTATTGTGAACATGGATTTTGCTTTGGAAAAACCTAAATTTTTTCCTAATTCTATTAAATTTTGTGATTGATAGTAAAATGAGGCTCTAGTTAATATATAAACATAACCAAACAAAGAAAATGATACCGATAAAATTGCTCCCATCATGCCATCAAATTTAGGTATAGAGTTGTTATAATCTCCATCTCCAAATAAATTTTTTAAAATTGTAAATGCAGTACCATAATTTTCAAAAAATGCTGTTAAGGAATAAGCATAGATATATGGAGGGACAGCAAATGATAAAATAAGGGCCCACTTAAAAAAATTTACTAAAGGAAAGTTATAAAAAGACACTAAATATGCGCAACCTACTCCAATTATGAAAGTTAAGCATAAAACACCTATAAGCAAAACAAGAGAGTTAAAAATATATTCTAAAAGAAATGTGTTTTTTAAAATTTCAAAGTAGTTTGAAGTGTTTTCAAAAAAACTAGAAAATACTGTTAATATAGGAATAGCAACAACTAATGAAATTGCAAATGATGCAAAATACCAAAAATTTAATTTTCCGTTCAACATTTATAATAAATTTATATCAGGAAATACAACTTATGATAATCTATTTGAATTTTAAAGCGCTCGCATAAGTAAAGGGGGTAAACCTAGATTATACGAGCACTTATTTCTCTGTTATTAAGGAACTAATCTCTCTTGATGAAAAGATTTAAGATTTCGTGAATCTCTATCTTTTCAAGATTTGAAAGTTCTCTTCCATTTATCTTTTCTTCAATTCTTTTACACTCCGAGCTGCAAGGAAGGCAACACTCGGAAGAATTATTATAATCAAAGTTAGACAAATTTTGTTTCATAGTCTTTGTAACTATATCTCTTATTTCCAACCAGCTGCTAACATTACTTCTAATGCATCAGCCTGTTTATCACCATAAGACTTAACTTTAGTTTTTGTATCTTGTTTAAAGTTCATGTCATTTCCAGGTACTAAACTGTTTGGAGATACTCCTGCAATCATTGGATACTCGAAAGTGTTATTAACTATATGTTCTTGAGCTTCTGAAGTTAATAAAAACTCTACAAGTTTAACTGCATTAGCTTTGTTAGGAGCATGTTTTAACATTCCAGCTCCACTAATATTCATATGAGTGCCTCTGCCCTGTTGGTTAGGAAAAAAAGGTTTAACTTTTTTTGCAGCAGCTTGTTGCTCAGCTCCTTTTTTACCAGACAACATAAGTGCATGATAATAAGTATTTGCAACTGCTATATCTGCTTCTCCTGCAGCTACAGCTAAAATTTGAGCTCTATCGTTTCCTTTAGGTTCTCTAGCCATATTAGCTACAACAGCTTTTGCCCATTCTGCAGTTGAACTTTTTCCATTATTTTTAACTAAAGATGCAACAAGAGATTGGTTGTAAATATTATTAGATTTTCTAATTACAACTCTACCTTTCCAATTTGCGTCAGCAAGCTTTTCATAAGTCATGCCATTTAACTCGTTAGCACTTACTCTTTCTGGAGAATAATACATAATTCTTGCTCTCTTAGCTATTCCAGTCCAATAAGAAGTTCTAAATTGACTTGGAACTGCAGATTTTACAGATGATGACCAGCCAGCTTTTTGAAACATTCCTTTAGCCTGAAATGCACCAAGTCTACCAGCATCTGCTGTTATATAAAGATCAGCAACACAATCTGCTCCCTCTTCGGTTATTCTTTTTTGTAAAGCTTTATCTTTTCCTGATACGACATTTACTTTAATTCCAGTTTTAGCTGTGAATTTTTCGTAAAGTTGAATATCAGAGTCATAATGACGTGCACTAAATACGTTAACTTCGTTCGCAAAAACTGAACTTAAAATTAGTGAAAAAAACAAAGCAATTAATGATAATTTTTTCATTCATTCTCCTTTAAATTTAATTTATTGAAAATGAGAATTATTCTCAATGAGAATGATTATCAATTGCACAGTATGTCGCAGTTACAAAAAATGTATTAAAATTCCCACTCGGATATCTTACTGAAAAGAAAGTTTCTGAAAGCCTGAACTCTGGCTACATTTTTTAGTGATTGAGGGTATACAAAATGAGCTTCTGTAATTGGCCCTTCACACTTAGGGATAATTTTTAATAAGTTTTTTGATTGAAATACTAAATAATCCGGTAAGGCTGCCAATCCTACGCCACTTTCTACAGCTAACAAAAGTCCCATTACACTATTAACCTTCATTATAGGTTTTCTTTTTTTGTTATCATTCATTCCAATTTTCAAAGCCCAGTCAGGGTTATAGACAGGAGAAGGTGCTCCTTTACCAAATGAAATAAATCTATGTTTCTTTAAATCACCTATTGTTTTAGGCATTCCGTACTTTTCAAAATACTTGTTAGAACCATATATATGGTAATTAATATCTATTAATTTTCTCTGTATATAATTTAACTGTTTTGGTCTCCTCATAAAAATACCAATATCAGCTTGTCTTGTGCTTAAATCTAGCTCTTTATCATCAAAAATAAGCTCTACCTCAATTTCTGGATGTAAATTCATAAACTCTTGAATTCTTGGTGTTAACCAATGTGTTCCAAAGCTTCTGACTGTTGTAATTGTTAGCTTTCCACTTGGTTTGTTTTTTTGATCCCCCAAGGAGGTTTCAACATCTTTGAGTTTACTTATAACTTCATGGGCTGTTTTATAAAGATATTCGCCATTTTCAGTTAAAGTAAGACCTCTAGCATGTCTTTCAAACAATTTAACATTTAAATCTTCTTCTAGAGATTGGATCTGTCTACTTATAGCTGATTGACTTATATTGAGAACTACTGTTGCATTTGTAAAGCTTCCTGCTTCAGCAACTGCATGAAAAATCTTTAACTTATCCCAATTCATTATTTATTTAAATCTATAATGTATCTTCCTGACGTTTCACCTTTCAACATTTTAGAATAAACATCAAGAAGTTCTTCTAATCCAATTGTTTTAATAGATTTATCAAGTTTTTCGAAATCAATTAATTTGCTTGCTTCATTCCACAAAAATTGTCTTCTTTTTATAGAGGCATTTACTGAATTAATCCCCCAAAGCTTTACTCCTCTTATAATAAAGGGCATTACAGTTGTGTTTAACTTTATATCAACGGCGTTACCGCAAGCTGCAACAATTCCACCTTCTTTTGTTTGAGCTAATACATTTGATAAAATTTGGCCGCCAACAGTATCCACAGCGCCGTCCCATAAACCTTTATCTAAAGGTCTTGCTTCTTTGTTTAAATCAGCTGTGTTAACTATGTTTTTTGCACCAATTGATTTTAAATATTCTTTGTTACTTTCTTTACTGGTAACTGCTGTTACATTGCAACCAAGTTTATTTAAAATCATTACAGCAATACTTCCAACGCCACCAGAAGCGCCAGTTACAATAACATCTTCAACTTTTTCACCAAGTAAAAGTTCTTCTCTCGTAGTTTTTGTTGCAAATGAACATTGTAAAGCTGTAAACCCAGCAGTACCTAAAATCATTGCTTGTTTTGTTGATATATTGTTTGGTTTCTTAACTAAAAAATCTGCATTTACTTTCGCATATTGAGAATAACCACCATAGTAAATTTCTCCTACTCTCCAACCAGTTAAAATTACTTCGTCACCAGATTTATAATTACTGTTTTCACTTTCAACCACTTTACCTGAAAAATCTATTCCGGGTATATGAGGAAATTCTTTTACAAGTTTGGCACCATTTTTTAATATTAGTGCATCTTTATAATTTAAACCTGAGTAATCTACTTTTACAAGGACATCACCATGTTTTAAAAAACTTTTATCAATAGCTTTAACTTCTCTAGTAAAATCTTTTTCAGTTTGATTTATTATAATTGCTTTAAAATTTTCTGACATTAAGTAAAATTATTAGACTATTTATTTACCTATAAAATTTAGATATCTATTTTGATAACTTAAATCTTCTTTAAAAAGTCCTAAGTAATAATTTGTTACTGTGGTTGCTCTTTCTTTTTTTATACCTCTCATAGTCATGCATTGATGAGCAGCATCAATTGTAACAGCTACTCCTTTGGCATCTAAAGCTGACATTAATGTTTTTGCTATCTGCATTGTCAATCTTTCTTGTGTCTGAAGTCTTTTTGAAAACACATCAACTACTCGTGCCAGTTTACTTAATCCGACTACTTTTTTATTTGGAATGTAACATACGTGAGCAATTCCAATAATTGGTGCCATATGATGTTCACAATGACTTTCAACAGTAATATTTTTTTGAACAACCATGTCATCATAATTTTCTACATCGCCAAAAGTTTTACTTAAAACTTGTTTCGCATCTTGATGATAGCCCTGAAAATATTCCTTAAAAGCTTTGACTACTCTTTTAGGTGTTTCGATTAAACCTTCTCTAGATGGATCTTCACCAATCCAAGATATAATGGTTTTAAAAGCTCTTTCTGCTTCTTCATCTGAAACTTTTTCAGTACTTTTTAATTTTTCGTTAATGTTATCTTTTACTAATTTCATAAAAACAACTTTATATATATATAATCACATTTTTAAAATATTTATTATATTTTTTAATATGCTACAAAATGTCTAAAAATGTTTAAAAAGAGAGAAAATATAAAGGAAATAGAGGAAGGCAATTTATTATCGCCAAAATTCGATAATGATGGGTTAATACCTGTTATTACGATGTGTTTTAAAACCAAAGAAATTTTAATGCATGGATATATGAATGTTGAAGCATTGAAGCTTACCATTGAAACTAAAGAAGCTCATTATTGGAGTAGATCAAGAAAACAAATTTGGCACAAAGGTAAAACTAGTGGTTATGTTCAAAAAATAAAAGAAATAAGAATTGATGATGACCAAGATTCTATATGGATTGTTGTAGATATTGGTGATGGATCTAGTTGCCACGTGGGTTACAGATCTTGTTTTTATAGATCAATACCTCTTGGTAAAATTGACAATGCCAGAAATATAGAAATGAAGTTTGAAGAAAAAGAAAAAAAATTTGATCCTGATAAAGTTTACAAAGGTCAACCAAATCCTACAAAAATATAATGAGTGAAAAACAAAAAAATGTCCTAGGTGAAGACCTAGAAGAATGTTCTTTAGATCCTTTAACTGGATGGTTTAGAGATGGTTGTTGCAATACTGACAAAAATGATCATGGTTTACACACAGTTTGTGTAAAAGTTAATAATGATTTTTTAGAATGGTGCAAGATAGCTGGTAATGATTTAATTACTCCACATCCTGAGTTTGGTTTTCCAGGATTAAAAGATGGAGATAGTTGGTGTGTCTGTGCAAGTTGGGTTGCTAAAGCAATTGAAGCTGGAAAAGGATGTTCAATTTATTTAAAAAAAACTCACAAAAACACTCTCAAACTTGTTCCAATTGAAACTTTAAAAAAGTTTGCAATAGATTTATCCTAACTACATATTTCCATATTTTGGTCCACCTCCACCTTCAGGTGTTACCCAATTAATATTTTGCGATGGTTCTTTAATATCACAAGTTTTACAATGAATACAATTTTGAGAATTAATTACAAATTTAGGAACATTATCTTCTAATTGAATTTCA
>Ga0163108_10001286_pt1 | contig 18471 bp, 15 predicted proteins | sample Fk1155metaG_FD_109644 | JGI IMG/M metagenome (GOLD analysis project Ga0163108, IMG submission 109644) | Marine microbial communities from the Central Pacific Ocean - Fk160115 155m metaG | ecosystem: Environmental > Aquatic > Marine > Oceanic > Photic zone | place: The Central Pacific Ocean...
CCACGCCGTTGGAGACAAAAGCGAATCGCGGCTTGCCTTTCTTCGGCTCGTTCTTCGCTCCCCCACTGACCTTTTTCTTCAGGTCGGTCCAGAAGTCGTCCACGTCGTCCCTGCGGATCTGGCGGGCCGGGATGTCGATGAACTTGTTCTCCGGGATCACGTCGGCCTTGCCGGCTTCGAGTGCCGCCAGTACCTCGATCGACCTCTTCCCGTACAGGAAGGGATTCTGGACGACCGTGCCATGCACGGTCCCATCCTTGATCCCCTGCAGCGTTTCATCGGCCTCATCGAAAGCAATGATCTGGACATCCTGATCTCCCCCGAGCCGTCCGGCCTGCTTGAGGGCCTCGAGAATCGCCGGGGGATTGTAGGCAAACAGGCCGACCATGCCGGCGATATCAGGATGTTTCGACAGGGTGTCCTCGACGTTGGCCTTGGCCTGGGCCCGATCGAACTGGTCGGTCAGCGTGCCGAGCACGATGTAGTCACCGGCCTTGACGGCCTTGTCGGAAACCTTCAGCAGACCGCCGCCCGCAGCCGGCTTCCCCTCCGCGGTGCCAGCGGTACCCGCCGACGAATCGCTGGTCGAATCCTCACAACCGGCCGACAGGCCCAGCAGCAACAGGGGAATCGCGAGAGTGGTCAACAGCAATCTCAATGGCCGTCTCATCAGTTGATCTCCGATTCAACCGCGGGCTCCGGTGAATCAGACCATCTTGACGCCCGCCGGGACCCGCGCCAACTCCCCCCTCCCGGAGCGGCCCGATCCCGGGCAAGTTTCCAGATTTCGCCAACGACTCCAATTGTCCCGGCCCGGGTCGCGGGATAGAATTCCGCCGGCGCGATCGGCTGGACAAACAAGCGCCGGGATCGGGTTTCCACGAGACTTAGCGGGAGTGTGACGTGCCGTTGGATGCCGATGCGGGGTTTGCCCGCGACCGGGAATTCCCCAAACTGCTGATTCGCCAGGACAATGTCGACCTGACGATTGCCGCCCTGGAACTGACCCGCGACGGCAACACCGATCTCGACTTCGCTGACACGCTTGGATGGCTTGATGATCGTGCGGCGGAATTGGCCGGCCCCGTGGCCCGGGCCGACAACGAGCGGGATCTACTGGAAGCCCTGGCCGGGTGCCTTTCGGGTGTCCATGGCCTGACCGGCAGCGCCGAGGCCTACCGCACGCCGGGGGGCAGTTTTCTGCCCGACGTGATCGCCAGCGGGCACGGCATCCCGATCAGCCTGTCGTTGATCTACATGGCGGTGGCCCGTCGACTGGGAATTGCCCTGGAAGGCGTAGCGGCCCCGGTCCATTTCCTCTGCCGTCTCGACACGGCCGGGGATCCACTCTTTCTCGATGCGTTCTCGAGTGGTCGCGTGATGGACTTCGACGAGTGTCTTGACTGGCTGGAGAATCTCTGCGGCTTGCCCCGTGAGCAGGCCAAATCGAGCCTGGAACCGACCCGGCCACGCAAGATCATCCTGAGAATGCTCAACAACCTGAAAGCCCTCTATTTCGACGGCGAATCCTGGAAATCCGCGTTGCCGGTGCAGCAGCGGCTGACGTTGCTCGAACCCGCCTCCTACGCCCAGCGTCGCGACCTGGCACTGGTGACGCTCAAAGCCGGGCACCCCGATCGCGCCCTGGGCATGCTGCAAAGTTGTGCAAAGACGGCACCCCGGGACGACCTCGCGGCACTCGAACAGATGATCAAACAGGCCCACGCGGCGTTGGCGGCATGGAACTGACAACCGGCCGGCCGAGCCGCCGCCGCCGCAAGATCTGTCGACGACGGACCGTCGACCGGCTAACCTGCCCTCAGGAGGCCGAGTGGCGGAACTGGCAGACGCACGGGACTTAAAATCCTGTATCCGGAAACGGGTGTGTGGGTTCGAATCCCACCTCGGCCATTTTGGTTTGGCTCCATGAAGCGTCGCTCAACAACAGGATCTCCAGCGGTTGCGTTCCTGGCCGCCGGCGACTTCCACGTGTCGGCTTCAGCGGAGTCCGCTGACCGGAGACAGGCGATGAAAGAACTGGTGGCCCTGCTGCTGATCGTGGGGATGGCCGGTTGTTCTGACGACAAGGCGCTGCTCACGCTCCAGGAACAATCCGTACCCGACACCAGCGTGGCGTTTAGCCCCGACGCCAAGCGGATGGCCTCGGCAAGCTGGGACAGGACGGTGAAGATTCTCGAGGTGGGAACGGGCCGGGAACTGCTGGTCCTGGAAGGACACACCCAATTTGTTCGCAGCGTGGCGTTCAGCCCGGACGGGAAACAACTGGCCTCGGCAAGTGCTGACCGCACGGTCAGGATCTGGGACGCGTTGAGCGGCCAGGAACTGTTCGTCCTGGAAGGACACGCCGGTGAAGTTCTCGGCGTGGCGTTCAGCCCAACCGGCAAATGGCTGGCCTCGGCAAGTGCCGACAGGACGGTGCGGCTCTGGGATGCGTCCAGCGGCCGTGAATTGCTTGCACTGAAAGGACACACCGGCACAGTCAACTGCATCGCCTTCAGTCCGGACGAAAAGCAGCTGGCCTCGGCAAGTGCCGACCGCACGATCAAGGTCTGGGACCTGGCCACCGGCAGCGTATTTCTGTCGCTGAAAGGACACTCCAAACCGATCACCCGGGTGGCCTTCAGCCCCGACGGCCAACGGCTGGCCACCGGAAGCGGTGATCAAACGGTGAAGGTCTGGGAGATCTCCTCAACCGAGAAAGAATAGCCCGCTCCTGGGTCGCCACTGTCACCATGCCTGATTTTTCCATCGAATCGATCGACTTCAGTTCGCCCTGGGTCCTGGCCCTGATCGTGCTGGCGGCCATGTTCCAGGACGACCTGACCTGCCTGGTCGTCGGCTCGGCCGTCGTCGCCGGTCGCATCTCGCTGGTACCCGCCGGCGCGGCCTGCTGGCTGGGGGCCTGGCTGGGTGACATCGGCTGGTTCCTGGCAGCACGGGTTCTCGGACAACAACTGCTCGATCGCTGGCCGCTACGATGGATGGTGACCGTCGAGCAACTCGAGCGGGCGCGTGGGCTGTTTGACCGGCTGGGCCCCTGGACATTGTTTGCCAGCCGATTTCTGCCGGTGGTCCGCACGCCGCTGCAGGTCACGTCGGGGCTGTTGCTGCGGTCGGCCATTCCCGGCTGCCTGCTGCTACTGGCCGCCGGCGGCCTCTACGTCAGCCTGGTCCTCGGCACGGTGACGGCGGTCGGCAACACCACCGTCGTCCAGGATCTCTACGACCGTTACGGCACCTGGACCCTGCTGGCGGTCCCACTGGTCGCCTGGATCGTGTTGGCCGGCATCCGCCGACTGTTGAGAGGGAACCGGCAAAGCGATTGAAGAAAATCTCGTCCGGCCGACCCTAGGCCGGCCGACGGAAGACGACCAGCTGAACCCAGAGCCGCAGCAGGTCGATCACGGCGCCCACGACGTTGACGAAATCGGCCCCGCGAGGATCTCCCGCCAGGCGACGTTCCGGCCGCACGTCCACCTTGCCCAGCCGGTAGCCCCGCCGCACCGCCCGGATCATCCGCTCGGCCTCGGCAAACACTCCCCGGGACGTCAGCGGGATCTCCTCGATCAACGTCCGCCGGCGGCACTTCGTGCTGCCGGGGTCATAGAGTTCCACCCCGAAGAGAATGCGTGGCAGCCAGCGGTAGCTCCACGAGACCAGCCGCCGGTACAGCGTGTACCGCTTGAAGATCCGGTTGCAGATCACGATATCCAACGTGTCCAGCAACGGCACGATCTCCCGCAGAGCCTCGGGCGGATACTCACCGTCGCCGGGAATGTCGAAGACCCATTCGCGGGTCGCGGCCTGGTTGAGTTCCTCGAAGGTCGCGGCAATTCCTCGGTTGTGGGAATGGGTGATCACCCGCACGATGTCCGGGTGGGCGGTGGCGATCGCCGCGGCGATCTCGGCTGTTTCGTCAGTGCTGGCGTCGTCGAGAATCACCACCTCGAAGTCGTCGCTGAGTTCCTCGAGTACCAACAGGCACCGCGCAAAGACGCCCTCGAGCGTGGCGGACTCGTTGTAGGCGGCGATCACCAGAGAAATCGAGGGCATGGCAGGTGACGGATTCGAATCGAGAGCGTGGCAGAAACCACTAGAGCAGTGAACGCAACTCGCCGATCACCCGATCCACCTGATCGTCGGACAGGCCGGGAAACATCGGCAGCGAGAGAATTTCCCCGGCCAGTGTCTCGGCGACGGGAAACGCCCCCTCACGGTATCCCAGTTGGGCACAGCAGGGCTGGAGGTGCAAGGGCACCGGGTAGTGGATTCCGGTCCCGATGCCGGCGGCCTGTAACCCCTCGCGAACCCTGTCCCGCTGGGAAACCCGGACCACGAACAGGTGAAACACGTGTTCGGCCGCCTCGCGCTCGGCCAGGCAAACCACCCCCTCGACCGCCGCCAATCCCCGCCGATACCTCGCCGCCAGTTCACGCCGCCGGGCGTTCCAACCGTCCAGGTGCGGCAGCTTGACCCCAAGTGCCGCGGCCTGCAGGCCGTCCATCCGATCATTGCGTCCCAGCAGTTCGTGACGGTAACGCTCGCGTGACCCGTGATCCCGCAACATCCTCAACCGTCCGGCCAGTGTCGCATCATCGGTGGTCACGCAGCCGGCCTCGCCGAGTGCCCCGAGGTTCTTGCTGGGATAGAAACTGAACGCGGCCGCATCGCCGAGGCTACCGACTCGTCGACCATCGTCACCCGCCCCGTGTGCCTGGCAGGCGTCCTCGACCAACAGCAGGCCCTGCCGGGCCGCCAGGGCCTGCAACGGCGCCATCGCCGCCGGTTGTCCGTAAAGGTGTACCGGCAGGATCGCGGCCGTATTCTCGCCAACCGCCGCGGCCACCGCCTCGCCATCGACGAGTCCGGTGCCGGCATCGACATCGACGAAGACCGGTGTCGCCCCGGCCAACAGGACCGCCTCGGCATCGGCCACGAACGTGTTGACCGGTACAATCACCTCGTCGCCGGACCCCACGCCGGCCGCCCGCAGAACCAGCTCCAGCGCGGCGGTTCCCGACCCGACTCCGACGCAATAGTCGGTGCCGCAGTAGGTCGCAAACGACGTCTCGAAAGCTTCCACCTCCGGACCGCCGGCGAACGCCGAAGAGGCCATCACGCGGTCGATGGCCGCGGTCAGTGCCCCCGCCAGGGGCTGGTGCACACTCGAGAGATCAACGAAGGGGACGTTCATCGAACCTTCTGCTCAGGATTCCAGCGACACGAACGTGCCACCCGCGGCCAACGACCGGTCGGCCGCCTCCAACCATTCGACCACAGCCAATCCCTCGGGACCACCGGTCAACGGTCGCACTCCGTCGCGGATGCACTCCAGGAAATGAGCCGCCTCGACCTGCAAGGCCTCGGTCCGATCGAGCGTGGGAATGTGCACGTCACCGGCGCGGTAAATCGGCTTCAGCGGCGTCACCTCTTCCCCATCCAGGTCCAACGCCACCCCCTTGTCGTAGACCCGGATCTTCTCGCTGGGTTCCACGTCGTCGTAGACGATCATCCGCCGGCTACCGCCCAACAACGTGCGGCGGACCTTGACCGGCGAGAGCCAACTGACACGCACCTGGGCATGCAACCCGCCGGGGTAGTGAAGGTTGAGTGTCGCCATCTCCTCGCGGCCCGAGCCGACGTGGCGGTACCCGACCGCCTGCAACGACTCGGGGGACTCGTCGAAGAGGTACTGCAAGATCGACAGGTCATGGGGTGCCAGGTCCCAGATAACATTGATGTCCTGCTGCAACAGGCCGAGGCTGATGCGTTCGGAGTCGAAGTAAAAAGGTGTACCCACCTCTCCGGAATCGAGCAGTTCCCGGATCTTGCGAACGGCCCCGGTGTAGAGAAAGGTGTGATCGACCATCAGCACGACCCCGGCGGCCTCGGCCATCGCGATCAAATCACGAGCCTCTTCGGCGGTTGACGTCATCGGCTTTTCGATCAGCACGTGACGACCACTCTCGATAACCTGCCGGGCCAGGCGGTGGTGGGTCGAGACCGGCGTGGCGATCGCGACGGCATCGATATCGTCACCGCGCAACAGGGCCGTTGCGTCGTCAGTCGTTCTCACCGAGGGATAGCGCCGGGCCACGGCCTCCAGGACCTCGGCGTCGAGATCGCAGACGGCGGTGACCGCGCAGCCGTCCAGGCCACTGAAGTTGCGAACCAGGTTCGGTCCCCAGTACCCGTAGCCGATCACGGCCACGCGGATCGGTTCCCCGGACGAAACGGACGCGGCGGGCATGATGGCTTGTTCTCCGGTGAACCTAGGTCTTGAAGAACTTCTCGTAGGTATGGGCCGGCAGGACCTGTAATCGGCCCAACAACCAGATCAGGGGACTCAACAACTTCAGTACAGGATAGTAGGTCGGGTAGTCGGTGTAGTACTTCGGTTCGGCCGCGAGGACTTCCTGCCATTCCTCGGCCGAGATCCCCTGTTTCTTCAACGCGTAATTGACAACCTCGTCACTCTCGATCGCCGGGACCTCGGTCATCCGCCGCAACGCCTCGTCGCGAGCCATCACGCCGGTTCTGACCCAGGCCGCCAGCTCACACAGCCTCCAGTCGATCCCGAACTTGACCCGCGAATAGCGACAGACCAGGCCGAAGATCTCGTTGTCGAAGTGCCAGCCACCGGTGTCCTGCCAGCCGAACCGGGACTTGAGCAATTCGTCAATCTCCTCGCCCACGTCATCGTAGTAATTGGTCATCGTGAATGTCTTGATCCGCTTGACGAAAACCCACCAGAAGAAGTGCCTCAATTCAACATTCTCAAAGAAACGCAGCGGGATCCGACAGAACTTCCTGATGATGTGGCGGACCAACCGTCCGTCCATGTAATTCCACCGCAAGGGGTTGATCCCCTCGGACCGAAACGAGTGGCTGTGGATGATCCACCGCACCCCCTCCCGTGCCGCCGTGCGATACAACGCACTGACAATTCCCACATCATCGGTCATGTCGATGTAGGGCAGCGAGGCCCGGATCGTGCAATTGGTCAGTTCCCGGGACTCCTCCCAGTCGGCCACGACCGTGTGCAGATCGACATCGAGGCCCTCCAGGACGTTGCGCAGGTTGGTCTTGGCAATCTCGGAATCCCACCCGTTGTCGAAATGAACCGCCAGGGGCCGCAGCCCCAGTTCCTTGCACTTGTACAGGCAATAACACGTATCACGGCCGCCGCTGATACCAACGATACAGTCGTAGGTCCTGCCTCGGCCTTCCCGCTTGATCCGTTCGACGATCTTGAGCAACCGCGCGTGGCCGGTTTCATCGAGTGGGAACAGGCGATCGAGCTTGTCGTGGAGATGACAATGGTTGCAGACGCCATTGCCGTCGAGAAACACTCCTGACACGGCGTCGTTCATGATGCAACGGCTGCAGATCCCGGGTTCGGTGACCGGGGTCATTGCGTCGTCGCGGCTGCTGGGATTCATAGCCGCGCCCGCACGTTTTCAGGTCCAAGGACTCTCGAGAGTTCCTCCCGGGTCGGGAACGTGATCAGTATTCCCCGGCGACGACCGTGAAACAGGAACAGGCTGCCGGCCGCGACCGCCGAAGCGGCCCCTTCAGCGACAGCTCGTCCCAGGTCCTCCACGCTGCCGGCCCCACCACAGGCGATCACCGGCACGCCGACGGCGGTGGCCACTGACTCGACCAGCTCCAGATCGTAACCGTCCCAGGTGCCGTCCCGGTCGATCGAGTTGATCAGGATCTCACCGGCTCCCTGCTCCTGCATTTCAACAGCCAACTCGCGAGGCGATCGCCCGGTCGCTGTGGTTCCTCGTCGTGTGAAAACCTCCCACCGATCCCCGTCACGGCGGGCGTCGATCGAGACGACAATGCACTGGCTGCCGAAACGGCCCGCGCACTGCGAGACCAGGTCGGGGATTTCGATCGCCGCGGAATTCAGCACGATCTTGTCAGCACCACAGGCCAGCATCTCGCGAACCGCCTCGATGTCTCGCAGCCCACCGCCGACGGTGATCGGCATCAGGCTCTCGTCGGCGATCTCGCGAATCCGTTCTGGATCCGGCCGCCGCCCCTGGCCGGTCGCCTGGATGTCCAGCAGGATCAACTCGTCGACATCGTTGGCATTGAACACGCGGACCGCGTTGATCGGACACCCGATGTAGGTCTCCTCGTCAAACCTGACGGTCTTGACGATCCCACGATCGGTCAGCAGCAGTGCTGGAATCACCCGAACGTGCGACATCAGGCGTTTCCCGGTCGAGCGGATTTTTCCAGGACAAACGGGCCGATGACCAGCGCGTCCAACCCGGTCGCGAAAAAGGTCCGCAGTGCCTGGTGAGGTTCGCAGGCGATCGGATCGTTGTACGCGTTCAGGCTGGTGTTGAGCAGCAGCGGCAGGCCGGTACGGCGTCCGACCTCGAGCAGCAGTTGGTCATAGGCCGGATTGGTTTCCGCGTGCACGCTCTGCAGGCGACTGGTGCCGTCGGCGTGCACCACCGCCGGTGCCTCGCTGGCCGTCTCGTCGGTCGCGCGGAAACACTGGGTCATGAAAGGAGAATCGGCATAGGCGTCGAAGAAGCGTGAACCCTCTTCGTGGCGAACACTCGGTGCCAGCGGCCGAAACTCCTCGCGGAACTTGATCCGCGCGTTGATCTCGTCCTTGACCTCCGCCCGCCGCGGACTGGCCAGGATGCTCCGGCAGCCCAGCGCCCGCGGACCGTATTCCATCCGGCCCTGGAACCAGCCGATGATTGCATCCTGCTCGATCAATCCGGCAGCCACCGACACCGGATCGTCGACTTCCCGGAAACTCGCCCCGGCCCGCTCGAGCACCTCGTGGATCTCTCCCGCCGAGTACTCCGGGCCCCAGTAGGCGTGCTGGTAGGGGACGGGCCGATCACCCCGCTGGGCCGAATGCAGGAACGCCGCTCCCAGTGCCAGCCCGGCATCGCTGCAGACGGGTGGAACGAACAGCCCCGACACCGCGGCGTGTTCGCGAATCCGCTGGGTCAGCAGGCAATTCAGACCCACGCCCCCGGCCACGCTGACGCGTTCCAGCCCCGTGGCGGCCAGGTGGTGCTCGAGCAGGCAAAGGACCGCCCGTTCGAGCTGCTGCTGGGCCGACGCGGCCAGGTCGTAGTGATCCTGAGTCAACTCGGTCCCCGGAATCCGGGGGGGCACGGGCAACGGCAGATCGCCGTAGAGACGTTCCTGTTTCGACGGTGAGGGCTGGTCGGACGTGATGCCACGGACGAACTGCGACTGCAGCGAATAACCGCTCGACGTCACGTTCAGCAACTCGTCGAGATCGAACCGGGGCCGGCCGTAGGCGGCCATCCCCATCACCTTGTACTCATCGCTGTCACGCTGGAAGCCCAGGTACTGGGTGATCGCCGAGTAGAAGATGCCCAGCGAATTGGGCTTGTGGATCTCCTCGAGCGGTTCGAGACCATCCGGGCCGGCACGTTGCACGGTGGTCGCCTTGCGATCGCCGGAAAAGTCCATCGTCAGGACCAGCGCGTCGTCCCAACCGGTGCCGTACCAGGCACTGGCGGCGTGGGCCGAATGGTGGTCGGCAAGCAAGACCGGGGGCGCATGACCAAACTGGAAGGCGAAGTAGTCGGACAGGATCTCCTCGAATCGCTCGTAGGTGGCCCCGGCAAACACGACCGCGTCGAGATCCTCGACCCGCAGGCCGGCTCGCGCCAGACAAAAGCCGATGGCATGACGCGGAAGTTGTCCGTTGGCAAACTTGATCCCAAGAAATCGCTCTTCTTCGGCAGCGGCCACCAGGTGACCGTCCACGACCAGTGCCGCAGCACCATCCTGGTTGCCGATCCTGATTCCACCGGAAAGTCCCAGCACGTTCATCGTCGCTGCGGCCTCTCGACCACGAAATGTGGTTGCAGGTGTCCGGCAATCAGCCGAGCCAGCTCGGCATGGCCCTCCCGGTTGGGGTGCAGCCCGTCATCGGAAAGTTCGGCGGCAGCAAGATCCTGGTCCTGGAACCCCTCCAGCAGATCCACAACCGTGATCGCCGGCAGGTCGGCCACGATCGCCCGCGCCCGCTCGTGAAGTTCGCTGTAGCGGTAATCGGCAAACGGGCGATCGAAGGCGGGAATAAGGAACACGTGACATCCAAAACCGTTTCGATTGGCCAATTCCTGCAGTCGGTTCATTCCCAGCCGAAACGGCGTGCCCACATGTCCCGATCGACTTTCACGGCGCCATTCCAGGTCCAGAAACGATCCCCGACGACCCAGACGATGATACGCGAAAAACAGCAGTCGTGAACGCGCCAACAGGTCGTTCAGCCATCCAGCACTTCGCCAGGTCTTCAACAGCACGCTTTGCTGGTCGGGGGCCAGTCGCCCCCGGATCTGATCAACGACTGAGCCATCCGCCTCCCAGTCAAAATCGTTGACACAAAACCCCACCACGACCTGGTCGGGTTCGTAATCCAGCCCGACCACACGAAGCGTCTCGACTTCCTGCAAGGTGTGGTAGCCTCCGACACCGAGATTGACCACTTCCACGGAACCGACGATTTTCGACCGGTTCAACAAGCCCTCCAGCCGTCGCGAAAAAGTTGCCTCGACATCCTCGACGCCGACGCCGGCGGTGACCGAATCGCCCAGGACGATGATCCGGGTGACACCATCGGGCTTGGGCACCACGTGGTCGACATCACGAAATCCCGCGGCGTTGATCCGAAATCCGTTGTGGTCACCGGCCGACTCGACCTGCTCGGGCGTCGTGTTCGCACGGAACCGGTACTTCAACACCCGATTCGGCGACACCTCGTAGTAACCGACCGCCAGTGCGGGCAACGGCCTGGGCGACAGATCAAAGAAACGAACGCCGACCTCGCCCAGCAGCGCACCCACGAGCAGCCCGGCCAACAGCGCCAGTCCCCGAAAACAGCGTCGCCGCCGCGAGGACCTCGGTTTGTCCGATTGACCATTCACCAGAAACTCTCGCCCCCACCCATCAACAGGAACCGGCTGCCGCGGGCACGTGTTGATCATTTCCGGAGGATGCGGGAAGATCCCCGCTCGCCACGTACAACGTCGACCAAGAAGCTAGGATAACGAATCGCGGCGCCGTGATGTATCCGTTTGCGTTGTGCCATGCTGTTCCGGCTCGAGATCCACTCGAGCAAGTGACCCGATGAGGATGTCCGATGAGTGAATCGACACCCGAACCAACCCTGCCGTCCGCCGAAACTCCTGATGATCTCCGGAAAGTAGCCCCCGGGCCGGGCAGTCCCCCGGATCAGCCAAGGCGGTCACGGCGGTTGAAACTGATCGCCGTGGCCGCCGGTCTCGTTGTCGGGCTGGTGCTGGCCGAGGCGGTGGCGCGGATGGTATTTGTCCATGGTCCAGGCCGCAGCCTGGAACCGCTGCGGGCAGCGTTGGCCGGTGAACTCCTTCCCGCGGCGGCATTCCAGCGATGCATCGCTCAACCGTACCTGCTCTACGCGCCGGCCCCCGGCCAGAGAACCAAAACCGGCGAAATCGATCACAACCTGTCGGGGTACCGCGGCCGCCCGGTGCCGTTGAAACGCTCACCGGGGACCGCACGTGTGCTTTGCCTGGGAGGATCGACGACGTACTGCTGGCGAGTCGAGACGGCCGACCAGGCTTACCCGGCCCGATTGCAGGAACTGCTCGAGGCCCGGTTGCCGACGGGCTGGTCGAACATCGAGGTGATCAACGCCGGGATCCCCTTCGGAACGTCGGCCGAGTTGCTGACTCACTACCACTTCAAGTTCCACTACTTCCGTCCCGACGTGGTGATCATCCACACCGGTGGCAACGACGCACTGGCGGCGGGTCGCGGACACTATCATCCCGACTACAGCCACTGGCGCAGACCACTGGCGCTGCCGGACCCCTGGGCACCGGCCGGTCGCCGGTTGCTGCAGAGCCGATTGGCGTCGCTGATCCTGCTGCCCTTCGTCGGCGGCAATCCACGCGGATCCCAGGCACTGGAGCGGCCGGCCGACACGCCGCCGGAGATCACCTGGTTTCCCGACACCGACGACACCTCGGCGGCGTCGGACACCGAGCGGTTTCCCGCGTTCCAACACAACATCGAGTCGTTGCTGGATCTGATCGCCGCCGACGGGGCCCGGACGTTGCTGGTCCCCTTCCGGCTCGATCCGCTCCACGCTCTCTCGGCCGAGGAATCCGACCAGATCCGCCGCCATGCCGGGATCCTCGAGAGCCTGGGAGACCGTGACAGGGTCGCGATCGCACCGTTTCCCGATTCGACGATCTCGCCGGGCAACTGGCTCGACGACTGTCACCTCACCCCCGCCGGCTGCCGCGAGAAGGCCACTTACCTGGAACCGTTTGTCCGCAAGTTGCTCGAGCGACCGGCGGCGCCAGGAGACCACTGAGACAATCCGGCCGACCAGCGGTCGTACTCGGCCAGGCAGTCCTCGCGGCTGCGGAACTTCTTCCAGACCATCCGGCCGCGAAACCCATAGCGGTCCCCGGTTTCGACCCGTCGGATCACGTACTGGAAATCCCAGGCCGGTCGGCGTGACTCCGGCTTGACCTGGAACCGGTACAGGGCAAACCGGATCTCATCGGTCTCGCTCAACATGCGATCGAACATCAGTATCAGCACCATGCCGTGTTCGGCGCGGGCGAAAAAAAACGGCCGGGTGAACCGCGGATACCGGTAACTCGCCACGTTCCACGGTGACTTGTGGTCGTCGTCAAAGGGCAATCGCTTCGAATCACGACTGCGGTAGACACCACCATGGCGGTGCAGGAAGTCGGTCCGCGGAGCCTGAACCGACACCCATTGCTCGTCCCCGTCAGGACCGGTAACACCCCGAAAGTGCATGCCGATGTCGGTCAGCGGATTCATGTAATTGGCCCAGAAAAGCACCGCGTAGCCGTGATCACCAAACAGCCGGGCATCACGAGGTGTGCAGGAGAACTGGAAATCGATCGCGTGGGGAGCCGACAACCTGATCCGCATCGTGCTGTCCAGCTTCCAGGGACTGTCTGAGGCTCGCCGCACCCACTCGACACCCCCATCCGGGCTCTGCTTCAGATGATAGGGTCCCTGCCGTGGGCTGAAGTCGTTGGCCGACCGGTGGTGACCACTGATGACGTGTTCAAAATTCAACGCCACGCGGAACGCGTCGTAGTCGGGTGCGTCGCGAAGATTCAGGAGCGAGCGAAGGCCGCTGAGCCGATTGGGAGAGTAGGAATTATCCCAGGCGGCCACCCGCAGGTCACCGGCGGTCATCTCCAGCACCTCGAAATCACCGCTGCCATCCTCCTTGGCCACCTGCATCAGCGGCCGGGGAGGAGAAACCGGCCGTTGCGAGCCAGCGTCGGGCGGCGTCACCGTCGAACCCGCTGTTCCCCCGGAGACTCCGTCCGCACCATCATCCCGGCAACCCCACCCACCAGCCAAGACCAGCAGCAGCGTCGCAGCCGCCACCAGTCGCCCCGACAAAGTGCGTGACAACGGCCAGGTCATGATGGATCGCTCCGGGGCCTCGAGATACGACGTCGCAGCGGGCCAACCAGAAACAAGGCCAGGCACAGCGCCAGCGAACCAAGCGACACGATCGACCCGCGACCGAAGCTCTCTGATTCGTAGTAGACGCTGATGGTGTGCTCACCCGCCGGACACGGCACGGCCCGCATGAACAGGTTGGCCGGAACCACCGTCTCGCTGCGACCGTCGATGGTCGCCTTCCAATCGGGAGTCCAGGTGTCACTGAAGACAACCAGGCCAGCCCGGGCCAGCTTGACCTGGACGGTGACTCGATGAGCCCGTCGCTCGACCAGCTTCACCGACTCGCTGACGTCTTCCGGGGCGGACCCGCCGGCCGGAATCCCCGGCTGCGGCAGGTCGACCTCGACAAACGTACCACCAGCAAATCCCTCCACGATCAACGGCCGCAACAGTTCCTCCAACGCCACCAGCAATTGCTGCTCGGACGCTGCAGCGGCCTCGAGACTCTCCAGCGATTCCACCTTGCGCCAGCGATGCACGATCACCACCCGTTGCCGTGCCGTCACGTTTTCAAACAGGTCGTAATCCACGCCACGATAGCTGAACACACCCTGTTTCACCTGCCGATCACCGGCGAGGTCGGCCGCGTAGCTCTGGTGAGCCCCGCGGGGACAGACATAGTAGCGGACGCCCAGCAGATCGAGAAACTGCCTCTTGACGGGTCGTGGCGTGTCGGGCCCAAACGCGAAAACGTGCTGCAGGAAGGGTGACTGCCCCGAGATGGCGAACAGGAAACTGCTGTAACGCCGGGGAATCAGATCCTCGGCACCCCCGGGTGTCTGAAACCGGTCAATCGCAAATCGGTTGAACAACTTCGACGACTCGTCGCACAGGCAGGCCAGGCGAAAGTCACCGGAGCGATCGGCCAATGACTCGGCGACGCGGTGTGAGGGAGCGGCCTTTTCCTTGACCGTTGACGACTCCAGCCACGACGATCCCAACAGAAACAGCTCGATTGCCACCACCCCCAGCAACCCGGCGACCCCGACATCGGGCTGTCGTCGCCATCGAGCAAACCCCAGCACCAGCCCACTTGCCAGGACCGCCGAGGCGACGACGATCAGTTCGCCAGACAGCTCGCTGAATCGCTCGACCTGCAGGTCTGCCCGTGTGGCCAGTTCGCCGGCTCCGACCGAGGTCTGCACCAGTGCCCGCCACCAGACGGGAGGATCGACCAGTCCGATCCAGCCGACGATCCCGTAGACCAGTCCTGCCAGCCCCAGGCTCGTGGTGGCGGCCAGCACCCAGTGGCTTCCGCGACGATTCGAATCCCTGCGCAGCGCATCACAGCCCAACGCCGCCAGCACCGCAACCGCGAACAACAGGAAAAACCGCAGGACCATCGGACGCCGGAACAGACTGAAGCCGGGCAGGTAGAGGTAGCAGATCGAAAAGACCACGCCGCCCAGGCAATACGAAATCAGACCCGCCGCCACCACCGCCCACCAGATCACCTCCAGGCGGCGGCGGCTGAACAAGCCACACGCCGCCAGCACCAACCCCACCGCACCGGAGTGGAACATCACGTTCCAGTGCTGTGGGTCGCCCCAGTACGTCTCGCCTACCGGGTCACCGAACAGCCCGGGAACAATGGCCCGCAGCCAGTGTAGGGCGGGGACCGAGTGCGACTCGGCCAACGACAACGACAACTCGCCTCGATGGGCTTGATCAAGGAAGTCGACCGCCGGCCACAGCACCGCGGCCACCATTCCCAGTGCCAGCACCGCCGAACCGGCGGCAGCCGCCAGCCGATCGCGGTTGCCTCGCGAGAGTCGCTCGGACCAATCGACCGAAAACACCAGCAGGTAGACCGGAATCAACCACGCCATCACCAGGGTGAAGATCGGAAACCCGACCAGGAACTGCAGTGCCAGCAACGCCGCCAGTCCGGCCAGGCCACCGGCACTGCGACACCTGGACAGACGATCCAACTGCCACAGGATCCAGGGCCACCAGGCAATCGCGAAGACGATCACCAGCTGGCCCTCGTGAAGGTGAACCAGCCCCGTCCCGCCAGCGATAAACACCATCGCCGCCACGCCACAGGCCTCGACCGAACACTCCCGGCCGCGGCAGTACAACCAGGTCCCCACTCCCGCCAGCAACGTATGGCCGACGACCAGCAGGCAGAAGGCCCTCTCGGTCGATACCAGCAGATGAATCCAGTTGGGAGGATACAGCACCCCCTGCTGGACGCTAATCAACAACGGCACCCCACAATCGGTGTAGGGGATCCAGTGAGGGATCGTCCCCCGACCGAGCATCTCGAAAGCCACGTCGGCCAGCGGGTAAACAAACAGCCAGAAGTCCCCGTCACGCTCGGCCGGGACCACGCCGTCTGCTGCCCACAGGTAGCGTCCGAACAACGCCAGCCACAACCCCAGCGGGACGATCGACAGCAGCCAGTCTCGCCGTGACATCACCGCTGCAATCCCCTGCCAACCGGTTCCATCACCGTCAACCCGCCCGCGCTGCGAATTCCTCGCAGGCCATCCCGAACGACTCGGCCACCGCCTGGTTGGTCACCTTGCCAGCGTGCACGTTGACCGCTTCGGCCAGGCCATCGTCGGCCGAAACGGCCGTTGCCAGACCGTCGGAGGCGATTCGCTGGATATAGGGAAACGTCACGTTGCACAGCGCGTAGGTGCTGGTCCGTCCCACCGCCCCGGGCATGTTTGTCACGCAATAGTGCACGATCCCGCCCTCGATGTAGGTCGGTTCCGAGTGGGTCGTGGGTCGAGCCGTTTCCACGCAGCCCCCCTGGTCGATCGCCACGTCGATGATCACCGCGCCCGGCTTCATCCTGTCCAGGTCATCGGCACTGACCAGCCGCGGGGCCCGCGCCCCGGCGATCAACACCCCTCCGATCACCAGGTCGGCCAGGGCAAGTTGTTGTCGGATCGTATGACGATCGCTGAACAACGTGTTGACGTTGGCCGGCATGATGTCCTCCAGGTACCTCAACCGGTCCACGTTGATGTCCAGGATGGTGACATCCGCCTGGAAACCCGCGGCGATCTGGGCAGCGTTCTTGCCGACAACGCCGCCACCGAGGATCACGATATGAGCCGGTGGCACTCCGGGGACTCCTCCCAGCAAAATCCCCCTGCCCTCCTGGGGCCGCTCGAGGAACTTCGCGCCCTCCTGGATGCTCATCCGCCCTGCCACCTCGCTCATCGGCGTCAGGCACGGCAGATCTCCGCCGGGGCCCCGCAGCGTCTCGTAGGCCACGGCCGTCACTCCCGACTCGATCACGGCCCGCGTCAGTTGTTCGTCGGCGGCGAAATGGAAGTAGGTCACCAGCAACTGGCCGGGCCGCAGTTGTTTGATCTCCGCCGCTTGCGGCTCCTTGACCTTGACGACCATCTCGGCTTCGACCCAGACCTGCTCGGGCGACTCGACGATCTCACCCCCGCAGGCCAGGTACTCGTCGTCGGAAATCCCGCTTCCCTGGCCCGCCCCCGTCTCGACCAACAACCGGTGCCCTTGCTGCACCAGTTCCTCAACGCCCACCGGCAGCATCGCCACCCGGTATTCGTCCTGCTTGATCTCCCGTGGCACGCCCACGATCATAGCGTCAACCCCTCGACCCGGAATTCCTCGTCATCAAACACGAGTTGCCGCCACACGACAACCCGGCTTCGCACCGACCCATGACCGATTCTGCTGTTCCCCCGCTCGACTCCGACGCCGCGGCTTCGTATGGCCACGACGAGTCAACGGCGGCGGCAGCGTTGATTGCCCTGGCCCTGGCCGAAGATCTTGGCCGACAGGGCGATCGAACCGGTGAAGCATTGTTTTCCAGCGAGATCAGCGGCCGTGTCGAGATCCGCAACAGGGTTCCCGGCGTCGTCTGCGGCCTGCCGGTCGTCGAACAGGTCTTCGAGGCCCTCGATCCCGGGGTCCGGGTCGTCGGCCGGATCGAGGACGGCCAGTCGATCGAGACAACTGGTGTGCTGGCCACGCTGGAGGGACCGCTAAGGAGCCTGCTGGCCGGGGAACGCACGGCCTTGAACTTCCTGGGACACCTCTCGGGCATCGCCACGCAAACCGCGGCGTTTGTCAGTGCCGTGGCCGGCACGAAAGCCCGGATCCTCGACACCCGCAAGACACTGCCGGGATGGCGCCGGCTGGCAAAATACGCCGTTCGCTGCGGGGGAGGCAGTAACCATCGCATCGGGCTCTTCGATGGTGTCCTGATCAAGGACAATCATCTCGCCGGTCGCCGCCGCAACGCCGGGCCCGACGCGAGCGTGGCGGCGGCCGTTTCGACCGCGCGGACCGCCGTGCCGCAGGACGTGCCGGTCCAGGTTGAAGTCGATACGCTCGATCAACTTGCCGATGCTCTCCGCGCGTCCCCGGACCTGGTGCTCCTGGACAACATGACGGCCGAAGAGTTGGTCGGGGCGGTCGCTGTTCGCGACCGCGACGCGCCGGCCGTGCTCCTTGAAGCCTCGGGGGGAATCACCCTGGCGACCGTCGCCGCGGTGGCGGCCAGCGGCGTCGATCGCATCAGCCTCGGGGCACTGACACACTCGGCCACCAACTGGGACGTCGGCTTCGACTGGTCCGACCCGCCCCCGGCCTAGGCCAGCAACCCCGGGATCGGCTCGGCGTGGTAGATCCGGCTCGGGCGACTCTGCGAATCGTACCAGGCGGCTGTTTGCGGAATTCCCAGGAAATCGAAGATCGTCGCGGCCATGCTCTCGGGCGTCTGCTTGGCCTCCTTGGGGTGACCACCGATCTTGTCGGTGGCACCGATCACCGTCCCGCCGCGAACACCGCCCCCGGCAAAGAAGACCGACTGCACCGCTCCCCAGTGATCCCGCCCCGGCAACTCGTAGTACTGCGGCAGGCCAAACACGCGAGGCGTCCGCCCGAATTCCCCGGCCATCACGATCAGGGTTGATTCGAGCAGGCCAC
>Ga0163108_10001287_pt1 | contig 18469 bp, 17 predicted proteins | sample Fk1155metaG_FD_109644 | JGI IMG/M metagenome (GOLD analysis project Ga0163108, IMG submission 109644) | Marine microbial communities from the Central Pacific Ocean - Fk160115 155m metaG | ecosystem: Environmental > Aquatic > Marine > Oceanic > Photic zone | place: The Central Pacific Ocean...
ATACCCATTGCTGGGATAGAGGCGCTCTCACCGCTTAAGCCAAGACCGCCAGCAACAAGCCCTTTCTGCGTTGCCTGGTTGGCGATCAGAAAACCAGCAGCGCCGTATTTCAAAGCCCATTCATATTTACGATTACGATGGATATGGTCCGAGCCAAACATGAATTCGTGCCGAGTGAGCACTATTCGTCCAGGAATCTGGTCACGCTTTGCCCTGAAGTCAGCCTCGGTACCGCGGCCTAGATCAACGACTTTTGTTTTCAGTCCTTCCGGCCCGGTCGAAGGTGAATAAAGTAGTGGCTGGCCCGGGATCGTGTCGTCAGTCGCCTCTGATTCGAGCCGGCCCGTATGCGCCTGCCAACCCATATATGCAACGGGTATTGAAGCAAAATATCCGCCATATCGTGTGGACAGTGCGGTGAGGCGCTGAGTCAGATAGACCTGTGTGCCGGCCTCACTTGCTGTGCCACTGAGTCGACCACCAAGGCGACACAGCGCCTGAAAATCCAGCCAGGGATCAATGGCAGGTGTTGATTGATGCGTTTTTGTCATCGCTAGCGGCCTGTATGGCGCTATCGCCAGGCTAGGCAGTTCGAGCCCAGTCAGAATCCGGAGAATCACGGAAAAGATTGCCGGGAGGGGCGGACAGGCGCTCTTTTTTAACAGAATCTTTTATTTTTTCAACGAACAGGTCAGTTGCCTTTGAGCGTGGTCTCATTTTTGGCTTCAGCAGCCAGATATTCATCGAAAGCAGCGGTCTGAAAGGGCGGAAAATCAGATTGGATCCGCGATATTCACTTGCGGTCAGGTGATCGATGATGGTCACACCAAGGCCTTTGTCTGCCAGTTGTATTGCAACAGCAGGAAGAGCGCATTCCGCTCGTTCATTGGGTATGATTGTCGTTTGCGAAGCCTGCCTACCTCTAGTTTTCCTGTCGGGAGTTGAAAAAAGCTGGTCCAGCGGTTCCCGTGCGTGGTCAGAAACGCTCAGCGAGATATAGTCAACACCATCGAGATCGGCAGGTTTAATACTCTTTTTTTTGGCCAGAGGATGACTGCGGGGTATCGCAGCTACCATGTCTACCGACATCAGGATATTGCGCTCGACGGTAGGATCATCAACGGTGAGCATTGCAACAGCGACGTCGATCTGGCCTTCAGAGACCCACTCGATCAATTTCTGGGAACTGCGAGTATGAAATGAGGTCTTGATATTGGGGTGCTCTTTGAGAAATTGGCTAAGGAAGGCTGGCAGCCAGGATCGGGATAACAAGGGCATTCCGCCAATGGTGAGTCGGGTACCCCGCATCTCGCGGACTTCTACAGCGAGCCGATCCAATTGCCGAATGCTGTGCACCGTTCTTTCGATCTGGTCCAGCAGCAAGCGGCCCTCCTCGGTTGGGTTCAGGCGGCCATGCTCCCGGGTAAACAGAGCAAAGCCCACGCGCTCTTCCATCTTTCTGAGAATCTTACTGGCATTGGGCTGAGACATATGTGAGCGGCCAGCGGCTTCAGAAACTGAGCTGGTGAGGAGCAGCCCATGGAGAAGTTCAAGGTCTTTGATTTTCATGATTCTCAATACATTCCAAAAAGGAATAGATTAATAAGAAACTGTTACTTGCGGAATATACAGCATTTTAATAATGTAACGTCAGGCGATTCCATCAATTGCCGAGCGAAAGCTTATAAATTACCTTCAGGAGGAAAAACAGATGAGCAGGAAAGTCAATTCTTCTCGCCGGAAGTTTCTACAGCAGGCCGGTGCCACCGGTGTCGCAGTCAGCGCCTCGTCGTATGGGATGTTTGCCCGGGCGGCCGGCAATCCGGTAGAGCCAATGGCACTTCTTACTGCCAATGCCAGTTTCGATCCGGTCAGGCCTGAGATGGGCCGGCTGATTGCTCAGGCCTGCAAGGGAATAGGCTGGGATGTAGAACTTGCAGCCGAGGACTACAACCTGGGTATCACCAAGGTCTTTAAGGAAAAAGACTTTGACATGTTCATCGTCCGCTGGACGGGCAGGGCGAACCGGGTAGATCCAGAAACCTTTATCTCGATGATGCATCACAGAGATGGCCCCTACAACAAATGGGGCTATGACAATGCCAAGGTTAACGAGCTCGCTGACGCCCAGCAGGTTGAGATGGATCCGGACAAGCGCAGGGCTATTGTGCACGAGGCGCAGAAGGTAATTTTTGATGACGCAGCAACCAGCCCAATTGTTTACCCGAGCATGACCAATGCGTACCGCGAAGACCGGCTCGATGGCATCGTGCCGCAACTCGGAGAGGGAATTGGCAGCCTGTGGACGGACCTGAACGTGAGCACCAAAAGTGGTGACGGTTACGTCCGCACCGGAATGACTGCAGCGCTGAAGAATTTAAATCCTGTCGGCGTGCATGACTCCAATGAGTTCAAAGAACTGCGCATGATTTATGATCGGCTTATCCAGGTAGGTCCAGATGGCGGTATTGTGCCGTGGGCTGCCACATCAATTAATGCCGTAGACGAGACCACCATCGATATCACCCTGCGTGATGGCATGACGTTTCATGATGGCAAGCCAGTTACCGTGGAGGACGTCAAATTTACCTTTGATTACTGCCTCAAGTGGAAGGCACCGTTTTTCCTCTCGTCTCTTGAAAAGTTTGAATCAGTCGAGATTACCGGCGCCAACACTTTGCGAGTCAAACTGACTGCACCTCATGCACCGTTGATGATCAACTTTTTTGCCCAGATTTTCATTCTGCCTAAGCACATCTGGCAGGATATCCCGGAAAAAGTGGACGTGGATGATGTCCTGAATTTTGCCAATGAGAATCCGGTGGGCAGCGGGCCTTTCCGCTTTGATTATTGGGATCGCGGCAAGGAACTGAAAGTCAGTGCAAACAAGAGTCACTTTAATGCACCTAAGTGTGCCGGCATTATTCGCGTTACCTATGGCAGCCATGATGCAATGGCCGCTGCCATCGAAGCGGGAGAATGCGATCGTACCCGCTATATCCTGAAGCCCTCTCTGACCCAGGATCTGAACAAGATCGACGGTATTGTCGGCAAAGGGTATGCAAGCCATGGCATGTACGGCTTCATGTTTAATCATCTTCGTGGGCCTTTGCAGGATCGTGCTTTCCGCGAAGCCCTGGATCTTGTCATACCGCGCGATATCATCCGCGATGTAGTGATGACGGGCTTTGCCGAGAACGGCGGGTCGGTGATTGCTCCGGCTAACGAGTTTTGGCATAACAGTGCTGTTGTTTCCCGAACGCACAATGTGAAACAGGCCAGAGCAGTTCTTGAGCAGGCGGGATACTCCTGGGATAGCTCAGGCAAATTGCTGTATCCGGCCTGACTCGGGCTGAAAGAACGGTGCGCCGGCTGGTGAGGCGGCGCACCGAGCCGGACTCGGACACCATGATCTGTTAGGACAGGCATCGACGGCATGCCTGCGAAGACTGTCTATCTGAATTTCCAGTAACTGGAACTATTCCCCATGCTTGAATACGTTCTGCGAAGATTGTTGTACATGCTGATAACAATTTTCGCAGTTGCATCAATACTGTTTGTCATTTTTCGACTTCTACCTGGCGAAGCGACATTACAGGTCATCAGCCCTGCAATGGATGAAGCTGTTCAGGAGCGCATGAAGGCTGCCTTTGGGCTGGATAAACCTTTATTGCAGCAATATTTCATTTACCTGAAGAATCTGGTTTCACTCGAGTGGGGACGCTCGTTCGTTTCAGCACGGCGGGTGATAGATATTCTTGAATACCGTTTCTGGAACACGGTGTTGCTGATGGCAGCAGGAATGTGTATGACACTGATGCTGGGGGTCAGTATCGGCATGGTCATGGCATGGAAGCGCAATGGACCAATAGACATCATTGGAACCGTTACCGGGCTGATTTTCCAGGCGGCGCCTCCTTTCGTCACCGGACTTTTGCTGTTGATGGTGCTGAGTTATCGCCTAGGGTTGTTTCCTACCGGAGGTATGTATCCGCCTGGGCAGCGACCCGATGGCGTGCTGGAATTGTTGTTTATGCCCGAATTCTGGCATCGCATCGTATTACCTACGATTACTGTCGGCCTGTACTACATAACGACTCCAATGCTGATCATGCGGGACAGCATGTTGGAGGTGCTGGGCAGTGACTTTATTGAGCTCGCCAAAGCTAAAGGGTTAAAACCACGAGTAGTGATGATCAAGCATGCTGCCCGTAATGCCTTGCTCGCAGTTGTGACCCTGGCTTCGATCATGGTTGGCTTTGCGATCGGCGGCCAAGTCGTAGTGGAGGCTCTTTTTTCCTGGCCGGGGATGGGTCAGTTGATGGTTGAATCCGCGGCTTCCCACGATTACCCGGTAGCACAGGGCACTTTCCTGATGCTCGCTATCCTGGTTATCAGCCTGAATTTTCTAACCGATGTCTGGTACTGCTACCTTGATCCACGAATAAAGATCTCGGCATCAGGCCTGAATTAAAAAGAGTTAGCGTTTTGGCTACCACCGCACCAGAGACAATTGTGAACCTCGATGTTTATCGTGTAGCAATACCCTTAGCCGAGCCATATCACCTGTCAAAAGTGTATGGAACCCGTACACACGCGGATGCGGTAATTGTTCGCATGACAACGGCAGGAGGAGCGCAGGGTTGGGGTGAGGGTGACCCGGGTGGGTTTGATTTTACCGGTGACACCGGCGAGATGATCATGGCGTCGATCAATACAGATTTGTTAGCGGAAATTATTGGCACTCGAGTTGATGACTGGGTCGAATCCGGACAGGGACTACAGCGTTCGGGCTCCTGGGGCGCAGCGCTGGACATAGCAGCCTACGATGCCTTGGGCAAACTTCACCGGCAACCGGTCTGGGCTCTGCTTGGAGAGAAGCGACGGGACGAAGTGGATTCGTTGTGGCCTACATCCAGCGGTACAGCAGACGCCGACCTGCAGGTGATTCAGGCAAAGCTTGCAGAAGGTTTCCGCACGTTCATGCTGAAAATGGGCAGCCGCAGCATTGATGAGGATGTCGAGAGACTCAGCAAAGTCGCCGCTGTCCTTTCGCCGGAGGTAGGGTTGATGGTTGACGCCAATCAGGGGTGGCAGTTGGATGAGGCACTTGAATTCGCTGATCGCATCAGGGATGTACCGCTTGTGTTGATCGAGCAGCCACTTGCGGCGGCTGACCATAGCGGCCTGGCAAAATTACACGAGGCATGCCAGTTACCCCTGTCAGTAGATGAGGGCCTACAGTCACTTGATGACGCATCCACGATTGCGACCAAGGGGATTGCGGATATTTTCAGTATCAAGGTATCGAAAAATGGCGGCCTGCGCGCAGGTCTGGAAATGGCAAAGACGGCGGAAACTCATGGCATTTCAATACTGATGAACAGTATGCTTGAGTTGGGTATCACCCAAAGCGCCTCGTTGCATCTGGGTTGCGTTCTGGACTCTCTTGTAGATTGTGGTCACGCCTATATGTCAACGCTACGGATGTCAGATGACATCAGTAATTTTTCCGATTTTGTTTCGCGCGGCACGGCGCATCTGCCTAGCGGCCCGGGTCTTGGCATAGAGGTGAGCGAAAACAAGATCAGGGCGTACCTTAAGGATGAGTGCCATGCCTGAAAGACTTGAGCGAGGTTTGTTAGCCCGCATCACCCGCTCTCTGGGAGAGCATTATCGAATTATCCACGCCAACCCGCTGAGTCGAATCGGTTTCTGGGTGGTTAGCATTTTTACGATTGTCGCGATTTTTGCACCATGGCTTGCGCCACATGAGCCTTGGGCAATGCAGTACGACAGCGAAGGCAGCATCGCCTCTCTGAGGCCGCCTTCCCTGGAGTTCCCCGTGGGTACGACCCATCTTGGCTATGACCTTTTTTCACAGCTGATTCTGGCTACGCGAACAACGCTCATTATTGGCGCGGTGTCAGGTTTTATCTCTATCGTTATCGGCGCCAATATCGGCCTTGTTGCCGGCTACTATGGCGGCAAGATTGATGAGATTCTGATGCGGTTGACGGATGTGCTCTATGGGATGCCTTTTCTGCCTTTCATTATTATCCTCATCGCGCTCTTTGGTAGAAAACTTGAATTTGTCATCTTGGCAATTGTGTTGATTATTTGGCGAACTTCTGCCCGGGTGATTCGGGCGCAGACAATAGCGATCAAACAGAGGCAGTTTATTACTGCGGCAAAGGCGAGGGGTTGTAGCAACCTCAGGATCATTTACCGGCATATCCTGCCTAATGTCCTGCCACTGTTGCTGCTTTATGCCGCCTTTAATATCGCCTGGTCGATTATTACCGAGGCCAGTGCCAGTTTTCTTGGGTTTGGCGATGGGACTACGATCAGTTGGGGCGGTATGCTTTATGAATTGTGGTTGTCAGGCAAGACCCGTGTTGCCTGGTGGTGGTTCGCTGCGCCGTCCCTGTGCATCATATCGCTGGTTACTGCTCTTGTTTTTGTCAGTCGAGCGTATGAAGAAGTCGCCAACCCGAGGCTGCGTAAGAGATGACTGATACAAATTTGCTATCGGTAGCGAACTTGAGTGTTGGTTATTCGACATCCCAGGGTGTGGTCAATGCGGTCAGCGACGTTTCTTTTGATGTTCACAGGAACGAAGTATTCGGTATCGCGGGAGAATCGGGTTGCGGTAAATCGACACTGATACGGGCGTTGCTGCGGTTGCTTTCAAACAACGGGGTTAGCACTGCCACCTCTATTACCTACGAAGGAGAGGATATCAATAGCCTCTCAGACGACAAGTTTCGGGATGCAATTTTGTGGAAGCGCATATCGCTGGTACCGCAAAGCGCAATGAATTCGCTTAATCCGGTATACCGGGTAGGGGACCAGGTAATTGAAGCCATTCGTGCTCATCGGTCTGCGAGTCGTTCCGAAGCCCGAGAAAGGGTCGAATTTCTGTTTGACATTGTTGGCCTTCAGCCTGAGTTGATGAGAAGTTACCCGCATGAATTCTCCGGTGGAATGCGTCAACGAGCAATGATCGCAATGTCACTGGCACTGGATCCGGGATTAATCATCATGGATGAGCCGACAACAGGGCTTGATGTGCTCGTGCAGGAGCAGATTTTGCGCCGTGTTCGCGAGATTCGAGCGGAGGTTTCGAGCTCCATAATTCTGATTACCCATGATATTGCGGTAATCGCCGAAATGAGTGATCGGATTTCGATCATGTATGGCGGGAAGATTGTGGAATCCGCTACTGCAATAGATCTTTTCGAGTCACCCTATCATCCCTATACCCTGGGACTTAAGAACGCATTTCCGTCGATCAGGGTTATGGACAATGAATTGATATCGATCCCTGGAACACCACCAGCGTTGATCGGTGAGGAGCCGGGCTGTTTGTTCGAGCCCCGTTGTCCTTTCAGTGATGTCACCTGCGCGCAGCTTATTCCGCAATGGCACAGTGTAGGGGGAATGCATCAGGTGAGTTGTCACCGTCATGCGGATATCACCGAGTTGCGGGAAAAAGCTAGCAAGAAATCAACATGGCACTGCTAGAGCTGAACGACGTTAGTCGGCACTTCGAGCTGCGGCCGGGCGTGGTTGATCGGGTTTTACGTGGAGGAAAGACCCGTGTCATTAAAGCGGTTGAGACAATGAATCTCAGTCTCGAAAAAGACGAGATTCTGGGGATTGCCGGGGAATCAGGATGCGGTAAATCGACAACCTGCTCTATGGTCGCCGGACTACTTTCCCCAAGTTCCGGTGAGGTGCTATACCGCGATCGTAACGTCGGCGAGATGGCCAGCTCTGAGCTTAAAGACCATCGGCGGCGGGTTCAGATGATTTTTCAGGACCCCTACGAATCGCTTAACCCCCGTTTTCGGGTGTCGGATATTGTTTCGGAAGGGCCGCGGGCTCTGCGACTTTGGGGCGAAAGAGAGATCGAAGAGCAGGTTGCAGCGATACTCGCTGGTGTTGGGTTACCAGCGGAGAAATACTGGGACCGATATCCGCATGAATTGAGCGGAGGCGAACGACAACGTGTTGGGATCGCGAGTGCATTGGTTATGAAGCCGGAACTGGTGGTTGCTGATGAGCCGCTGTCAATGCTTGACGTATCCATCCGTGCCGGGATTCTTGATCTTTTGAAAGAGCTTTCCCGCCAGCGCAACTTTGCCTGTATCTATGTTTCCCACGATCTGTCAATCCTGGGAAACATTGCCGATCGACTGCTCATTATGTATCTGGGGCAGGCCGTAGAGGTGGGCTCGGTCCACGACGTGATCAAGAATCCTAAGCATCCATATACGCGGGCACTGATCAGCGCAGTACCAGTGCCCGATCCTCGGGTCAAACGCTCGCCACCAAAAATTGTCGGGGAGATTTCCCGGCCCGTTGATCCACCCCCCGGTTGTCGGTTTGCTTCGCGTTGTCCTCATGCGGATCAATCGTGCTCTGAGGTCTTTATTAAGCTTGATACAAACTCCCCATTAGCGCACCAGGCTGCCTGCCATCGTCTAGAGCAGATCAACAGTGAAGCCACTTGATATTGCAGTGATCGGAGGTGGACTGCTGGGTTCGGCGTTTGCTTATGGGCTGAGCAAACTCAGTGACAGTGTTGGGCTGATCGATGAGGGCGATAATGCCATCCGTACTGCGCGGGGAAACTTTGGCCTGGTGTGGGTTCAGGGGAAAGGCAGGGGTATGCCGGAATATGCCCGCTGGTCGCTGAAGTCTGCTGATGAGTGGCTTGCATTCAGTGACGAACTTGCTGAGACAACCGGCACCTGTGTAGATTATCACCGGCCAGGTGGCTTCTATATTGCGATAGACGAGGGAGAGTTCCGTGCAAACCTCAGCGTTCTGGCGCAGTTACGCGAGGACGCGGGCGATGAAGGGTATGACTACGAGGTGGTCGAGAACCCGACACTCGCTGAGTCACTTCCCGGAATCGGGCCCGAGGTGCCAGGTGCTACCTATTGTCCGCACGATGGTCACGTCAATCCCTTACGGTTGCTGCGTGCGCTACAGGAGGGCTTCGACCTTAATGGCGGAACCTATCTGCCGCGATCGCACATCGACCGTATTCGCCCACTCGACTCAGGGGGTTTCGAACTTTTCAGTGGCGACAGGCTTGTCGTTGGCTGCGAAAGGTTGGTGATTGCCGCGGGACATGGCTCGAGTGATCTGGGAGCGCAGTTGCGGCTCTCGGTGCCTGTACTTCCGGTACAGGGACAGATCATCGTGACCGAAAGAAGTCCAGATATTTTGGGCTATCCAACGAACTATGTCCGTCAAACTGATGAGGGCAATTTCATGTTGGGCCCATCAGCGCGGGATGCAGGTTTTGATTTGGATACCCAAACATCAACGCTTCAGGACATTGCCCGCCAATGTACTCGCGCGTTTCCTTGCTTGCGGGATCTGCGCATCCAGCGCACTTGGGCCGCGTTACGGATCATGACGCCCGATGGCTTTCCTGTTTATACGCAATCCTCGGAGTTTCCCGGTGCGTTTTCTTTTTCCTGTCATAGCGGCGTTACCCTGGCGGCGGTACATACGAGCGAAGTCCCTCAGTGGGTGCTCGATGGTGAGATACCGGCTGCTTATCAATGCTTTGGTTTAGAGCGTTTTGATGTTTCATCGTCGCCATAACATCGCTAACCCGGTGAGTTTTTGGTTCGAGGACCGTGAGGTGCTCGCCAACCGGGGGGACAGCGTTGCCGGCGCTCTGTTGGCAGCCGGTATATCTCAACTCAGGCGCTCGCCGGTGAGCGGTTCGGCGCGAGCGCCTTTTTGCATGATCGGCAACTGTTACGAATGTCTGGTCGAGATTGAAGGACAGGGCGCTGTACAAGCGTGCCTGATTGAGGTGGCGGAAGGGATGCAGGTACGTATGACACCGGACACCCATCCCGAGTCCGGCTGAAGGCAGTTGAGCATGCCAGACGATATTGTGATCGGTGCCGGGGTCTATGGCATGCTGGTTGCTCTGGAACTCGCGCGCTTGGGTCGTCAAGTCCAAGTGCTGGAAGCGGGGTCCATCGCCTGCGGTGCGTCGGGTGGGCCAGGGCAGTGCTGGCGTGATTCCCATCGGAGTATTGGATGAGCGATATTAGATCCACCTGCGAGGTAGCCATTGTTGGAGCCGGGCCTGCTGGCCTGGCCGCGGCCTGTGTACTTGCCGGCAAAGGCGTTGATGTTGTCGTGCTTGATGAGCAGCAGGCACCTGGTGGCCAGGTATTCCGGGAAATAGAGAAAGTCAATGCGATGCGGCCATCAGATTTGAACCCGCTGGGCGCCAGCTACGGCGCTGGAATAAAGTTGGCCAGGCGCTTCAGAGAGAGTGGAGCGTATTACCGCCCTGGTACTTCGGTATGGGAGATCACCTCGGATCAGGAGTCCGAACTGGCGCTGGGTCTGGTGGAAAATGGCAACGCGCAGATGCTTTACCCGCGCCATATTATCCTGGCAACTGGCGCGATGGAGCGTCCAACACCTTTTTTGGGCTGGACTTTGCCTGGAGTAATGACCGTAGGGGCAGCGCAGACCCTGCTCAAGTCATCTGGGTTACTGCCGGAAAAAGATGTGGTGCTCGCTGGCACCGGTCCACTGCTTTATCTCTATGCAAATCAGTTGATTGGTATGGGCATAACGCCCCAGGCGATTCTGGATACCCGGCCGAGTGCATCCTGGGGTACGTACTTGTTCGGGTTGAACGCGCTGTTGGCCTGCCCGGGGGCCATGATCCAGGGCAGCCGCTGGATGCACGGCGTAAAAAGACAGGTCGAGGTGACCCCCCACGTGACTGACCTAAGAGCCAAAGGTGACGATCAGTTGCGATCCGTCAGTTACCAGTCAGCGGGATGCTCGTACGATATGGCAACGGCACTGCTGTTGGTCCATGATGGAGTGATTTCCAATACCTGGCTGTCGATGTCAGCAGGTATTGCGCACCATTTTGATTCTCTTCAAGGATGTTGGGTTCCGGACATCCGGGGCGTTGGTATGACTAGCCGCGAATCCATATCCATGGTGGGAGACTCTGTGGGTATTGCAGGTGCCGAGGTGGCCATGCTGCAGGGTGAGCGGGTCGCCCATGAAGTACTCGGGCAGTTGAACGGCATTGGTAGTACACAACCTTTGCCTGAACCCGCAGCGTTGAAGCGCCAGCGCCGCTTGCGACGTTTTCTGGATCGATACTTTCCACCGACTTCGCAGTTTCAGTTGCCTCTCGATGACGATACCATCGTCTGTCGCTGCGAAGAGGTTACCGCGGGGGAGATCCGCAGTGTTGCGGCACGTGGCTGCATGGGGCCCAATCAGGCCAAGGCGTTTACCCGTTGCGGCATGGGCCCTTGCATGGGTCGCAAGTGCGCCGCTACTGTCAGCCGTTTGATGGCGCAGGTGCATAACATGTCGGTGGGCGACATCGGTCACTACCGAATCCGGCCGCCCATACGACCCATCACGGTTGGCCAACTTGCCGATATGCCAATCCGGCGTGAGTCGAGCGATGCAGCACAAACCGGTGCAACCATTTACGATACCCTCGCACCGGGGAAAAATCCCAATCACTGATTCTAAGGGCCGTTAGCCCGACGCCGAATAGCAAATCAACGAGTAAAGTGGGAAGCGTGCTTGTTCGGTTTAGGCTGTAGTCACAGTCGTATCGAGTGACTCAGCGATTCATATTGGTTTACTGCACTGACGCGAAGTGGAACTAGAGGTGGACTGAGTGCCTCAGGGTTTTCTTTATTTGCCTGGCGCCTTGAGTGATGGAGCGTGACAAACGTCAAGTGGTTGACTTCCTCTCACACCCCTCATTATTGATTTCCCAATTGTTGGCAGTATTGCAGTTTCCACGGTCTGTGTGCTTCTGATTGGCTGACTATAATGCCGCACAGCCTATATGGTCGATCCTAAGGATCGCTCATAACTACGGGCGAACAGCAGGCTGCTGGCAGTCATAATTTTAAAGCGAGGAGGAGGCCATGCTGACGATAGCGACAATGATTCTTGTCTCAAGTATTGGGATCATTGTTGGAGTGCTTATTGGTGCCATTGGGATAGGCGGCGTCCTGTTGGTTCCAATGCTCACCTATGGGCTTGATTTGGGAATTCATGTAGCGATCGCTACGGCGATGTTTGCTTACCTTTTCAGCGGGGCGGTGGGCGCTGTCGAATATGCTCGGCGGGGCTCTATTCAGTGGCGCATGGCCCTATGGTTATGTCTCGGTGGAATGCCTGGAGCCTATTTGGGCGCACTGGCGGTCTGGCTGACGCCGGGCGCTATTCTCGAAGGTATTATTGGGCTGTTGGTTTTCTTGTCCGGGTTGCAGGCCTTGCGCCCTCAGGCTGAAGATATTGGCGCAAGGGATTCTTTAGCCCCAGCTTTGCTCTTGGTTATTGGCATAGCCACAGGTTTTGCTTCATCCATCACCGGCACGGGCGGCCCACTGGTACTGGTGCCGATATTGATCTGGCTGAAAGTTCCAGGCCTGACTGCTGTAGGCCTAAGCCAGATTATTCAGATCCCAATTGCATTATTGGCAACGGGAGGTAACCAGGCATTTGGCCATATCGAGTTCGAGTTGGGCTTTGGTATCGCGGTGATGCTGGCGGTTGGAGTATTTATTGGGGCTCGTGTCGCTCATCGCGTGTCACGCGAGACTCTGAGGCGACTCATTGCTTTTGCGTTACTGCTCGTAGGTGCGGCTATGCTTACCCGAATTGGCGCCGGTTTATCTTAATTCACTGCTTTTTTTCTAATCTTCGCTGATGCAAGGGTGGCTCGGTATAGCCGTTGCAAACCTGCCGACCATTAAAGATCAGATCGCAGGCTGCCTTGAAGGCAACGCCGTCACACGAAGGCATCATCGCCTGGTAGTCAGGGTCATCGGCATTCTGCCGATCAACAACGGCTGCCATGCGCTTTAATGATGCCATGACCTGCTCCTCGGTAACGATGCCGTGGTGAAGCCAGTTGGCGATATGCTGGCTTGAGATACGCAACGTGGCGCGATCTTCCATTAGGCCGACATCACGGATATCAGGTACTTTGGAGCAACCGACGCCCTGATCGATCCAGCGGACCACGTAGCCGAGTATTCCCTGACAGTTGTTGTCGATTTCATCTTGAATGTCCTCGCCCGACCAGTTCGGATCTTCACACACGGGGATAGTCAGGATATCGTCCAGGCTGGCATGCGGTCGGTTTGTCAGTTCGGCCTGGCAAGACAGCACATCGGTCTCATGGTAGTGCATCGCATGCAGCGTGGCTGCCGTGGGCGAGGGTACCCAGGCCGTGTTGGCCCCGGCCCGGGGATGATCGCCTTTGGATTGCATCATGGCGGCCATTTCATCGGGCATGGCCCACATGCCTTTGCCGATCTGGGCGTGTCCGGGCAGGCCGCAAGCGAGGCCCACATCTACGTTCCAGTCTTCATAGGCCCGTATCCAGGGCTGGGCTTTCATGTCGGCTTTACGGATCATCGGGCCGGCTTCCATCGAGGTGTGAATCTCATCACCGGTGCGATCAAGAAACCCGGTGTTGATGAAAATCACACGGTCGGATGCGGCTCGGATACATTCTTTGAGGTTGACGGTCGTACGCCGTTCTTCGTCCATGATTCCGATTTTCATCGCTCCGGGTGTCATGCCAAGCAATGTTTCGGTCCGCTCAAAGAGTTTCACCGCAAAGGCGGTTTCCTCAGGGCCATGCATTTTCGGTTTGACCACATACATAGAGCCTTTGTCCGAATTGCGCAGGTGGCCGGCGCCGCTGAGGTCGTGCAGGGCAATAAGCCCGGTCACTACAGCATCCATAATGCCTTCGAAGATTTCATTGCCTTCGCTGTCGAGGATTGCAGGGTTGGTCATCAGGTGGCCGACATTGCGCACCAGCATCAGTGCCCGCCCCGGTAGCGAGAATGTGGTGCCGTCAGTTGCGGTGTACTCGCGGTCCGGGTTCAGAGTGCGTTCGAAGGTTTGCCCGCCCTTGCTTACCGTTGTGGACAACGTGCCTTGCATCAGGCCCAGCCAGTTGCGATAAACCGCTGTTTTGTCAGGGCCATCTACAGCGGCAACTGAATCTTCGCAGTCCTGAATGACGGTGATGGCCGATTCCAGTATTACGTCGCTGACCCCGGCGGGACTCTCGGCACCGACGAGGTGCTCGCGGTCAATCACGATCTCGATATACAGGTGGTGGTGTCGCAACAGTATGGCATCAGGTGCATCCACATTGCCGCGGTATCCAGAGAACTGCCCGGCATCTGCCAGGCCGGTATCGCTTCCGTCAGAGCGTCGCGCTTTGAGTTCGCCGTTGTCAATGAAGTACAAGCTGGCGTCGCTGTGGGAAAGCCCATCAAGTGGAGCCACCCGGTTTAGAAAATCGTCGCCATAAGCGACTACCCGCCTGCCGCGAGCTGGGTTGTAGTTACCGCTTTGCAGTGCACCATCTTCGTCACTGATGACATCTGTCCCGTACAGGGCATCGTACAGAGAGCCCCAGCGTGCGTTGGCCGCATTCAGGGCATAGCGCGCGTTGTTGACCGGTACGACCAGCTGCGGTCCGGGTATTACTGTGATCGCGTCATCAACGTTCGCGGTGCTCACTGCAAAGTCGGCTCCCTCGGGAACAAGGTAGCCGATCTTGGAAAGAAAGGCGTGATAGGCCGCCGGATCATGGGGCTGGCCAATCCGTGTGCGGTGCCAGTCATTGATGGCGAGTTCCAGTTCCTCCCGATGGGCGAGTAGTGCTCGGTTGCGGGGGGTAAGATCATCGATGATTTGGGCAAATCCAGTCCAGAAGGCATCAGTGTCTAGTCCTGTGCCGGGCAATGCCTCGTGGTTGATCAGAGCCAGCAGGTTGTCGTCTACGGCAAGGCCGTGGACCGTTGTACGTCCATTCACGAAGGTGTCCTCTTCAACTATTCAGGGAATTCGATGGGGAAATTGGTTGTCAGATTTTATCTACAAATTTCTATAATGTGGATTAATCTTCCACAATGTGGGATTGGTTAATACTCCTGTTGCGGTAATGTAGTTTGCTTATGGGTCAACCAGAGAGACCGACACGGGCAACGGAACAAAAATTCCGCCTGGTAACCGGCCTTGAGGCGCTGGACAGAGTTTTGCCGAAATGCAGCAAAAAAGTATCGTTCTTCATCTTGTACCAACACCATTACCGGTCGCAGCGGTAATGGTACTGCCATCATGCCAGGGCGTAGCGCTAGCTGGGTCACATAACCATCAGTAGGCGCTCGTACAACGGTCTCCTCAAGATTAAATTCAGCCGCTGTGAGTTGAGCCTGTATTTCTGCTACGCGTGGCCCAAATCCACAGAAAAGACCATAAGATATGCAACGTAAACAGACTGGCCCAGCCGGCCACATGTATCGCATCGCAGTGCGGATGGTCGCGATGCTTCGCAATTTCGTAGGGAATATCGTGGATGACAATAACGCCGTAGAACAGTACCAGCCCGGTAAAGACGAGCAGGAGCCAAGGTGAAATAGTCGAGAAACATGGTTTATTTCTTTAGGGCGCTTTGCGCGATTTTACTGCCCTGAACCCCAGCGATTGTGATATGGCGTTGCCGGCGTTGACCAGAGGTTCTACCCACCTGATATCGCGCCGTTCAATAGGTGCCGACACCGAAAGACCGGCCGCGACCTGGGAGGCACCGTCATACAGCAACACGCCGATACAGCCTACTCCGGTTTCGGCTTCTTCATTATCCAGCGCATAACCGTTTTCCAGGGCACTGGATACCTCTTTAAGCAAGCGCGGAAGCACGGTGATGGTATTGGCCGTATAGGCTGGCAGATTTGTGCGCCGGGCGTAAGCCGAGCAGGCCCCGGCACCGGCCGCGCCGAGCATCAATTTACCTACCGCAGTAACATGCAACGGCGCGCGGCTCCCAACGACCTGATGGACATGCATCATGCGGTTAGGTGTGGCCCGCTCAACATAGACTACCTGGTCACCTTCACGAATGCTGAGATTAACGCTTTCACCAAAACTGTCGCGCAGACGTTCCATTACGGGCAGGGCGATAGCGCGCAGGTCCAGTTTACTGTGCAAGCGGGTGCCCAGTTGTACCAGCCTTAGCCCAAGTCGGTAGAGATTGTCCTGATCTTTTTCGACCAGGTCATTTTGCACTAATGATGAAAGGATCCGATGAGCGGTGCTTGCATGCAGGCCAGTCTCGGCCATCAGTACTTTGAGGCTGACTGGCTCCGAATATCGTGCGATCGCATCAAGCAGTCCTGCGGCCCGGTCAATGACCTGTACCCGTGCGCCCGGTTTGTTCGGCATAATGCTAATGTGATCGCAGGCAGGTTTGATTCATGTGGGAATCTTAACCTGTGGCGCAATTTCCAGGGATGAAGGTCGCCGGTCAGGCGTCACCATGGGGTCTGACTATGAAATCAAGCGGACTTGTGAGGACTGCTTGACAGTGACACAGGGGAGGATGATGGATTACGCACCGTTTTTCTTGTTCGCCGTATTTATGGTGGGCACGCCTGGTCCGGCAAATATGCTGCTGATGACGTCGGGAGCGAACTTCGGCTTTTGCAGAAGTCTGCCCTTTGTTGCCGGAGTCACTTTGGGTAAGTTGTTTGTCAACCTGTTGCTGGGCCTGGGTTTGTGGCAGTTGCTTTCGGCAAATCCCATGGTGTTACTCGCCCTGAAAATTGCCTGTGTCGCATATCTTGCGTGGCTGGCGCTGCGAATGTCCGGTTTCATGATGAAAGGGCGCGAACTCAAACGCCCCGAGACTTTCTGGTCTGGGTTACTGGTTCACCCTCTTAATCCCAAGGCCTGGGCAATGCTGGTTTTCGCCTATGCCCATTTTTCCGACCCGTCTCAGCCCTGGGTTATGCAAGTCATTATCATCAGCGTCACCTTTTTCGCTGTGCAGGTGATTTTTCATACGCTTTGGTGTGCTGGTGGCGCACTGGTAGTTTCTGCAGTAGGTGGACGTCCGGCTGAGCGTTGGCTGATGCGTGGGCTCAGCGTCCTGACGGTACTGGTTGTCATCTGGGCCGTGGCATTGGATGGCTTGGTATGACTCAACTCGGAGTCATTGTTGATAGACACTTAGTAAGCAGGGGGTCGGGTAGTGTTGTCCATGTTTCGACCTAATCTACTTTCTTCGACATCAAAGGCGCGATAACGAACAGTTATAGCTTCTCGGTACCCTTGGCATGTTTTGATATCAATGATATAGTTTTTTGTGGTACGCAATATCTAAATGAGCAGCACACAAGGAGGGGAGATTTATGTCAACTTATACGGCGAATTGTATGTGTGGGGCGATCTCAGTTGAGGTCGAGGGCGAACCGGCTGCGATGGGGATCTGTCATTGCAAGGATTGTCGCGCCTGGTCGGCCAGTCCGGTAAATGGCTTTGCGATCTGGCCACCGGACAAGATGACAGTTACAAAAGGAGAGGACCAGGTCGAAAGTTATGCCAGTTCAGAAGGTCACCAGCGGGCCTGGTGCAAAAAATGTGGCGGGCATGTCTTTCACGACGTTGGTCCCCTCGGTGTAGTGGATGTATATGCTTCGTTGGTCGAGGGTCTGGAGTTCAAGCCGGCGCTGCATTTGAACTACGAAAGTACGATCATGCCGATGAAAGACGGTCTGCCCAAGTTCAAGGATTTTCCGAGCGACCTCGGCGGTTCGGGAGAAACACTACCCGAGTAGAGTTCAATTCACCAGCGCTGGCTGTTTGCACTCATGTCAGCGCTGGATATTTGAATGGGAAAGCGCTCACGGATGATTGCGTCGGCCCGGCTGCCAAAATAGTTCGGGTAGTGGCTGGCGAGTATTTGTCGGCTCACTTTTTTGCTGCGCTCAAAGAGGTCCGGTGCACCTTCGGCTTCCCATTGTGTACTGGGTGAGCGGTCCATCAATTTGGGATACAGGTATTCGCTTTCCATTACGCTCAAGGTCTGCTCGTTACCGAGGAAGTGGCCCGGGTCTAGAGCGCATTTGTGAATGGTGTCGATTGACAGTGTTTCGTCAGAGACTTCAATCCCACGGATAGTTCGCTGGATCATGCCTACGGCTTCGTTGTCTATGACCATGGATTCAAAACTGCAGCCCATCAGGCTACCCATCATTCCACCAACCTCGCAGACCCGGTTTGCGCCTGAAAGCGCGGCTAGCCCGATGGTGAGCCCTTTCTCATAACCATATTGCGCATCCGGGATCTTTGAGTCAGTCATCCCTGCGCCGACACTGTTGGGCAGTTTGTAATAGTTGCCCATCTGGATAGCCGATGCAGCCAGCACAGCCTGTTCGCCGCCACCCCCGCTGAATGACCCGGTACGCAGGTCAGTCACAAACGGCCAGGTGGCAAAGGTAATGGCACAACCGGGCCGAATCAGATTGACCACAGCAAGGCACGCGAGTGTCTCAGCGACCACCTGGACCAGGATACCGGCCAGCGTTGCCGGGGCAGTAGCCCCAGATTGGGGCGC
>Ga0163108_10001289_pt1 | contig 18455 bp, 12 predicted proteins | sample Fk1155metaG_FD_109644 | JGI IMG/M metagenome (GOLD analysis project Ga0163108, IMG submission 109644) | Marine microbial communities from the Central Pacific Ocean - Fk160115 155m metaG | ecosystem: Environmental > Aquatic > Marine > Oceanic > Photic zone | place: The Central Pacific Ocean...
AAAGGCGGCACAAAACAACGACCAGAGCGTGGCATAGATCGACAGCATGCTGCGAGGACCGAAGTGGTTCCCCAGCCAACCGGCCGGAACCTGGGCCAGCGCGTAAGACCAGAAAAAGGCACTCATGGCCCAGCCCATGCGGATTTCGTCGATTCCCAGGTCCGCCTGCACGTGATCGGATGCCACGCCCAGGCAGTTGCGACCCATGTAAGCGATCGTGGCTGCCAGGCAGATGGCAAAAAGAGTGACGAAGCGGGCCCGCGTGGGACCTTCGATGGCACTTAGTTCCGGGTACCGCATCGGGGAACCGTCGGGCGTTATCATCATGCGGTCAATTCTCGTCGGTTGACTATCTGCAATCAAATGCCGGTCGGACTTCTCGTCGTTCCGGGGAGCGGATTTCCGCCGAGAATCTCAGTGGAAAGAGTTTATCACAGCCGCGACCGACCGAGTCAGGCAAGGTCTTTTGACCGATCGACTCGCTCGACCTCGGGGTCGTGTTCGTCCATGATGGCGCGGGCATTTTTCGGTGCCCGGATTCTCACAAGCGACACCCTCAACAACGGCAGGCACTCATGGTGGAACAACAAGTCCTCGAAGAACTGAAGAAGTACGACACTCCCTCGATCACCAACGTGGTGGCCACTTATCCCGATCACCCGCTTTGCCTGGGCCTGTACAACCCGTGGAGCGAGAACTGGTACACCGACCAGACGATTCACTGCATGTATCCGGAACTGGGTGCCCTGTGTGGCTACGCCGTCACCTGCGTGTTCGGTCTGCCCGACCCCGGTTACTCGCGACTGACCTTCATGGATATTGTCGATGCACTGGACGACTCGCCCCGGCCGACGGTCCTGGCACTCGAGCAGAAATTTCCTCCGGAAATCGCCGGCAGGGTCGGATTGGCCGGTGGCAACATGACCGCCGCGATGCAGGCGCTGGGCTGTGTCGGCTGCATTTCGAACGGGCCGTCCCGCGACATCGACGAGATCCGGCCGATGAAGTTCCAGTACCTGCTCAGCGGGATCACTCCCGGGCACGGGGCCCAGGCGGTTCACTCGGTCAATACCCCGGTCCACATCGCCGGAATGGACGTGGCGCCGGGCGAGATCATCCACATGGACGAGAACGGGGCGTGCAAGTTTCCCGCGGATCGGGCCGCGGAAGTGCTGGCCAACGTCAAGGCACTGCTGGAAGAAGAGGGCGACCGGATCGGGAAACTCCAGAAGGCGACCACCGCCGCTGAAATCCGGGCGATATTTGGTGGCAAGGGTTATGCCGCCGGAGACGAGCCGGACTCAGAATCCTAGCCACGAATCCGGCGCCAACACCGCAGCCAACCGGACCCGGTTCAACGCGATCGGGTCGACGTCCAGCCTCCGATCGTGATGTCATCAACGGCCAGGGTGCCGACAAACCGCTTGGCGCCGCTGAACCACAGGCCGGTCGCCGTGCGGGATTTCGCGTCTTTTCCGGCACCGGCGAACGCGAACCAGTCGGTGCGTTTCTTGCCACGACCTCGGTGCTGGGCAACGCCATCGATCTTGAAGCGGAACCGCCTTGTCGTTGGATCGATCTCGAATTCCAGGAACATCCACTGTTTCAGCGGGCCGAAGAGGTCCCGGTTGTCCTTGCCGGACACGCTCATGCCCACCATGCGGTGCCCTCCCTGTTCCCAGGCCGAACAACTGACCGAAAACAGTGGGGCGACGCCGAAGCTGGCCGAGTCGATTGCTTCGGGGAAGTCGCAGGCCAGCCAGAAGCTGAGATAGTAGGGCCGATCGTGCCGGATCCCCGACAGCGGCAGTGATGCTCCTCGCGTTCCTCCCGGGGAACTGTCGAGGATGCGGGCATGCCGACCGCCGCTGGTCGTCTTGCCCGACAGGCCGTGGCGCCCCTTGCGAATCATGTAGTTCGGTCGTTCCTTGATCCCGCTCCAGCGTGTCCGGGTCGATGGGTCGAGTAATCCGACAAGTGATTCATCGGTCCGGTACGGTTCCCGCTCGAAATCGACCTGCACGCGGACATTGTCCGACCGTGGCTTGTAAGCTGCTGCCGGCCGGTGGAGTTGATCGGCCGTGGGCGGCCGGCCTCCCGATCGCACCTGCCTGGTCGCCGGTCCGGACAACGCATCGTCGAGATCGACGTGGCCGCCCGACGGGCCGGCCACCGCCGCCAGGCTGTACAACAGTGCAAAGACATTCTTGACGGTCCGGCTTGTTGACCAGGTGGTCTGCTCGACTCGACCCGTCTCCGAGAAGTGTCCTCGTCCCTCCGCTTCGATCTTGCCACCCCCGATGAACGTGTTTTTCCGGAAGTGAATGTGGCTGGCCGGGCAGGTGACCTCTTCCCAGGAGAATCCGCGGCGATTGGCCGAGAACAGGTTGTTCTCCAACAGCATCTCTCGAAAACCGCCCGGACCGCCGCGCTTGATGCGGGCGATCATCCCGCAGTTCAGGACGGTGTTGTTTCGCCAGGTGTTGTTGCTGCCCGAGTAGATCTCCCAGGCCAGCGTGTTTTCGAACAGCAGGTTGTTCTCGAAGCGATTGTTCGAACCCGAACGGTTGCTCATGGCTTCGGCTCCCGAGCAGCGGAACACCACGTTGTTTCGGATCGTGTTACTGCTGCCCTTGCCCTCGATGCCGTCGATGCAGTCGTAGATGATGTTGTGTTCCACCAGCGTGGGGCAGTACAGCTGGATCGCGGTGTTGTTGCCGGGCCGGTTGCCGCGACGAAACACGTTGTTGCGGATGACGGTTCCGCGGAAGGCCATTTCCCGCCCATTCTGGCTGACCTTGATACATGAACTGGAGCCATGGCCGGTCCAGTCTTCGAACAGGCAGTGTTGGATCCGGTTGTCCCGGTGATCACCGGTCTGGCGAATCCAGATCCCTTTGCAGGCAAACTTGCGGCCGAATTCACGAAAGCGGCATCGTCGCAGGGTGTTTCGTTTGCCGTAGATGTTGACGATGGCGCCGCCGTTCTGACCCGACCAGCTCAATCCATCGACAACCGTGTCGTTGCACTTCAGGGTCAACCGTCCTGTGAGTGTCAGTTGGCCCGGCCTGGCTGCAGACAGCGTGATCCGGTCACGCGTGACCGTGACATCCTCGTCGGATGACCCCGCAGCCACAACGATCCGGTCTCCGGAAACAGCCAGGGCCAGTGCCGCGGAAATCGTCGCCCGGGGGCTTGCCTTGTCGCCGTTTCCGCTGTCGTCACCACGGCGGGGATCCACGTGAATCGTCCGGGCCCACAGTGGATCGCAGACAATCATCGAGAAACTTGCGATGACGATCAGCGGGATCGCCTTCATATACCCGCCGAGGGACGTACCCGGGCGGCAAATGAATGACCACAACCGCAGACTTTCTTCCGGACATGCTGCAATGTCTTGCACTTTGGGCAGACCTTCTGCCACGGCTTGGCACTGCCGGCCGACTTCACGGTTTTTCTTGCCCGGCTATCCGGCCTGCTTCGTTTCACTCGCTTTTCGTCAGCCTGTTGCACCGCGCATTGGGGATGGACTCCGGCAATTGAATAGCTGACTTCGCCACAGACCGGGCAGCGTTCATGTTCTCGATGCGAAATCAGCGGCGGCGGTTTTTTGTGAGGCATCGGCGAAGGGCTTTCTATTTCTTGAAGCGTGAGAACTCGAGGCGACGAAGCCTCCCTCAGATCACTCGCACATTCTTGGCGCAGGGTCCTTTTGGTCCTTGTCCGACACTGTAGGAGACCCGTTGTCCCACGTTCAGTTCCTCAAAACGCATTCCCTCCACCGACGAACTGTGGAAGAACATGTCTTTCCCGGTTCCATTCTCGATAAAACCGAATCCCTTGCCGGTGATTCGTTTGATCGTGCCTTCCGAGATGCGTGTTGTCCACGGTTTCCCTTTTCGTTGCCGCCTCTGTTTGGGACTGCCTTGCCGGGTCGGTGTGCCGGTTGAATGAGCCGGGGTGGGCCGCTGGGCATTCGAGTTGTTCGAGGCCTGTTGTTGCGATGCGCCGTTTTTCCGGCCCTCGCTTGATGACCCGGGCAGTTCCTTGGCGACCGGAACCTTCTGGCCGATCAACCGCTCGATCGCCTGCAATTCTCGGCGTTCGCGGGCACAGCAGAAGGTCAGCGCAACCCCCTCTGCTCCAGCACGACCCGTGCGACCGATCCGATGAACGTAGCTCTCTGGTTCGACCGGGATATCGAAGTTCACGACGTGCGTGATTCCATCGATGTCAATTCCCCGTGCGGCAACATCTGTCGCAACCAGAACCCGCACCTGCTTGCGTCGGAATGCTTCCAGCGCCCGCTGCCGGGCGTTTTGCGACTTGTTGCCGTGAATCGCGGTGGCCTGGATCCCATGTTTGACGAGTTGCCTGGCAAGCACGTTCGCGCCGCGTTTGGTCCTGGTGAACACCAGGGCCTGCTCAACATCAGCTGACCTCAGGGTGCTTCGCAGCAACTCCTGCTTGCCACTGCGTTCGACGAAAAACACCCGCTGCTCGATTTTATCGACGGTGGTGGATTTCGGAGTGACGTTGACACTGACCGGGTTCTTCAGCAGCTGCTTCGAGAGTTCGATGATCTTCGGCGGCAGGGTGGCCGAAAAGAACAGCGATTGCCGTTGCTCGGGCAGGTGACGAATGACCCGCTTGATATCCGGCAGGAAGCCCATGTCGAGCATCCTGTCGGCCTCGTCGAGCACAAACATCTCGAGGTTCTCCAGTTCGATGTGCCCCTGGTTCATCAGGTCGAGTAGCCGGCCCGGGGTGGCGACGAGAACGTGTGCTCCCCGGTTCAAGGCTTTCACCTGGTTCCCCTGGCTCACCCCGCCATAGACCAGTGCATGGCGAAGCCGGAGATGCCTGCCGTATGTCGCAAAGCTCTCCCCGATCTGGATTGCCAACTCTCGCGTGGGGGCCAACACCAGCACAAAGGGGCGATTGGGCAAGGCCTTGCGGTTTCGTTCTCCCAGCCGGTTAAGGATTGGCAAGGCAAACGCGGCCGTCTTGCCCGTCCCGGTCTGGGCACAGCCCAGCACATCACGTTCTTGCAGCGCGGCGGGAATCGTCTGTGACTGGATCGGGGTCGGTGTTTCGTATTTTTCATCAAGCAGTGCCTGTCGCAACGGCGCGATCAGGTCAAGTTCTTCAAAGCTCTTCAATGGTCTTTCCTGAAAACAGAGTGTCATGAAAATCCGCGTGCCGGGACGGACCCGGTCTTCACGGTTCTTCAAATCGGAGGATGAGTGCGATCAACGACGACGTGGTCGTCCATTTCGCCCGACAGCAAACGGCGGGTGTGGAAACAGACGAGACGGCTCGCCAACTCCCCGGGTGTTCGCCCAGGTGCAGCAGGTGAGACCGGTCCCATCAAGAAGCAAACGCCGCTTCAACGAGAATCCCGGGCAAACAAGAAAGTCCCAGGTTTCGATGCGCCCACTATGACGCCGGCGGCTTTCCAGAGCGGCTCACTCGACCGATGGTTGGCAGCAGAATTGTACGGCGAAGATGCCGACATTGGATTGAACGGAGTTGAAAGAGGATCCAGCTCTGCCAGAAAACCCCGCCTGGTCGGAAAACGCCCCCATTCACATGGACAGCGTTACTCGCTTGCTTCCGACCGCGTCGACTCGTCTTTCCCGTAGGAAATCAGAAGTCTCAGGAAAGCATAGCTTCTGGCGTTGGTTTCGCCAAGGCTCGGGTCCCACGTGGCGCGAGTTGACGGCGACTTTGATCGGGGACTGACCGGCCTGCTTGAACCGTCGGGATCCTCTGGTGAGACTGGGAGCTGATGCGGCAATCTGCATCTTTGCGAAGCCATCGGATGACCAGCCATCCAGAAACATGAGAGTTCCCAGGTCAAAGGGCATTTTGTGTGTGATCTTTGCTGTGCCGACAACCGGAAACCCGCGATGAAGGCACTGGTCGTGTTGCTGCTGATCACGTGGATGGTCGGTTGCCCGGCCGGGCCGCCGGTTCAGCCCGTGGTACCCGATGGTGCCCACGTCCCCCGGGCACTGCTGACACTGAAAGAAGAAGGCCGGACCTACAGCGTGGCGTTTAGCCCCGACGGTCGGCGGCTGGCCTCGACCAGCCAGGCCGGGACAGTGAAGGTCTGGGAGGCATCCACCGGCAAACAACTGCTCGCGCTGGAAGGAGACGGCGACTGGGTTCGCAGCGTGGCGTTCAGTCCCGACGGCAAGTGGCTGGCCTCGGCCAGCCATGACGATGCGGTGAAACTGTGGGACGCGGTCACCGGCCGGGAATTGCTCAGGCTGAAAGGACACACCGCTGCCGTGCCCCGCGTGACGTTTCATCCGGATGGAACACGGCTGGCCTCGGCGAGTCTTGACAGGACGATCAGGGTCTGGGACACGGCCACCGGCGAGGAACTGCTCACACTGAAAGGGCACACCGGCCCGGTCAACGGTGTGGCCTTCAGTCCCGACGGCAAGCAACTGGCCTCGGCCAGCCGGGACGGGACGCTGAGGTTGTGGGAGACCTCCGGCGGCCGACAACTGCTCACGCTCAACGGGCACGTCGGCACCGTGACGGCCGTAGCGTTCGAACCCGGCGGCAAACGCCTGGCCTCGGCCGGTAATGACAACACGGTCCGGCTGTGGGAGGTGGCCACGGGCCGGCAGGTCCTCTTGATGGAAGGACACGCCGACTGGGTTCGCAGCGTGGCGTTCAGTCCCGATGGCCGGCAATTGGCCTCGGCCGGCAATGACGGCAGCGTGAAGTTGTGGGAGGCTTCAAGCGGAAAACAACTGCTCTCGCTGGAAGAACACACCGACTGGATTCTCGGCGTGACCTTCAGTGCCGACGGCAGGCGGTTGGCCTCGGCCAGTTACGACGCAACGGTCAAGGTCTGGAAGGTCAGCCAGGGGCAGCGGTCACTCACACTGCCGGGACACGTCGGCGGCGTCTCCGGTGTGACATTCACGCCCGACGGCACACGCCTGGCCTCAGCAAGTCTCGACGGAACAGTCAAGGTCTGGGACGCGGTCACCGGCCGGCAGCAACGGACCTTCCGGGGTCATTCGGGTGCTGTCCACGACGTGGCGTTCAGCCCCGGCGGCAAGCGATTGGCCTCGGCGAGTCTCGACAGGACAATCAAGGTCTGGGAAACGGCCACCGACAAGGCCCCGTTGACCATCGAGGGCCACGCCGGCATCGTTTTCAGCGTGGCATTCAGCCACGACGGCCGCCGACTGGCCTCGGCCGGTGATGACACGGCGGTGAAGCTCTGGGATGCGTCCACCGGGAAAGAGCAACTCTCCCTGAAAGGTCATGCCGGCGTTGTTTTCAGCGTGGCGTTTGACCCCGGCGGCCAGCGACTGGCTTCGGCCGGTGAGGACGCGACAGTCAGGGTCTGGGACGCGTCGTCCGGAAAAGAGGTCCTTATCCTGAAAGGGCACACCGCCCCGGTCGAAAGTGTCACGTTCAGTCCCGATGGCAAGCGGCTGGCCTCGGCCGGTGACGACACGACGATCAGGGTCTGGGAAGTGTCGACCGGGAAAGAGGTTCTCGCGCTGAAAGGACACACCACCGCGGTCTACTCGGTGGCATTCAGTCCCGACGGCAAGTGGCTGGCCTCGGCCGGTCTCGACAAGACGATCAGGGTCTGGGAGCTGGCCGGCGGCGAAGAACGCCTGGTCTTGAAAGGACACACCACCGCGGTCTACTCGGTGGCATTCAGCCCCGACGGCGAGCGGTTGGCTTCGGCCAGTCTCGACAAGACCGTCAGGCTCTGGGACGTGTCGTTGGCCAAGTCGAACCAACTCTCCCGGCAATAGGCAACAAGCCGATCCTGCCCCGGGGTATTGTCCCGGTGCCGACAGCCCGGCACCGGGCGGTTTGTCACGTCAGCAAGTGGTGCGAAGCGCCGGGTTCTCTCAGGCGTCGACAACCTCGAGGTGATCTGTCTGGAACTTGATCAGGTTGACACTGAACCAGAAGGAATAGATCCCGAGGGTGACTATCGACACGATGATGCCCACGAGGTGGATCCCAAAGAGCTCGCCCCCGGTCCCGTTGAAGTTGACCCGAAAACGACTGCCGTTCTGGGTTGAGACCTCGGTGTTGCCGTAGGTGAACTTCATCAGATTCACCTGGAACCAGAACTGGTAGATGCCCAGGGTGACGATCGTCAGAAGGTAACCGACGATGAATGTCACGAACAGATCTCCGCCGGTTCCGGTGAATTTCAATGTCAGGGCCTTGGAGCCGTCGACCGAGATGACCGTGTTGTTGTAGAAGAAGCCGATGATCTTGCAGATGAACCACGGGGAATAGATACCAACCGTCACGATTGTCAGGAGCATCCCGACAAACACCTCGCCGAAGAGTTGACCGCCGGTTCCTGTAAACGTGGCTTTGACCGGCCTGCCGTCGGGTGTTTTCGCGTCCGAGTTCTCGACGAAGAACTTGAACATGTTGACGTAGTACCAGAATCCGTAGATGCCCAGGGTGATGATCGTCAGGAGCCAACCGATGATCAGATCCACGAACAGCTTGCCCCCCGTCCCGCTGAACGAGAACGTGACGGTGTTGCCCTGGCGGTCGTTGAGGTTGGTGTGGCGGCTGTTCCATCGGGTCATTCGACAGATGAACCAGGGCGAATACAGTCCGAAGGTCACGATCGTCAGGATCAACCCGATGAACGTTTCGCTCAACAATCCGCCGCCGGTTCCTGTAAACTGAAAACTACAGGGCACGCCGATCGCGGCTTGGCCACTGCTTGCCGGTTGCGGTGCCTCCGCGGCGGCTGCCGGACTCGCCGAGGGAATTACCAGGGCCTGGCCGCAGGCGGGGCATTGAACACTCTTGCCGGCCTGTTGATCCTCGGTCTTCAGACTTTTTCCACAACCATGGCAGTCAAATTGGATAACCATTGTTTTCTCTTCAAGACACGGTGACCTGTTCAGGGTGATCCCAAACCGGGCTTTGTTTCCGCCTGATTCCGCAGCCTTCTAGCATGTCGAAGCTGTTTGCGTCCATCCTGAAACTCGTCGGGCAAGGTCCTGAATGTGGCGGCCTTCGTCGGAGGACATGAATCAAGACCCGTGTTGGACCTCGATGTCGATAGGATCAAGCAGATTTGTGAATAACTGGTTTCGGATTGTCTCTCATGCATGAATCGACGCTGAAGAAGCTGCGTTTCCTGCCTGTCGTTGCCGCCGTACTCGTGGCCGTGGTGATCTGGTGGAACTTGCGGGCCGCTTCCAACCAGGTCCGGTTGGTATTCTCCACGGGTTCGGAAGTCGGCCTGTATCACCGCCTGGCGTCCCAGATGAGGGACGTTATCGAGGCCAACCATCCCGATATTCTCGTGCAGTTGATCCAGAGTGCCGGCAGCAACGAGAACATCACGCGGATTGATCGCGGTCAGGCCCAGCTCGCGCTGGTACAAAACGACGCCAGGGGCGGAAATTCGGTCCACAGCCTGGCTTCGCTGTACCCCGAGGTGTTGCACCTGCTGTGTCGCGCCGATGCGAACGTCGCGTCGTTGTCCGACCTGTCGGGCCGCCGCGTCGGTGTCGGTGCGGTTGGCAGCGGGACCGAACAGGTCGCGACCAATCTGCTGCAGTTTGCCGGTGTGACTCTCGAGAAAGGCCAGGTCCGGCACGGAGCGTTTGGCGAGGCGGTCAATCAGCTGAAGGCCAAAAAAATCGATGCCGCTTTTGTCCTGACCGGCCTCGGTGCCGAGATCATCCGGCATGCGTTGGCAGACGGCCAGCTGGAACTTGCGCCCATTCAAATTCAGCCCGACGACAGCACCGATCCGGAAGTCATCAGCCGTACACTCACCGCGGGGTTCCAGGTTCACTACCCGTACGCCTCGTCCCACACCATTCCACTGATGGCCTACAATGGGCGGCCCGTCTCGCCGGTGCCGTCGTTGAGCGTACAGGCCGTGCTGGTCTGCCAGGAGGACGTTGACGCGGAGATCATCGAACGGATCACCCGGACACTGTTCAAGCAACGTGCCGTGCTTTCCCAGAAAGAAACGGCCTTCACCCATCTTGATGAACAGGGCGCCCAGCTCGGGCTGCAGTTCCCGTTGCATCAAGGGGCCGAGAATTTCTATCGGCGCAAGGAGCCGGGATTCCTCAACCAGCACGCCGAGACGATGGGATTTGTCCTGACGCTGGCATTGCTCTCCTGGAGCGTCATCGTCTGGTTCCAGCGCTGGTATCTGCAACGCCGCAAGAACCGTGTCGACACGTACTACAAGGCGATCGACGAGGTGATTATCCGCCTGCCCGATATCACCCGGTTCGAGGAACTCGTGGAACTGGAGTCCGAGCTGACCCGGATCGACCGCCGGGCTTCTGACGAGTTGATCCAGGAAAAACTTGCTGCCGACGAGTCCTACGTCATCTACCAGAACATGCTCAACGGTTGTCGATCGATGCTGCAGCAGGCCCGCGACCGGCTTCCGGATTCCCCGGAAACAACACCGGATCGTCAACCCGCCGGATAGACGCAATCAACCCCCGATCGTTGTTCCACAGGAAAATACCGAGGACTCCTCATGCGGTTGTTGGTCCTGGCACTTTTGCCGTTGGTCGTGACGTGTAGCGCCCCGGCGGCCGAGCGTCCCAATATCGTCCTGATCATGGCCGACGACCTGGGTTTTTCCGACATCGGTTGTTACGGCAGCGAGATCAACACGCCACACCTGGATGCGCTGGCCGCTGGTGGTTTGCGGTTCACGCAGTTCTACAACACGGCAAAGTGCCACTCCTCTCGCGTGTCGCTTCTGACCGGTCTCTACTGTGACCAGGCGGGTGGGGCTCGTCTGAGCCGTGGAACGACGATCGCCGAGGTGCTGGGGCGGGCGGGGTACTTTACCGCCATGGTCGGCAAGTGGCATCTTGACCAGCAACCGACCGACTTCGGGTTCCAGCGCTACTGGGGCCATCTCTCCGGCGCCACGAACTTCTTCACCGGAGACAACACGTTTCGGCTGAACGGGAAAAAATGGCAGGTCCCCGTGACACTCAATGGCCGACCCTTCTACACCACCCACGCCGTGAGCGACTTTGCGTTGAAGTTCCTTGACGAGGCGACTGCAGCCGGGAACCCGTTCTTGCTCTACGTTGCCTTCAATGCCCCGCACTATCCGCTGCAGGCTCCCGAACAGGCGGTACGGAAATACGATGGTCGCTACGACCGTGGCTGGGATCAGTTGCGACGCGAGCGGCATCGCCGTCAGATCGAATCGGGCCTGCTGCCGGCTCGCTGGAAGCTCAGCCCTCGACCTCCGCACATTCCCGCCTGGAACAGTCTCGACGAGAAGCAGCGGCAGTGGGAAGCGGACCGGATGGAGGTGTTCGCGGCAATGGTCGATCTGCTGGACCAGAACGTGGGACGGCTCGTGGCCGGCTTGAAGCAGAAGGGCATCTTCGACAACACGCTGATCCTGTTTTGTTCCGACAACGGAGCCTGTCCGTTCGAACGTACCCGGGGCCGCTACAAGAAGCCGTGGGACCCCAGGTCCTACTGGACCTACGATGCCAGTTGGGCCCACGTCGGCAACACGCCCTTTCGTCTCTACAAACAGAACCAGCACGAGGGGGGGATTTCTTCTCCACTGATCGCCCACTGGCCGAAAGGGCTGAAACCCCAACCCGGATCCGTCACCCGTCAACCGGGCCACCTGGTCGACCTGATGGCGACCTTCGTCGATGTGACAGCGGCCGAGTACCCTCGCCGCATCGGCACCCGGCAGATCGATCCTCTGCAGGGTCGGTCGTTGCTGCCGGTTCTTCGAGGTGCCACCCGGCAGCCGCACCCGACACTGTATTTTCACTTCGGTACGGATCGCGCCCTCAGGCAGGGACCGTGGAAACTCGTCTCCGCCAAACGCGGTCGCTGGGAACTCTACAACCTCGACGCGGACCGCACGGAACTCCACGACCTGTCGGCCCAACAGCCCAAGCGGGTGGCTTCGATGTCCGGAGAGTGGTTCCGGATCGCCCGCGACGTCGATCGTCTCGGCCGCCGCGGGCTGGCTCCGGTCCGCGAGAGGCTCTCCCCGCTCAATTTTCGCCGGGACACCAGTTCAGGATCCGCTGCCACCCGCAAGGCGAACAAGAAAAAGCGGAAGGCAAGAAAGAAAACGGACAAGAAGTCACCGGAAAGGCAGCGACCATGAAACCATCGACATTTGCGATCATCCTCGGCGTGGTGATCCTGATGCTGTCGCCTGTCGGGATCCTGTTTCCTCGCGGTTATCTCGACGGCCTCCGGGAGTTTGCCAACGCCGGTCCGCTGGTTCATTGTGTGATGGTCAGCTGGGCCGTGATGGCGGCCTTGCTGCTGTATCAACCACGTTCCAGCGAGGCATTCGAAGAGCGCTGCATCCGGTTTTTCGCATGGTTGATATTGATCAAGTGCCTGGTCCTTTTCTGGCGGCCGGATGTCATGATCTGGTTCGTCGACAACCTTCCTCTCGGGCTGATCCGATGGGGATCCATCGCCGATGCTGCTTTCGGTCTCTGGATGTTCTGGATGGCAAGAAAACTGACGAGTGTGAAATGACGATATTCTCCCGATTTCGATGGGTTCTTGGCATCCTGGTCATCGGGGCCGGACTGCTGGACACGCCCCGGGTGGCCGCGGATTCGAAGGCCGACTGGGCCAGGATGAGAGCGATCGTTCCGCGAGGATATGTCTGCCGGTCCACGAGTCGCCCGCCGAAGATCGATGGCCGGCTCGATGATCCGGCCTGGGCGGCGGCGGCCTGGACAGATCGTTTCGTCGACATCGAGGGCAAGTCAAAACCGAAACCGCGTTTCCTGACCCGTGCGAAAATGCTCTGGGACCACGAGTTCTTCTATATCGCCGCCGACATGAACGAACCCCACGTCTGGGGAACACTCACCAGGCACGATTCGGTGATCTTCCACGACAACGACTTCGAGGTCTTCATTGACCCCGACGGAGACACTCACGAGTACTACGAATTCGAAATGAATGCTCTGAACACCGGCTGGGATCTGTTCCTGCCACGGCCCTACAAGGACGGAGGACGGGCGGACAACAGCTGGGAGATTCCGGGCCTGAAAACTGCTGTTGATGTTCGAGGAACGCTCAACGACCCCTCGGATGTCGATCGGGGCTGGTCGGTCGAGATCGCGATTCCCTGGAAGGTGCTGGCTCGGTCCGCGAACCGGAAATCGCCCCCCGCCCCGGGTGACCAGTGGCGGGTGAACTTCTCGCGGGTCGAATGGCGACACCTGCTCAAGGACGGCAAGTACGCGAAGGTTCCCGGGAAACGTGAAGACAACTGGGTCTGGTCGCCCCAGGGAATCATCGACATGCACCGGCCGGAGAAGTGGGGCATCGTGCAGTTTTCCGACGGCAAGACGGCCACCCGCTTCCGACCTGACCCGGCCGGTCCGGCGCGGACGGCCCTGATGACCATCTATCACCACCAGAAGTCCTACGTTGGCAAACACCGCAAGTGGGCCGGATCGCTGGAGGACCTTGGCCTCGGCTCCGAGAAGTGGACTGGCCTTTCCCGGCGACCTGTCATCAGGTTGACCCCGAAGGGCTACGTGGCGACAGTCGAAATTCGAACAGCCGGCGGGGAAACCCAGCGCTGGCAGGTCCGCTGGGATTCCCGGTTGTCGCGGGTGCGATAGTGGCAAGGTCAGCCGGTCGGGAGCATCCCGGCAATGGCAACGGCCAACAGGGCTCCCACGACGGGGCCGACGACCGGCACCGGTGAGTATCCCCAGTCGCTGTCACGTTTGCCGGGGATCGGCAGGAGGGCGTGAGCGATTCTCGGTCCAAGATCGCGGGCGGGGTTGATCGCGTGACCGGTGGGGCCGCCCAGCGAGAGACCGATCGCAAAGACGACCAGGCCAATCTCCAGGGCCCCGATCGAACCCAGACCGACCTCGACCGACTTACCGTCACCCAGCTGAAAATTCGCCGGTACGTGAAGAAGCACCGCCAGCAGCAGTACCGTTGTCGCGATGATCTCGCAGAGGAAGTTGGTGGGAATGTGGCGAATGGCCGGACCGGTACAAAACGTCGCCAGCTTGCCCTCGGCGTCGTCGGTGGCGGCGTAGTGAGAACGGTAAGACAGGTAAACCAGGACGGTACCGACGACGGCTCCGATCATCTGGGCGGTTACGTAACCGGGAACCAGAGCCCAGTTGAACTTGCCGGCCGCGGCCAGGCCCAGGGTGACCGCGGGATTGATGTGAGCGCCGCTGATTGTGCCCACGCAGGCCACGGCAACGAAAACGGCAAACCCCCACCCGGCACAGATGACGATCCAGCCACTGGCGTGCCCCTTGGTCTGCTTTAACACGACATTGGCGACGACGCCGTTACCCAGCAGGATCAGTATTGCCGTGCCGATGAACTCGGCGAAGTACTCCATCATGGTCTCGGCCTCCTTGCTGGACGGCAGAGATGGTACCGCGATCGGACGCGCCGGGGCAATTACCCGGGGGGGGTGGTTGTGAGAAAAAGGGTCGGTCCCGGGAGGTCAGCCCTGCTGGCGTGGAGAGGTCCCGTTGAGGAATTCTTCGAGATTGGTCCAACCATCGAAGTCGTGATCCATTGGACCATCGGTGGGATCGTGAGGATCGAGAAGATAACGGGTCTCCCAGGTATCCGAGATTCCATCATGATCCTGGTCCGGGTAGCTCTCGACAGTTTCTGCCGGCACAAATCCCCCGGCTGCCTCGGCGGCCGTTGACGGTCGCTGGTTGTGGGCGGGTCCCGTACCCGAAACGACGTCGTCAAGCAGGTTTTCGTCGATCGGGTCGCGGTTGGCCACCCGGTCACCGTTTTCATCGAGTCGGATGCTGGCCCCGATGTTGGCCAGCGGCTCGGTCGCGAGCAGGTCGTTCGCGTCGACGACGGTGATCGGGATGTCGGGCTCGGGCAGTGGAACCTGTCGCTGCAGGCGGTGCGGGAGCTCGTTGACGGGTTCATCGACCCGGACATAGTGATTACTGATCATGCTCCAGTTCTCGGCCGTGGAATCCAGCAGGCCCAGGTCCGGTGCCAGGTTTCCCGCGATGTAGATCGAGGCATCGGGAAACACCACCTGGTTGTCGGGCAGTGTTGTCGCGTGGAAAAGCAGTCGATCTGAACTGACGTTTGACTGTGGGCCACGCAGGAACAGGTTGCCGATCCAGTCGATCTCGGTTTCATCGGCCGTCGATCCTGCCCGTGCTCTCCAGTTGTAGACCACGTTGTTGACGACCTTGACACCACGGGCCATGACCCGCGGGTTGCGGTGCGTGTTGTGGACGAAGACGTTTCCGTGCAGGTCAATTTCTGACACCTGTCGCCAGCTTTCGTCACTCCTGCGGCCGCCGACTAGGACACCCATCGCGGCGCCACGGCCCGTGTCGAGTGACGGGCCGATCAACGAATTCTGGATCGTGACCCGCCGGATCGGCAGCCCACTGCCGGAGTAAATATCGATGGTCTCGTCGGTTCCCCAACTGACCGACACGTGATCGATCAGCACATCGGTGCTAGCACCTCGAATCCGCAGCGAGTCGCCCCCCTCGCCAACTTCTCCTCGCCGAATTCTCAGGTAGCGGATGATCACGTTGTGGGTGTCGATGGTAAGCACCCCGTGCAGTTGGCCTCCATTCTGGCCGGCGTAGGCGAGAGTGATGCCGTCGCCGGGTGCGGTTTGGCCGGCGATGGTGAGATCTGGACTGGAGATCTCCAGTTCACGGAGCAGAGTGATCACGCCACCCACCCGAAAGACGATCGTCCGTGGCCCGGTTTCCTGGACCGCGGCACGCAGGCTGCCCGGGCCCTGGTCGTTGAGAGTGGTCACCTCGATGACCCGACCTCCCCGTCCGCCGGTGGTTGTTGCCGCGTAGCCCTCGGCTCCCGGAAACGCGGGGACCACGACCGACGTGTTGCTGATCCGGGCGACGAGTTCATTCACGGAATTGTCGTGAAGCAGGTCGTGTGCCCCGGCTTGAACCGATCCGCTGTCGAATTGTCCCGGTCGGAAAAACCAGTCGCGACCCGATCCGCCTCGAAGGTCATCCGGCTGAAGGTCGTTGTGGACGGTCGAACCCTCGGCGAGATGCAGGTCTTTTCCAGCGTCTGCGAGGCGACCAATCCGGTCGAGGTAATCGCCGGATGTTGTCCAGCCTGAAAGCAGTTCGCCGAGCTGGTTCGGCCGCGAGTCGTAGGCTGTCGTGGAACCGATGAGCAGGTCCTGGCCCGCTCCACCCCACAGTTGGTCCCGGCCGGCTCCGCCGATGATCAGGTCCTGGTCGTGGCCACCCTGCAGGTGATCGTCGCCGCGAGAACCGACGAGGAGATTGTTGCCGGAGTTCCCGGTGATGTGGTCATTGCCATCGTTGCCAAACAGGGAATCCGCTCCCGAATGGCCCCTCAACGTGTCATCGCCGGTTCCGCCGTCCAGGGAATCGTGGCCCGCTCCGCCGAAAATGTGATCGTTGCCGGGTCCACCACGCAGCCGATCATGACCACCCCGGCCATTGATCCGATCGGCTCCCGGACCTCCGTCGATGCGGTCATTGCCGGTACCGCCGACGATGAGATCGATACCCCCGTGTCCCCGGAGCCGGTTCTGTCCGGAACCCGCCAGCAGGTGATCGTGACCGGTACCGCCCAGGATCCTGTCGTTGTCCTGCTGGCCCTGCAGTGTGTCGTCGCCGCGATTGCCGTTGAGCAGGTCGTTGCCGGCTCCGCCGCTGATCAGGTCATTTCCGCCGCCACCCAGCAGAAGATCATCACCCGGACTGCCGAGAATCGTGTCCGGACCCTCACCACCGTTGACCACCACGCGAGAGAGGCTGGGGAACTCGGTGAAACGGACCTGGCCGAGGTCGACAAGCTGACCTGGACCGCTGACGTACACGTCAATTCCGGTGACCTCGGCTGCCGACAACCCGGTGAGTTGTGTGGACTCTCGAGGAATTGTCACCTGGCCGTCCTGCGCGCCGATCCGAACCGACTCGCCGTTAACCGTGATCGTCGTTTCCGTGGTAGGCGTCGAGAGCACGACCTGTGCACTGAGCAGGATCCGTGGCTCCAGTTGCTGGATGTCCGCGGAAGCGGAATCGCGTCGCGCCGACGAACCTCTCGGGAGACCCCGGGAACGCAACCAGCGGCTGATGTGCCCGCGGCTTCGAGACGACCACCGACACAGGTATTGCCAGCAGATGAGAATCCGCGACCTCGACAACCGAAATGTCCTGGAGAGAGACCGTTGTGCCGATCGGACCGGGAAAATAGGGCAACCGACGAGGATCGGTAAAGGCCAAGTCGACCGGGCCAACCGCCGGCGAATCACGGTTCAAACAGCATCAACCGCTCCAGGCGAACGGCAATCGTGGCCGGGTTCTGCTTGCGGACCAGGTAGACGTGCCGACCCCGGGGATTTTTCTGCCAGGTGTTGGAGCCATCGGGATTGACGACAATTCGTCCGGGACCGGACAGGTCCCACAGGCCCTTGAGGCCGCCGTCCAATCCTTGCACGGCATACAACGTGGCCGTCTGGTCCCAACTCGACCGGTTCTTCAGCCCGTTGTAGAGCTGGTAACACCTGCGAACCGGGTGTCGGACGGGCAGTTGTTTCAGCCCGGCTCCGGTCTTGATCTCCACTCCGATCTCGTAACCCGAGAACACGATGCGGGTCGGCCAGTGTTGCAACGCGTAGCGGGATGACCGGGTGTCACGGTGGATGTTCCATTCCCGTCCCTTTGGGAACCGACCGCCCATGCAGACCCAGGACTTGACCTTGCGGTCGACAAGCTGTCGTCCGTTGAGCGGGCTGACGGCGTCGGCCGGAGAACGAAGCAGGTTGGCAACGTTGGTCAGGAACCCGACGCTGACCAGGACGACGCTGCCGTCTTTTGCTGTCGCCAGAGCCTTGCGGTAAACGCCAACGGCGTCGGGACCGACGCCGGGTTTCAGGTCCGTGGGATAGTCACGAGCGATCGTCTCGGCATACTTCGAACCCGAGTCGATTCCCGGACCGGTCACCCGGCCGATCGGGATGTTCGGGTGCCCAAAGAACGTGTTCAACGCATCCAGGCACGGGGCACTCCAGCGATGCTTGACCGAGACACCCATCGCCAGCACGCGGACCTCGCCGCGGGCCACCAGCGCGTGCAGCAAGGCGACCGTTCCTGCATCGTCGACATCAGATTCCAGGTCGGTGTCGAAGATCATCGGCAGCGGTGATGCTGCCGGGCAGGAGTCGTCGGTCATCATCAGCCAACAGCAAAGGACCACCACGCACCACAATCGGTGCAATCGCCTGTCACCGGGCTTGTCCAATCTGGTTCACTCCTTCTTCTCGAAAACGTACAACAGGTTGGGTTCGCTGATGATGTAGAGCGTCTGTTGTTCATCAAGCGTGATTCCCTCGGCCTGGGGGACATCTCGGGAAAGTCCCGCCGAACCGGTTGCCAGCG
>Ga0163108_10001290_pt1 | contig 18440 bp, 11 predicted proteins | sample Fk1155metaG_FD_109644 | JGI IMG/M metagenome (GOLD analysis project Ga0163108, IMG submission 109644) | Marine microbial communities from the Central Pacific Ocean - Fk160115 155m metaG | ecosystem: Environmental > Aquatic > Marine > Oceanic > Photic zone | place: The Central Pacific Ocean...
ACAATTTCTCCCGGGTTGTCGTACTCTCCCCGGATCATGATACGCGTAGCCTGCACGCCAGGCTCATAGGGCGGCCCATAGGAGTGCCGCAGAGACATCGCCACCGGCTTCAACCGCTTGAGATGCTGCTTGACGAACTTGTCCCTGGTCCGGAGATAGCGGTAGCGATAGCGCTCCTCGGCGGTAAACAGGTCGTTTGAAAAATCCTCGATGAGCTTATCGATGGAGCGCGTCCCGGAGGCGGCGGGATTGACCGCCGTCGTGATATAGCAGCCTCCACCGCCCACCTCGAAACCATAACCTTCAGCGGAAAGCCGGGAGCTGTAGATGGAAACGATCGATCCGGCCTGGTCCTTGAGAAAAGAGGCTCCCTTCGCCGTACCTGCCATGAAATCATCATCAAAATCAACAGCCACAGCTCCCTTACCCAGCGCCGCGAGCTTCGGCTGCAGCCTGGCATCGCCCTGGACAAGTTCGAGACCCGTGATCCTGTCGCGCCAGACCGCTACGGGAGCGCCGACGGCCGGGTTGGGAGATCCGGGGTCGGCATCTATATCTGACGCATCAAGCCAGTAGCGCAGCCCCTTGCGCGGAGGCTCGACTGGCCCGGACGCCTGGCCGCCGTATTTACGCTCGTAGTATTGCTGCACGGCGAGGCGCTCAGCCTCCGCCAACGGATGATCGTAAACCAGGATCTCCCCGTAGGCTCCCTTGTATGGATTCCCGCCGGGATTCCCTGATCCCTGGGTGTGCTTGCCAATGCTGATAAAGCCGGGGGCTGGAATGTCACCGAACCAGTACCCGCTATTGGAGCCGCTCAGGGCCCCCAGCCTTCCGGCCTCTTTCCCATCGGTGAAGAAAGACCAGCGCCTGCCATCGCTGTTGAGCACGGTCAGGTGCGGCTTGCCATCGCTCACCCCGCGGTTTTCAAAGGCGTAGTTGTTCCCAAGCGCCCCCCCGCCCGCCTGGACCGCCGGGCCGGAACCCGAATCGCCAAGCCGAGGCTTCATCGACTCGAGAAATTCAGCCAGCAGCTTTTTCGAGTTTTTCAGATCGCTGTCGAGTTTCCCGCGAAGGCCCTCTGCCCACTTTTTCTCACCCGGACGATAGAAGCCAGCCGGCAAAGGGCCGCCAATCTGGAAACCATCGCCAGGCTCAGGGCGGGGAATCTGGACCGTCGAAAAGAAGGCCTTCATCCTGTAGAAATCCCTGGTTGGAATTCCATCATACTTGTGATCGTGACACTTCGCGCAACCAACGGTCAGGCCGAGAAAGACCGAAGAAACCGTAGAGGTCATCTCGCTCAACAGTTCGTGCCGGGTCTCATCTCCGCGCGGCTCGGTAAAAGGCGCCAGGCGCAGGAAGGTCAGGGCGACGACATGCTCAGGCTTGACGCCGGGAAGATCCCCGGCCCCCATGATATCGGAGAATTCATCACCGGCGAGCTGCTCCCGGATAAACTGGTTGTAGGGCTTGTCGGAGTTGAAGGCGTCGATGACGTAATCCCTGTAACGCCAGGCATGGGGAAGATCGGGGTCACCTTCGTAGCCGGCGGTATCGGCGTAGCGGGCCAGGTCGAGCCAGAGCCTTGCCCAGCGCTCGCCGTAACGCTTATCGGCAAGGAGTCTGTCGACAAGCTTACTGTAGGCCTTGGGATCCTTGTCGGCGACGAAGGCCTCGACAGCAGTCGGCTCCGGGGGTAAACCAATCAGGTCGAAGTAGAGTCGGCGAACGAGGGCTCTCTTTGAGGCATCTCCAGCCGGAGCCAGTCCGCTGGATTCGAGCCTGGCCAGGATAAACCTGTCGATCTCGTTACTTACCCAGGCGGAATTCTTCACCTCAGGCGGCTGCCCGGATTGAACCGGGGTAAACGGCCACTCCTTCTTCCGCTCCTCACAAAGGCCAGCGGATTGAATGAAAGCCAGGGTCAGGACCAATACCGGCAGTGAACGCATGCTAATTACCAATGCTGTTTTTCAATGGCCTTCGCAGCCCTACCGGCTGCGGCTGCTGTCATATTACCTGTGAAGATTACTCGCTTTCAAGTAATGCATGCCCATGACCCCGGGCAAAAAAAAAGAGGGTAAAAGCTCGCGGCCGTTCTGCCGGTGGCACTCTTACCCTCGTAGATACCCGCCTTGCCGGGGTGGCATTGGCTCAGCGGGACTTAATTTTTCATTTCTGCCCTGGGCAGAGACCTCAGATGGCCTTGATCAACTCCTTTATCTCAGGAAACCAGCGTTCCAGAAGCGCGAGCTTGAATTCCAGCCTCTCCAGGCGCAGCTTGTCAACGCGGACCCGGCTCTCCCGGGTCTCGTTTTTAACCCCCTGGGCAACGCCAATCACAGCGGCGGTGGCGACCTCTCCCGAGTGATAGCTTCTCTGTAACAGGACCCGGCTGGACAACCGGACCAATTCCTCGCAGAGACCGAGGGCGGAGCGGATCTGGTCGCGCGCGGTGGTCAACACCTCCTCCACCTCCCTCTTCTTCATCAGGCCCGCCCGCTCGATGCAACCAAGCTCAATCCGCGTACTGAGACGTGATATCTCCTCGTCAGCCAGGACTACATCTGACTCACTGCAACAGACCCTGTTGGCGCGCAGCAATTCCCGCAGAACACGATCTCGGCGATCGAGACTTTCAGCCCCGGAAACCAGGCTCCTCGCAGACTTCCTGAGCTTGCCCGCGCGAAGTCCCTGCCGGCGCGCCGTGCGCCGCAAGGCGGAGGCCGCGAGAAAGCTGACAGCCCCCCGGCCATCAAGAGCAGCCTGCAAGCTCAACGCCGGCACATAGTCAGGATCGATGGCCAGAGCCACGGACAGCTCTCGTCCAGCCCTGTCCGTTTCCTCCAGGGCCAGGGCATCCAGGGACCGCTGAAGAAAACAGCTGGTGAGATAGGATCGCAGACCGCTCGGCTGCTCCTCTCCACCCTTCAGCGACATTCCTTTTTGCAGGGCAACCACCAGGTCTCGAAGCTCCTGCCCCCTGGCGCCCGATGTGTCGAGCCTGTCGGAAAAGGTTCCCGAGACCCCGCCGCGCTCAAGCTCAGCCGCCAGTTCATCTGCCGCCGCCACCCTCCAGCGCTGCTCGAGGATCTGCTGACGACAGTTCTCCAGGTTGTTGGTGTCACTGCGATTGTATTCCCTGAACTCTTCGAGAACCTCTGCGATCGCGATACGCTCAACCTCAGATTCGCCTTCAACTGCCTTCAGGCTCCGGAAACGCAGGGCGCTGCGCTCCCGCAGTATGGTCAGAAAATCGAGAAGACCTCTGTCAGCTGGAAATTCCAACAGCAGGTCGATCCTGATACGTGAGTAGTGTCGTTCGATCCACTGGTAAGCGAAACGAGCCCGATTGAGATTGTCTACCGCCTCAAAACAAAGCCCGGCCCGGTAGGCCGCCCGAAGCCTGTCCAATGGCCCCGAGCTCGACGGGGAAACATCGGAAACAGGCGGGCTGGGGCGGCGATAGAGCGTCTCGTACTCCTCGGCGGCCCCTGCGAAATCACCTTCCAGGTTTTCCTTCTCCCACGATTTCAAGAACGCCACCCCGGGCGCTAACCCCGAGGTGTTCCCCGCCATGGCTGGAACAGCTGAAGCCGCTACAATCGCAACCGTCAGTGAAACCACACCGAGCGAAAAACTGGACTTGAGAAGGGGAGAGAAATACATGATCGATTCGCAATCGAGGAAAAAAAGCGAGTGACCCGGGACAATCCAACAGAGAAAAAAAAGAAAGAGAGGGTTTATCCCGGATTCCATCGAAACGGTATCCACGGCCCACACCGTGACCTTACACATCTTAGCGGAACTCCTGTCACGGAACTGTCACCGCAACAGGAGAAAAACAAAACCCTGATAAAGCACCACAAACCCTGAAACAGAAACAGCTTGCGTGTTTCTCAGGATTGCGGAGGACGAAACTTGTAGCCAACTCCACGGACTGTCAGCAGAAAGCGGGGTTCGAGAGGGTTCTCCTCGATTTTCTGCCGCAGCCGATTGATGAAATTATCGATGGTCCGGGCTGTACCGTAATAATTGTAGCCCCAGACCTTCTGGAGAATACGTTCCCTCGGCAAAACCTTGCCGATGTTGCGCGCCATGAAACAGAGCAGCTCGAATTCCTTGGTGGTCAGGTTGACCTCCTTGCCTTCCAGAAGAACAGAACGTCCGGACAGGTCGATCTGGAGGGGACCAATGGTCAGCTTCTCGCCCTCGGAAGCGTTCACCCGGCGCAGCACGGTCTGGATCCTGGCCAGCAGCTCAGCCACGCTGAAGGGCTTCGTCATGTAATCATCGCCACCCAGGGTGAGACCGGTAACCTTGTCAGACTCCAGAGCCTTGGCGGTCAGAAAGATCACTGGTGTTTCGACCTTGTTGCTGCGTAGAACCTCGCAGACCTCGAAACCATTCATCCGGGGCAGCATGACATCCAGAATAATGATATCCGGCCGCTCATCAACCGCGAGGCCGAGGCCGGCCTCTCCATCCGCCGCGGTGAGAACCTCGTACCCCTCAAACTGCAGGTTCTTCTTCAAACCAAAAAGCAGCGAGGCGTCATCCTCCACGATGAGCACACGGGCTTTCTTCTTATTGGAATTATTCGCCATTGTTTGTCTCACTCGGCGAGAACATGGGTCTTCTTGAGCTGCAGGGTAAAAACGCTGCCTGATTCAGGCTGGCTGGAAACACGGATATCACCGTTGTGTACTTTGGCTATGTAGCGTGAAAAGGCCAGACCTAAACCTGTACCCTCAACCTCCCTGGTCAGCAAATCATCAGAGCGGAAAAACTTCTCAAAGATACGCCGATGATCACGCTTTGGAATACCAACGCCCTTGTCAACCACCTCGACAGCGATCGCGTCGACCGTCTCGCGAATATTGACGATAATATCTGTCTCCGAAGGTGAATACTTGGCGGCATTGGACAGCAGGTTAAGCACCACCTCGATCATCGAGGCGCGATCCATCTGGATGTTCGAGATATCCTGCACGCTGTGCAGCTTAACCTCCCGCGGACGGTCGGAAGTGTGGGCATGAAAGAGGCTGATGGCCTCATCGACCACCTCGGCCATATTACAGCTGCCGAACTGGAAGGCCTTCTGCTCGCTCTCCACCTTCGAATAGGCCAGTACCTTGTCAATCAGGCTGGAGAGCCTGTCGCTCTCACGCTCGATGAGCTCGAGGCACTCCTGCTGTTCTTCCTCCCCGCTCACCCTTCCCTCCCGCAGGGTCTCGGTGAACATCTTGATCGCGGCCAGGGGTGTTTTCAACTCATGGCTGATAAAGCTTACGAAGTCCGATTTGAGCCTGGCCGTCCGGGTCTCCCGAAGGACGTAGCGCAGCGTATAAAAGACTCCCACCATGATCACCAGGACAAGAAGCATAACCGCCCAGGTGAAGGTAGCAAGGGTCAAGACCTCGAAGCTCCGGAAACCCACCGGAAGCCCCCCGGGTTCCGGGAAATAACGAAGCTCCAGGTGGGAAAGAGGAGACGGCAGCGCCTTCGCGACCAGGAATTCTTCCGCGCCGGCCTTCTTCTGCGGATCGAGAAGACTCCCTGAGGGAAGAGCCGGCAACAGCAGCGCGTCGCCGAGATGCAGCCGATCCTTGACCTCAGCAAGCTGGGCGAGAAAGCGAGCGGAATCCAGGAGCAGGTGCACTACGAAGGCTGCTTCATCTGTCGGAACAGTGAGAAAAAGCAGCTCTCTCTCACCTGCCTGAAGCCGGCTCACCAGGCACTCCGAGTTGACGGAGGAGGCTGCCTTATGAAGTGGAGCCAACAGGCTCTTCATCAGCTCAGCATCGATGGAAAAAGCAGGGGCCTTCGCCTGGACGGCGGACGAAACATGCTCCGAGAGCGCATCCCTGTAGACGGCAGCCACCTCGGCCGAGACTCGGAAACTCTCTTCGTCAAGGGTTCTCAGCAGCGTCCTGGCAACCTCGGCCGCCTCGGGCTGCCCACGCCGCTTCAGCAATTTGAACTTCTGATAGAGCAGGGGAAACTTACGCACCATTCCGCTGCCGTCAACCGTGGACCCGAAGCGGGCGAGGGCCAGGTCGAGGTAGCGAATGGAATCGGACGAATCCTCCAGCTCACGGCTGCTCCTTGCCGCGCCCAGCAGAGCCCCCAGCACGACCGTCGGATCCCTGTGGCTCAGCAACGGCCGGTAGAGCATCAGAGCCTCAGCATCCTTCCCCTCTACACTCTCCATCCTGATCGCCGCGAGCAGGGCGGAATTCTTCCGATTGGAGAGCAGCTCCGGATAGGGTTTCCCGGCCTCGACCCTGGTGAGTTCTCCACGCCGCGAATAGAGAACATCGATGACAAACGGATCCTCTCGAATGGCTGCCAGGTAGGCTCCCCTTGCATTCGCATCGACAAGAAGCTCCTTGAAATGATCCAGGTTCTCCTTCCACTCATATTCGAGAGCCTCCGTAACATTTTCGAGATCCTCGCGATAGCCGTCGCGGACAAAGTCCTTAACGAAATGATCGGCCTCGAAAACAGTCACCAGCCCCAGGGCGGTCACGAGAACGCTAGGGATAAGGATCGCGACCATGACGGTCGCGATCAGCCTGATGGGAACCCCTCCCAGATAGCTCTTAAATGATTCGTACAAGTCGGAAGACCTTCAGCCACAGAAACGGTTGGAGTCGGAAAACCCCGAAGTACGATTATATCATGAAGGGAAATTTCATTCCCACAAGCCTCAGGAGCCTGGATCCGGCTTTGCGATCCGGTTGCCGGTCCGGGGGCGCTCTGGCCTGGGAGCGCTCATTTTACCTCCATCCGCCATCTTCTTTTTCAACTCGTCGATGGAATCGCGAAGCTCCGCGGCCCTCTCAAACTCCAGATTCTCGGCCGCGTGCAGCATTTTCTTCTCGAGCTGAAGCAGGTTTTCCCGCTTCTGGAAGGTCTCGTTATCATCGCCAACAACCCGCCTGACGATCTTGTGGGCCCGGATTTCCTCCTCTATACCAGGCAGGATCGCCTTGATGATGCTGCGGGGCTCGATGCCATGCTCACGGTTAAATTCCTCCTGGAGCTCGCGCCTTCGGGTAGTTTCACCCATCGCCCTGCTCATCGAGCCAGTCACCGAATCGGCGTAGAGAATAACCCGGGCATCTACATGTCTCGCGGCCCGCCCGATGGTCTGCACAAGAGCGGTCTCCGAACGCAGAAAGCCCTCCTTATCCGCATCCAGGATCGCCACCATCGAAACCTCCGGCAGATCGATCCCCTCGCGAAGCAGATTTACGCCGACCAGCACATCGTAGCGGCCTCTCCTGAGATCCTGAAGGATCTCCACCCGCTCGATGGTCTCCACCTCGGAATGAAGGTACTGACTCTTGATCCCGATCTCCTGGTAGTGCTCGTGAAGATCCTCCGACATACGCTTGGTGAGCGTCGTCACCAGGGTCCTGTTGCCGGCCTTGATATTCTCACGGATCTCCTCAGTAAGATCGGGGACCTGCCCCACCGCGGGCCGAACCTCCACCAGGGGATCAAGCAGGCCAGTTGGACGGTTGATAAGCTCCACCACCTCTCCGCCGCAAACGTCGAGCTCGTAATTGGCTGGGGTGGCCGAGATGAAGAGAGCCTGCCCGGTTTTCTGCTCCCATTCGTCAAACCGCATCGGCCGGTTATCGAGAGCGGAGGGAAGCCTGAAGCCATGCTTGACCAGCGTCTCCTTCCGGGCTCGATCACCATTGTACATGCCGCCAATCTGTGGAATGGTCACGTGCGACTCATCGATGATGGTAAGGAAATCATCGGGGAAATAATCAAGCAGGTTGTGCGGTCGCTGCCCCGGGGGCAAACCCGTAAAATGACGCGAATAGTTTTCTATTCCCGGACAATAGCCGATCTCCATCAGCAGTTCGCAGTCATACCGGGTACGAGAGCCGAGCCGCTGAGCCTCGAGCAGTTTTCCGTTTGATTCCAGCTGGGACAGGCGCTCATCGAGCTCAGCCCTGATGCCAGTGACAGCATCCTGGATCTTGTCCTCACTGATAACAAAATGCTTGGCCGGATAGATTGTGATCCGGTCGAAATCATCGAGGAGCTCCCCTGTGAGCGGATCGATCTCTACGATGTTCTCCACCTCGTCGCCGAAGAGTTCTACCCTGTAGGCGGTCTGTTCATAGGCCGGGAGAATCTCGACCACGTCGCCGCGTACGCGGAAGGTTCCCCTCAGCAGCTCCATGTCGCTTCTGCGGTATTGGATCGCCACCAACCTCTGCAGGAGATCATCCCTGTCCAGGACTCCCCCGCGGTCAATCCTGACCAGCATCTCGCTGTATTCATCCGGGCTGCCCAGGCCGTAGATGCAGGACACGCTCGAGACGATGATGACATCCCGGCGCGACAGCAGAGAGCTGGTCGAAGAGAGCCTCAACCTGTCGATGTCATTGTTGATGGACGCATCTTTTTCGATATACAGATCGCGCTGGGGAATATAGGCCTCCGGCTGGTAGTAGTCGTAATAGCTCACGAAATACTCAACCGCGTTGTTGGGAAAGATCTCCTTGAACTCGGAATAGAGCTGCGCCGCGAGCGTCTTGTTATGGGAGATCAGAAGCGTTGGACGATTCATCTCGGCGATCACGTTCGCAACCGTGAAGGTCTTGCCCGAACCGGTGACTCCCAGGAGCGTTTGGCAGGGCCGTTTCTCCCGGACCCCCCTGGAAAGCTCCCTGATGGCCCTGGGCTGATCTCCACAGGGCTGAAAAGAACTGATGATCTCAAACGGCCGGCTTTCCTGCCCCTTCATCTTTCGGCCTCCTCTCTGCGAAGAGTGATAAAAGGCCTGGCCTTCGTGAGCCAACCCCGCGGCAGCCCGGGTATCTCCGCCAGTTGTTCGAGGCTCTTGAGCGGCAGATGACCGCTGACATAATCGACGATCCTGCGAGCCCGGGCCTCCCCGATCCCCTCCAACAGGGCCCACTCGTACCAGGCCGCGCTCTCAACCTCGATCACCAGCGGCTTCACATCCCGCGTCACTGAGACAACCCTGGCCTCCGGTCCATCCGGAGTAAAAGCGGGAAGCACAAGTATGAGCATCGATAAGAACACCAGGGCGGCCTCGGCCCCAGGAGGATCAAATCTTCCGCGCGGACACCCCTCATTAAATCGATCCTCGTCTTCCAAACCGGCCTTCTCCTTCACTTCACCATCTGCAGATAAGGACGCACCTTCCTGGGAAAATCCAGCAGTGAGTCGCCCACCTTCAGACCTGCCTTCTTGTACCAGCCCTTATCCACCTCGAGAGCGTAGCGAACGACAAACCGCGACGGAACGGAGGTCAGGTCGAAGGGACGCATATCGTCGATCTGCAGGACCTTCCCATCATCATTGATAAAGGCGATCGAAAGCGGGATGCGGGTGTTCTTCATCCAGAAGCTGAGCTTCTTCGCGAAAGGAAAGACGAAGAGCATCCCCGAATTCTCCTCCAGGGCATCCCGATTCATAAGCCCCATCTTCCGGGTTCCATCGGTGTAGGCCACTGTGGTTTTGAGCACCCGCTGCCCCACCTTGAGACGCAGCCGGGTATCCACATCGCGCACCCGCGGCGGATCACTGCAGCCTGACTGAAGTAAAAGCGGCAGAACGATCAGGACAGACAATAGGCTCTTGGTCATTTCTCCTGCTCCAGAATAAATACCTCCGACAATTCAAGGCTGACATCCAGCGCCGGGGCCGAATGGGTCAGCGCCCCCACGGACATTCTATCGACGCCGGTCTCGGCGATCAGCCTGGCATTCTCCAGGCTGATGCCTCCCGATGCCTCCAGCAGTACTGTGGAATCCCGGCCCCGCTTTTCCTCCACGGCCCAGGCGAGGTCGCCGGGAGAAAAATTATCGAGCAGGATGGAATCGATTCCGCTGACTTCGAGGGCCTCGATATATTCTTCCCGGGAATCAACCTCCACCTGGAGAAAGGCGGCGGGTGAGGCGCCGGCCAGGGTCGACACCCAATCCGCGAGGGTTGACGCGCCCGTCTTCCGCAAGATCCAGGAATGATTATCCTTGAGCATGATCGCATCGGAGAGATCAAAGCGGTGGTTCGTTCCCCCGCCCGTCCTGACGGCGTATTTCTCGAGCCGGCGCCAGCCGGGAGTTGTCTTCCGTGTATCGAGCAAAACCACGCCGATGCCATCGAGTTCATCCACCCAGCGCGCCGTCCAGCTGGCGATCCCGCAGAGCCGCTGGAGGAAATTCAGAAGCACCCGCTCGGCCCGGAGAATCGCCGCGGCAGGGCCGGATAATTCAAGCAGAACATCTTCCTTCGACACCACCGCGCCCTCGGAAGCGAGAACCGAAACATCCACCCCCTCATCGACCTTCGCAAAGAGAGCCTCGGCAACCGGGGCGCCGCAAAAGACTCCCCCCTCGCGGGCTACACAGCGCGCGACAACTCCCATTCCGGGAAGAGTACCGGCGGCCGGAGCCGGCTCAGTAGCTTCGGGAAAGAGAAAGTCGGAAGTGAGATCACCAGCGGGAAGATCCTCCTCAAGAGCGCGCTCGATAAGAGCGGCGGCCTCGAGAGCTTCCGGGCGCTCCCAGGATCGGTCCAGGTCTGGTTTCAAATCTGAAGACATAACCATCATGCTCAAGTTCGTTTCACTGAGTTATGCCCCATCATGGGAGGCTGAAAAGAAAAATCCAGAAGTCCCCTGCCGATATACAGAAGCATTTTAACCACAATAACTTCGGATCATCGCCGTCCACGGCCATGAAATAAGGCCCATTTGGATAGCATTTGACGGAGCCCGCGGAGGCACCTAGAATCCTGACTTCCCCGTAAACCGGGGATCAAGGGTATTAAGGGTAATATGATCAAGGTCAAATCAGAGGCCGACAAGGTCTGTGTTGCCAAGGCGCAGGAAGCCGGGCAGGGACATCTCTTCGAAAGATGGGATGAGCTCAGCCAGGAAGACCAGCGCGGGCTGCTCAGGGACCTGCGGTCGGTAAACTTCCAGCTGGTCAAACGTCTCCTGCACCAGCGGCGCCAGGGCCAGGACTCCGGGCTTGAGCTGGATATGCTCGCTCCCGCGCAAGTCGACAGCCCGGCGGATGCGAATGGGACGCAGCTCGAGAAAGCCTGTCCCAACGCGGAGGCCGCCCTCAGCGAAGGCAAGATCGCCCTCTTCCTGCTTGCCGGCGGGATCGGCCTCGGATCGCCCACCGAGCCTACCGGCATGCTCCCGGTCGGTCCCATCAGCGGAAAGAGCCTCTTCCAGCTTCACGCTGAAAAAATCCGGGCCCTCAACCGCAGGTACAAGACCTCCCTGCCCCTGCATATCCTGATCCATCCCGACCATCTGGATGCCACATCGGAATTCTTCAAGGTTGAAAACCACTTTGGTCTCAACCCCTCAGATGTTCACTTTGTCCCCCAGCCGCTGCTCCCCCTGATCGATCGCCGGGGACGGTTTCTCCGCACTGAGCCGGGGAAGCTCGCGCTCTCCCCAAATGGTCACGGAGGAGTTCTCGATGAATATCTCAACCCGGAAGGAGTGGAGGAGCTCCGCAAAAACGGGATCGAGCAGCTCTTCTTCTTCCAGGCCGACAACCCAATGGTCCGGGTTGGCGACCCGGCCTTCCTCGAACACCACCTCACCGGCGACTACGAGGTTTCCTCGAAATATATCGAACGGCTCGATAACGAGGAGGACCTCGGAGTATTCTGCCGCATCGGGGACACCACCGGAGTCATCCGGTACACGACTCTCCCTGAGCAGGAGCGAAACTCCCGGGAAACCGATGGCCGTCCGGGCTTCGCGGTCGGCGATATGGCCGCCCACATCTTCAAGCTCGACTTCATCTCGAGGATTCACGAGGAGAGCCTGCAGCTTCCCTTCCACACATCAGAGAAGACCGTATCCTTCATCAACCGGCAGGGAGAGCTGGAGCGGGCGACCGAGCCGAATTGCTTTGAGTTCAGCTGCTATCTCTACGATGCCCTCTGGTCCGCCGAGAAGAACTCGATCGTCTACGCCGACAGGAACGCCGAGTTCTCCCCGATCAAGAACATGGGAGGAGAGAGCTCCTCGCTCTCGGCCCAGCAAGACCTCTCGCAGCTCTACGCCGGCTGGCTGCAGCGCTGCGGAGTAGAGTTTACGGGAAAAGCCGGCGCCGTCACGCCAACGGTCGAGATCTCACCGCTCTACGCCCTGAGCGAAACGGAATTAAAGTCCCGAGCCGACCTGCCTGAGGAGATAACTGACGATATACTCCTTACAGGCGGCAAAACATGATCAGATCACTATTCCTGGCTATCATCGTCATCTCGTGCTCACCACACCCGGCCCTCGGCGCCAGCCCCCGGACGGAGGCTGAGCTCGACAGCTGGCTCGAAGATCTCAGCCATCCCGATCCGTTCATCTCGAAACAGGCGGAGGCTGAGGTGCGCAACCTCGGCGAAGATGCGCTGCTTCCGCTGGCTGAGATACTCGCCAGCACCCCGAAGAAAGCTGCCCTGCCGGAACGGCTCCAGTGGCTACGGGTAGACAGGATCGTGCGAGAGATCCTCGCTGACTTTCTCAGCCACCTCGAATCGGAATACAGCGCCCTGGAACTTGACCGGCAGGAGCTCGAGCTGCTCTCCACCAGGCTCGCGTCGCTCGCGCGGCTCAAAGAGCTTCGCGGCCGCCTTGCGGAACACAAGACCACACGTCCATCCATCGAGACGGACCTGAAGTCCTGGCTCTCCTGGAAACGTCTGCGGGAATCAGCCGCGGCCGCCCGCGAAAAAAAGAAGGCGCTCCCCGAGGCCGAGCGAACGCGCCTCGAAAGACTTGCGGCTGTTGTCGAAAGATTGAAAAGGGAGGTCCCTGGCTTCGAGCAGGTTGGCGGAGAATACAGGGAGCTTCAGAAGCTCGAATCCATCGCGCAAAGCCTTGAGTCAAAAAGCGAGCTCACTCGCCTGCGCGCGGAAGACCTGCGGGAGAGAACCCGAAGCCGCAAGCCCCGGGTCGAAGCGTTGACCGGTAAACTCCGAATCCTCGGCACCCCGGCGCTGGTTGAGCTCGCGGCAAGAAGAGAGCTGCTGCCCGTGCGCGAGACTCCTCCCGCCGGAAAGCTCTCGGCAACCTGCGAGCGTTTCTATGAGCTCCTGCTGGCGAAGGGCCTCGATAAACTTTCAGCTGAAGGCCGGCTGCGGGGAGACGGCCCCGAAGAAGGCGACTACGGCCGGGGCCTCCTCTGGGCCCTGGAGGTGGACAGGAAAGGGAAGGACGCCGCGGGCGCCGCCGTCCGTCTGGAAAAACACGTTGCCGCGGTTACGCGGGATCTCGACAGCCGCGAGAGCCTCGTCCGCGACAGGGCCCGGCTCGAGCTCTACAGGCTCCGAGAACGCGGCCTCGCCGCCCTCGTCGAGACCCGGGGAGGAGAAACCGTGCTGAAGAAAAAAACGCACGGCTTCCTTCACGGCCTGCTGCGCTGGCGAATCAGTCCGGAGATCTACAGCCAGGTCGGAATCCAGTTCAATGATTATTCCACCCTGCCCTTCGCCGCCCGCCGAAGAAAAATCTTCCAATACGCCCGCGCCGCCGGCGGCAACGCCATTCCCACCCTGAGAGCCATCGTCTCCACAGACGCGCTGGAGCCCAGCTTCCTGGTGAAATACGCCGCCGCCAGGGCCCTGATGACGCAGCTGAGCGATCGCTGGGGATTCCTCTTTCTACAGGCCAGCAACCCCGAGCTCGTCCTGAAACGCCCCGAGATTTCCCGGGATCTGCTGCTGCTGCAGGGGCTCTCCTTCGTACGTTCACGCGAGTACCAGAGCGCCGCCCGCGAGTTCCGCAAGATCATCGAGGAGTTCCCCTTCGACTTCGAGGGACACTACCATCTCGGCTTCTCCTACCTCCTGCTCAAGAACTACACCCAGGCGATTTACCACTTCGAGGTTGCCCGCAGGATCAATCCGAAGGATGAGCTGACCCTCTACAACCTGGCCTGCGCCTGCTCGCTCGCCGGCCGGCTGGAGAAAGCCCTCGAGGCCCTGGATGCCTCCGTCGAGGCGGGATTCAAGGACCCCGACCACCTGGAGAATGACCGCGACCTCGACCCGCTGCGTGAGCTCGACGGATACAAGCGGATCCTCGAAAAATGCAACGCCGACGAGTGAGGGCGCCCCGCTGAGTCCTTTTCTTCCGACGCCTCTTGCCGTACCGTATCCGTTCGCCTCCAGCGAACCAACAGCAAGTGGTCCCGGAAGTAACAGGATGGAGTCATGAGCGAAGAACACAGAGGGGAAGCTGAAGCCGGCACGAACCCTGAGCCGGCCGACACCAGGGATCCACCGAAAACCATCGGCGGAATTATCCGGCATCTCGGGCCCGGCCTGATCATCGCCGGGTCCATCGTCGGCTCCGGAGAGCTGATCGCGACCACCATCGTTGGCGCCGAGGCGGGCTTCTGGCTCCTGTGGATCATCATCATCGGCTGCGTCATCAAGGTCCTCACCCAGGTCGAGATGGGACGCTATACCATCTCATCGGGGAAGACCTCTCTCGGCGCCATGGCCGAGGTGCCGGGACCCCGCATCAGGGGACGGGGCAACTGGCTCACCCTCTACTGGTTCCTGATGTTTGTCTTCAGCCTCGGCCAGCTCGGCGGCATCGTCGGCGGCGTCGGACAGGCGCTGATGATCAGCGCCCCGATCACCGAAGATGGCCGCAACTACAACGAATACCTCGACCTGAAAACCGATCTGCAGGTGCGGCGCCAGGCCGTCAACCTGCTGACCCGGAAGCTCTCGGCAGACGCCCCTGTGATCCCGGCGGCCGAACGAACAGAGCTCGATGCTGAAAAAAAACGGCTCGAAGCCGGGATCCCGAAAATTGAAGCCAGCCTGGAAAAACTCGGCAAGGAACCCGAAGCGCCCCTGGACGATAAGATCTGGGCCGCGATCATAGCGATTGGTACGGCGGGCATTCTCTACGCCGGACGCTATGGTTTCATCCAGCTCTTCGCGACCCTGATGGTGTTCTCCTTCACGATCATCACGGTCATCAACCTCTTCGTCCTGCAGAAAAACGGAATCTACGCGGTGAGCGGCGGCGAGTTCCTTGACGGACTCAAGTTCCAACTCCCTCCCGCTGAACCCGGAAGCGACAAGAACGCCCTGTTGACCGCGCTGGCGGCCTTCGGAATCATCGGCGTAGGGGCATCCGAGCTCGTCGCCTACCCCTACTGGTGCATTGAAAAGGGCTACGCCCGCTTCACCGGGCCGCGGGATGATTCGGAGGCCTGGGGTGAACGCGCCCGCGGCTGGATGCGGGTGATGCGCTGGGACGCCTGGTGTTCGATGATCGTCTATACCTTCGCCACCGTCGCCTTCTACCTGCTCGGAGCGGCGATTCTCCACCGCACGGGGCTCAACCCGGGAGGAACCGAACTGGTCCGCACCCTGGGAGTCATGTACGAACCGGTCTTCGGGTCCTGGGCGCAGGCCGTCTTCCTCTTCGGCGCCATCGCCGTGCTCTACTCGACCTTCTTCGTCGCCAACGCCGGACATTCGCGCGTCTTCACAGACGCCCTCAAGGTCACCGGGCTGGGGATTAAAGATGAAAAAGCCCGCCAGAGGAGCGTGAAGATCTTCGGGATCGTATTCCCAATGCTCTGCCTCGGCCTTTATCTCATGGTCCAGGCGCCCGTGGCGCTGGTCCTCATCAGCGGCATCATGCAGGGGATCATGCTGCCGATGCTCGCCGGCGCGGCGCTCTGGTTCCGCTACCGGCGCACAGACAGGCGCATCCTGCCCGGCTCGACCTGGGATCTTTTCCTCTGGCTCTCAGCTCTCGGCATGCTGATCTCCGGAGCGGTCACCATCTACAAGAAGCTTTCCTGAGAACCCCCAATGCCTTCCGACCAACCCAACATCATCTTCATCATCACCGACCAGCAGCGCTACGACACCATCGGCGCCCTGGGCTACGACCACGTCGACACCCCGAACCTAGACCGTCTCGTCAATGAAGGACTCCACTTCACCGATTGCCACGTCACCGCCGCCTCCTGCGCCCCGGCGCGCGCCAGCCTGTTCAAGGGGCTCTACCCGCATACCAGCGGCATCCTCAAGAACGCCGACACCTGGAGGCACTCCTGGATCGAGCTGTTGAATGAGGCCGGCTACCACTGCACCAACGTCGGCAAGATGCACACCTGGCCCTACCACGCCTCGGTCGGCTTCGACGAGCGCTACGTTGTCGAGAACAAGGACCGCTACCTCGAGGGACGCTACTATTTCGACGAATGGGACAAGGCGCTGAGATTCAGAGGGCTCATCAAGCAGCAGCGCGAGCTCTACCGCAAGCTGCCGGACTACAACGAACGTCTCGGCGCCTTCGACTGGGAACTGCCGGAGGACACCCATCCCGACACCTTCGTCGGCGACATGGCGCTGTGGTGGATCGAGACCTTCCCGAAAACCGAGCCGCTCTTCCTCGAGATCGGCTTTCCCGGACCCCACCCGCCCTACGACCCGGTGCCTCGCTACGCCGAGCCCTACCTCGAGAAGGACCTGCCGCTCCTGGAGGTGACGCAGGAAGAACTCGACGCGCAGCCGCCGCCGCTGAAGGCCCTGCGCGTCCACAACACCGAGGTCGACCACGACTCGGTGGTTCACCTGCTGGAGCCGACCGAAGAGCAGCGCCAACTGCAACGCGCCTACTACCTCGCCAACATGACCATGATCGACGAGAAGGTCGGCCAGATCATGGAGGCGCTCGAGAAGCAGGGCTACCTCGAAAACGCGGTGGTGATCTTCACCTCCGACCACGGCGACTGCCTCACCGACCACGGCCACAGCCAGAAGTGGACCATGTACGACCAGATCACCCGGATCCCGCTGATCGTCAGCTCACCGGGCCGGTTTGACTCCGGCCGCGCCATCGATGGGCTGTGCCAGCAGATGGATCTCGGACCGGCGATCCTCGAGCTGGCCGGAGCGGAGGTCCCCGACATCCTCGAGGCCGAATCCCTGCTGCCGGCGCTCGAAAACAAGGAGTGGTCCGGACGCGACTACGTCTTCGCCGAGCAGGCGCGCGATGGAATCCTCACCGACACCGAGTTCATGACCATGGTGCGCTCGAAGGAATGGAAGCTGGTGCATTTCCTCGAAGAGGAATTCGGCCAGCTCTTCAACCTCATCGACGATCCCGACGAGGTGAAGGACCTCTGGGACGATCCGAGCTTTGCCGACAAGAAGGCCGAGATGCTGGCGGTGCTGCGCGAATGGCGCATCCGCAGCCAGTACGACACCAGTGATCTGAGCGCCGACTGGCGCTGAGCCGGGCTCAGGGCAAGGGCTGGGTCGAACGCAGGTAGGCGAAGAGATCGCGCAACTGCTGCTCGTTGTACTCTTTCAGCAGGTCCTCCGGCATCACCGAGGTCCCGAGCACCCGCAGCTGCAGGATCTTCTCTCGCGGCAGGACAACGGTCTGGCCCTCGATCGTTCGCAGGGCGACGGTTTTCGAGCCGCTATCGGCGAGGAAGCCCTCCAGGGTCCGGCCATCGCGGGTGATGAGCAGGTTGTTTTCATAGCCCGTCCTGATCTCAGAGGACGGCGCCACGATGTTGGCGATCATGCGCTCGAGATCCTCGCGCTGGTAGCTTGTCAGGTCCGGTCCGACCTCTCCCCCATCGGCGAAGAGGCGATGGCAGCGGCCGCAACGGGCCATGAACAGACGCTCACCCTCATAGGGATTCCCCGTCCCTGCCTCGATCGTCTTTTTCACAGCCTCGACCTTCGCCCGGATGGCCGCCGCATCGGCCACCTCGAGCTTGCCCCAGGTTTTCGTCACCGCCGCGCTCAACGCCGGCTCACCGTAGCCCAGCAGGCGGCGAATAATCCTGCGCGGCACCTGCCCTTTGGCGACGTTTCCCTTCCCCACTTCTGCCACCAGAACCCCGGCCCAGGCCTTGCGGCTCGACAGGAGCTCAAGGGCAAGATCGCGCAGGTCTCCCTTCATCATGGGCAGCACCTTCAACACCTCCCCCGGAATCCGTCCATCCTCGTAAGCACCGAGGGCGCCGAGGCAGGCGCTCCCCAGGCTGTCCCCGGCGCCGCTTTTGAGAACCTCCAGCAAGGACCCGACCACCTCCGGGCGCTCGATCTCTCCCAAGACCCTGGCGATTCTCTCACGCTCTGAATTCGAAGCTCCGGCATCGACCAGCATCGCCCTGGCCTTCTTGAGTGCCTCTGCATCGCCGGCGCGAAGACGGAGCTCGAGAGATGCTCCGCCTGCATCGAGAAGAGCTGCGACAAGAGCGCCCGGCAGCTTCGGCAGCGTCCGGCCCGCGAACGCCTTCTCGAAGCCCGCGACCAGCCGTTTCGAATCCTCCTTGCCGGGAGCCTGCTTGAGCATCCCGAGACAGGCCGCCCACCCCGCCTCGGTTTCCATTACGGCAAACCGCCGCATGACCCGC
>Ga0163108_10001292_pt1 | contig 18427 bp, 17 predicted proteins | sample Fk1155metaG_FD_109644 | JGI IMG/M metagenome (GOLD analysis project Ga0163108, IMG submission 109644) | Marine microbial communities from the Central Pacific Ocean - Fk160115 155m metaG | ecosystem: Environmental > Aquatic > Marine > Oceanic > Photic zone | place: The Central Pacific Ocean...
AGTATCTTTGTGTACGTGATAAAATGTTTGTAATACCTGCTTTCCTTTAGCGAAAAAATCTTTTCGTTGCTTTTCAGTTTGGTACCAGTCACCAATCCAAGAGTCTTCGTACATTTTTTCAAGCTCCTTAAAAGAGGGCACCTGTACGCCGCCCACACTACCCAAGTCTTTTGGCTTAACTTGTTCATCAAAAAGCGACTGTTGTGTAGCACGATTTAACTCTTGCACCCGAAGATAAAATTTATGCAAGGTATTGTGCATGGTGTTACCAAAACTAAACGCGGCATTCCCTCTCACTGGTATTTTTAAAATATGTGCCAATTTATATTGATACGGACATGTTTGATAATTTCTAATCTGAGAAAAAGAAAAAGCTTTTGGAAGTGGATAGTGTACCGGTGTATTTGATGGTTGAAAATACTGTTTCTTTTTTTCTTCTAAGGTAACACCTTTCTTTTTGTCCACCACAGTACCTTGCGCTGTACCATAGCCCACCTCTGTCAAAAACCTGCTCACTTTTCTTTTACGCACGCCCCCATAATCATCAGCACTCAGAAGATACAGTTTTTGTTTGGCTCTCGTAACAGCAACATAAAAGAGTCTTCGTTCCTCTTGGTAGTGATAGTCTCCTTCCGGCAATGTCTCATGAATAAGTGCAATTGGCATATCAATACCACCTCCTCGACGCCTTGCCGGAAAGCGGCCTTCTACTAAATCTGGAACAAATACCTGAGAAAACTCTAACCCTTTTGAAGCATGCACCGTCATAATACGCACCCCATCTTCTGCATCATCTGGCTGATATAACGCACCAGCATCACCAGCCTGCACGCGATGTGTAAAATATTCTAGAAAATCTTTTACTCTTGGGGTGTGCACTGTGGTTTCGTACTGTTCGACAAGTGAAAAAAATTGTTTTAATTGATAGATTTGCTGAATAATAGAAATATTCCCCTGCCCCTCCTCTTGGGCTAGATATTCCAAATAGCCACTTTTTTCTAAAAAAGAATAGAGGACAATTGTTGGTTTTTCGTCTTTTGCTTCTATAACCCCTTCATCAATCAGTTGTAAAATCTGCGTAATCTCATCCAAACTTGCTTCTTGTGTCACACCAGCCTCCTTTGCACGTTTGAGGGCAAAGTAATATGAAACAGATTTCTTTTTGGCAAAATGCATGATCTTTTGCACGTCATGTGGGTTAAGATTTTTATGTGGTAAATGTATGAGACGATACACTGCTGTTGAATCTCTGTACCCATCTACCGCTTTTAAAAAATTAATACAGTCAAGAATTACAGGCTGTCTATAAAGCCCAGAAGATCCCAAAAAAACATATGGTATTTGGGCAAGCTCGAGAGCATTAATAAATGGTGTTGCAGCATTGTTTGCACGAACAAGTATAGCAAAGTCAGACCACTGCAAATCTGAATTATGTCTCTTTTCTTTTTGTATTTTTTCTATAGTAAACGAAACACAATCCTGAACCTTGCTCTTGTGCACATGTGTTACTACGCTCTTTTTTTGTACACCCTTGGCTAATAATTTTTTCTCTATCCCAAGAGTTGCTTCTAGTCTATCAGGATTATTGTGCTGTATACCAGTGTATGCAATATCCAAAATATCTTGACCCGAGCGATAATTTTCTTGTAACACCACTTCTTTTACTTTTTTGTAGTCAGAGGTAAACCGTAGAATATTCGACACACTCGCTCCCCTAAAAGCATAAATACTCTGATCATCATCCCCTACCACTGTTAATTGCCCACCACCAGACAGTAGTTGTACCAGCTGGTACTGTGCCCAATTTACATCCTGAAATTCATCTACCAAAATATATTTGTATTTTGTCTGAAGTTTTTTTCGAACCACTGCCTTATCTTGAAGCAGTTTGACCGCATAAGATACAAGGTCGCCAAAATCTACATACTCATTATCAAGAAGAAGTTGATTATACGTTTTATATGCCTGAGCTAATTCAATAAGGCGTTTTTTTTCTTCCGTGTCCACAGAGTTGTCTGTGTCAGGTAATGAAGTCGTGTAAGCAATATACTGATCTGGCGACACAAGCTCATCTTTGCATTTTGAGAAATGCCCAAGCAGTGCATGGATGTGTCTATTTGGGCTACCAAGCGGTCTATAGTAGTCCAAATCAAAATCATATATATGCTTGCGCACAAGCATCCATGCCTCGATTTCTGTAAGTAAAGAAACCTGTGTCGAAAGCCCCATAGATAACCCGTAATTCTCAAGAAGTTTTTGACAAAATGCATGAAACGTTGAAATATCAAGTTCCATGTATCCATCACTCAGTAACCCATCAACTCGCTCAACCATTTCAGCGGCTGCCTTTTCTGTAAAAGTAAGCGCCAAAATTTCCTCGGGCTGCGCCAAACCAGAAGAAATAAGATGATGAATTTTTTGCGTAATAACCGTAGTTTTTCCGGTTCCAGCTCCCGCAATAATAAGCAGTGGACCATCAACGTACTCTACAGCCTCTTTTTGTGCAGTATTGAGCATAAATAATAATATATATCCATTTATTGTAACGCACCTAGACCACAAAAGCAAAAATAGCGATAATCGCTATTTTATAATACCACACACAAACACTAACTCTCTAAAAAATCTTTTGGTATTTGTCGTTCAAAACAATGATGTCCTTTTTCATGCTTCTCAGATAATTGATATTCTCTTATATGCCCCTCACGATATTCTGTCATGTTTGACGTAGAAAATATTGCACAAATCTTATATGTATTATCACCTACAACCATATATTCGTATGGTTCATTTGTCTCTGGATCCGTATACACTTGCCCATAGTATACATCAATATCAACTAATGAGGCTGGAAGTTTTTTGTTTACTTGATAATAATCATATAAACCCGAATGCAGTCCCTCAAAATCCTCAATACGCTGTTGATCATATCTTTCGGCACGAGCCTGTGATGGATTTCCTGCAAAATATACCCCAAGCACAAACACGGCAAAACAAATAGATAAAATAGTGTATGGTATATATTTCATCATATGTTTATTCTTTGTTTGTTGTATAAAAATACCATCCAACAGAAATGGCAATAAATAACACACTAAGGAGTTTGAGCAAAAACCGTACTGTAAGCTCTCCGTCCAAAAGGACATTCACCAAAATACCGCACGAAATAAGAATAATGAGTGCAGCAATAAACATGGTTAAATAAACAAGCCATTTTCTAATTCGCATCTCCCGTAATGCACTATTTTTTGTATATTCTTTTTTTAAATAGCGGGCTATTCCCACAAAGACCGGAAGCATTACAATGAAAAAAGAGAGTGCTCCACGTAGTGTCTCTTTTGCAAAACGTATTTCATACCCCGGATCCAACACATCAGGAATGACAATATTAATAATTTGAAATGTGATAGTAATAAAACTAATCGCACTAACATAGAGTGTGACCATCAGTAATAGATGGAGAAAAAAATACTTAGGTGAGTGCACTTCTTTATTGTTTTTGACCATAGAAAAATATATTAATTATACGTAGTATACGCGAGAAACCAAAACAACACAACCAGTTATGGACGCACCAGGTCACGCTCAAGCATGGTGTTTCTTAGCATATTAAGGGTTCCCATCTGATTGGCTATAATACCCACATCCCCATCCGCCAAGTCTTTACTCTTATACAAACCCCTGTGTGTATTATTTTTTGTATTATGCACCACCACGGCTTCTGGATGAATAAGATATGAGGAATCATGACAAGAGGAAAACGTATGATTTGGATGTTCTTTAGAAAACAGACTATACCCCAAAAAGTGATTTCTTGGTTTGTATCCATCCCCTTCGATGGCATGAAGTATAGTTGGGGCAATATCTATATGCCCGGCCACGTCAGCGAGTTCTTTTCCTTCCATGCCCGGTACATACAACACAAATGGCATTTCATTGTAATTGTAAAAATCCTCAAGCGGTGATCCATAGAAATTATACAACCTATGGTCGTTCACTATCACCACAATAGTATTCTCATACAATCCCTTTTCTTTTAATGTATCAAATAGATTATTAATTGTTTTGTCTATTAATTCATAAAACCCAAGATAAATACGGGCATCGCGTTCGGTTTCTATTTCGACACTTTCCAGCAACGTATCTGACAATGGTCCGTCATACGGCGAAACCGATACACCGCTCACCTCTTGTAAATAATCCATCTCCCATGTGGTGTGTGGCGAATGAGAACTGTACCCAATAATTTGTGCCAAAACAGGGTTGTCAGAATCTTCAATATAAGAAATAGCATCTGCGAGAACGTCCCCATCATCAACTTTGTGATGTGGGAAGTGTGGTAAAAAGAACAAGTCTTTAAATCCCCATTTTGGCCCCAACTTGTCCCGATCCCAAAACTCAGGTTTATTGGCATGAAATACCGCCGTATTATACTCATATGCATCAGAAAGAAGTTGTGGTAAACAATAATAGTCATTCTCTACACCAACGGCAGAAATGGGTTTTTTTACATGTGGGTAAAAACTACACAATGTACTAAACTCTGCGTCAACCGTATGGCAGCCATTGGCAAAAAAATTCCCAACATGAAGGTTATCCTCAATAAGTTTGGAAAAATACGGCATTGTCTCGAGATTGTTTTTCATCCCCCAAGAAGGAATTGATTCGAGTTGATAGATAATAATATTTGGCTTTGTATCAAACACAGGAAATGCTTGTGTACTCGAACGTACTGATGCGATTTTTGTTTTATACTGATTTGGAAGAATCTGCTGCACATGCTTTCGTATATAGTCAAATCGCGTTAATGGCTTTCTTTTTACTATTTTTTTACTCACAGGCTGCGCGATTTCATTATCACCCACTACCTCGCCTGAGCCATCGGATGCAGTAAATTCTCCACTCTCTAACTCTTTTGCATACACAAGTTTCGCGCTGCGATCTTCTGAGATTGTATCGTAAACTGACGTAAATATGTGACCGCTTATCCCATAATCCTGCACATATGCAAGACTGTCCCACCATCCACTATGTGGATGTACGCGTAAATACCCAGCATATACAAGCCCAGAAACACCAAAAATAACCGAGAGGACGATGGCAACACTCACACGGTGCATATCTATTTGAGGAAATATACGCTGTGTCTTTTTTGGCACATGCAATGACCGCACACGCAATGCCGCAGTATAATCGATAAACACAACATATGACGAAATGCAAAAAAATACAATCGCCGCAAGATACATAAACCAAGGCACACTCGTATAAAATTCTAAAAATGTTGACACCAGTGTATAACTGTTTTGTCCAAAACCAAAATCCAAAAATGTATCAAACACGGTAATGTAAACAAAATTCACCAAAGCACAAAAGGTGAGCAAAAACAATACACCAATCACCAAGAACGGCCACACCCTACCGACCCCTAAAAACGTTATGGCGGAAAGGAATCCAACAAACAATAGTAGGAATGTGAGTGTAACAAAAGAAAACCCCAAAACAAGTGTGTAGTGGTAAACAATGTAAAACCAAAATGCGGTGATAAACAGCTTACCAAAAAGAAAAATATATCGACGTACCATGTCTTTCATAAAACTACATCATATTAAAACACACAGGAGCGTGCCTATTGCACAAAACCTCCGGCTTGTAATTCCCAAAGTTTTTTATACACCCCCTTACTTTTGCGCAAAAGTTTTTTATGGCTTCCGTCTTCAATAATTTCTCCTTCTTCCATAACTATAATCCGGTCCATATGCATAACAGTAGAAAGTCTGTGTGCAATAGCAATAACCGTCTTCCCTTTCATAAGTGTGTGTAGCGCATCTTGAATAAGTAACTCAGATTCAGAGTCTAGTGCTGAAGTTGCTTCATCTAATATGAGAATTGGAGTATTACGCAGCATAGCGCGTGCAATGGCAATTCTTTGTCTTCTCCTCCAGAAAGTTTTACTCCGCGCTCACCAACAAGTGTGTTGTACTGCTCCTCTAAACCTGCAATAAACTCATGACAATGTGCCAACTTTGCCACCTCAACCACTTGTTCATCTGTAGCATTGGGTTTGCCATAACGAATATTCTCCTTGAGTGTTCGATGAAATAAAATTGGATCCTGTGGGACAAAACTCATAGTATCATGCAAAGACTCAAGTGTCACGTGGGATAATTTTTGTCCATCTACCTTGATAGACCCTCTTGTTGTGTCAAATGTCCTAAGCAAAAGACGCACAACTGTTGACTTCCCAGCACCACTTTTTCCTACAAGACCTATTTTTTGCCCCCCCTTAATTGTAAGTGAAAAATCCTTCAGAATACGTCGTGTTTTGTGATAGTTAAACCCAACACGGTCAAACACCACTTCTCCTTTTTTTGGTGCAAGCGCCGTTGCTTTTTTTCTATCAACTATATCATGGGGCATATCTAAAATTTCAGCCATCTCTTTGGCATTTGCCATATTTTCAAATAATCGGCGCATAATATGACCCAAACTATAAATTCTATTAAAAAGAAGCAGTAAGTATGATTGAAACAGCACAAAGTCTCCTGCCGTCATAAGGCCTTGTTGCCAAAAACGAATACCATAATAAAACACAAGGAACTCCACCAAAATCACAAGGATATGTTGCACTGATTCAAAATATTGATCTAAATTCCACCGAAATCGCCTCATATCACCCAAAGCCGTTGCTGCATCATGGTGATGCGCCACCTCTCTACTAAACCCATTAAAGAGTTTCACATTTTCGTGATTTGTTATGGTGTCAGCAAGTATGGCCGTTCCTTTTGAGTCCAATTCCGCCTGCTTTATATCATATTTACTCTTAAACCGAACAAAAATAGTATTAATAATAATAAAACAAGCGAGCCAAGCAAGGACAATGTATCCAAAAAGTGCCTGTCTACTAAATAACACAAAAAAGACAAAAGAAAACTCTACAATAAGTGGAAGAAAATCCCACAAAAACATACCTCCCAATTCCATAGACCCACCGGCAAACCTATTGACTTTTTTTACCAGCGACCCCACAAATGTGTTATTAAAAAATTTTGCCGAATGCTTGTGAATGTAGGAAAAACACGAAGATGCCAAGTCCCGAGCGCTATTTGTCTGAAAATAAGACGCGCTAAAGTTTGCTATACGCCAAAACACCCAGGAAATACCATGGATAATAAGTATAGTAACAATAATAGCAATAAGCGCATTTGCACTATCACTACCAGTGTCAGCGATGGTAATAATATCAAAAAACTTTTTATAATACAGTGGCGCCACAAGGTTTGCCGCAGACCCCGCCACCACACTTATACTTGCCAAAGAAGATGTTTTCCAATATTTTCTCAGTTGTTTTATGTATGTAGTAAGAGTAATTTTTGTATACGACCGCATAAACGAAAATAGCGTATGCTTAAGATGCACACACAAGCAAGTATATCATAATTTACGGAAAATAAAAAAGACCTGTACCTCCAAACAGATCATTACCTCTCACGTCACAAAAAAAATAGCATTACCATTCTTGGTGAGCAAAACCCCCAACTTGAATATTCCACAGTTGGCTATACAAACCATCGGTATTACTCAGTAATTCATGATGCGATCCATCTTCCACAATACCACCACTTTCCATAACAATAATACGATCCATACTACTAATAGATGAAAGTCTATGTGCAATGGCGATTACTGTTTTCCCCTGAACTAGTACCGTTTCAAGCGCTCGTTGGATTAACATTTCAGACTCAGAGTCAAGCGCAGAAGTAGCTTCATCAAGAAGAAGGATAGGGGCATCTCGTAAAATTGCTCGAGCAATCGCAACACGCTGCCGCTCACCACCCGAGAGTTTCACACCTCGCTCACCTACCAAAGTAGTATACCCATCACTTAGTCCGGTTATAAACTCATGACAGTGTGCCGCCTTGGCAGCCTCAACCACCTCATCGTCAGTTGCTTCTGGTTTACCATAGCGGATATTTTCAATAATACTTCTATGAAACAAGATTGGATCCTGCGGCACAAGACTCATGCAATCATGCAAAGAGTTCTGTGTTATAGAAGAAACATCCTGTCCATCAATCTGAACCACACCACCTGTTGCATCGAATAAACGTAACAGTAATTTAATCACTGTAGACTTACCCGCTCCACTTGGACCAACAAGGCCGACTTTCTGACCAGCAGGTATATTGAGTGTAAAATTATTCAGAATAGACTTTCCATCCTCATAGGTAAAACATACGTTATCAAGAGAAACATCTCCATGTACCTCGGCCAAAGACTGCGCACCTGCTCTATCAATTATCGTGTGTGGGGTGTCAAAAATCTCAGCCATTTCTTTTGCATTTGCAAGCGCCTCATACCACCACCGCATCACACGAGAAAACGAACCCATCTTTCTAAAAATCATGAATAGATATGTCTGAATGAGAACAAGATCACCCAAGCTCAGCACTCCTTTAACCCAATAATTGACTCCATAGTAAAAAATCGCACATTCCACAACAATGGTAAGGAAGTATTGTACAACATCAAACCATGTGTCAAGATTCCAGCGCTTTCTTCTGAGTGAGTATACTGTATCTTGTGTGGCCGTATAGTATTGCTTTTCTCGTACACAAGCCGAAAACAAGGTAATATTTTCATGATTCGTAAAACTGTCGGCAAGTATACCTGTTGCTTTTGAGTCTAACTTAGCCTGAGCCTCATCAAACTGCACTTTATATCGTAAAAATACAATATTACACACACAAAACAACACAAGCCAAACACACACAATGCCACCAAACAGTGGTCGGGAGTAAGACAGATACACAGAAATCACGGTAATTTCAATCAATAACGGAAGAAACTCCCACAATATAATATCTGTAACCGACTCAAAAGACGTCCCAAAACGATTGACCTTTTTTACCAAAGACCCTACAAACGTATTGTTAAAAAATACAGATGCATGCTTGTGAATATACTCAAAAGACCTCGCAGAGAGATGTTTCATGCTCTCGGTTTGGAAATATGCCGCACAAAATGCTGCTATTCTCCAACTGACCCACCCAATGGCGTGGAAACCAAGGATCACAAAGACCAAACCATGTAATTTGGTAACCTCTTTGGCCGGGTTTTCTGCAGTACTGATAATATCGAAAAAATCCTTATAGTAGAGCGGAGCAATGAGCCCAGCAACCACAGCAGTACACACGCAGCAGATCGCAGCAAAAAAAGTCTTTTTGTGGTCTAGCAACTGTGTAATATAGTAAGAAAATGTAATATTCGTATGCCTTTGCATGGCATCCCTTTCTTTTTTTTGTGAATATAAAGAACAACTAACTAAGTAGACGAATACTGTACCATAATGTTACACTTTTGTCAAGCATGTAAATGATGTAAAAATTACTAAAATTGGCTAAAATATGTCTATAATTGTCTGAAATGCCCCAATAAAAAGAACAAACAGAAGCATAAGCACAAGGGTATACCCGTATCGCACAGAAAAATCTTCTTTTTTTAGCTGCTTTTGCCTTCTTGCGCGTATATAAATAAGCAATATCAAAAGCATTTCGATACTGACCGCTATTCCCCCGACAACTGAGAGTACTGTAATAAATCCGCGCATACCAAGCACAAACATAACAAGCGGTGGCACCAAAACACACACAAGTGCCAATATTTGAGGTAATTTATAATCCCAACACAAAGAATCTCTAAACGACAGGGCTATAAGAAGAAAACTCGTAGCCATTGCGAGTACCGCAAATATATTTCCTGCCACCACCATTCCCCGACCAAGCGCATCCCCCAACCCTACTGTGGCTATTTCGGTTGTTCCAATACCAGTAACCCCAACAACAGAAAACACAAATAAACAATACACTATACAATTGATTATGGCCGCATAGCAAATGGCCCGTCGAAAATCCTTACGTGCATGCTTAAGCAACCCATATGCCTCTGGCACCGCATTGGTCCCATGAAACGCAAAAAGAATAATACCATACGGCACAAAAAATGCAGGAATCTGCACATACAACATATTACTTATAGAAAATGAGGGTGCTGCCCACAAAAATATACACACAACTACAAACAAAATACATGTCATTAGAATGAGCTCTACCACCTTCACCGTACGCAATCCTGTCATAATACACAGTGATGCAAAAAAATAAAACACCAGACTCCAGATAAAAGCAGCACCACCAAAAAGTGCAGATAGCGACGACCCTACTCCAATAATATATACCACAAGTGCGCCAAACAAGATGGTATAAAACATAATCATCATGGCATATTCTCCCCATACACCTAAATATGTTTTTGCAAAACCAACCAATTGAAATCTTTTTCCTGTACGTATCGCAACGTCACCAAGTAATAAATTTAACCCCATCATTAAGAGTCCGAGGAATATAATAAGAAAAAAACCCGGAACAAGTCCAAGTTGTGCAATGGCATATGGCATACCCAAAATACCAGCACCTATTGTGCCACTTACAATAAGTGCTACCGCCTCCCAAAGAGATATTTTTTTTCTAAACACCCCAAAATATTTGGTAAGCGAGATATCTTTTCTTATGATACCAAGATGTTTCATATTGTATTAGTATAGCATATTTAAAACATAATAAAAAACACTCAAGCTGCATTATTTGAGTGTTTTTTTGGTTTATCACTTTCTTTACATGTTATCGCTTTCTTGTAATTTTGCTATTTTTTGAGGATTAATTTGTTCCCATGGAAATTCGTCTCTGCCAAAATGACCATATGTTGCTGTTTTTTTATATATTGGACGAAGCAAGTCAAGCTCTTCAATAAGTGCCTTTGGTTTAAAATTAAAACATTTTCTTACTCTTTTAGTAATGTCTTCGTGAGAAATTTTTCCGGTACCAAAAGTGTTCACTAAAACACTTACAGGTTCGGCAATTCCAATGGCATAAGCAACTTGCAATTCACATTTTTCTGCCAAACCAGCCGCAACAATATGTTTTGCCACATATCGCGCATAATAAGACGCACTTCTGTCTACCTTACTCGGGTCTTTTCCGCTAAATGCCCCGCCACCATGACTCCCTTGCCCACCATATGTGTCTACAATAATTTTTCTTCCCGTAACTCCTGCGTCTCCAACTGGACCACCTATTACAAATACTCCGGTTGGGTTAATAAAAAAACGTGTATTTTCATCTATATATTCTCCACAAACTGGCGTAATTATTTTCTCTATTACATCGCGCTTAATACTTTCTTGTGTAATGTCTGGGTCATGCTGTGTTGATATAACTACCGTATCAACACGACAGGGTTTTCCACCTTCATACTCAACCGTAACCTGTGCTTTTGCGTCTGGTCGCAGATAAGATATTTCTTTTACTTTTCGGACATCTGCCAACCTTTTTGTCAGCTTATGAGCCAAAATAATTGGCAATGGCATAAATTCTGGTGTTTCGTTAGTAGCATAACCAAACATAAGTCCTTGGTCTCCGGCACCTTGTTCTTTTTCACCACCTTCATCAACTCCTTGCGCAATGTCAACCGACTGCTCAGAAATTGCCACAAGTACACCACATGTAGTTCCGTCAAATCCATATACCGGATTATCGTAACCAATCTCCACAATAGTGTCTCGCACAATTTTTTGAATATCAACATATGTACTTGTGCGAACTTCTCCGGCTACCACAACAAAACCAGTTTTGGTTAAACATTCTATTGCAACACGGGCTTGCGGGTCGTCTGTTAAGATTGCATCCAAAATTGCATCTGAAACTTGATCACAGATTTTATCTGGATGTCCTTCAGAAACTGATTCTGAAGTAAACAAAAATTTTTCTGCCATATAAAAAACAGCTAATAAATAAAGCTGTTTAAGAAGATAGACGATCTGCTTGTGCAGATACGGACAGTGTTGATTTGTATCCGAGCTTTTGGAACGACACACCAACAGCGAACACTATATTCTTAAACGTATTGCACAAGACGCAGTATAACGTAATTTGATACGCATGGGAAGAGTAATAATTCACAACCAGTTTGAGATAAACTAATTTCCACAAAAAACAACTACATAGCATTTCAACACACCTGTGGATAAGTAATAAAAAAGACAATTTTTAACCTCTCTATTTTACATATGTAAACCATTTTCTTTCTAATGCTTCTTCTATGTTTATGTTATGGTGCTGTGTAAGTAAAAGAACATGACCCACAACATCAGCCAACTCATTGACAAAAAGTGTTTTATGTGGTAAGATTACAACCCATTTAAGTTCTTTTACACAAGAAAAAGGAAATACCATGAAGCAAGGGAAAAAATATACCAACCACGGTAAAACTTCAAAAAATAACAAGAGGAGGCTCACGAAGTTCAAAGGGGGGCGAAAAGGATTTACTCCTGTTGCTCCTACAATTACACTACCTAATCCAGAAAAGTCAGAACTAAAGTATCCGACAATGGATCGTCAAATGAGTCAGTATATGGAAAGAGCTGACGAAAATGACCCCACGTGCATCCGTGTAGAAATGGACAACGGAAAACGGTTGGATTTGGACGCACCGACAGAGCAAGTTATTTTTACGTATGGGCTTTGTGGTTGTATTGCTACCGCCTTGTGCATAGAAATGACCAATGGCGAAAAAATGGTAATTTTGACTCACAACAGCCCCCTCACTATAATAACCGCCTCACTCAACCTTCATAGACTCACAACAGAAGTAACACCAGAGGCAGTAAAAAACGCAAAGTTTTTTATTTTGGCCCCTGGAGAGTATGAGCAAAATACTGAAGGAACGTGGGAGCTAAAGGTGAAGCAAAAAAATGAAATGGATTTAACACTTCTAGAGATCACTACCAAGGCTATTGGCGGGGAAAACACAGAAGTGGAAAGAATTGCATATTCTGAATCTCAAGTGACAGGAGCAAAAAACCAAGGTACTTTTGCTCTCTTTACGGGAAAGGACGGTAAAATTATGCTCACGGTAGAAAACAACCCTTCAAGAGCGGTATTTCCCTAAAAAAACCGCATAACAATACTAACGCAGTTTGGACCTACTGCTAAAACAAAAAGGTCTTTTTTTATTGTACGTCCTTAAAAAGGATGGGATCAAAAGCTATTACACTCTCTATTTTAGATATGTAAACCATTTTCTTTCTAATACTTCTTCCATGTTTGTAATATAACCATTCATATTTATACTAATTAGTAATAAATCTATCTAATTATACCCTTAAAAATCAATAAAAAAAACCCACCAACATGGCGGGAATTTTAATTTAAAAGCTGTTAAGCTTTTTGAACTTGAGTTGCTGATGGTCCTTTAGGGCCGTCAGTTACTTCAAATGTGAGCTCGTCACCTTCGCGTAAGTCATTGAATTGTACATCAACAAGCTCGTTTGAGTGAAAAAAGAGATCTTTTTCCTCTCCCTCGCGGGTGATGAAACCAAAGCCACGGTCTGTAAGACGGGCGATTTTTCCTGTTTGCATAATGTAAAAAGAAAATAGTGAATAATGTCCCAAACCTACTACTATAGTACAAAACTCGACTTTGTTTCTTTTGCAGTATCGATCTGTTACTCAACACTATAGCACAGAAGGTTAAATTTGTCAATAGACATAATAGTGACCACTCCTAATGTACCTTGATTTAGCCAAAAAAAACTGCTATTATAGACCCATGCAAACTCCATATAGAAAGCCTGGTAAATACTCAAACCTAAAAGCAGACCCCTTACTTACAAAGGACAAAATTAAGGCACTTGAAAACAAACTCAGTAAACTTAAGAAGAGGCACCCAGAACTTGCTTCAGAAGTAAGTAGGCTTGCAGAAATGGGAGACTTTTCTGAGAATGCAGCATACCAGCATGCTAAATGGCAGCTAAGACGGCTTAACAGTAGTATCAAAACTACAGAATACCGACTAAACCATGCTATTTTAATTAAAACACCCAAGCAAAAACTTACTATTGACCTACTCCATAAGGTGACAGTGCAAATATCTGGCAAAGAAAAAATACTTCAAATATTAGGCCCCTCTGAGACAAACCCTCAAAAAGGAATAATTTCGAATCAATCCCCTATTGGGGCAGCCCTTCTAGGTCACAAAATAGGCGACAAAGTTAACATTACCCTAGCAAACAAAGAGGTTGAATATGAAATCCTTAAAATTGAATAAAGACTAAGACCCTTGCTTTTAAAAAGGAAGTAGTATAGACTTCTGTATAGACTTCTGTATTAACTAATATATACAACAATATGCGAGATTTTGAAAAGAAAAAGAACTACGGTGGTAAAAACAAAAACTACGGAGCAAAAAAAAGCTATGGCGGTGGAGGCTATGGTGAAAAAAAAAGCTACGGAGCAGGAAGCAAGCCTGCTAGACCCGCAATGCACAGAGCAACTTGTAACGATTGTGGAAATAGTTGCGAGGTTCCTTTTAGACCTACAGGAAACAAGCCAATTTATTGTAGCAATTGTTTTAGAGGTAAAGAAGGAAATAACTCTTCGGACTCAAGAGGCAAAGGAAGAGGAAACTTTGGAGACAGAAATTCTAAACCCAGCTTTGGGAACAAAAAACCCTACCAAAGCGGCAAAGACAGCTACAGCCCAAATTACAAAGCAGACTTTGAAATGCTAAATAAAAAATTAGACAGAATCATTAAAGCACTTGCTCCACAAGATTTTCAAGAAAAATACGAAGCTCCGGTAAAAAAGAAGAAGAAAGAGAGCATAATCTCATTCGACGAATCAACTACAGCAAAAGAAAAGAAGAAGAAAACAACAAAGAAACCCTCTCCTAAAAAGAAAGCTTCCAAAAAAGCTGTTGTGAAGAAAAAAGTAGTTAAAAAGAAAAAGAAATAGTCTAAATTCTTTAAGAAAAAAAACGGTTTGCAATGCATTCCGTTTTTTATTTTATTATTTTAGCATCTTAAAAACTTTCCACAAACTTAACAATGTAATTCAGCCTATATATCTAATATTAATGTAGCCTATGAGGGTTTGGTATTCCGATTTCCAATACTACGCTGCCTTTCTGCTCCAGTAGAGCTATTTTTTTTTGCAATAAAACCACTATTTCCACGCAAAGAAGGTTTCCCTTGTTTAAGATTATATTTACTAGAGGTTTTTTTCGGCAGTTTGCCAGTGGTCTGAAGTTTTTTAATTACTTTATTAAGCATATATATAATGTTATTTTTTATACGATGAATACAAGTATATCATGAAATAGAAATTAAAGTATTTAGTAATACTATATTATTCAGTAATTCTACCTTCTCCCTTCCGCACCATGTCTTCAAACTCTAATACTGCTGAAGGAAATGACCCCTGGAGAATATGCACAAAATACTGAAGGAATGCGGAAGATAAAGGTTACTAACCTCTCTATTTTAAATATGTAAACCATTTTCTTTCTAATGCTTCTTCTATGTTTATATTATGATGTTGCGCAAGTAAAAGAACTTGACCAACAACATCTGCCAGTTCATTGGCAAAATCTGTCTTAATTTCTTCGTCAGTTTTTTCTCTTTTTCTTCCACGACCGGTAAAAGATAGGTAATTTTGAACCAATTCCCCTATCTCTTCTTGAAGTTTTAATATATACCAATCATCATCACGATTTATAGAACAATGTTTAGCATAATTATCTGAAACAGTAGCAATTTTTTTCTGTATTTCTTGTATATCCATAAAATTATATTTTTAAATAATCGAAAAAGATTTTAAAAAAGAGAAAAAATTATTTCGCTTAATGTGGAGCGAAGCGGAATTGCGAATAACGTTCGCGTATATCTGATGTTGCGAACGTAGGGAGCAATATGGGTGAGCATTTGCCGTTAGGCAAGCGCGAACCAGATATACGCTGTTAGCTGATGTATTCCTTTTCTGTTTCCAGATGATAATCTGGATTGTTTTAAAAATTTTCAAATTTCTTTTTCCATTTTGGGCGAAGAGCAGAGGGGTTAGAGGTGAATGCCGAAGCCCAAAATTTCCTTATTTATTTATTTCCGAAGCATTGATTTTCTCGATTACTACTGTGCCTAAAGGTCCCTCAAGATAGTCATTATATTCAGTTACATCATTAAATTTTAAGAAGGTGTCAGTAGATATTTGTAGTGTATGTCCAATACTAATAGTTGTCTTTGAATGAAGCAGATAAAAGAAAATATCTTCAAAAATTTGGAATATGGTAGTTGATTCTGAGTGATCGTTAGCTAAATAAGCAAAATCTTTTATTCCAAAAAAATGATTTCCTTTGCTTCTCATCCAAATTTTTCCATCTGGCCTGGTCATTTTGATAAATCCGGTCCACAATTTTAGAGGAACAAAAGGTTTTGGATCGCGTAATGAATTAAGCATTTTTAGGCTTAGGACTGTGTCAATTACTTTAGCTGGATTATATGTACCAGCAGGCTCGTTTATTACGCCGATCATGTTACTATCATTAAAAGCAGTTGCAACTTTGTATAACGCGATATATTGTTCAATAGTATTATCGTCTTCGCCTGAATAATAACATAGAACATGCGATTTGTGCTCGAGCACTTTTTGTTTGTCTTCTTGTGGCCAATGAGAGACAGTTAAAGTGTTTTCTAAAGTTTGTTTCTGAAGTGGGGCATCAATGAAAACCAAAGAAATTTCGTGTTTACCAAATTTTACTAGCCCCATAATATTGCTACTTTTTGAATCATCAGACATTATTTTTATTTTTGCTTGATGTTTTAATTTTTCAATTTCATTTATTGTATTTTCGATTTTTTCTTTTTCTATGCTTGGCTTATCCTTAAAAATTAATGTTATACAGGGCAACTTTTCGTCATGTTTTTTAAATGAAGTTTTAATATCGGTAAAAACACCATCATTGTCATCACTAGGTTTATCGGGTTTTTCTTTAAAAAGATTTTTAATAAATTTAATCATATGTTTTATTTAATAATTAAATAATTCTTATTTTAACATTTCTGATGACAGAAGGGAGTCAAAGGGGTGGGTGACCTTTCCCCAAAACTCCTATTTTTTGTATTTTGATTCCCTATAATTATTTCACAGTTTTAGCAATCTTTGAATACACTTCGTTTTCTGTTATGTTCTCAATGTTTATGATATGTGCTTGTGGTCGATTTTCTTTGAATTCATCAATTTTGTCCCAGAATAATTCACATTTTTCTGGTGTAAGTAATCCATGCTCACGCCATCCACGTTCGTTGGCACGTTTCATAACTGCGTCCTTTGGGGCCCAAAGAATAATTTCATACACACGTACGCCGTAGTTTTTAGCTATTTCATAGTATGAATCAATAATTCTTGGGTCATAAGTCATTTTATCAATTATAACATCACACCTAGCTTCTAGACAGCCTTTTATAATGGAGTTTGAAATAATTCGAATCATTTCACCACTCTCTTCTTTTTGTTCTCTATATTGACTTATACATCGTCTTTGTGCATCAATATCTAGAAGAAAAGAAAGGGGCATGTTAGCATGCATCTTTGCTGATAAAGTGCTTTTACCAATTCCGCAAGGGCCATTTATTATTATTAATTTCATAATTGATAAGATAAAGGTATGTTGTTAATTTATGGAGCGAGGCGACCTCCAACTCCCCTTTTAAATTAATTAAAAAATCAAATTTAAATTCTTTATTAGAGGTCTATCAAAACACATAAAAAAAGAAAATATTTTTTGAATTGCGAATAACGTTTTAGTATATGCGATGTTTGGTAGTGGTAAAATACGCTGGAAGCGTACCACTGGCAAATGTGGGTGTAGCGAGGTGCAACCGAGCGAAACCGCATATTCTGTGTTAGGCGCGCCGAAGGCCGAGCCCGAGCGCAGCGTCCCGAAGGGCGGGCGAGAGTTGAGAAAAAGTGGCCCGTCAATCTTTGGTAAAAACACATCTATTTTCTTTACAAACAGCAACTGGCTGTTCGACAACGAGTGCATCACAACCACCCCAATCTGTATGCGTAAGTTCAAAGTAATTCATAATGTAGGTACTCATTGGAATTGCTGAACAGCCATCCCTATCTAATACAAGGGTGATGCACTCGTTGTCACTTTTACAATATGTTGTAGAAGCTACAATGGTGTCTTTGTAGTCTTGTGTTTCTGCTTTTTGTTGTTCAAGTTGCTGTGCGGTATCTGCAAGGTTATTTTTATAGTTCACCATTTTGTATCCCAAAAATGTCGAAGTGCCAATTAGTACGATGCTAACTATAATGAATGTGATTAAATATTTTCTCATATGGTTGATGAGTTAGGTGAACTATAAAAGTTTTTCGGTTGAATTACTAGGGCCACTTTTTTTCAATTGCGCCTAACGTGGCGCGGATAATCCTGAGTTTATTGTAACACATCCTGAAGGATTTGTGGAAATAAATTTTGGATATCCGCTGTTATACGGAGTTCCGCGTAGCGGAATGGAGTGTAACGGCGGAGG